>Ga0180009_10000094_pt1 | contig 159560 bp, 146 predicted proteins | sample OS_PC_MetaG_FD_123537 | JGI IMG/M metagenome (GOLD analysis project Ga0180009, IMG submission 123537) | Groundwater microbial communities from the Aspo Hard Rock Laboratory (HRL) deep subsurface site, Sweden - OS_PC_MetaG | ecosystem: Environmental > Aquatic > Deep subsurface > Groundwater...
AAAAGGCAATCCAAACCCGTCTGATCGCTAAAGACACCTACCATTTTAATTATAATTTATTTTTTGCTGAAGATGCTGATTTAGATTCTGTTTTTGATTGTGTAAGAACTACGCCGTTTATGTCTAAATGGCGTCTTGTGATATTAAAAAACGTAGAAAAATTTTCTACACTTGAGGAAAAAATAGTTTCATTCCTAAGTACGCCGGTTAAAAATACATGTTTTATTGTAGAAACCAGCAAGAAGTTAGACGATAAATTTATAAAAAAGATTGCAAAATTGGCAACGCCTGTAATGTTTTTGCCGCTTGCGGGTTACGGATTAAATAAATGGGTGAGTGATTACCTGGCCAAGCGCCGAAAAAAGATTTCACAAAAGGCAAACATGTTATTGATTGAAAAAGTGGGCAATGACCTGGAAGCGTTATGTTTAGCCCTGGATAAACTTGGCTTATACTTAAACGATGCTACAATGATAGACGAAAAGCTGGTTGAGATGTTAGTGGGAAAAACACGTCAAGATACCCGGTTTGCTTTTCTAAATGCGTTAATGGATAAGCAAGTAGATAAGGCCTTAGTGATTGCCAATGAGCTATCACGCGATGGCAAAAACGCTACCGACATTATCGGCCTTATTAATTGGCAGTTTAAACGCCTCGAGGCGGTTAAGCAACTAAAAGATAAAGGATATTCTCAAGATGTGATTACAAGGCAACTGAAGGTGAGCCCCTATGCTTTGGATATCATTAAAAAACAGGCCAGTCGATTTAGCAAGCAGCAGCTAAATCAAGGTTTTCGTCTTTTGCTCGAATCGGATATGAGCATAAAGCAGGGGCTAAAAGCCCCGCTATTTGCTTTAGAAACTCTAATCGTACGTTTGTGCGATGAGAGAAGAAAATCTAAGGGGGATGGGTTAAGCCGTAGTCGCGGCCGTAGATTTATCCTGGCTTAATCTGTTGATTCTTTTTAGGATGCGTGATTTTTGACGTGAAGCCTTATTTTTATGAATAATCTTTTTCACAACCGCTTTATCAACAATAGAGAAAAAACGAGGGATTTCGGTTTTTAGTTTAGAGGTGTCTTTAGTGGCGATTAACGCCGCAATTTTTTTCTCTTCTTTTTTTAGAGATTTTTTTAGCACAATATTACGTTGTTGTCTTTTTTTCGATTGGCGTAGATCTTTAATGGCTGCTTTTCTTGAAGGCATATACGTTCTCCTTTCTAACGAATTTTTAAAAATATACCATAGATACAACTGTTTTGTCAAGCGGTTTATATCTGGGTGTCTATATTGCTATGGACAGCTAAAAAGGAAGCTTGGTTATGTCTGAACACAGAAAACTATTTAAATCTGCGGGTATAGTCGGGGCCTTGACTTTATTGAGTCGTATCCTAGGCTTTTTGCGGGATATTATTATCGCCCGCTTATTTGGGACACAGATGGCGGCCCAGGCCTTTGTCGTTGCCTTCAGGATTCCGAATACACTGCGGCATCTAGTAGGTGAGGGCGCAACCAATGCGGCGGTAATCCCGGTTTTAAGTGAGTATCTAGCGAATAAGGATCGTAAGGAATTTTGGCACCTTGTAAATGTCCTCCTCAATTTACTGGGCATAACTTTGGTGCTCATAGCGATACTGGGAACTATTTTGGCCCCGTTTATTGTCAGGATTATCGCTTTTGGATTCTGTGATGATGCGGCTAAGCTGGAATTGACGGTACGGCTTACACGCGTCATATTTTCTTTTATTATATTTATCGGACTTGCCGCATATCTAATGGGGGTATTGAATACGTTTAGGCACTTTGCCATCTCGGCCATCGGACCATGTGTTTTAAATATAACGATGATTGTGTTTGGGCTCTGGATTTGCGGCAGATTCCAAGAGCCGATTATGGGGTTGGCCCTGGCGGTATTAATAGGAGGATTTCTGCAGCTTGCTATTCAAATACCGGTATTAGTAAAAAAAGGGTTTCGGTTTCATTTCTTATTACAATTACATCATCCGGCAACAAAAAAGATTGCCAAACTGCTTTTGCCGCGTATGCTCGGTTCAAGTATTTATCAATTAAATATCTTTGCCGATACAATATTTGCTAGCCTGGGTAAGATTGTCGGGGAAGGGGCCGTTGCTGCACTCTATTATGCGAACCGTTTAATCCAATTTCCTACGGCTATTTTTGGCATTGCCATGGCTACTGTCTGTTTGCCGACGATGTCCCAACAGGCCTTAGCCAATGATATTGATAATTTGAAAAATACCCTAACGATATCATTGCGGACGTTGTTAGTTTTGCTTATTCCCTCAAGCCTTGGTCTTTTTGTCCTGGCCCGGCCGATTGTTAGCGTCTTATTTCAAAGAGGCCAGTTTGATGCGGCTTCTACCCAAATGACATCTTTTGCCCTGATATTTTATTGCGTGGGGATATTTGCCTATAGTGGGTCAAGATTAATAACAACCTGTTTTTATGCCCTGAAGGATACGATTACACCGGTTAAGATAACGATGTTCTGTCTTCTCCTAAATGCGGTGTTGAATTTTATGCTTATGTGGCCGTTGCAAGTGGGGGGATTGGCCTTAGCCACATCAATTTCTTCGGTGGTTAACTTTTTTATTCTTATCGTTGTCTTACGCCATAAGATCGGCCGTCTTGGACTGCGGAAATTAGTAACAGCATCTTTTTCGGTGATTATATGTTCTGTATTAATGGGGGTTGTCTGCCAGTTTAGTTATATTTATGCTCAAGGCATTTTACAAAATGGGCTGAGTTTACTCGTTTCTATAGTCGCCGGGATAGTTGTGTTTATAGGATTAGGATGGGGGTTGGGCATTTTTAAAGGATTTCGTTTGAAAATATGAACATAGCCAGCAAAATTAAGCATTTACCGGATCGGCCCGGCGTATATCTTATGAAAGATGTCCAGGGTAGTATCATCTATATCGGGAAGGCGGCTTCTTTAAAGAAAAGGGTGAGTTCCCACTTCCGGAAATCTGGACAAACCGCTAAGCAAACAGTAATGCTTTCTAAAATTAAAGATATTGATATTCTGATGACTTCCTCGGAAGCCGAAGCCCTTATCCTGGAGGCAGGCTTGATTAAAGAATATAAGCCGAAATATAATGTAGCAATAAAGGATGATAAAGCATATCCGATGCTCAAATTGACCGTAAAGGAACATTTCCCGCGACTTCTAATTTGCCGTCGGAAAAAAAATGATGGAGCGATATATTTTGGCCCCTATACCTCGGCAGGGCTTCTGCGCAAGGCCATGGCTTTGGTGCGGGTACTTTTTCCGTTGCGAATATGTAAAGTGATGCCCAAATCAACCTGCCTGCATTATCATCTTCAGCAATGTCTTGGTCCTTGTGCGGGCAAGATAGATGCTGCTGGGTATAAAAAAATAGTAGATAATTTATGTTTGTTTTTAAAGGGGCAGAAGAAAACCTTAATTAAAATCATTTCACAACAGATGAAAGAAGCCACCCAGCGCGAAGATTATGAGCAGGCTGCTAATTTACGGGATCAGATGAGTAGTTTAAGCACATTAGGCACAGCGCCGATTCAGCCTTTTGACAGAATCAATGCGCTTGAACAACTAAAGCAGATCCTTAGGCTTAAAAGATTACCATCTCTCATTGAAGGATATGACATCTCCAATATATATGGCAGTGAGGCGGTAGGTTCTCTGGTTAGATTTAAACAGGCGCATCCGGTAAAGTCAGAATATAGGCGTTTTAAGATTAAAACCGTAGAAGGCATTGATGACTATGCCATGCTCAGGGAAGTTATAAAGCGTCGCTATACAGGTAGCTTGACGAAGACGCTTAAATATCCGGATTTAATCCTTATTGACGGCGGAAAGGCACATCGCCAGGTTGTGGCTGAGCAATTACGCAGGTTGCATATCCATATACCTGTAATTAGCATTGCTAAACAGTTCGAATATATCTATGTGGAGTGGAAATCTGAGCCTTTGGTTTTGTCGCAGCGCTGTTTAGCATTAATGTTGCTTATCCGGGTTCGCGACCAGGCTCATAGATTTGCTATTTCCTATCATCGATCCTTGCGGAAAAAACGTACACTTTCTTCTGAACTGGACCAAATCCCCGGGGTAGGGCGAAAAAGAAAACAGTTTTTGCTCAGATCAATTAATAATATTAGTAATTTAAAGCAGTTTACCTTAGATAAGCTGAAAAAGATAAAGGGGATAGATGAAAAAACAGCAAAAAATATCGTTGAACATTGGAAAAAATATTGATATCATATTACAGAGATTGACGCCGTTTGAAGCGGATGTATTAAGGGCAACCTGTCAAATTCGTCCCGGCCAGGTGCGTACCTATAAATGGATCGCACAGCAGATCAGACGGCCTAATGCCCAGCGGGCGGTGGGCCTGGCCCTTAAAAAGAATCCGTTCCCGTTTCTGATCCCGTGCCATCGGGTAGTTGCATCAGGAGGTAAAATAGGAGGCTATGCGCTCGGGGTGCCTTTAAAGAAGAAGCTTTTGAATTTTGAGAAGAGATTTATGAAAAAAAGATGCTTCTTAATAAAAGAAAGTGACTTGATAAGATGGAAGCAAGGCAATATCTAGATAAAGGCTATTGGGATAACCATAGACAGTATTCGCGGATTAGCGCTAAATTGAAAATGGAATATCGAATATTGCAGAAGGACGGGCAACACGGAAACTGGAATTTAACCTTAACCCGTGATGTTAGCGCCTCGGGAATCTTTTTCGAGTCATTCCATCCGTTGAGTTTAAATACTCTGATCGAGGTAAAATTAGAGGCACAGTCATTTAAATTGCCGCTTATTTTTAAAGCACGGGTCGTAAGGGCAATAGAAATGATGGTTAATGATTATGGGGTAGCGGCAACAATTACAGATATCAAGCCTAAAGATAGGAAAATGTTGCAGCAGGAGCTAGAGCAGATTGATATCTCTGAATTGTTGGATTTAGCGGTTGAACAGGGCGCTTCGGATATACATCTTTCCATAGGACATCCTCCCATATTGCGCAAAGCAGGCAAGTTAATTCCGCTACACGTCGATCCTTTAGATAAGGATCTATTGGAAAGAATGGTGTTCAGCCTTTTAACCAAAGAACATATCAATAAATTTCGAAAGAATTCGGAATTAAATACACTGGTAACGGTTGCCGATAATTATCGATTTCGGTTGAATATGCATCTGCAGCAGGCAAATATGGAGGCCATTTTTCACTTTATCAGAATGCCGATTCCCAAGTTCAGTGAATTGGCCTTACCCGAGGTTGTTAAAAGTTTTGCCCGCAAACAAGCGGGGTTAGTGGTTGTTACGGGTTTAGCGGGGGCCGGCAAGACAACGACCTGCGCGGCACTGGTTAATCTTATAAACGAAGAACGATCATGTGTAATAATGACGTTTGAAGAACCGTGTGAATATATCTATCCGCTTAAAAAAAGTATTGTGAGGCAACGGGAAATCGGAGGCGATACCGAATCTTTTGTCTTGGGATTAAGACATGCCTTGCGTCAAGATTTGGACATATTAATGGTGAGTGATACAACCGATATCGAGACCCTGGAAATAGTTTTGGATGCCGCCCATACCGGACACCTTGTCTTTATTACTTTTTCCAGTCCGGATGCGGTTAGTGCGGTAAACAAAATTATTTATAAGTTTACCGCCGAAAAACAAGAATATATCAGAAAAATGCTGGCGGATTGTTTACAGGGAATAATTGTGCAGAAACTGGTGCCGAGCAAAGAAAATTCGGACAAGCAAATTGTGGCCACAGAGATTTTAGTTAATACCCCGGATGTTGCCCATATTATCAAAGAGGGAAAGGCGGAGAAGTTAAATCTAATCATGCACAATGATACAGCCTTTGGCATGTGTTCAATGGAGAAGTCACTGCAGCAATTGAGAGAAAAAGGAATGATCAGCGATAATATAGAAAAGTCTTCTGCTGATTAAGTTACAAGTAGTTTCAATTAACGTCGGCTTTGGCCAGGAGCATTTAAATGAGGACAAAGATATGAAATTGATGGATAAGATCAAAAAACGAAAAGCCAAATGTGCAGTTGTCGGGCTTGGCTATGTAGGGTTGCCGTTAGCAATAGAGCTGGCCAAAGTTGGTTACCAGGTGATAGGGATTGATACAGATTCAAAAAAGGTTCAAGCCATTCATAAAAAAAGATCATATATCGACGATGTAAAAAATCAAGATCTGCAGCAGGTGGTCAGAAACGGTAAGTTGCGGGCAACATCTGACTACTCTGTTTTAAAAGGTGTGGATGTAGTTAATATTTGCGTGCCGACGCCGCTGAGAAAAACAAGAGATCCGGATATCTCATACATAGTTGAGGCCTGCAACAGTATTGTTCGATATTTACAAAAAAATCAGCTGATTATTTTAGAAAGCACTACCTACCCGGGAACGACGGAAGAAGCAATGCTGCCTATATTTGAAGCGACAGGATTAAAGGTAGGCCGGGATTTTTATCTGGCCTTCTCGCCAGAAAGGGTAGATCCGGCTAATCCTAAATATAAAACAAATAACATTCCTAAAGTTGTCGGAGGGATAACCCCATATTGCACTAAGATGGCAATTGCTTTGTATAATCAGGTGATGAAAAAAGTTGTACCTGTATCTTCCACCCGAGTGGCGGAAACGGTAAAGTTGCTTGAGAATACCTTCCGCAGTGTAAATATCGGTTTAGTTAATGAGATTGCACTAATGTGTAGCCAGATGAATATCAATGTGTGGGAAGTAATTGATGCGGCGGCAACTAAACCATTTGGCTTTATGCCGTTTTATCCCGGGCCGGGATTGGGTGGCCATTGCATACCAATTGATCCTTTATATTTATCCTGGAAAGCACGCAGTTTTGGTTTTGAAACGCGTTTTATTGAATTGGCCGACCAGGTAAATTCACAGATGCCGCAATATGTGGTACATTTAGTTTCGGAAGCCCTAAATACAGAACGCAAAAGCATAAATTCATCCAAGATACTTATCCTGGGTGTTACCTATAAAAAAGACGTAGCCGATGTACGGGAATCTCCGGCCCTACACATAATAGAACTATTGAGGGGAAAAGGGGCTAAGGTTGCTTATTATGATCCCTACATCAGCGAATTTGTTTATAAACGGGTGAAATTTAAATCCATTAAACTAAACAAAAAGAATTTATCCAGCTATGATTGTATTTTGGTCATTACTAATCATTCCAACTACAATAATAAATTAATTGTAGATAATGCCAAACTCATCGTTGATACTCGCAATGCACTCAAAAGCATAAAAGGCAAAAAGCGCAGGAAGATAATTACCTTATAATCCCTTAGAATTTAAACGCGGAGAATCTAATGTCTAAATATCTAGTCACCGGAGGAGCTGGTTTTATTGGTTCTCATCTTGTCGAGCAATTATTGGATAATGGAGATTCTGTGGTCGTCCTTGACAATTTCTCAAGTGGCCACGAAGAAAATCTGTCTTTTGCCGCACAGAAAAAAACAGCGGGATTCTACCAGCTAATAAAGGGCGATATCCGGGATTACAAAATATGTTTAGAGGCCTCGCAGGGCGTAGATTATGTTTTGCATCAGGCGGCGTTAAGAAGTGTGCCTAAGTCCATGGAAAATCCGCATGAGTATAACGAGGTTAATATTGATGGTACGCTTAACATGTTAGAGGCGGCTAGACAATGTGCGGTGAAACGTTTTGTTTTTGCATCATCTAGCTCTGTCTATGGAGATACCAAGCAATTTCCCGAGCGGGAAAGCGATTATCCGTTATTAATTTCTCCTTATGCCTTGACTAAATTAGCAGGGGAGTTCTATTGCCGGATTTTTAGCGAGAATTTTGGATTAGAGACCGTTTGTTTAAGATATTTTAATGTGTTTGGACCCCGGCAAGCGCTTGATGATGAATATGCAGTCGTTATCCCTAAGTTTATCACTTGCCTTTTAGACAATGTCGCCCCGCCAATATTTGGTAACGGTAAGCAGTCGCGCGATTTTACGTTTGTCAAAAACGCGGTAAAGGCTAATGTACTGGCCGCGACAACGGAAAATATAAAGGGTGAAGTGTTTAATGTTGCCGGAGGTAAAAGTATACTGATTCTAGAGCTGGTTGAGATGTTGAACAAAATTGCCGGCAAATTGATTAATCCTGAGTTTTTACCGGTTCGCCAGGGTGATGTACTCAAGACCGAGGCTGATATTTCAAAAGCACAATCCCTTCTAAAATTTAAGCCGGATTTTGATTTTGAACAGGGCCTGAAGATAACTTACAATTGGTTTAACACAAAAAGTCGTAAATGACCTGGCCAGGAGATAAGATGAAAGCTTTAATTCTATGTGGCGGCACTGGTACCCGCTTGCGGCCGCTGACCTACACCCGGGCCAAGCAATTATTGCCTGTAGCCAATAAGCCAATCGTGGAATATGTGCTTAACCACGTACGACGCGTAAACATCAATGATATCGGAATTGTCATTGCCCCATCTACCGCGACTGAAATAAAGAATTATTTTAACAATACTAAATCCGCCTCTAAAGGAAAATTGAAGCTGGAATTTATTTTACAGCCAGAACCGCAAGGCCTAGCGCATGCGGTAAAAACCGCACGTGATTTTTTAAAGGATGAGCCGTTTCTTATGTATCTAGGTGACAATTTGCTTAAAGAAGGCATTAGTAAGGCCATCGCCGAGTTTGAACGTGAAGATTTAGACGCCTTGGTTTTTTTGAAGCAGGTAGACAATCCACAGGCATTTGGGGTTGCGGTATTAGATGATGCCGGTAATATTAAAAAACTTATCGAAAAGCCAAAACATCCGCCATCGAATTTTGCTCTGGTCGGGGTATATCTTTTCTCCGCCAAAATCCACGCGGCAATTGAAAACATAAAGCCATCCTGGCGGGGAGAGCTAGAGATTACCGACGCCATTCAAAAACTGATTGAGGCCGGCGCTAAGGTAAAAGGGAAGATATTAAAAGGTTGGTGGCTGGATACCGGAAAAAAGGATGATATACTTTCAGCCAATAGCATTGTTTTAGATGAATATATACAGAGTAAGATAGTGGGCCAGGTCGATAATAAATCTAAGCTTAGTGGCCGCGTTTATGTAGCAGCGGGAGCTCAGGTTGTAAATAGCACGCTAAAGGGGCCGGTACTTATCGGTAAAGAGGCTAAGATTAAGAATGCCTTTATTGGTCCCCATACCAGTATTGGAGATTGTGCGCAAGTGAGTAACTCCAGCATTGAACGTTCGGTTATTCTTAACGGGGTTAAGATTGAAGGCATACCTCGGATTGAAGATAGTTTGATTGGAGAGAATACTCAGGTTATCGGCAATAAAGATAATCGTAAGACGTTACGGCTGATGATCGGCGATAGTGCAATTGTTGAGGTTTGAATAATGAGTAAAAATATTCCCGGGGTAATTATAAAAAAGCTAAATAAGTTTAGCGATGCCAGGGGTTGGCTGTTAGAATGTTTTCGCCAAGACCAGATGGATAAAGAAATTTATCCCCTAATGTCTTATATATCCATGTCCCATCCTGAAACCGTACGCGGTCCACATGAACATCTGTATCAAACAGATTATTTTTGTTTTTTTGGAAGCTCTGCATTTAAACTGTATCTTTGGGATAATCGTAAAGGGTCTTCTTTTTATGGCCAGCGGTTAATGCACATAATCAAAGAAAATGAGCCGCAAGTTATAATCATCCCACCTCGTATTGTGCATGCCTATAAAAATATAGGTAGCAACCCTGGCTTTGTAATAAATTGCCCTAATAAGTTGTATGCCGGGCCGGGCAAGAAGGAAAAAGTTGACGAAGTGCGTTATGAAGATGATCAGACTTCTTTATTCAACTTAGATTAGAAAACAATCTGGCCTTATCAATCATCTTAAGTTGCCAAGCTGCGTTTTGATGCTGGCGGCTAGTTCCTTACCGATATTCGGTATCTTTTCAAGCGTGGACAAAGATGCACTTCTTAATTTGGATAAATTGTACAGTCCCTTGTTGTGTAAATTGCGGGCCCGTATTCTTCCGATACCTTTTAAAGCGACAAGTTCAATCAATTCTGATTTTATCCCGTAACGGATTTGAGTTTTTAAATCGTATAGAGGTTTTAGATCTGTTTTTTTAAACAGTTTGGCCAGTTCGATAGTCGAATAGAGCAGCCACTCTACGGTGTCCATAAGACGATGGACATCGCCGGGGCCGATGCCAAAGAAATCGCAGATTATCTCTTCCTTTTCTTCCTCAACCCAACGCAATATCATCCATACCGTTTTTATTTTAGATAAATGTGCGCTGTAATTTTCGTATATCTGTTCCAAGGGAAGATTGAATTGTTCTTTATGTGCGTCGGCAAAGGGCGCCAACTTTTCGATATCCAGTTTTCTCAAAGATAGGCTGCCCATATCCGGCGTAGAACAGATAAGGTAAAGAACAGTTAACGGGTCTAAACTTGTTTTTTTATCGGCAAGATAACGGCGAATGATAATCGCACTTAAGGGATCGATGTATAGTCTCGTTGTTCTTGTCCCAAAAGCGGTGGGCAGGAGTTTATCTGCTTTTTTTATGAGCATCTGTTCTGTTTCTAAAAAGTCGATAATCTCGATAATCAAACCGCTTAACTCGTAATGATTTTCCTGATGGAAGAAGAATGTTTTCTTCATAAACTCAAATGCGCTATCTAAATTAGTTATAAAACCGGTGGCGATTAAGGCCAAAATATGTACACGCAGTGCACTGGCGGTGCCTAGGTTTGAATAAATCGGTTCCGGATCCGCAAAGATAAAATCATTAAAAAGATCGGCTTGTTCCTGCTTATTGCGGGCATACAAGATAGATTCTCCGTATTTATCATATTGAGGTCGTCCAGCGCGGCCACTCATTTGCTTATATTCGAGCACGCGTACAGGCCGCATGCCTTGGCCTAAGACATAACGGTATAGGCCGCGAATGATTGCCCGACGCGAGGGCAGGTTTACGCCCACGGCAAGGGTCGGCGTAGCACAAATAACCTTTATTATATTATTACGAAAGTTATCTTCAATTAATTTGCGGTGTGCGTAGTGTAAGCCGGCATGATGAAAGACAACCCCATTTTTTAAACACTCGCTTAGTTGTTTGCTTACTTTTGTCGTCTCCCGGCCGGAGTTATGGATATCCGCGGAAAGCTGTGCTAATTGTTTACGTTCCTGTGGCGTTAAGACATAACTTGTCTGTTTAGAAATTCGTCTGGCTTCAGCTTGAGCAATCCTGCGGGTGGTTACAAACACCAGTACTTGGCCTTTATCCTGTAAGCAGTCGATAGCCAAGGCGGCGATATCATCATGCGTCTTATCAAGTTTTAAATGCTTACTTTGCCCATCCGCAAATTTAATTTCTCCTTGGCAATAAACCCCTTCTTTTAAGCGGACCGGGCGCCAGAGGCTTTTTGTCAGCTCTGCATTTAACCAGCCGGCGATAGAATTGGCATTAGCAATGGTTGCACTTAATCCTAAGATCTTAAGGCGGGGGTTTATGAGGAGAAGCCGGGTGATGACAGTTTCCAGTGTCGGACCGCGTTGGGGATCACCCAGATAATGTATTTCATCAACGATGACACAGGCGAGCGTTGAGCAAAGCCAATCGGCTTTTTGCCGCAATAGAGAATCTGTTTTTTCAGCTGTGGCAATAATGATATCGTTGCCTATTAAATCAGGATCGACATAGTCGAAATCACCGGTAGCGATACCGATCCGAATGCCGAGATAAGAATATTTTTTTTTGAAATCCTCAAACTTTTCAGAGGCCAGTGCCCGTAACGGGACAATATACAGGCAGCTACCTTTTTTTTCTAATAATGTTTGAAGCATAACAAGTTCGGCAATCAGGGTTTTGCCTGCGGCGGTGGGCATAGCCAGGATCATGTTCTTATTAGAAAGTACGCCTTTTTTTAAGGCCTCGACTTGTGGGGGGTAAAGGCTGTGGATATTGGTTTTCTTAAGAATGCTTTTTAAATTATCGGGAAGTGATTTTAACGTATTTATGTTGGTCATATTTTTTTTAGCTTAAATTGTATTTTTTCAACCCTAACATATCTATTAGCGTTTGTCAACCTAAACCGCCAGCATATATCTTATCCGACGGAATATGCGTTGGTTTATGTTATTTTTCGTGTTGACTAGATATTTAGTTTGTAGTATCTTATAGATGCGATGGCAAATAAACTCATTAAATATATTAAAAAACCAAAGTTAAAAAATCCTATTCTTATCGCGGCCTGGCCGGGGATGGGTAATGTAGCGGTACGTGCTGTAGAATTCATGTTGCAGCAGCTTAAGGCCAAAGAGCTGGCGGAGATAGCCCCCGAAGGATTTTTTTATCCACACGAGGCTTGGGTCCTAAATAGCCAAATAAAGCGTCCGCGCGCACCTAAAGGCAAGTTTTATTTTTGGCAGAATCCCAAGGGTAAAAATGATTTAATCATATTCCTTTGCGAAGCCCAGCCGGCATTAGAAAAAGGTCATAATTATGCGCAGCTGGTACTGGACTTGGCCGCGGCATTCAGCGTGAAAAGGATTTTTACATTTGCGTCGATGCCCATGCCTATCGATCATACCCAGGTTTCACGAGTTTGGGCCACAGTAACGGACAAAAGGTTACTAAGAGAATTGTCTAAGTTTGATGTAAAACCGATGCGTGTGGGACAAATCAGTGGTCTTAACGGCTTGTTGTTGAGCGTGGCAAAAGAACGTCGTTTTGAAGGGTTGTGTCTTCTGGCGGAAATACCGCTTTATGCGATACAGATTGAGAATCCCAAGGCATCTAAAGCAATATTGACTGTTTTTAGCCAAATTACAGGTCTTGTTTTCAATTTTAGTGGTTTAGAAGAACGCGCTAAGATCGTAGAAGATGAAATCGAGAAATTAGTTCATTATTTTAAATCCGGGGCCGCCCCAGCTCCGATTAGCGAAGAGGATGTGGAAAGCATAAGGCAGAGCTTGGCTTCAGTGACCAAATTGCCAGAATCGGCAAAAACGAAAATCGAAGAATTGTTTAAAATGGCGGAAAGAGACTTGTCCCGCGCCGGAGAACTAAAAGAAGAATTAGATAAATGGCATATCTATAAGGATTATGAAGACAGGTTTTTAGATTTATTTAGGCCTGGCCGAAAGGATAACAACTAAGATTGCTAGATGCTTACCTATATTTTAAAACGACTGATGATGCTTATACCACTGCTTATCGGTATAAGCTTAATTTCTTTTTTTGTAATCCACTTAGCCCCCGGTAAACCTACTGATGTCCAGCTACAATTAAATCAAAAGGTCAGCTTGCAGGTAAGAGAACGTTTAGAAAAGCTATACGGCTTGGATAAACCACTGATTGTACAGTATTTTAGCTGGCTTAAACGTTTAGGTCGGCTTGATTTTGGCCGATCATTTATTGACGATCGGCTTGTAATCGATAAGATTAGAGAGAGAATCCCGATAACGCTGGCCATAAATTTTCTTTCTTTGTGTATAATCATTCTAATTGCCGTTCCCATTGGTATTTTTAGTGCGGTAAAAGAAGGGTCTTTTTTTGACCGCGGGATGACAATCTTTGTTTTTATCGGCTTTGCTATCCCTGCCTTCTGGTTGGCACTTCTATTAATTAAATTCTTTGGCGTGGATTTACACTGGCTGCCTGTTTCTGGTATCCGGTCTTTAGAGTTTGAATCGTATAGCAGGGGAGGTAAATGGCTCGATTATGCCCGGCACCTTCTGTTGCCGGTATGTATATCGGCGTTTACGAGTCTGGCCGGGATATCCCGTTATATGCGTACAAGTATGCTTGGTGTGCTGCATCAGGATTATATCCGTACTGCCTGGGCCAAAGGATTAACCGCAAACCGCGTTTATTTTCGTCATGCCTTAAAAAATGCTATATTACCAGTAATTACTATTTTAGGGCTATCTATCCCGGGTCTTATTGGAGGTAGTGTTATATTTGAACAAATATTTGCTATCCCCGGCATGGGAAAATTAACCTATGATGCGGTGATGTCGCGTGATTATCCAGTAATTATGTGTGTATTAATTATCAGTGCCTGCCTTACGCTTTTGGGTAATTTTTTAGCAGACTTATCATATTGTTTAGCTGATCCACGCATCCGATATAAGGGGCAAAACAAATGATCAAGATTTTTTTAAAAAATAAATTAGCATTTTCAGGCCTCATAATAATTATATTGATAAGTTTGTTTGCGGTTTTAGCGCCGGTCATCAGTCATTATGCCCCGGATGAGATTGATATCGGCAACTATCTTTGCCCGCCATCTTATGAGCATTGGTTGGGAACGGATTTATTGGGTAGGGATCTGTTTAGCCGGATGGCCTATGGGGCACGAATTTCGCTGTGTGTGGGGTTTATTTCAGTAAGCATTGTTGTTATTATTGGACTATTTTTTGGTTCGCTTGCCGGATACTATGGAGGGAAGCTAGATACACTTATCATGCGTTTTGTTGATATCATGCTTTGTTTTCCGCGGTTTATTTTGATCTTGAGCATTATTGCCATGCTTGAACCCAGTATTTTTATCGTTATGGCTGTGATCGGACTCACCAGTTGGATGGGGATATCACGCCTGGTAAGGGCGGAAATTCTGAGTTTAAAAGAAAGGGATTTTGTCCAGGCTGCACGCGCTTGCGGTGTCGGGGATGTAAAGATTATACTGCAGCACTTAGTACCTAATGCCATGGGCCCGGTAATCGTAAGTGCTACGCTGGGGGTAGCGGCAGCTATTCTGCTTGAATCTAGTCTTAGTTTTTTGGGGTTGGGGGTGCAACCGCCAACCCCGAGCTGGGGCAATATTCTTATGGATGCCAAGTCTTGTCTAGGGATTGCTTGGTGGATGAGTGTTTTTCCGGGGGTGGCAATTTTTATTACGGTAATCGGCTATAATCTGTTAGGCGAAGGACTGCGGGATCTATTTTTACCAAAAAAATAATCGGAAATATTATTTCAAGATGACTAAAAAACTGCTGGATATAAAAAATCTAAGGACATGTTTTTACGAAGATGATAAGGTAATCGCGGCGGTAGACGATGTTTCTTTATTTGTAAATAAAAATTCTGTGGTCGGCTTGGTCGGGGAATCAGGCTGCGGCAAGACCATGACCGCTCTTTCGGTAACGCAGCTTTTGCCCAGACTTAACTGCAAAATCACAAGTGGCATGATCAGGTTCAATGACCAAGACCTGTTAGACTTGGATAAAGGGCAATTAAGATCAATAAGAGGCAAGGAGATCTCTTATATTTTTCAGGAACCGTCTACCTGTTTAAATCCGGTGTTAACCGTAGAAGAGCAGATGCAGGAAGTAGTTTCTTTGCACCGCCAGGAAATAAGCCGAGAAGATCACCGGGAATTTATAATAAAGCAATTAAAAGACGCGGGTATTAATATGCCTGGTGATAAGGTTGGTGCTTTTCCGCACCAATTATCCGGCGGAGAAAAACAACGGGTGATGATTGCCATGGCCATGATCCCGCGGCCTAAGCTTTTAATTGCCGATGAGCCCACCACGGCTTTAGATGTAACTATCCAGGCGCAAATACTCAGGCTTTTGCAAGATTTGAAAAATAAATACGGCATGGCTATTTTACTGATTAGCCACGATTTCAATATCGTGGGTCAGTTAGCTGATTATATTGCGGTTATGTATGCAGGGCAAATTGTAGAGTTTTCTTCTATGAATAGTTTAATGAACCATCCGAACCATCCTTACACAAAAGGATTATTGGATTGTTTGCCGGATAAGGATATATCATCTGGGGGTAAGCTTAATGTGATCGAGGGCGAAGTACCCCGCGCCGATAGCTATCCTTGCGGATGCCGTTTTCATCCGCGTTGCCCTTATGTATTTGATCGCTGTAAGAAGGAAATGCCCCCCATATTTTGTTTAGATGATACTACCCCGGAGGTACGTTGTTGGCTTTACTCGAACTCAAAGACATAACTAAATTTTACGATGTGGAAAAAGGGATTTTTTCGCTACACTGTTCCCAGAAGATCAGGGCCGTGGAAGCGGTTAACCTAAGCTTGGCACCAGCTAAAACCATGGGGTTAGTAGGAGAATCTGGCTGCGGAAAATCTACCTTGGCCAAGCTTATTGTAAAATTAATAGCCCCGGCCTCAGGGGATATCTTTTTTGAGAATAAAAATATTACACAATTAAGGGAAAAAGAGTTTCGCCCCCTACGTAAAAAAATACAAATAGTTTTTCAGGATCCTTATAGTAGTCTTTCTCCGCGGCTTAAGATTAAAAATATAATCGCCGAACCATTGCAAGCGTTTAAGACAGAAAAAAAGAAGATAGAAAGCCGCATCCGGGAGCTTATGGAGCAGGTAGGGTTAGATAAAATGTATCTGGCTAGATTTCCGCACCAACTAAGCGGCGGCCAGAGACAACGGGTAGGCATTGCCCGGGCCTTAGCTACTTCGGCAAAACTTATTGTCTTGGATGAAGCTGTTTCCTCTTTGGATTTATCCACACAGGCCCAGGTATTGAATTTACTCATTAATCTACAGAAAAAATATAAGCTTACATACCTTTTTATTGCTCATAATTTGAGGGTGGTTAGGTTTATAAGTGACAATGTGGCGATTATGTACCGCGGTAGCATTGTAGAAAAAGGACCGACAGAAATTGTTTATAAAAAGCCATTGCACCCTTATACAAAAAAGTTGCTGGCCAGCCAGCCGTCTTGGTCTAAACGCAACCTTAGCCAAAACCACATGCCGTATTTTAACAAATCAAGGACTGATATATCCGGGGACTTTTCGGGATGTCAGTTTTATCAACATTGTCCTAAGGCAAAACAACGTTGTCGGGATTCAAAACCGGCATTTAAACAGGTAAACACAGAACATGGGGTAAGCTGTTTTTATATAGATTGATTTAACACCTAACAATACAATGGATAACAAGTTGAAGCCAGATTTTTTAAACACAAGTGCCTTTAAAAAATATAATCAAAAAAAGGCATATCTTGAGATCAAAGACAGAATAAAGGAAATTGCTATTTATAAAGGCGGCGGCGGGTTGGGGGACCTGGTGATGAGTATTCCTTTTTTTGAAATATTTAAACAGGCTTTCCCCAAAGCAAAAATAAGTTATATGGGAATAATCTATCCGCGGTTTGAAAAAATATTTCGTTCGATTGATATTATTGATGGATATATTCATTATGAACGACCGGATAAAGGTAAAGGGCTTAAGAAACACTTTGCTTTTCGCGATAAAATAAAAGGCAAGATCGACCTTTTGATAGATACGCAGCGTCGCTGGGAGACTAGTTTCTGGTTAAAAAATTTACAACCTAAATATATGTTAACGGCAAGTCCTTTTCTTTCCGATTGGCCGCTGCCGCAGATGCCTTATAAAAAAATGCACATTTTCGAACAATTGCTTGTTCTGCCCGCACGCTTAGGCATACAGGATTTTGACAAATTAAACAATAAGGTTGATATCCCGGCTGAATTTAAGCGGAATGCAAAAAGATTTATTGATGCACCTGGCCAGAAATTTGCGGCAATCATTCCCAGCTGTGGTATGCAATTTAAGAATTGGCCCCCTGATTATTTTGCCCGGCTTGCGGACATGCTTAGCGAAGACGGTTATGCCATAATAATCCTCGGTAGCCCCAACCAGATTGAATTGTTGCAAGAAGTGCAAGATAAAATGCAGCATAAGGCCATTGTTCCGGCTTTGGTTGATATCTCGTTTTCAAAACAGTTGCTGAACGATGCGGCGATACTTGCGCAATGTGATATTGTCGTAGGCAATGATAGCGGCGGTATGCATCTTGCCAGTTGTTTGGGATCTGTGTCGGCAACAATTTTTGGGCCGACGACACCGCGTAAGTTTTCACCGGTGGGTCCACGGAATATTATTTTTTATAAACAGTTATCCTGTTCGCCCTGCCGGTTTAAGTGCCATCGAAAGGTTTATCGGGAGTGTTTAGCATTAATAACGCCGCAGGAGGTCTACGAGGCCTGCGGGAAGTTTTTAAAAACAACGTCTTCCTAAATTAAGGAGATAAAAATGTCTGAAAAGTTGCCGATTAGTGTGGTTATTATTACCAAAAATGTAAAAGGGAATATAAAAGAATGCCTGGAGTCGGTTCTGTGGGCCGATGAGATTGTAATTGTTGACAATCATTCCACTGATCAGACGTTGGATATCGTCCGAGAATATACAAATACTATTTATACCGATACCTGGGACAAGGAAGGCTCTATTCGCAACCGTGCTTATAAGCGGGCCAAAAATATGTGGGTATTGACCTTAGATCCAGATGAACGGGTAAGCGTTGGGCTTAAAGAACAGATAGGGGATTTTTTAAAAAACGGCGCGGATTTTGATGCCTTTTCTGTTTCCATGAAAAGTTTCTTTGCTAAAAAATATTGGATCAGATATGGAGGTTGGTATCCGGCAAGCCGGATAAAGATATTTAAGAAAGATAAGTTTCGCTATGAAGATGCCGAAATCCATCCACGTGCTTATCTGGATGGCAAGGAGGGAAGGTTGAGTGGTGATATCATCCATTATTGCTATTCTGATTTTACCCAACTTGTTGATAAGATGAATATTCAAAGCACCCTGGAAGCCCAAAAATGGCTGCGGGATCAACGCAAGATGGGTTTGGGTTTGGCCATAACCCGTACATTTTCCCGTTTTTTCAAGATGTATATTCAAAAACAGGGGTATCGCGATGGCCTTATCGGTTTTATGATGGCCTGGCAGTGGGCAACATATCAGGTGTTAAGTTACGTTAAGTACTGGCAGATGAAAAACTTCTGAAATTTTGATTAGGACAAAAGCATAAAAATGAATATAATATAACAAATATGCATGAGTACGGATTGGCACAAGATATATTAGAGGCAGTTTTAAAAGAACTTAAAGATAAGGACTATAAAAAGATCACCAAGATTGCCCTTCGGGTGGGACAGTATAATTTAGTTACCCCGGAAACCCTTCAAAGTGCATTTGATTTGGTATCGGAAAATTCCAAGGCCCAAGGTGTTGTTTTAGATATTGAACAGACCCCAGGTATGGAGATAGAGATTAGACATGTCGAAGCCGAATGAACAAAAGCCGATTCAGATACCGTTACCTAATCTTAGGCCCCGACAGGGAAAAACAGTTTTAGGGTTGGGGGCGGAATTAAAAGCTAATTTTTGTATCATCAATAATGGGATGGCCTCTTTAAGCAGCGGGTTCGGTGATTTAAAAGATCCGGATTGCTACCATAGCTATAAAAAAGCGGTTATAAACGAACTAAAAAAAAAGAAGCTAAATCCCCAGATTATCGTTACTGATTTAAATCCTCAGTTTTTAAGTACGAAGTTTGCTGCCGAATTGCAAAAGGAATTATTTGCAAAAAGTACTGTATCTGGCGTACAACATCATTACGCCCATATTGCCGGGGCAATGGCCTTGCTTAATTTACAAAAAAAACGGGCCATTGGCATTGCCTGCGATGGTACTGGATGGGGGCAGGATGGCCGAATATGGGGGTTTGAATTCTTACTGGCTAATTTAAAAGGCTACAAAAGGGTTGGACATCTTGATTATATGCAACTGCCCGGAGCGGATAAGGCAGTAACAGAGCCGGTAAGGGTTGCCTTAGGTTTGCTGTTTAAAACTTATGGGGATGATATTTATAAATTGCCGATAGGGTGGTTAAAAAAATATCGTTATAAGATTGATATATTATTAAAAATGCTGAAATCCAATATAAATTCTCCTTTAGCCTCAAGCGCGGGAAGGATTTTTGATGGGGTGGCGGCGTTAACGGCTATATGTTGCCTTGCAAACTTTGAAGCAGAGCCGGCAATAAGACTGGAGCAAGAAGCCGCCCGGGTGATAAATAAAGAAACGCATCACTATCCTTATATAATAAAAAAATGCACGGATGAATTTGTTATTGATATAGATTTGATGACTAGGGCCATAGTAAAAGACATCTCTAGAAAAACACCGAAAAGGAATATTGCCGCACGCTTTCATAATACCTTTTCGCATATAATAATTGCGATGTGTAAGAAAATAAAAAAAGAATATTCAGTGGTGGATGTGGTTTTAGGTGGCGGTGTATTTTTTAATAAAATAATAACCCGGCAAGTTCAGACCGGCTTAGAGAAAAATGGATTTATTGTGCATCGGCCTTATGATTTTGTCTTGGGTGATGCAGGATTATCTTTAGGGCAGGCGGTGATAGCATATGTGTCTGGGAGTTCCCGTAAAAATTGAAAAAATAGAGGGCAATACAGCTTTAGTTTCAGCCGGTGGGATCCGGCGCAAGATAGGCATCGAGCTTACCCCCGGGGTAAAAGTGGGGGATTATGTTCTTTTGCATGCTGGATTTGCCATTGAAAAAATAAACGAGGAAGATGCTAAAGAAACTCTGGCCTTGTTAGAACAGATGCTGGAGTATACAGAAGAGCAAAACCAAAAATGAAATACGTAGATGAATTCAGAAATAGCGCAATTGCCAAAAAGCTTGTGCATAAAATAAACCGGCTATCGAAAACAATAAAACAGGACATTGCCTTGATGGAGGTATGCGGTACGCATACCGTGGCCATGTTTCGCCATGGGATAAGGAATATTTTACCTAAAAAAATCCGGATTATTTCAGGACCAGGATGTCCGGTTTGTGTAACATCGCAACAAGATGTGGATAAGGCAATTGCTATTGCCGGATCCAAAGATACAACAATTACCACCTTTGGAGATATGATCAAGGTCCCGGGCACACAATCAAGTCTGGCCCAAGCGCGGGCAGAGGGTAATGATATCAGGGTTGTCTATTCTGTACTGGATGCACTGGATATTGCCAGAAAAAATCCAAAACGGAAAGTGGTGCATTTAGCGATTGGCTTTGAAACCACAGTCCCGACTGTGGCCGCGGCTTTAAAACGGGCAAAAAGACTTAAATATCGTAACTTTTTTATACTTTGTGCCCATAAAATTATTCCGCCGGCATTGAAGGTGCTTTTGAACTCACCGCGGTGTAAAATAAACGGTTTAATCCTGCCCGGACATGTAAGTACAATAATCGGAGCTAGGCCCTATCAATTTATTGCCCGCAAATTTAAAATCCCGGGTGTGATTGCCGGGTTTGAGGCCATAGACATATTACAGGCGATAGTAATGTTGCTTGAGCAGATATGGATGGAAAAGCCGAGGATAGATATTCAGTATACAAGATGCGTTCATTCCGAAGGCAATGTAACCGCACAAAGGATGCTAACGGAAGTGTTTAAAGTTAGCGATGTCAACTGGCGCGGCTTGGGCCTGATAAAAAAGAGTGGGCTTGCCCTTCGGAATAAATTTACTGATTTTGACGTCCAAAAACAGTTTTCGTTTAAGCTGCCTAAAATAAAGAAGACACCCTGTCGCTGTGGTGATGTGCTGCAGGGGATAATTGTTCCGGTGCAATGTCCTCTGTTTAGAAAATCCTGCACACCTAGTATGCCAATCGGTCCCTGCATGGTATCCTCAGAAGGTGCGTGTGCAGCTTATTATCGTTATCATGGAGGTAAAAAGTGAACAAGCAAAAAATAATGCTGGCACACGGCAACGGCGGGCTCTTGATGCAGCGGCTTATAAATAGGCTATTTATTTCTAATTTTGGCAATAAAATTCTCAATCGTCTTGATGATAGCGCTGTTCTCAGCCTGAACAATAAGGGCAAAAAAATTGCGTTTACCACAGATTCCTTTGTGGTTAACCCGATCTTTTTTGGCGGTGGCGACATCGGGAAATTAGCGGTTTGCGGGACAGTGAATGATTTATCGATGATGGGCGCCAGGCCTCTGTTTTTAAGTGCAGGGGTAATAATCGAAGAGGGGTTTGAGATAAAACAGCTGGAAGAGATTGTTGGCTCTATGCGCAGGACGCTCAAAGAAGCGGGAGTGGAAATTGTTTGCGGAGATACAAAGGTAGTGAATAAGGGGGCTTGTGATAAGATTTTTATAAATACAGCCGGGATTGGTATAATTGATGAAGGGGTAGATATCCATTCGGCCAGGGCACGGGCAAAAGATAGCATCATTGTAAGCGGCCCGGTTGCCGAGCATGGAATAGCTATTTTAAGCCAGAGAGAAGGCTTGACGTTTAAAACAAAACTAAAAAGTGATTGCGCCCCGTTAAATAGCTTAGTCGCCGATATGTTAAAATTTTCAAAGAGTATTCATGTCTTACGCGATCCAACACGGGGTGGTCTGGCCACGGCACTAAATGAGATTGCCGCGCATTCAAATGTAGGCATTGAGATCTCGGAAAAAGATGTTCCGGTACGAGCGTCTGTAAAAGGGGCCTGTGAAATATTAGGGCTGGATCCTTTGTATCTAGCCTGCGAAGGTAGATTAGTGGCTTTTGTGGCACAAGATAAAGCAAAATCTGTTTTAGGAGCGATGCGAAACAATAAATACGCTAAAAACGCCACCATTATTGGCCAGGCTGTATCAAGACATAAAAAAGAAGTTTATTTGGACACACTCACCGGAAGTAACCGGATATTGGATGTACCGGTTGCAGATCAGATGCCGCGTATTTGCTAGCAATTTAAAAGGCAAGAGTCAGGAAGGTAACTAAATTTACCACCATCGGTAAACTTAGTTTAGCGTTATTATATCAACTCTCTTTTCGGTATTCCTTAGCATCATCCAGCAGCTTTTTTACCGCCAGCGGTTCGAAGATTAGGAAGAAGCTGCCGCTAATATCCTTCTCTTTTATATTAAAAAATGTTTCGATGAGGATGACTTGGGTTGTTTCGTTGATTAATTTACTAAAAGCAACGTTGAAGATTGTATCTAAAGTCCCGCAAATTAAATTCGGCGTAGAATGCAGGATTACCGCCCGCGCAAAGGTGGAAAGCGTAGCCAGATATGCCGAGATAACAATATTGCCAATTTCTTTTAATGAGGATACCCCGTATTCAGTGGCATTACCTAATTCAGAACGATATTGCGAGATCGAATCGATTAAGGTATAGGCGCTTTTTTCCGGGAACATAAGCACGACATTACCAGTTAAATTCCCCAACAGCTGGATGCTTACTCCGACTAAAACTTCCTGTGAGCTTTTTAATGTATCGATTACTTTGTCTGAATCGACAAGTTTTAAATCAGGGATGTTCAGCTCGATTCGCTGGTTGATTACCTGGGATAAAGCAATGGTCGCATTACCCGTACAGATGTGCCCTACCTCTTTAAGCATATCAATACAGAAATCATCTAAGGTCATATTTTGTTTTGCCATTGGATTTTAAAACCTCCTCTTTTAGTTCGTTAAGTTATTTGATGGTCACCCATTTTTTTCGTATTAGTTTAATAAGAAGATCAACAAGTTTAGGATCAAGCTGAGTAGGTGAACAATTTTTTAATAAGCTAATTGCTTGTTTAAGCGGGAAAGCTTTTCGGTATGGTCGATCAGCAGTCATGGCCTCAAAAGTATCGGCCACCGCTAATATGCGTGATCCAATAGGAATGGCATCTCCTTTTATGCCATCCGGATACCCGCCTCCGCCATAGCGTTCATGATGATGATAAATCATTGTTTTAATATCACCGGAAAGATCGACGGTTTTTAAGATATTAATCGTTGATTGTAATAACTCTTTGGATTTAACCGGAAGTTTTCTATCTAACGGCATTAGTGAACTGCGCGCACTTTCTTTTCTGGACAGAGAGCTTGCCGTTTCCCGCCAAAAGAAATTTACCGGATCTAGAATGCGCTTTCCGATTAACGGATGTTTTTTAATAACCTCATATTCTTTTTCCGAAAGAGAACTGGGTTTAGAAAGTATTTTTTCCGGGATGCCAATTTTTCCGATATCGTGCAGGATGCCCGCGATTTGAATACTTTCGATAAACTTACTGGACATATTTAAGGCTTGGGCCATCGCCACGGCGTAATATGATACGAGTTCGGAATGACCGCTGGTATAAACATCTTTTTCTTCGATGGCTTGGGCCAAGGCCTTTATTGTGCTTAAATAGGTTTTTCTAAGGTTTTTATATAGGGTTGCGTTTTCTAAAGCTATCGAAGCCTGATTAGCTAGGGTACTTAAGGTCTGTTGGTCTTTTTGGGTAAAACTGTCTTTTTTTATCGAATAAATGCTGAGCATGCCTAGTATCGCCCCCTTACTGATTAGGGGGGCGCTTCTTATCGAAGCTAATTGTTTAGGGCAGGCAACCTTGCGTTTTATATGCATCTGTTTTATTGTTTTATTTAAGAAAATTATATTTTTTGCGCCTACTTGTTTCTTTTTGATGCTGGATATGACTAAGGCATTGTTTTTCTTTAAGTGATTCACAAGCTTAGTATTTAAATGATAAGCAGAAGCAGAAATTAGAAAATAATCATATTTTTCAACAAGCAGGATAGTAAGGATATCAAAAGTAAACAGGTCGCGGATGTAATCGATTATTATTTCAATAACAGCATCCTGCTCTAAAACGGAATTAAGGGCACAGCTTAGGACATTAAAACGGAATAGATGTTGAATCTTTTCTTCTGCCTCAATATAAAGTCTTGCGTTATAAATGGCAATTGCACTTTCGGTGGCGAATATTTTAATGGCGGCGAGATCCTCTTTTCTAAATTTCTTCGAACCAGGAATGCGGTTTAAATTCAGGACCCCGATAAGTCTATCGGTAGCGCAAAGGGGAATGGATAGGGAAGATTTTATTTTTCGGGACGACTTCTTTTTTTTGATAGAAAAGGCCGTTTCGTCGTCGAGGATTAAAGCCTTCCTTTGCTGGGCAACCATTCCGGCGATTCCTTCGCCCAGATTGATGCGGGTTTTTTTTACGATATTCTTACTTATTCCGCGCGAGGCACGGATAACTAGCTTTCGGCTGATATCGTCCAAAAGCATTAAAGATCCTGAATGGGCATTGGTTTGTTTTATCATCGTATCTAGGATTACGTTAAACAATTTATCTGAATCAAGCGAAGCTCCTAAGACGCGGCTTATCTCGTGTAGGCTGAGGAGGTCTAGCGTCTTTGTGGTTGCTGGTTTAGAAGAACGGGTTTCCGCCATTATTTTTCTTTACTTAGATTCTTTTCGCACGCCTTGAGAATTAATTGCATTGATTTAGAGTCGAAGGCGATAAAAAAATTTCCGTTTACCGAGGTTGCCTGTTCGGTAAATATGGTTTCGATCAGGATTAATTTTGCTTCTTTATCACCCATTGCGCCAAAAACACTTTTAAAAACCGCACCGGGCAGCCCTTCTGTAAATTGGGGGCAGGATGGAAATACCGCTAATCTCGATAAAGAACTCAGGGTTGAAAGGTAAGATGAGATGACAATGTTACCGATTTCTTTTAACGAGGAGATACCGATTTGGGTAATAAATTTTGGCTGTTCTGTTCCATAACCGATTAGGATTTCCATTAGATTATAGGCGCTTTTTTCTGTAAATAGCAGCAGGACATGTCCTGTTATAGCGCCTAATGTTTCCATCTGGATGCCGATAATGTTATGCTCGTCTTTATAGAGAATTTTGGTGATATCTTCTACGGTAAGTATTTTAACTATCGGTGTTTGCAGTTCGATTCTTTTAAATAATATTTGGGCTAAGGCGATTGTGGCGTTGCCGGCACAGATGTTCCCAACCTCTTTTAAGACGTCTAATTTTTGCTTGTTGAATTGCTCCTTGGACATTTTTTCGGCCACTCCTTTGTTCTTAACTATAACATAATAAAAAAGTAGTGTCAATAAAATTTGTTTTCAAATTATAATATATATGATATTATATTACAGAATTTTTATAGTTTGAGCAAAAACGAACTTGCGTTGAATTCGGAGAGATTGTTATGCATGGTTTTGAGGGCGGTAAACACCTGACCAGTTTTAAAGGTTTAACTAAAGATAAGCCGATTACACCGCTGCCGGTTCCCAAACAGGTCGTTATCCCCTTGAGCCAACATACAGGCGCTATCTGTGAGGTTTTGGTCAAAGAGGGGGATAAGGTTAAAACCGGCACCAAGATTGGGCAAAGCCCAAGCTTTGTATCCAGTTGTATACATAGCAGTATCTCCGGGGTAGTTAGTGAAATCTCAGATTATAGCCATCCGGTCCTGGGTCTGTGTAAATCAATAATTATTGACTCTGACGGTAATGATGAACACATCGCCTTGCTCACTAAAAGAGCGCAGGCAGAATCGCTATCGCGTGATGAACTATTAGGCATTATTAAGGAATCAGGCATTGTCGGCTTAGGCGGAGCGGCCTTTCCCGCCCAGGTCAAGTTGAATCCACCTAAGCCTGTAGATACCCTCATTATAAACGGTGTTGAGTGCGAACCATATCTTACCTGCGACTTTCGGTTAATGCTGGAGGGGACTACAGGTATCTTAAACGGTATTAGGCTTATCCAGAAGATGGCAAAGGCCAGACAGGTCTTTATTGGCATTGAAGATGATAAGCCGGAAGCAATAAAAGCAATGCGTAATAAGATAGCGGCACTGAGTCTTGATATGGAAGTTGTCTCGCTGCCGGCCAAATATCCGCAAGGTGCAGAAAAACAGCTAATCAAGGCCATCGTTAATCGGGAAGTACCTCCGGCCGGGTTACCTTTTGATATCGGGGTTGTGGTTAGTAATGTCGGTACGGCCTTAGCGATTTATGAAGCCGTATATTTTAAAAAGCCGTTGTATGAACGCATTGTTACAGTAACTGGCCCATTACTTAAAAATCCCGCCAATCTAAAAGTAAGACTAGGCACACGCTTTCATGAATTAATTGAGTTTTGCCAGCCTAGGACAGAACAGGTGGCCAAGATAATTATGGGCGGGCCGATGATGGGCTTGGCTCAGTTTAGTGATGATGTACCGGTGATAAAAGGCACATCCGGAATTTTATTGTTGCCGCAAGATAAAAATGATAAAGAAAAAGAGCAGCCGTGTATAAGATGCGGCCGCTGTGTGGATGTATGCCCGATGCGGATGTTGCCGTATATATTTAGTTTATTTGGGCAATCCAAACGTTATGAGTCAGCAGCGGAATATAATCCCGCCGATTGCATGGAATGTGGAATATGTACGTATGTGTGTCCGTCAAAACGGCGGATCCTGGAATATATTCGGCTAATTAAGGTGGTTTTAAAATGAACCCTGATAATAAAAATACGTTGAATTTAACCAGCTCGCCGCATATCCGGAGTCCAGAGACAGTTTCCCGGATAATGTGGTCTGTATTTTTTTGTCTTTTACCAGCGGGGATTATAAGCATATACGTTTTTGGCTTATCTACTTTATGGATAATTATTACCGCTATCTTAGCCGCGGTGTTGACAGAATACGGATGCTGTATTGTTCAGAAAAAGAAAATCACGATATCAGATGGCAGTGCGGTTTTGACGGGTTTATTACTGGCCTACAATCTGCCTCCTCAATCACCGCTGTGGATGGCTTTTTTAGGATCGTTTATTGCGGTTTTGTTCGGTAAGGCATTGTTTGGCGGGCTGGGATTTAATATTTTTAATCCGGCATTGATCGGCCGGGTATTTTTAATGGCCAGCTTTCCGACCCTAATGACCCGCTGGCCAGCTCCATTCACTGTGGATGCAGTTATTGCACCTACACCGTTAGCGGTTTTTAAGGATGGATTTGAAGGTACAAATCTTTTTCTGGATGCGGAGATAATCCATTATTCTTATCGCGATCTTTTTTTGGGATTCCGGGGAGGATGCATTGCCGAGGCCTCTATTTTGGCCTTGCTCTTAGGAGCAGCTTATCTTATTTATAAACGCTATATATCTTGGCATATCCCGCTTAGTTATATCGCAAGCGTGGGCATATTTGCCTGGGTCTTTAGCGGGACAGGACTGTTTAAAGGCGATTTTATTTTACATATTTTATCCGGAGGCTTGGTATTAGGCGCCTTCTACATGGCAACTGACTATGTAACCGGTCCGATTACCAAAAAAGGACAGCTAATTTTTGGCGTAGGGTGCGGTGTTATTACCAGTGTTATCCGCTTATGGGGAGGATATCCAGAAGGGGTTTCTTACTCTATTCTATTAATGAATACCTTAACGCCGTTGATCGATAGGTTTGTATTGCCCAGACGGTTTGGCCAGGAGAGTAAAAAGTGAAAGATATAATATTAGCAGTATTAGCGCTTTCTGGCTTAGGGCTGGGGTTTGGATTATTGCTGGCTTGGGTTTCAAAAAAGTTTCATGTTGAAATTGATCCGCGGATTATAAAAGTCACTGAGCTTTTACCCGGCATTAACTGCGGGGCTTGCGGACTGGCTGGTTGCTCAAGCCTGGCCGAGGCGCTTATTGAGCAAAAAACAAGCCTTACTGCCTGTATTGCCTGTTCACTAGAGAGCAAAAAAGCGATTATAGATGTACTGGGATTATCCGGTGAACAGGTTTCTGAGAAAATTTCTCAAATTGCAGTTGTGCATTGCAACGGCGGGACCCGTTGTATCGATAAATTTCTATATCAGGGGTTATCAGACTGTCGTGTGGCGAGCCAAGCCATGGCCGGGTATAAACAGTGTTCGTATGCTTGTGTGCAGGAAGCAAATTGTGTGGCTGCTTGTCCATTTGGGGCGATACAGATGCAGCTAGAGAGATTGCCGAACGTAGATCCAGAGTTATGCCGTGGCTGTAAGAAGTGCATTGAGGCCTGCCCGCGTAATTTGTTTTCGATGATTGATAAAAAGAAAAAGGTGTACATAAAATGTTCTTCCCAAGACAAAGCCGCCCAGATGATGAAAAAATGCAAGGTCGGCTGTATTGCCTGCGGAAAATGTGTTAAAGAATGTCCGGTTAGTGCGATTACGATTACAAACAACCTGGCCAGAATAGATTATGAAAAATGCGTGGGCTGCACAAAATGTGTTGGCGTGTGCCCGACCAAGGTTATTGCGGTTGTATGAAAAAGTATAAAATCCTTATCCTGCCTGATAAAAAAGAAATCTCTGTTTTAAAAGGCAGTAATCTGCTTGGCATACTTAAAAAAAACAACATCATCATTGCCCATGAATGTGGGGGTAAGGGCATCTGTGGTAAGTGCAGGATTGCCGTAAAAAAACATCCTACTTCTGGCCAAAAGAAAAAATATGTACTTGCCTGCAAGTTAAAGGTCAACGAGGATCTTGCTGTTTTGGTCCCGGCGATTAAAAGCCCCAAAACCAAGATATTAAAACACACCAGCATTAAGTCTAAATTCAAGATAGAGGCTTTGGTTAAAAGAGAAAAATTCAAGTCTGGATTTTCGTTGGTTTTGGATAATGATGAATTACTAAAGATAGACAGAAAGACAAAGGGTCACATCTTTGGCGTGGCCGTGGATGTGGGCACCACTACGATCTGTGCCAGCTTATGTAATCTCGAAAGCGGAGATGAGCTAGCGGCGGCAACGGTCTTAAACAGCCAGTCTGAATATGGTGCGGATATAATCAGCCGGTTGGATTTTGGTCTAAAATCAAAACATAATGCGTCCTGTTTAAGTAAACAGGTATTGACATCTATCGACAAGGCAATTGATGAATGCATTTTAAAATCCGGGGTGGCCCGAGACAGCGTTTATAGCGTGGTGATGGTCGGTAACGCAGTTATGCACCATCTTTTGTTCGAGCTGCCGCTAGAGAGTTTCATAACCCCGCCTTATAGGCTGGCCTATAAAGGCCTGGCCCAGGTAAAGGCAAAAACTCTAAGCCTTAATATTAATCCTAATGCCAACGTGAGATTTCTTCCGGCCATCGGGGGCTTTGTCGGATCTGATGTTTTGGGTACGATATTGAGTTTGGAGTTATATAAAAGTAAAGGCATAAACCTCGGCGTTGATTTAGGCACAAACGGTGAGATCATTTTAGGGTCTTGTAATAGCATAACGGTTGCTTCTTGTGCCGCAGGCCCGGCGTTTGAAGGTTACAACATAAAATGCGGGATGGTTGCCCGCACCGGAGCTATTGAGTGGATAAGAATCAATAAAGGCAAACTGCGTTTACTTACTATCGGTCATATCAGGCCGCAGGGTATTTGCGGCAGCGGCATTATTGACATTACAGCGGAATTACTAAAAACAGGGGCTATTGATAGTTCGGGCCGGATGCCGAAGAAATCGTTTTTAGTTTATCAGGATAAAAAAACAAAGATTGAATTTACCGATCGCGATACAAGGGCTGTACAGCTGGCCAAGGCGGCGATTTGTGCTGGGATAGAAATTATGATGAAAAAGCTGAATATAAAGCCAAAGCAGGTAAAAAAGGTGTTTTTGGCCGGGGCATTTGGTAATTATTTAGGTACCGAAAATGCAATAAGGATTGGTTTGATTCCTAAAGAGTTCAAAAAGAAAATAGAGTTTGTCGGTAATACCGCATTTTACGGGGCAAAACGCATTTTGCTATCGCGGCCGGAATTTATTCAAGCGATTAAGCTCGCCCAGTCAGTGAAGCATTTATCTTTAGCCGAGGACAAGAACTTTTCTGATATCTTTACCAAGGCACTAACGTTTCCTACCTCATAAACAGATTTAAGTCGAGAAAAGGGGTTAATTATTATCTTCTGCGTGGATTCTAAGGGTTTTCTTTGATTTTGCTCTATGCTCAGATTTTGGCTGAAAATGCAGTATATGAATCTTCCTTGCCTTCTCGTCCCAGCGAATACTAAAATGCCCGCCGTTTGGTAAGGCGCATTGATATTCATGCCCGGTGTATATAAACACAAATATTAAGGTGCCGATTGCTAATAAAAGGATAAAAAATATAAAGAATCTAACCATAACTTAAGTTTATTTACATATTTAGATCTTATTTGGCCTTCAAAAAATAAAGAAAAAACAGTATGTCAAATAACTTACACATTAATAGGTTACTTTAACCAGAATACACAGTCAAGCAAAAAGTAGGCTAAATAGGGAATAACATAAGACCTATTTTAGTATTGAGCTATCTATCGATTTAAACCTTGACGTGTATTTTGTGAACATGTATACTTGTATTAACAAAAGGTTTTTCAAAAAATGGAAAGTAAGACTTATTGTTCACTGTTTAAGTATCGTGTCCGAGAATGCATGCCCTATGCTTATAAGATAATTCCTGAGGTAACGACGATAAGGTTTTGCATAACAGATGAATACAAAAATTGTCCTTTTTACAGAGTAATTAAGCGGATTAAGCCAACTTGTGAAATGATAAGTATATGTCCGATGTATAAGGCGCTTTCGGTGAAAGACTTTGATAAATTTTTGGAAATTACCGGTAAGTACTGTCTTACTGATAATAATGTGAACTGCGAGAGATTCAAAATTAAAAAGCCGGGAGGCAAGCCGCCGGATGATTTATTGCCTGATGGCAGCAAATTTGAAAGTACAGATTAATAAAAAAAAGATATAACTTATAATAAGCAAAAAAATAAAAGGGTGGACTCAAAATATGAGTTCACCTATTTTTTAATATGGTGCCGAAGGTGGGATTTGAACCCACACGGCCTTGCGACCAATGGTGTTTGAGACCATCGTGTATGCCATTCCACCACTTCGGCGCAGGAAAAAAATTATCTTCTAATTGGAAGCCTTTTCCAATCAAAGCGGAGTTTAGACCGTGGAGGGCCTAAAATTATAGACCATATTATACCCTCTTTCACGCTGCTTTTCAAGTAGATAGGTTCCTCTGAAAAGCTGGGCAGGGGGGCTGCGATTTTAGGTGCAAATATAGGTTGGACGGGTTTAATTTCAGGCGTTACTGGCGGAACTAATTTAGGTTTTTGTAGTTTTTTAATTTTTTTTCGAGGCAGGGTGGACTTTTCTTTGTAAGATAATGCCTCCTCAGGTGTAGTCTTAAAATCTTCGAATGCTCCTTCACGCATAGGTTCCTGATACCTTATGGTCCTATCGGTTTTGGGAGAAGGAGGGGGTTCTTCCGGAAAATCAGGAATTTTCTCTTCCCATTTACCCTGCTTTTTTGTATTGGAAATAACCCAGATGGTAATAATAATTAAATAAAAAATTAATTTAAACAAGCTTTTTGTCCTTTATTTATCTTTATCCTTGCCTTTATCTGTGCCGCCAATTTGCTCGCGCATGGAAGTATCAGCTTGAATGTTTTTTAAGTTATAGTAATCCATAACCCCGAATTTACCTTCCCGGAACGCAAAGGCAAGGGCCTTAGGAACTTCCGATTCAGCTTCTACAACGTGAGCTTGCATTTCTTGGGTGCGGGCTTTCATCTCTTGCTCCTGGGCAACGGCCATGGCTCTTCTTGTTTCGGCCTTGGCTTGGGCTACTTTTAAATCCGCGTCGGCTTGATCTGTCTGCAGCTTTGCTCCGATATTTCTACCGACATCTACATCGGCAATGTCAATGGATAGGATTTCAAACGCCGTGCCGGCATCAAGGCCGCGGCTAAGAACGTTTTTAGAAATATTGTCCGGATTTTCTAAGACAGCTTTATAGGTTAGGGCAGAGCCAATGGTAGTAACAATACCTTCGCCAACACGGGCGATAATCGTATCTTCGGTAGCACCGCCGACCAGTCTTTCTATGTTTGCGCGTACGGTAACGCGTGCCCGGGCCCGAACCTCTATTCCGTCTTTGGCTACCGCAGATAGTAATCCCTGTTTGGGGGCATCGATGACTTTGGGGTTAACCGAGGTTTTAACTGCTTCTAATACATCGCGGCCTGCTAAATCAATCGCACAGGCTTTTTCAAATTTTAGATCAAGGTTGGCTTTATCCGCAGAGATTAGTGCTTTTACTACCCGGATTACATCTCCACCGGCTAAGAAATGAGCTTCTAGCGGGTCTGAGTTTACAGTAAGTCCGGCCTTATGCACCATGATGATCGAAGGCACGATTACAAACGGGTCAACCCTTCGTAACCGCATGCCCAGCAAGCTGAAAAGTGAGATCTTTACCCCCGAGGCAATAGCAGCAACCCAGAGCCTTACCGGGATGAAATAGGCAAACAAAAAGAAAAACGCAATAAAAAACATAACAAGTACAACGACAGTCATAATCAACCTCCTTTTTTAATAATCTAACTATTTATCTTTTAATTTCTTAACAATTATTCTATTTTCCTTGATGCTGTCGACTATGATTTTGGTGTCCGGCTCAATAAACTCACCGTCAGTGATCACATCGTAACGTTTCTTATTGATAATGGCCGTACCGCTGGGTCTTAGCATTGTTAGGCTAAGGCCGGTTTTATTGATAAGGCTGTTTAAATTTGTCTTGCCCGTTCTAAATCCGGTTTGTTTACTTTCGGTTATGGATAGACGGATCTTTTTCCAGACCGATGTCTTGGGCAGTATTTTAAAAAGTAGAATAACCGTACCAATACTGCATACAGTGATGAGGACCCCGATCAGAGGGTTTAAACTGGTAAAGGCAAGGTAACAGGCTGCACCCAATGATATTGTGCCTAAAATTCCAGTTAGACCAAAGCCGGGGATAATAACCACCTCGATAAATATAAGCAGGAATCCTAAGACAAATAAAGCAGTAATTAAAAGCCAGACCGGCATTTATGCCTCCTTTTTTTCTTCGACAAAGATTTTATTGCCCTCAATTTTTACGATACAAACTTTCTTGTCTTTATCAATAAAATCGCCGCAGGTAGTTACATCTAAAACCTGCTTATTAAAAGTAGCGCGGCCTGCAGGCCGTAATATGGTTTTAGATAGGCCTATTTTACCAACCGAGATATTGGTTGGCAAGGAATTTGTCTGGTAACCAAGATTCTTTTTTTCTTCTGTTTCCAGAGTTATTTTTTTCCAAAGTGTAGTGTGTGGGATGAATTTAAAGCCTAGCACTAACATAATAAAGGTGATTATTAAGGCATAGGCAAGCGTATGTAAAGCACTGGTCAGTTCGAATGACGGTAGATTAAACGGATGCTTGACCATGGTTAGAATTAAGCCAGTGGCCATAAGCACGATCCCGGTTGCACCGAAAATTCCAAAGCCAGGAGTAACGAATAACTCAAATAAAAGCAGTAGCATTCCAAGGCCAAAGATAATAATATCAAGCCAGTTAGCTAAGCCGACAAGATAATGTCCCCAGAAAAAGAGGGTAAGGAATAAAACCCCTAAACTGCCGCTTATGCCCCAACCCGGCATCCTCAATTCAAACATTAAACCCAAAAATCCCAGGCTCAAAAGCAAAGAGCTGATAATGGGATGGGTTATAACGCGTACTAAGTTTTCAGACCAGATAGGAGTAGGACTGATAAGATTAGGTTTTAAAGCCGAAAGCTGCTTATTTAAATATTCCAGAAATTCGTCTTTTGAGCTTACGGTTTTTGCGGATAGTTTAATATCTAATGCCTCCTGGGCGGTTAGATTAAGAAGTTTGCCTTTGGCGCTGATGACTTTTTCTCGCATTAAATCTTTTTTGCTAGATTTTGATTTTATCTCGGTTAATTCTTCTTTCGTCAGCAGTTTAATCACTTTTTGTATTTCTACCTGAAACAACTCTATATCCTTATCCACCATGGCCTCGGCAAGTAGAGGGGAGTGATTATTGGATTCGGCGGTGGCCTTAAATTTAGCCCTTAATGCCGATATTATTTTTTCATCGCTGGCCTGCTGCTCAGGCATAAAACTCATCATACGCGGTTCAGCCGAGCCAATAGATGAGCCGGTTTTCATGATGATTGTCTTACACGAGATGGCAATAAGAGCTCCTGCTGACCAGGCAGAATTGGTGATAAAGGCATAAGTAGGGATAGGCGATAGATTACTAATTGCCATAACCATTTCATCCGCAGCATCAACGCGGCCGCCAAGGGTGTCAATCTCAAAGACAACAGCCAGCGGTTTTTGTTCTTTGGCTTCTTCGACACTACGTTTTATAAAGGCGGATAATCCAAGATCGATTGTGCCGTTTACGGGGATAATATAGATTGCCTGTTCCGAGCTGGATAAAGTAGGAGTAGGGCAGATAAATATCAGGCTTAAAAAAGCTAAGATAAGGATTAAAGGGATTATTCTTTTAAAGTTACACATGTTTTTCCCGTCTTTTTAGTGGAGCAACCACTGTTTCATTTCAACCTATTTTAAGGCAAACAGTTAAAATAAGCAACTAAATTCCATAGATCAAGCTTATTCGCAACATAACTTGACGCCTAATTTAAATAGCTATATAATTAGAGATTACGAGAAAACTTTTGTATAAAAACTGCAAACTATGGAATGGTCTATTATAGGAAAAAATAAAAAAAGGAGGGGAAAATGATTGTACCAATTGTTGTTTTAGCCATTGTGGTTCTTATTCCTGTGGTGCTTTACAATAGTTTAATAGCTAAGAAAAACCAGGTAAATAATGCTTTTGCCAGTACCGATGCCTTGCTTAAAAAAAGATACGATTTGATTCCTAATCTTATTGCCACAGTAAAGACGTACATGCAGCATGAACAAAAAACCCTTATTGACATAACCGAAATGCGCAGTAAGGCTGTATCCGGACAGTTATCTGATGATGAAAAAGTCGACCTTGATAACAAACTTACCAAGGCTATCGGCGGCATTATGGTAGCCGTTGAAAACTATCCTGATCTTAAAGCGAACCAAAACTTTTTGCAACTGCAAGCTTCGTTAAATGAGATCGAAGAACAGATTTCTGCTGCCCGCAGGGCTTATAATGCCGCGGTTACGGATTTTAACAATGCCGTTGAAATGTTCCCGACAAATATGATGGCGTCTGTGATGAACTATAAACAGAAAAAACTCTTTGAGATAAGTGAACAAGAACGTAAAAACGTAAACGTGGGAAATCTTTTCAATAGTTGATGCATAAAGTAAAGACCATATGAAAACGCTGGAAGATTTAAAGAAACTTTATGGCACAACCCTGCTACCATATTTAAAAATTCTTGAACAAGAACGCAAAGAAATAGCTGGCAAACTTACCTATATCGGGCTGGCTATTTTAGGAACTCTTATTCTTATCATCACATTTTTTTTCAATAGAGTACATGATAAAACAAATCTTTTTATTTTTCCTGGGATAATCGGGATAGTAATCTTTTTTGGTGTCTACCATTTTCTTACCAAAGACTACGTTAAGGAATTCAAGGCAAAAATAATCCAGCGGATAGTCTCTTTTATCGATGAAAATCTTGCCTATAATGCTTTAAGCTGCATACCGCAAACGCAGTTTATAAGCTCCCGTATTTTTAAGCGTCATCCGGATAGGTATAAAGGCGATGATCTTGTGCAGGGAAAATTAGGGGCCACCCAAATTGAATTTTCAGAAATTCACGCTGAATATAAAACTGAATATACAGATAGCAAAGGGAACAGAAGAACGCAATGGCACACTATATTTAAAGGATTGTTTTTTATCTCAGATTTTAACAAAAATTTCAAAGGTAGAACCATTGTCTTGCCGGATACCGCGGAACGAATTTTCGGGCATATTGGCAAAATGTTTCAGTCCTGGAATGTTATGCGAGGAGAACTAATAAGACTCGAAGACATTGAGTTTGAAAAACTTTTTGCTGTTTACGGTGATGACCAAATTGAAGCCCGCTACATTTTATCGACAAGCTTAATGAAGCGAATCGTTGATTTTAAGAAAAAATCTAAGCGGCCAATCCATTTATCTTTTGTGGGATCGAAAATATATGTAGCCGTCTCTTATACCAAGAGTCTTTTTGAACCACGTGTATTCAAAACGATCTTAGACTTTACGCCGATACAAGAGTATTTTGAAGATTTAATCTTAGCGGTTGGATTAGTTGAAGATTTAAACTTAAATACTCGTATTTGGAGTAAGCAATAACAAAGGGAGAAAAGGGGGCGGGGCGATTTTTTCTATTAGGAAACAAAACTATGATTAAATCAAAAATAAAAATAAGAACTAGATATATGCCTGAAGGGATCAAGGTCCTTTATGAGGATCAAGACATAATCGTGATTGATAAAAGTTCGGGGCTGTTGAGCGTTAAAGCTAATTACGAAACAGAAAAGACAGCTCATCATTTACTTACAAATTATGTTAGAAAAGGTAATCCAAAGGCAAAGATCTGGCTATTTGTTGTGCACCGGTTGGATCGTGAGACCTCGGGAGTGTTAATCTTTGCTAAAAGCCTAAAGATCCGTGAAGAATTTGCAAGGCAGTGGAAAAATGTAGAAAAAAAATACCTAGCTCTAGTCTGCGGTAATTTAACAGAAAAAAGTGGCATTATGGAGTCTTATCTTGCGGAAGGTGATGATTATAAAATGCAATCTGTTGAAAATCCACAAGACGGAGAGTTGGCGAGGACTAAATATAAGGTAATAAAAGAGTCTAAGAATTATAGTCTATTAGAAATTAATCTTTTGACTGGTAAGAAAAATCAAATTCGTGTTCACTTATCCGAACATGGACATCCAATTGTCGGTGATATAAAATATGGCAAGAACGCTAAGGGGCGTTTAGCTTTACACGCATGGTCGATTAAGTTTAAACATCCATTTAATAATGAAGAAATGAAGTTTGAAACAAAAATACCGGATTATTTTTTGACTTATTTTAAGCCCTAGGGACACGTCGAGACTTAACCCTCCGCTAGCTTCGTTTTGCGAAGCAAAACGGACATGGCAGGTGAGTTCAAACATTAGATATAATTTTAGAAAGGAGACAGAATGAAAACACTCATTTTGATTAATGTCCGATTAGATGTGACCTTTCGCTTAATAGCGGTTATCCTTTTTTTGATGATCATTGTGACAATACCAGCATATGCCAATGATGTTTTCGGATATAAACTTGATGCGGGAATAGGTAGGACTAAATCAGGCTTGGGAAATCAGGGGTATACTGTCAATATTAAGAAGGATTTAACTTATATTCGTCTCTCATCAATTGAGATTTTCGGTTTTAAAAATGAGTATCTCAATAATATGCAATTATGGATTAATTGCTATAAAGACAGGGTTTACGTTTATAAATGGCAAGGCGTAATTACAGCGGATCCAAGCAGTGCTGCCAGCATAGAGCGTTTATTACAGTATATCTCTAAAATATTCGGAGAACCGAAAATTACTGCCTTGACAAAATCAGCTTATAAAAAAATCGATACATCTTTATTGAAGACCATCGCCGCCGATAATGAAGATTTGCACTTCGCTTGGAAAAACAACGAAGAACAAGTAGAAATGTTTTTATCAGCACCTTTGTTACCTATGAGCGATATAGAGGTTGATTTTACTTTAAGGTATTTCTTGCCGGAGGTAGAGAAGAAGGTATTAATCTATACAGGTGAAGGGGCAGGAATTGTCCGCCATGAAGATTAAAATATTTGAATGTTCTAGGTACATAGGTAATACTTTGTATGTAATTTACAGGTGAAGGCAAAATAAAATCTAATTACTTCATCCGGCAATCTTTCCCCGCCTTAAGTCAAAAAAGGCGATTTAACATAATCATGCTTTAATATATTTAATTTTTGTTCTAAATTTTAACTACATACTCTTTAATAGCTTCCAATATATGAAATGTATCTATAGACAAAAATAAATTATGCTCCGCATCACATTTTACCACTTTAATTTTAGCTTTCTTTGACATATATTTATAAACTTTTTCCTGTCGTGAAGGGCTAAATAAAGTATCATATTTTGGCAGTAGGGCTAAGAGAGGATAATCTGTATTTTTCCCGTTTAAAATTATTTTCTTAATATTAGTGCTAAGTAAAAATTCTGAAGATTTAGTATTAATCCACATGCTTAGATTATTCATCTGAGTATCTTTGGCATGTTTTGCTTTACTGCAATATGGGTATATAGGGAGAAGTAAATCAAGATGTTTACCAATTTGTATTAAATGCTTCCAGTTAAAAAATTTATAACGCGGCCAAACTCTTTTTAATTCCAGCATTACATTCGTAACTGTCGAAGATATAATGCCGCCTGCAATATCTATGTCGCTGCAAAAATTCTTATATTTATCTTCAAAGATTAATTTAAGGTGCTCTATGGTAGATGCGCTGTGGCTAAATATAATTACTTTCCCTTTAAAATTTTTTACTATCTTAAGACCCTCTATAACTTGTTGTTCGGCCTCGTACTGAGTAAATCGCCTGAAATGACGATTTATTAGGCCGCTGCAACCAAGTGCATATACAACTGAAACGTTGGCTTTTAATTCTCTGCATAAATTAAAAGGGAAGTGACCAAAGTATTTACTCGAAGACAGAATATTTAGTCCCACATAGATTATAATTTCTAAAGAGGTTTTTGTATTACAAAGATAGCGCTCAACGAAAATACGTTTATTCAGTAAAATTTCTTAGTAAGTCACACCTTCGTATAGACCTTCTTTGTTAATTATCTCCATATGTTCTTTAGCTGATGTATTCATTAGCTATAACGAACCAAGGTTTTATTTTTTATTTTTAGCCGCAATGGAATCATCGTTATTACTTCCCAGAGCCAACAGTAATTTGAAATGCGAACAGCTAATTCTAACCCTCTGACTATTCTACACAGCATATATAAAACAACCAGCCTATTGCGAAAAAGTTTTTTGCGTTCAATTAATTTGACGAGAAAATTGGGGAATGACTTGAATTGAGCCAAGGAAAATAACAGATAATAATATTCATGTCTTCTTAAAAAACCCCGATATTCTTTTTTTGAGTCAAAAGTTGTAATCCAATTACTCGCTGATACTCCCTTAGCATGGCCTTCGATATCCTTTTCCGATATATGATTGTTTTCAAGAAAATATTTAGTAATCGGATAATTTGGAAAAAATGATAAATTAAACGCCTGAAAAATAAAGCCCTTAGGGAATTTTAAAAATAAATCCAGGCTTTCTGTAAGGTATTGTTTTCCTTCTAAAGGATTATTTTTTACATAATCATAATATATTCTAAAATACTTTCTGCAACTTTTTATTGATTTAAGCTTATTTAAATTTTGAACTGCTTCTAGAATTTTCTCGTTCGTCTCAGTCCTCGCGTATAATTTTTTCCTTAGTTCATAACAACCACTTTGTATCCCCATTACAGTGATGGCCCATCCAGCTTCTCTTAGGGCTGTAAAAATTTCCATATCACTGTATAAAGGATGGGAATAAGTAAAAAAGGGCAGGTTTATTTTTTTCTTATATTCTTCAGAGAACTCAAAACACCATTTTTTATTAATCGCAAAAATGTTATCCCAGAAGAATATCATTCGCAAGTCTTTATTTGTTTGCTTTGCCTTAACCAATTCTTCTATGACATTTTTAACACTGCGCCGCCTGAATCTGTCATGATCAAGGCAGTTAAAACAAAAAGAGCATTTCATAGTACAGCCGAAAGATGTCATTGTCTGATGGAAAGTTTTGCGCGGGGTGTCAGTAAACCCAAACCCAAAATAATCTATGTTTTTCTCATTTTCAACGTGGCCGTTGTCTATATAAAGTTTATTTTCCGGGGTATAACTTGCAAAAGGCAGCATATCTAAATTATTAATTAGGGGACGTGAGCCATTTTTTATTATCTTGCCATTTTTATTTATCCATAAATTTTTAATATCATCATAAGGCTTGCCGCCAATTATGTTTTTAGATAATTCAAGTAAAGCATTAAACCCTTCTCCTATGCATATAATATCGGTATGATTTATGCAACTTTCTGGGTCAATTGTCGGATGAACCCCACCCCATACAACAGGAATCTTAAACTTATTTTTTATTTTTGTCGTTAAGTTTTTCCCAAGCTCAAGATGTATGGATTGTAATCCTATGCCAATTAAAGATGGGCTTAATTTGTCTAATTGTTCAAGGAGTATGTTAATGTCTTCATCGGTTACCGGATCGTGAAAATCGTGCATTTCTACATAATCATTCTTTAAAGTAGAAGTAGCTTTTTGTTTCATCCGCTTGAAACTTATATAATAAACAGGAATATTATTCGCCTGCAGGTAGGAATATAAAAGCCGAAGTGCGAAATTATCGTAATGGAATAAAGAAATTAAAACAACCATTGTTATACCTTTGGTGGAGCTGGGGGGATTTGCCTCCTACATTCGCAACATCGTGTTACTCATTGCGTAGGCTCCCCTACGTTCACTAAATTTGCAATCCTGCAAATTTGAGCTCCCATAAGGTCGCTCTGTTTACTCCGCTTCGAATCCCCATTTTGAGAAAGTTAAAATGGAGCTGGGGGGATTCGAACCCCCGACCAACAGACTGCCAGTCTGCTGCGCTCCCAGCTGCGCTACAGCCCCACATAAACTTTAAAAAATATATCACGCCAGTTTAATTCTGTCAATCTTCTTGCCTTGCTCTTTTTGGCTTTGAGCATGCTGGTTGGCATAAGGACAGCCGCCAGGAGGAGGCCCCATGGGTCTTTGCTGGGGTACAAAATTCACATTTCCCATTTTACTTATTTCGTTAAGCGAATCAGACATAGATTGACGGCCATCAACGGAAAAAGTGGATAAAATCCGGGTGAGTTCTTTTGAACCGCAGTTTTCACACCGCAGCTTAGGCTTTTTAAATAACTTTGACCAGAAAGGTTTTTTTATATGGCGTTCTAAGATACTTGTGACCTTTTGGCATTTTTTGCATTCGTATTCGTATATCGGCATAGTAGAATAAATATAACACAGAAAGGATAAAAATTCAACTTGCTCTTTTTATTGAGCCTATGCTAAAATAAAACGCGTCTTGTATGGATAATAAGCATGAAGGGATTTCTATGAGTGATTATTGTTTTAAAGAGATTGAAAAGGACTGGCAGAAGTATTGGCAGGAAAATAAGATATTTGAGTCAAAGGCGGATAGAAAAAGACCTAAATATTATGTTTTAGAGATGTTTCCTTATCCTTCCGGCCGTATTCACATGGGGCATGTACGCAATTATACGATCGGCGATACCATTGCCCGATACAGGGTGATGGCGGGATTTAACGTGTTGCATCCGATGGGCTTTGATGCCTTTGGCCAGCCTGCGGAAAATGCCGCCATAAAACATAACAGCGATCCAAAACAGTGGACGGAAAAATGCATCCACTGGATGGTAGACGAACTAAAGCAGATGGGCTTTTCCTATGACTGGCAAAGAGAACTTTCTACCCATAAAGATGAATACTACCGTTGGAACCAGTGGATTTTTATCAAGATGTTTGAGAAGGGTCTTGCCTATAAGAAAAGTTCTAGCGTTAACTGGTGTTCTTCCTGTCAGACTACCTTGGCCAACGAAGAAGTCGTAAACGGTGGATGCTGGCGGTGCCAGACCCAGGTTGTACAGAAAGAATTAAACCAATGGTACCTGAAGATTACCCAATTTCAGGATAAGCTGTTAGAAGATCTTACCGAACTTAAATACTGGCCAGAACGCGTTATTGCCATGCAGAAGAACTGGATCGGCAAGAGCCTGGGAGTGGAGATCTTTTTTAAAGAAGTAAATACAAATAAAATCATTCCGGTTTTTACTACCCGCCAGGATACGATATTCGGAGCTACCTATGTCGTGATTGCTCCTGAGCATCCGTTATTAAAGGAAATCATCAAGGGAAATAAACGCGAGAAAGAGGTATTGAAATTTATCGATAAGGTTGCCAAGAAAAGTAAAATCGTGCGCATGGCTGCAGATGTAAAGAAAGAAGGAATTGCTACCGGCTGCTTTGCCATTAATCCCGTAAATAACGAAAAAATTCCAATCTGGACGGCAGATTATGTGTTAATGGATTATGGTACAGGAGCGATCATGGCTGTACCTACACACGATCAAAGAGATTTTTTATTTGCTAAAGAGCATAATCTTCCAATGCGAATTGTAATTTCTGATCCTAACCGGCCTGATTTAAAAATCGAAGACATGGATTGCGCTTATGAGGAGCCGGGCAACCTTGTAAATTCGGCGCAGTTTAACGGACAGGATAATGAAAAGGCCAAGATTGAGATTGCCGATTGGATGCAGAGGCAGAAGATTGGCACACGCAAAGTTTATTTTAGGTTGCGGGACTGGCTTATTTCAAGGCAGCGTTATTGGGGCACACCGATACCGATCGTCTATTGTAAGAAGTGTGGCGTTGTTCCGGTATCTGAAAAAGATTTGCCGGTTAAGTTGCCGGAAAAGATTAGCATAACCGGTACAGGCGGTAGCCCGCTTTCTAAAGTGAAAAAATTCGTAGAAGTCAAATGTCCTAAATGCCAAGAAAAAGCAGAACGAGAAACAGACACCATGGCCACGTTTATTGATTCATCATGGTACTTCTTGCGTTTTTGCAGCCCGCACAATGATCAGGCAGTATTTGATAAACAAGAAGTAAAGTATTGGATGACGGTTGACCAGTATATCGGCGGCATAGAACATGCTGTCTTACATCTTCTTTATTCACGCTTTTTCACCAAGTTTTTGAAGGATTTAGGATATCTTGATTTTAAAGAACCCTTCCAAAAGCTTTTAACCCAGGGCATGGTTTTAAAAGACGGAGAGGTAATGTCCAAATCCAGGGGCAATATCGTTGATCCCGACCAGATGATCGAAAAATACGGTGCCGATTCGCTGCGTTTGTGTATCTTGTTTGCCGCACCGCCGGAAGCAGAATTCGATTGGAACGAACGCGGCATGGATGGAGCTTGGCGGTTTTTAAATAGGGTTTGGAGTGCGGTTAATAGCTTCTGTTTGTTTAAATCAGAATCCGGTTCAAAATCAGAATTAGGTTTTGAGAAGAATTTGAAATTTAAAATGCATGCTACGATAAAGAAAGTTACACAGGAAATGACCGGCGGCTTTAAGTTTAATACCGCGATAAGCACGATGATGGAGCTTACCAACGAAATTGTACCTGCCCTGCGCAAGGCAGAAGAAGAGAAAGTCGCGCCTAAAATCTTAGAAGAGACGATTAAAACTTTAGTAGTTTTGCTTTCTCCTATTTGCCCGCATATGTGCGAAGAACTATGGAAACGCTTGGGCAATAAAGAAAGCATAATTCGTACAAAGTGGCCAGCCTATGATGATAAAACCCTGGTCCAGGACGAAATTGATATTGTTATCCAGATAAATAACAAGGTGCGTTCAAAAATTCAGGTGGCCAGTGATATCACAGATGATGAGCTTAAAATTAAAGCGCAACAGGATGAGAAGATAAAACTGTGGATTGGCGGCAAGACAATAAAGAAGATTTTTATTGTCAAAGGCAGATTAGTAAATATTGTGGTTTAATTTCGGCTGGGAAAGCATACGTACGATTTCACAGATTAAAAACAAAGCGTATTATTAGATTTGTTAGTCTGTGAAATTTTTTATATCTGGTTTTTGCCTTTAATCTTGATAAATATTAAAGGGGTAATCTTTGCATGCAGGATGTATCTTTAGAAAAAAGAAAAGTCATAATTTTTATTTTGGGTATCTTAATATTCAGTCTGGATCTTAGCTGGGTTAAAAAGACATCACCTGAATTATCTAAACAGCTTCTCTGCATAAACCAAAATCAGAAAAATAGCCAACCTGATTTAAAAAATAGAGAAGATGACGTTACAAAAATCATCTCTATAAATTCAGCTGATCAAAAAGACTTATTAAACATCCCGGGTATTGGTCCTGTAATCTCACGTCGGATAATCGAATACCATAAAACCAATGGAGCATTTACAAATCTAGAAGATCTTCAAAAAGTAAAAGGCATCGGTCCTAAAAAGTTCGAGTTACTAAAAAAATATATAAGTTTATAATGAACGCGCCGCTTGTATTTTTGTGCATCCTTCTCATTATTGGCATTTTAACTGCGGCCCAGGTTGAGATACCATTTAAATTTATTTACGTCTGTTTAATCCTGTCCATTATCGCGACCTCCTTATTAATCCAGCGGAAATCACTATTTTTATATTTTCTTGTCATAAGCTGTTTTTTGTTAGGGATATGCGTTTTTAAAAACGCTCAAATCTTACCCGGCAATCATATCTTTAACTTTACGCCTTATAAAGGAAAACAGGTAACGGTAAAAGGGGTTATTATTTCTGAAGTGCTTGAAAAAAAGAACAAACGAAGCTTTACGCTAGAAGCTCAGGAATTAACGATGGGTGATACAGAATATAATGTGTGCGGAAAAATATTGGTAAATTCTTTCCAGAAGCTAGGCCTTAATTATGGGGATCAGCTGATTTTAAACGGTACGCTTTATCGTCCCCATGCATTTGGTATATTCAAAAATCTAAACTATCGGGATTTTCTTAGGCAGCGAAATATTTATTCAATCTTGGCTGTAGGTAAAGACAAACAGGTAGTATTCACTGGTAAAAATTTCGCTAATTTTTTTAGGAAAACAGCCTTAGTTTTTAAGGCCAAAATTAGCCGGATAATTAGGCATAATCTTAGTCCGAATGCCGCAGGTTTAATTAATGCTATGATTTTAGGAAAGAGGAATGAAGTCCCCCAATTTTTTAACCAGGATCTTGTGCGAACAGGCACTGTGCATATTTTGGCTGTATCGGGATTGCATGTAGGCATTATCGTAGTTATCAGCCTGGCGCTATTGACCATATTAGGCATGCCATACACTTGGCGTTATGCGCTGGTTATTTTGGTATTGGTTTTTTATTGCGTTCTAACCGGATTACGGGTATCAGTTGTACGGGCCACGATTATGGGGGTTATATTACTGTTTGGAATTCTCCTGCGGCGTGACTATGAACCTTATAGTGCCTTGAGCTTGGCTGCTTTTATAATCTTGTTATTCTGTCCCCGGCAAATTTTTGATATCGGATTTCAGCTTTCCTTTGCCAGTGTAATCTCGATATTTTATATGGCTCCTAGGATATTAAAAATTTTTCCAAAGGGTTGGATGAATAAAAAACAAGTGAGATTTCTGGTTATGAGTTTAAGTGTATCCTTATCTGCCTGGCTGGGCGCAGCAGGGATTATTGCGTATTATTTTAATATTTGTACGCCGGTTGCGGTTTTGGCCAATATGATTATCGTACCGCTTCTTTTTATCGTGGTCAGCTGTGGATTTTTGTTTATAATTCTGGGGTCATTAATTAGCCCTTTGGCCGCTACTTTGGCTTTAAATTGCGAATTTTTTATTACCCTTATTTACAGGATAAATTCGATGCTTCTTGTTTTGCCCGGGGCTTATTTCAAACTGCCTGATATTAGCATGTTGTATATATTTTTTTACTACATCTTTATCATAGTTATGTTTAATATTCCCTGGCTGAATAAAAAGGCTAAGTGGATTTTAGGGCGGATGTATTTTACCGCATAGCACAGTTTGACAAAGAAGGGTACTTGAGATATAATATCGGTTTCTAGAATCAAGATATAACTGTTTTAACAAAACGAAACTAAAAGCATATAATAGCGTAATTATTAATGGCAGAAAAAGTAATATTTCTAGATAGAGACGGGGTTATCAATAAGGATGAAGGTCAATATATAACTTCATGGCCGGAGTTTGAGTTTTTACCGGGGGCATTGGAAGCGATAAAAAAACTAACCAAATCCGGATTTAAACTTATTGTGATTTCCAATCAAGCCGGAGTAAGCAAGGGTCTTTATACGCAAGAGGTTTTGGCTGATATTACATATAATATGCAGGAGAAGGTAAGGAAAGCCGGCGGCAATATCAGCGCGGTGCATTATTGCATGCATCGTCAAGATGCGGGCTGTGAATGCCGAAAGCCAAAAACCGGTCTTTTTAAGCAGGCATTGAAAAATAGCCCTAACATAAACACGGCGGAATCTTTTATGATCGGAGATAGCGAAAAGGATATTGAGGCCGGTAAAAAGGCAGGTTGCAAGACAATACTTGTTCTTACTGGAAAAGCAAAGAAAAAAGAGGATGTCTGTAGTTTTAAAACCAGACCTGATTTTATATCAAACGATCTCTTGGATGCAGTGGATAGTATTATCTTAAAAAGAAAAAAATGAGCAAAATTATTGCCGTTAGCGGAAAAGGTGGCACCGGAAAGACAAGTATCTGTGCGCTGCTTGTCCGGGCGTTTAAAAATAAAGGGCATAATCAAATATTGGCTGTAGATGCAGATCCTAATGCCAATTTAGCAGAATTGTTAGGGGTGGAAATCGAGTCCACCATTGGCGATATCTGTGAGGAGGCCAAAACAAACGATTCACCGCCAGCGGGCATGACTAAAAACGAGTACCTGCGGTTTATGCTGGAGCAGATGGTAGCCGAGGCAGACGGGTTTGATTTGTTGACCATGGGTAGACCCGAAGGTCCGGGGTGTTATTGCTATGCCAATAATGTGTTGCGTGATTCTTTGAAAATATTAACAAATAATTATAAATTGGTTGTTATCGATAATGAGGCGGGGTTTGAGCACATCAGCCGCAAGACCAATCTTAAGATTGATCACTTATTAATTATTTGTGACCCGACATTACGCGGTGTTGATACCGCTAAGAAGATATTAGATTTAGCTAAGAGTATAAAATTACCGGTAAAAAATGTGTATTTAGTATTAAACAGAGTACGCGGTAAGAACAGCAGCATGTTAGAAGAAAGAATTAAAGGCTTGGGTATAAAATTGATTGCGACTATTGACGATGATGAAGTGATAATAAACAGTGCCCAGACCGACAAGTCGGTTTTTGATTTACCTCTAGAGTGTTCTAGCTTTAAAGCTGTTGATGCCTTGACGGATAAACTTATAAATGGTAAAGGTTAAATAAAGTAGGTAAAAGATATGATTAGAAAAGCCAATATTCAGGATGTGCAGAGTATTCAAGAACTGATTAATGAACGGGCTAAGGCCGGGGATGTGTTACCGCGTTCTTTAAACGCTATCTATGAGAATCTGCGTGATTTTTCTATTTACGAAGATAAAAAAAAGGTTTATGGATGTATTTCTATACACGTGACCTGGCAGGACCTGGCGGAAATACGTTCTTTAGTTGTGCACCAGAGCAGGCAAGGCAAGGGGATTGGCCATCAGCTGGTAGAATATTGCATTAAAGAAGCGAAGGAATTAAAGGTAAAAAAGGTATTTCTTCTAACAGAAAAACCGGAATTTTTTAAAAAATTAGGGTTTACCCGGATTGATAAATCTCTTCTACCGCATAAGATTTGGAACGATTGCGTGCAATGTGTGCATTTCCCGGATTGTAATGAATTAGCGATGATAAAGGAGCTTGGAATTTAGTGGGATACACGATTACAGAAAAAATATTTAGCCGGCATTGCAGTCAACGTAAAGTTAAAGCCGGCGACTTTGTCTATACCCAGGTTGATCTGGCCTTGGGCAATGATATTACTGCGCCCATTGCTATTGACCAATTTAAGAAAACTGGGGCAAAGAAGGTATTTGATCGCTATAAGGTGGTATTGGTGCCGGATCATTTTACGCCGGCAAAAGATATAAAGAGTGCGATGCAGGCAAAAATACTAAGAGATTTTGCCAAACAGCAGAAGATTGTACATTATTATGAAGTAGGCCGGATGGGCATAGAGCATGCGCTTTTGCCGGAATTGGGCTTGGTTGGACCAGGGGATCTTGTCATTGGCGCGGATTCTCATACCTGTACTTACGGTGCCTTAGGTGCGTTTAGTACAGGGGTGGGATCGACTGATCTGGCGGCAGCCTGGGCCACAGGTCATTGTTGGTTTAAGGTGCCGACGACATTGAAATTTATATATAAAGGAAGGTTGAATAAGTGGGTTAGCGGTAAGGACCTGATTCTATTCACGATTGGAAAGATCGGAGTAGACGGTGCGATATATAAGGCCATGGAGTTTAGCGGTCCGGTTATTAAGAACCTGGCCATGGACGAAAGATTGACGATGTCTAATATGGCGATTGAAGCCGGAGCTAAGGCGGGTATTATTGAGCCGGATGCGATTACGCGTTCATATATGGCATCGCGTAAAGCACCGGTAAAATCTAAACAAAAATATCTAAAAAATGATCCGGATGCAAAATATGAGAAGGTTATCGAGATTGATGTTACCGATATCGAACCTCAGATTGCATTGCCGCATTTACCGAGCAATACCAAGGCTGTAGGTAAAGTAAAAAATATTAAGATTGACCAGGTAGTTATTGGGTCGTGTACCAACGGTAGGATGGCTGATTTACGGGTGGCGGCAAAGATTTTGAAGAGAAAAAAGGTGCATCCTGGCCTGCGTTGTATCATCTTTCCCGCGACACAGGCAATTTATCTACAAGCGATGAAAGAGGGGTTGTTAGAGATTTTCGTAAATGCAAACGCGGTAGTTTCAACACCGACGTGCGGGCCGTGTTTAGGTGGTCATATGGGGATTCTGGCTGCAGGAGAACGCGCCTTGGCTACAACCAACCGGAATTTTGTGGGACGCATGGGACATCCTAAGAGCGAGGTATATCTTTGCGGGCCAGCCGTTGCTGCGGCAAGTGCCGTGGCTGGAAAAATAATACATCCGGATGCATTATAGATGTCTTTTTGCGGAAAAATTTTAATAACACGATAAGATAAAAATTGAGCGAGTTATGAAAATAAAAGGCAAGGTTTGGAAATTCAGTAAGAATATAAATACCGATGAGATTATTGCCGCCCGCTATTTGAATACCTTTGATACTAAAGAACTGGGAAACCATTGCATGGAAGATATTGATAAGAGTTTTGCCAAGCGTGTCAAGTCGGGCGATATAATTGTTGCCGGAACCAATTTTGGTTGTGGATCATCACGTGAGCATGCACCTATGGCGATTAAGGGATGTGGGGTATCTTGCGTTATTGCCGAAAGCTTTGCCCGTATTTTCTATCGCAACGCGATCAATATCGGTTTGCCTATTTTGGTAAGCGTAGAAGCAGCCAAGGATATAAAAACAGGCGATGTAATTGAGGTCGATGCTAAGCAAGGCGTGATTTATAATCTAACCAAAAAAAAGACGTACAAGACGGAATGCTTTCCGCAGTTTATGCAGGAGATCATAAATGCGGGAAGTTTATTGTGCTGGATAAAAAATAGGGGTTTATAAAAATATGAAGGTTGATCAGACAATCGTAGAAGTGGTTATATTTATGCAGAATAGTCGCGTAGAAGGGCAATTGCATTTACCCTCTGGAGGCAGGCTGACGGATTATTTAGCGTTAGCGGAAAGGAAGTTTTTGCCTGTTACCGATGCCAGGATTTTTGGGCTTCCGGATAATGAGTTACGCTACAACGTGCCGTTTTTAAGCATAAACAAGGATTTTATTCTTTATATTTTTCTCAAAGGACAGATTAAGGATTAAACAAAAAAGAGGTGGAGTTCTATGTATAAGATTGCAGTGATACCAGGGGATGGTACAGGGCCGGAAGTAATTAATGAGGGCTTGAAGGTTCTTAAAGAAGTAGCCAAGCTTTACAATTTTGAATATAAGACAGATATTTTTGATTTTGGCGGCGAGCGGTATCTTAAAACCAAAAAACTGGTTGATGATAAAGATATAGAAAGATTAAAACAATATACGGCAATATATCTGGGGGCGATTGGACATCCGGATGTAAAACCCGGTATTTTGGAGCAGGGAATATTGTTAAAGATCAGATTTTCTTTAGATCAATATATAAACTTAAGACCCGTCAAACTTTATAACAAGGCATTCTGTCCGTTGAAGGATAAGGCCGAGAAGGATGTTGATTTTGTTGTGGTCCGAGAGAATTCAGAAGGTCTTTACAAAGGCATGGGCGAGTTCAAAAATAAAGGTACAGCTAGTGAGGTGGCGATCCAAACTTCTTATAATACCCGTAAGGGCGTAGAACGCTGTATCCGCTATGCCTTTGAATATACAAAAAAACGGAACAAAAGAAAAAACCTTACGCTTTGCGGTAAGACCAATGTATTGACCTATGCCTGGGATCTTTGGCAGAGAACCTTTGATGAGGTGGCCAAAGAATATCCGGATATCAAGACCGATTACGCACATGTAGATGCAACGACAATGTGGTTTGTAAAAAATCCGGAGTGGTTTGATGTCATTGTCACCGATAATATGTTTGGCGATATTATTACTGACTTAGGCGCGATGGTGCAGGGCGGTATGGGGGTAGCTGCCGGCGGCAATATCAATCCCGAAGGGGTATCTATGTTTGAGCCGATTGGCGGCTCAGCCCCGAAATATACAGGTAAAAATATTATAAATCCATTAGCGGCGATTTGTTCCTTAGCAATGTTACTGGAGATTATAGGAGAAGATAAGGCCGCCCAGAGTGTAGAAGATTCTGTTATTGACATTGCCAAAAACAAACTAACCAATCTCGGAGCCGGCAAGATGGGGTATTCAACCTCTGAGATGGGAGATATGGTCTGCGAGAATTTAAAATAAAAGGAGCCAGATATTCAAAATGAAAAGGAAATCAAAATATAATGTGGCCGTAGTGGGGGTAGGTGCTGTGGGCATTGAAATGCTGCGTGTATTAAGACAGCATAGATTCCCAATAAAAGAGTTACGTGTTTTTGCCAGGACAGCAAGAAAGATATCCGTGGATGGCTATGATTATCCTGTTGAGAAAATTTCAAGTGACGGTTTTAACAATATCGATTTTGCCTTGTTTGCCGGTACCGAAGGGGAAAAAGGAGCGGCAGTTACCTATGCCCAGGATGCTGTAAAAAGAGGAGCGGTTGTTATTGATAACGGGGCTGATTTTCGTCTTGAAAAAAATGTGCCGCTGGTTGTGCCTGAAGTAAACGGCCCGGATGCCAAGGCCCATAAAGGCATTATTGCCAATCCTAATTGTTCGACGATTCAGATGGTAGTAGCCATTGCGCCTATTCATAAGAAGGTTAAGATAAAAAGAATTATTGTAGCTACTTATCAGGCTGCTTCTGGTGCCGGCAGGTCGGCGTTAAGGCAGTTATGGGGTGAGACCAACCAAATTATTTCCGCTACTGATTTAGCCGGTGCAGTTAAAAATCCAATGCGTTGCAGCAAGAAAGATATGGCGTTGCCGGCTCAGATCGTATTTAATGCCATACCCCATATCGGCGGCTTCAAGGATTTTGGTTACACCAGTGAAGAGTGGAAGATGGTGCATGAAACCCATAAAATTTTTCATACAAAAAAGATGAAGATTTCCGCTACCTGCGTACGAGTGCCGGTACTTAATGCTCACTCAGAGGCTATATATATCGAAACCGAGAAGCCGATTTCAGCACAAAAAGCAATCACACTGTTGCGTAAGTCGCGTGGGATTGTTGTTATTGACGATGTGAAAAAAGCGAAATACCCTATGCCGCTAGAGGCCTCAGGCAGTGATATGGTTTTTATCGGACGTATTCGCAAAGACCCCTATGTAAACAACGGCCTCTGGCTTTGGGTAGTAAGTGATAATTTGAAAAAGGGAGCGGCCACAAATGCCGTCCAGATTGCTGAATACCTAATCGGAAAATATTAGTTATTGAACCGGAAATTGAAAAACATCCTTTTAAAAATAGAATACGACGGAACTGATTACAAGGGCTGGCAAACACAAAGGGTGTTTGGCTCAAGGTCTAAGACCAAGACCATCCAACAGACGCTAGAAAATGTCCTGATTAAAATTCTAAAGGAACCGGTCAAATTGTTTGCCTCCGGCCGTACAGATAGTGGCGTCCATGCGCAAGGACAGATAGCTAATTTTAAAACCCATACCCAAATTCCGTTAACTAAATTAAAGATAGCCCTTAATAGTCTATTGCCTTGCGATATCCGGATAAAAACAGTAAAACAGGTGGGACTTGATTTTCATGCCCGCTATGATGCCAAAAGCAAGGTTTATCAATACGCGATTTTAAATAAATCCGAGCATTCTGTTTTTACTAGAAACTTCAGCACACATATTAGATATCCGCTGGATATAGGGTTAATGCGTAAAGAGGCCAGGGCCTTTTTAGGAAAGCACGATTTTAAGTCGTTTCAAGCCTCGGATAAAAGGGTTAGGAATTCAGTGCGTACGATAAAAATGATCTCGGTTAAAAAACAGAGGGGTTATATCTATATTGATATCTGTGCCGATGGATTTGTATATAATATGGTCAGGAATATCGTGGGGACCTTGATTGAGGTCGGACGCGGAAAATTACAGGCCGGTAGTATAAAAAGGATACTTAAGGCAGCCAATAGAAAGTATGCTGGTCCCACGGCTTCCGCACGGGGATTGCGTCTTTTAAAAGTAAATTATACATAAAAATTAGGCAGACAAAGTAGTTGACATCCAATTTAAATTCTGCTATCCTACTTTTGGTATAAAAATGTAATAGGTATTTTGTCCATTTTTGGGGGGTTATAATAACGAAGGGGGAACAATGGGCGACGAAATAAAAGAAGTTCAGGGGATGGAGTATGACCCAATCGAACCGGGTGCCAACTCGTTAAATATCGATCCGGGTTCCAAAGATAAAAGCAAAAAATCCAATCTACATATTGTCCTAACGGCCCTTGTTGTATTTTCTGTATTTTCCGTATCAGCGGGGATAGCGCTGTATATAGCCAAGGAAGCCGAGCTGACCAAGCGTCTGGTGGTCGAGGCAAATCTGGAAGATATGACTACAGAGAAACTAGCCTTAGACGAGAAAGTCGCGGAATTAAAAACATTACGGCAGCAACTAGAGGATAATTTACTAGAAGGGAAAAGAACTTATCAGATGCTTTTAGAGCAGTATGATTCGTTGCTTATAGAAAAACAGGAATTACGGGATAAATATAGCGACAAGATGAAGATGGTTAATGAGTTAAAGATAAAGATTGGCACCGCGGCCAAGGAAAACAAAAAGATAACTCGGAAATTGGATAGGGCGTTAGAAGAAAATGATGTAATAAAAGAGCAGTTGGAACAAATCAGGATGGCCAAGGATGCGCTGGAAGAACGGATTATTGCTCTAAACCGGAAACGCGGTACGCATGGCGGCGGGGTGGCATTAGGAAAGATCGTCGTTGAGGAAGAGCCGGTTAAAGAAGTAGAAGCAACCCAGCAGACGACACCTCCGAAGATGGTAAAATTGCCAGAATCATCGGTAAGCACGCAGGGACAGGTGTTAGTGGTTAATAAGGAATTTGCGTTTGTGGTTGTAAATATCGGGGAGAAGGATGGAATAAAAGGATCTGAGATTTTAGATGTTTATCGTGGCAATCAACTCTTGGGCCGTGTTCAGGTAGAGAGAATTTATGATACAATGTCCAGTGCCGTGATTTTGCCGGAATTCAGCAAGGATGAAATCAAAGAAGGCGATATCGTAAGATTAATTTAAGGTATTTAAAGACATAGAGGCAGTCACAAGGGGGGAGTATTAGACTTCCCCTTTTTGGTTATGGAGTTTATGGTTATGCCCCAGATAAAGGTAGGAAAAATCAAAAGTCTAAACGGAGAATTTGTTGCGCCTGCGGATAAATCGGTTTCTCAGCGGGCGGTTATAATCAGTGCAATTGCTGCCGGGAAAACACGTATACACAATTTTCTCGACTGTGACGATTGTCAAAATGCGATTAGGGCATTTGGCAAAATGGGGATTGAAACAAAATTGAAAGATACTAAAGATGGGAAATTGCTCGAGGTTTGGGGGCGTGGTTTATATGGGCTTATCCGGCCTAAATCAAATATCTATCTTGGTAATTCAGGCACAACCATGCGCATTATTTGTGGTTTAATGGCCGCTCAAAAATTCAAAACTGTATTAACCGGCGATAAGTTGCTTTCGGCCAGGCCGATGCGAAGGGTAATCGAGCCCTTGAAAGCGATGGGGGCTGATATCACAGGCTGCATAAAAGACAAGCAACTTTATCCGCCATTGACCATATCCGGTCGAAATTTAAAAGGGGTAAGCTATAAAATGCCGGTTAAAAGTGCTCAGGTAAAGTCCTCGATTCTTATGGCGGGGTTATATGCCCAGGGCAAAACAAAAATTAGCGAGATATTGAAAACGCGTGATCATACAGAAAGAATGTTAAGGCTGTTTGGGGCGGATATTAAAGTAAATGGCCTGGAGGTTGCAATAAGCGGAAAAAAAATATTGATTTCACCTGGTAACATCTATATCCCCGGGGATATATCCTCTTGTGCTTTTTTTATTGTAGGGGCAACTATAATTCCCGGTTCAAAAATTATCATAAGGGGCGTGGGGCTTAATCCCACCCGCAGTTATTTTTTCACTATTTTAAAGCGGATGGGAGCAGATGTCTGTATTTTGAAAAAGAAAAATTTGCATAATAATTCAGAACCTTGTGCTGATATCAAGGTATGTTCTAGCCACCTATCTGCTACGGTGTTAACCGAAGAAGAAGTGGCATATTGTATTGATGAGCTGCCGATCCTTGCGGTGGCGGCATGTTTTGCTAAAGGCATAACAAGGATTTCTCATGCTGCTGAGCTGAGGATAAAAGAAACGGATCGTATTTATTCTATGGTGACTAATCTTAAAAAGATGGGGGCAAGTATACACAACGAGGGAAATGACTTAATAATTAAAGGTACAGGCAGATTAAAAGGCGCAACGTTATCCAGCTTTGGTGATCATCGCACGGCGATGAGTATGGCTATTGCTGGTCTTGCGGCGATAGGAGATACTACCATTAAAAATACACAGTGTATCAATAAATCATATCCAGATTTTAGTAAAATCTTAAAAAATATCACCCTTGCGGGCGCTAAATTACTCGTTTGACAGGCAAGCGGGGTTGTGTTATAACTATAGTATTATTTTATAAGAAAAATAGTAGGAGAGAAAAAAAATGGATACAAAAATTGGAAAAATATCGGCGTTTATCAATTCGGTAAGATCGTTCCTATCTTTTGATATCGGCATTGATCTGGGCACGGCAAATACATTGGTCTATGTAAAAGGCGAAGGGATTGTGTTGTGTGAGCCATCGGTTGTCGCTATCCAAAAAGGCACCTCTCAAGTCTTAGCAGTAGGAGAAGAAGCTAAGCGTATGCTCGGACGTACACCCGGTAATATCATGGCCATTAGACCGATGAAAGATGGGGTTATTGCTGATTTTGATATCAGCGAACGAATGTTGCGATATTTCATCAGTCGTGTCCATAATCGCAAACGATTTATCAAACCTCTAATTGTCATTGCCGTTCCTTCTGGGATAACCGAAGTGGAAAAAAGGGCTGTTATTGATTCAGCCGAAAGGGCCGGAGGCAGAGAAGTCTTTCTTATTGAAGAGCCAAAGGCGGCTGCGATCGGGGTGGGCTTACCCGTACAAGAGCCGATAGGCAACATGATTGTTGACATTGGCGGCGGTACAACAGAGATTGCGATTATATCTTTAGGCGGAATTGTCTGCTCAAAGAGCTTAAGGATTGGGGGCGATGAGATGGATGATGCTATTATTCAGCATCTTAAACGTTCCTACAATCTCATGGTCGGAGAACGCACCGCCGAAGAGATAAAGATAAAAATCGGGTCTGCTTATCCGCAGCAAGAAGAAACAAGCGTAGAAGTAAAAGGACGGGACCTGATTGCCGGATTACCAAAAACAATTAGGGTTACTTCCCAGGAGATACGGGAGGCACTCTCTGAGCCAATAAGTTCAATCGTGGAAGCCGTACGAGTGATTTTAGAAAAAGCACCACCTGAACTCTCAGCTGACTTAGTGGAACAGGGTATGGTTTTGGTGGGTGGCGGCAGTCTTTTGCGGGGCATAGATAAGTTATTGAACGAAGAAACTGGATTGCCGGTACGGGTGGCAGAGGATGCGTTGACGGCCGTAGCTTTAGGCACCGGTAAATTTTTGACAGAGATTAATGCTTTTAAAAAAATGCATTTAAGAAGGAATAAATATTGAAAGATAAGTTTAGATTGTGCTTAAACGACGAAAGACACTTTTAGTAATCCCTTTAATTTTAGTACTTCTTATTGTTTTAATCATTCCTCCCCATAGTTTAGTCCATTTAAAAAGTAGTTTTTTTATTTTTTTCCGCCAACCCCTTTCGTTTTTCTACAAAGTATATATTAATCTACAGAATCTCACGAAAATAATACATATATTTTCCGAATATGAACAACTCGAAACAGAAAAACAAAAATTAACCTTCCAGCTTAACCAACTAAAAGAACAAATGTATGAAAATAAGCGTTTACACGAAGTCTTAGAGCTATCGGAACAAGAGCCCTACGATTTTACTGTTGCCCAGGTAGTAGGAAAGGAACCGACTAATTGGCTAAACAGCCTGGTCATTAATAAGGGAAAAGCTGAAGGCATAAACATAAACCAGCCCGTGATGAATTTTTCCGGATTGATTGGTAAGGTGATTGAGATTGCCCCCCATTCGGCGAAAGTGCTTTTGATCAGCGATGTTAATTCGCGCGTTGTAGTTTTGGTGCAGCGAACAAGGCAGGAGGGGATATTAGAAGGGATCGGTCGTGGTTTATGCCGTTTAAAATATTTATCTTTAGATGCAGAGGTAGAACTCGGTGATGTTGTTATTAGTGCTGGGGTCGGGGGCGTATATCCCAAAGGCCTGGTTATTGGTCGTATCCAGAGTATCCGCACTGAAAGAGGCGGTCTGTATAAAAGCTGTATCGTCAAACCGTTATCTTCTTTATCCGGCTTGGAAGAAGTGTTATGTTTAAAATAAGATTTAGGACATTACGATTTATAGTTATTGCCTACCTTGTGCTATTATCCCAAGCATCTTTGGTAAATATGATGACGTTAAAATCTATAAAACCTGATTTTGTTTTACTGTTAGTTATTTTTTTTGCCCTGCATAAAGGAATGCGACAAGGTATGTTTTGCGGAATAATTCTCGGATTTTGCGTGGATGTATTAAGTAGCGGAATCCTTGGTATCAATTGTCTAATTTTGGGCTGTGTAGGATTTTTTACCGGCATGTTAAAAGATAGAGTTTATACCGCGCATTTTTTAACGAAGATATTGGTTCCGTTTTGTGCGTGTTTATTTTCAATAATTATCTACTATGCGCTGGCCTTAAATTTTCATCGCCTTATGCCATTTTCCGAAAATTTGTTACCGTTTATAGGAACGCTTATTTATACGGCCTTGTTTAATATTATTTTCTTTAATGTTTTGGATAAGCTGGTTATAGAGAGGACTACCAGATTACTATGAAATTGAGAATATTAAAATATACAATAATACTGTTATTTTGTGTGTTGCTTATAAATATTTTTCGGATGCAAATTATTAAAGGGAATAAGTATTTTAAACAAAGCGAAAACAACCGTATCCGCTTAGTTCCGGAGGAAGCTTCGCGCGGTATCATTTATGACCGCAATCAGATTGCGCTGGTCAAAAACGAACTTGTTTTTGATCTTGTGGCTACTCCGCAAGAGATTAAAGCCGAAAGCAGAAAGTCCTTATTTTTGAATTTGAGTAAGCTTGTCGATATTTCACCTGAAATCCTGGAGCAAACTTTTAAGCTTAATTTTAATTCCTCTTTTTCTCCGGTGATGTTAGTGACTGAACTGCCACGCGAGGTGGCCTTTTCGATTGAACAGGAAATGTCACAGCTACCTGGTGTTTTTATCCAAACAAGGGCGCGGCGGCGTTATATTTATGCGGAAGCCACGGCGCATCTATTGGGATATGTAGGCAAGATGCAGGAATCGGAGTATCCGGAATTAAAAAAATACGGATATCGCATTAATGATGTCGTAGGAAGAAGCGGCTTAGAGAAAAGTTATAATCATCTATTAAGAGGCAAACCCGGCGGAATGCAGCTGGAAGTAGACAGTGGAGGCAAGATCATCGAGGTTGTTAGCTATAAACCTCCGGTTCAGGGGAGCGATTTGCATACTACTATTGATATAAAGTTGCAGCAGCTTATCCACAAGTTAGCCGATGAGAAAAAGGCAGGGGTATGCGTAATGGATGCAGGTTCAGGAGAGATTCTCGCGTTTTATAGCGCGCCCTCATATGATCCCAATATCCTTATGGATAAAAAAAAATATATGGAAATTGCCCATATTCTTCAGGGAAAAAGCTCGCCTCTTTTAAATCGAAATTTGCGTTCCTATGCCCCGGGTTCGATATTTAAGATTGTTACGGCCTATGCGGGTTTGGCGGAAAAAAAGATAGGATTAGAAACAACTTTTGAGTGTTTGGGAGAGTTTCAGATTGGGAAACAATCCAAGAACTGCTGGCTAAAAAGAGGCCATGGTGTTATTGCCATTGAAAATGCTATTACTACATCATGCAACATATTTTTTTATAAATTAGGGTTAAGGATAGGTGAGCAATCCCTGGCTAAATACGCCAAGGAGTTTGAGCTGGGTAAAAATACGGGAATAGATTTACCGGAGGAAACAGCCGGTGTTGTGCCGGATGCTAAATGGGCAAAGGCGAAGTTCAATAAGAACTGGTATGCTGGAGATACGTTGAATTTTGCGATTGGGCAGGGATATTTGTTAATAACGCCTTTGCAGGCACTGAAAATGGTAGCCATGGTTGCCAACGAAGGCTATGATGTATTACCGCATATTGTCAAGACACAACCGGCAGGCGTATATAGAAATAAAAAAGTATTATCCACACAGATTTTACGTATTATTCAAAGCGGGATGCTAAAAGTAGTAAGGGCCGCTTATGGTACAGGACACAGGGCGCATATAGATGGAGTGAAAATTTTTGCTAAGACGGGCACGGCCCAAGTAGCCGGCCGCCAACCACATGCCTGGTTTGTTGGTTATACCGAACTCAAAGACCGCACGATTTGTTTCGCCATCTTTTTAGAGCACGGGGGACACGGGGGGCAAGACGCTGCCGATATTGGCAAACAGATAGTCTTATATTTACCCCGTTAGAGAAAGCCACTGACTTTAGTCGGCGGTCTGGTGATTTCTATGCCGACGGTGATTTGATGCTACCGTCGGTGCAAAGCTTTAGAGGACGAAGTTTTCTAACGGGGTTTACAAACATGGCGGAAAAATGCATATACAAGCTAATCTAAAAGGTCTGGATAAAGTTTTAATCGGCAGCGTTATGATTCTACTGATCATCGGTCTTATAACTTTATTTAGTGCATCCTATCAGAAACAAACAGATACCGGAAAAAATTTTGTGTTAAGTCAAATAATCTGGATTATATTAGGTTTATTTATTTCTTTTTTACTATTTAGAACGAATTATCATTCTTTTTTAAGTGTGGCTTATATTATCTATGGGATCCACATCTTTTTTTTGATATTGGTACTGTTTATGGGAAAGACAGTGCTTGGTGCGCAACGTTGGATTAGTTTTGGCGGGATCGGCTTTCAGCCTTCTGAATTTTCTAAAATATTTACGATCTTAGCCTTAGCCAGAATGATCGGAGATAATCCGCAACGGCTTAAGACGATTAAAGGACTTGTTATGCCGCTGCTTTTGGCATTTATCCCGATAGTCCTGATTTTTAAACAGCCGGATTTGGGGACGGCGATTATCTTTGTGCCCATTTTTTTAGCGATGTTCTGGGTGGCGGGGATAAGAGTAAAGTACTTTTTAATTGCAATCATAAGCGCTGTTATGAGCCTGCCGGTATTCTGGTATTTTTTAAAAGATTACCAACGCGATAGATTGATGGTTTTTATCAACCCAAACCTGGATCCTTTGGGAGCGGGATACACTATAAATCAATCGAAAATTGCTATTGGTTCGGGGATGATGCTGGGGAAGGGGTGGTTAGCCGGTACACAGAATCAGCTTAATTTTTTACCAGAACGTCATACGGATTTTGTATTCTCGGTTGTGGCCGAAGAAGGGGGCTTTTTAACGGCAAGCTTAGTACTTATCTTATTTTTAGTTCTAATTTTAAGAGGGATAAGAATCGCTGAACTTACAAATGATATCTCAGGGCGATTGATTGTGACTGGTCTTACGACAATGGTTGCATTACATGTTATAATAAATATTGGAATGGCTTTAGGTCTTATGCCGGTAGTGGGGATGCCGTTGCCTTTTATCAGCTACGGCGGCTCAGCCTTAATATCTAATTTTATTGCAATTGGATTTATGCTTAATGTCGGAAAACAGAGGACCTTATTTTAAATGAAGCCACCCCCGCACCAATTTGAATGGGGGGATGTAATAAAATGTTTTATGTTTATTATTTGAACGCAGAGGATGTAATAAAATATTCTATATTTATTGGTGCGGGGGGTTCCCCGAGAAATTCAAGGAATTTCCGGGACTAAGTCCTGGGAATGCAAAAGCATTCCATAGGGAATTCGCAGACGGCCTAAAGGCCTATAATTTACATTGCATGTAAATGGTGTGCCCATTAAAGGAGGAAATATATGGCTGCAGAATTTAAAAAATGGCAGGTGCCGAAGAAGGGATCGAAGGAGGAGAGGATAGTTTTTGATTTGATGAAGACGTTTGCTTCGACACTACGCAAGATGCCGTTGTATCCACCTACGCATCCGATTATCAAGGATTCGCTTATCAAACTTTTTTTGCAGCTAAGTGAGTTCTTTACCGTATACGGGAAGGTGGAATTTAATATCCTGGATAATAATATTCTCTTTTACGGCCAACCTTTAGAAGGGATTCAGAGTGCGGCTAAGAATCTCATTGCGGATTTAAAAAAGGTTAATATCGAAGGGATGACGTTTATGCCGGGGCTTGGCGAGATAGAGCTAGGTAAGTTCTTAAATGTGCTCACCTTGAAACCAGAGGCGATTGCCGAATCCGGAGGTCTTAAGGCCTTATTTGCCAAAGAAAATATTAGCCATATTATCCAAAGCGAAGTGCGTTATGCGCGGATTAAAGAAGAGGAAGAGATTGCAAAGAAGGGCCAAGGGGCCAAGATAGCCGGTGGTACTGATGATGGTTCATCCGAAGGGAAATCGAAAGATATTGTTGCGGAGGTAAGTAATTTCTTGAGCGGGAAATCAGACGTCGTCCCGCATAAAGAATCCATATCATTTGAATTCAAAAAAAATGCGCGTCGTTTGGTAAAACAAATGCTTAAGCTTATCGGCCCGGAAAAGGCGATTGATGAGGCTCTAAAGATCATCGAAAAGAGATTCAACCGGGCTGGGTTTACAGAAGAAGAGCGGGAGTTTTATATCGAAAAACTGAAGAAAGAGACAATAAGATTAAAAGCGCCTAAGGTCTCAAAAAAACAATTAGAACAGCAATTGCATGTATTAACAAATGAGAACGAGAAGTTAAAAGCTAAATTAGAAAAAGTTGATGAATTGACTAAACAGCAGGTAGAAAAAGTAACGGAAGATTTGGTAAAAGAAAATCGTAAAGTAAAAAAAGAAAAGGAAAGAATAAATTCAGTACTGAAAAATGTATCGGAAGGATTAGTGATTGTAGATAAAGAAGGAAAAGTGCTTTTGCTTAATCCTGCCGCAGAAAGATTGATGGGTGTGGATAAAGAAGACAAAGTTGGACAGCATATTTTAGAGGGATTAAAAGAAGAACAGATAGTCAGCTTTTCTAAGGACAAAAAACAGGCAATCGAGATCGAATTGGCTGGGCCAAGCCAAGACACCAAGAAGACATTACGTGCGAGTACCGCGGTTATCGAAAGTGAGGAAGGGGAAACAATCGGCATGGTTTCGGTGTTGAGCGATATAACCAAACAAAAAGATTTAGAAAGAATGAAGGACGCGTTTGTATCGCATGTTTCACACGAGTTGCGTACCCCGTTAATATCTATCCAAAAGAGTCTGGGTCTTATCTTAGAAGGCGGTAGTGATAAGCTGGACGAACAGCAAAAGCAGTTTTTGGAGATTGCCAGTAATAATGCTACCCGGCTTACAAGCCTTGTAAATGATCTATTGGATGTAGCGAAGCTGGAATCAGGGCGCATGAGTTTAAATTACGCCCATATAAAATTAGGCACGATTGTCGATGATACTTTCAATATGGTCAAAGGCTGGGCAGATACACGGGGTGTGTGCTTAGAAAAAGTAGGTGTTGAGAATATCGAGCTTGATGCTGATGCCAAGATGCTTAACCAGGTATTTACTAATCTTATCGGTAACGCCATAAAGTTTACTCCTCAGGGTGGGAAGATTACGGTTTCCGCTGAAGTCTTGGATAAGGGGCAGTTAAAGATTTCTGTCTCTGATACAGGATGCGGTATTCCGGCTGAAAGTTTGGGTACGGTTTTTAATAAATTTGAACAGGTCAGATCAGTAGATCCGCAAACATCAGTGAAAGGAACTGGTCTGGGGCTTGCGATTGTAAAAGAGATCGTGGAGTTGCACGGGGGAACTGTCGAGGCAGAAAGTGAGCTGGGCAAAGGTGCCAATTTCTTTTTTATTATCCCGAAACAAAAAGAGGTATTAGATATCCGTGATTAAAACGGCGGGGAAAATACTCAAGTTGGCGGCAGAAGAATTTTTACTAGATGTTGAAAAGCCAGCTCGCTATATCGGTCAGGAATTTAATGTTATCGATAAGGAAGTAAATACCAATACTATTAACTTTGCACTATGTTTTCCCGATGTCTATGAAGTGGGGATGAGCCATCTGGGGATTAAGATTCTGTATAATATCCTGAATAAACAACCGGATGTTTACTGCCAGAGATGTTTTGCACCCTGGACGGATATGGAACAGATTATGCGTGGGCATAAAATTCCCCTGTTTAGCCTCGAAACTCAAAGCCCGCTATCTACCTTTGATATCCTTGGTTTTTCTCTTCAATATGAGCTTAGTTATACCAATGTACTGAACATGCTGGAATTGGCGGATATCCCGCTATACAGCAAAGACAGGGATGTACATCCTTTAGTAATCGCGGGCGGACATTGTTGTTATAATCCAGAGCCAATGGCTGAATTTATTGATGCCTTTGTTATTGGCGAGGCCGAGGAAGTAATTTTAGAGATTGTCGATGCATACCGTCGGTTTAAAAGCAGTCAAGGCCGGTTAGAGGATAACTCTATGGAACTAATAAAAGCCCAAAGGAATAAACTCTTATCCGAGCTTGCTCGAATCGAGGGCGTGTATGTACCGCAGTTGTTTTTTGCCGCACAAAAAATAAAAAGACGATATATCAAGGATTTGGATGAAGCGGAGGTCCCGGTATCTTTACCGGTGCCGTTTATTGAAGTCATACATGATCGTATCGTGTTAGAGATAATGCGGGGTTGCCCAAACCAGTGTTTTTTTTGTCAGGCAGGGTTTGCGGTAAATCCGGTACGGATACGCAGCGTGGATAAACTTTTACACCTAGCGCAAAAAACCTATTTAAATACCGGCTATGATAATATTTCTTTTTGTGCTCTCTCTAGCGCTAATTATCCCTATCTTGATGAGCTTATTAATCGTTTGCATCCTTTTTGTAAAGAGAAGGGGCTGGGTATTTCGTTATCATCATTACGCATTAACACTGATTTTGCAAAGATTCTATCTTTAATCGGTGATCTTAAAAAAAGCGGGCTTACCTTTGCTCCGGAAGCAGGTAGTGAACGTTTACGCCGATTGATTAACAAAAATATAGATATGGCCAAGTTAAAACAGGCGATTGCGTCTGCTTATCGATCCGGCTGGCGCAGAATAAAATTATATTTTATGATTGGATTACCTACTGAAACCGAGGCTGATCTTGCTGGGATAATTGATTTAATTGAGGAGATTGCTGGTTTAAAAAAAACCATCGATGGTAAACGAGCGAATATCAGTGTCAGCATCTCTAATTTTATTCCCAAACCGCATACCCCGTTCCAATGGTTGGGTATGGAAAAAAAAGATAACATTTTACTTAAGCAGAGATTTTTAAAAACCCGCTTAATGAAAAAAGGCTGGGATGTTGATTTTCATGATTCAGCAATGAATTTTATTGAAGCCTATTTATCACGGGGGGATAGGAATATACATAAAGTTATCTTGCGGGCGTTTAAAGCCGGCGCCCGTTTTGATGCCTGGTCGAATATGTTTAATTTTGAGTTATGGCAGCAAATTTTAAAGGAAAATACAGAACACGTGCATGAACATGTCTATCGGCAACGTAATTTAAATTCCAAGCTGCCCTGGGGCCATATTGATTGCGGTATCGATAAGAGTGTTCTTTATAATTCAGTAGAACTTTACGATTTAAAAAAGGCAGCCGCATAAAAAACTGTTTTAGGGCAGCTTTGATTACTTGGTATAGTTTTAACGTGTTGACAGTATTTTAGTTATATGATATAGTCTTCTTAAATATATAAGAGAGTCTTTTTAATTGAATATCCTAAAAGGTAGGGGTTTTTGCACAAGATACTGTATACTGTTATGGATTAGGATGCAGAATTTCTTACCGATTTTTTAAGATTAAGACAAAAATGTAGGCCTTTTTTTAGGAGGGTTGTCTGTAGCCGCGGCTTAATCAATTTCGGCGCTATCGACAACAAAAAGCTATGAGTGAGAAGATTAAGGTTTTACTGGTTGATGATGCTGTAGATTTTATCAACATGATGCAGTACTGGCTTAAGAAACGGAATTTTGAGGTGGATGTACTTTATGACGGCGGTGGAGTTGTAGAAGCGGTTAAAACTAAAGGCTATAATATTATGTTTTTGGATTTAAACCTACCTGTGCTTACTGGTATTGAAATCTTGCAAGAAATTCGAAAGTTTGATAAAAAATTTCCCATAATAATTTTTAGTGCTTACGGTACAAAGGAAAATCTGAAGCAAGCTACCGGCCTGGGTATCTCTGGATTTTTTGCTAAAGAAAAAGGATTTGAGGATGCAGCAAGGTTGATTTATACGGCACTGCGAATTCATCGGGGATTGACGGGTTCAGAAGCAGACGGAGGTAAAGATGGCAGTTGAAATATCTAAGTTATTGAATATGTTAATTGAGCGCAATGGCTCTGATCTGCATCTTGGGGCAAATACCCCGCCCCACATACGTATTGATGAAAAGTTAGTCCCTGTCGATAAAACGGTTTTATCGGAACTCGAGGTAAAAGATTTAGTTTATGGTTTGTTAAGTCCGAAAGAGATAGAGAAATTTGAACAGCAAAGAGAACTTGATCGTTCTTTTGAGGTGAAGGGATTGAGCCGGTTTCGGATGAATGTTTTCTTTCAAAGGGGGGTAATCGGCTCTGCAATAAGGGCTATCCCTTTTAAGATATTAAGTTTTGCTGAATGCGGGTTGCCGGTTAAGGTGATTACGGAGTTATCGCGTAGGCCCAAAGGCCTCGTACTCGTTACCGGAGCTACTGGTAGCGGTAAGTCGACGACCTTGGCATCGATAGTTGATAAAATCAATGATGAACGGCCTTGCCACATTATAACCATCGAAGATCCTATAGAATTTGTCCACAAGAATAAACTTGCGGTTATTGACCAGCGCGAAGTAGGCTCAGACACAATGAGCTTCCCGCAGGCCCTTAAGCATGTTTTAAGACAAGATCCAGACGTTATTTTAATCGGTGAAATGCGGGATTTAGAGACTATTGAGGCAGCCCTAACTATTGCCGAAACAGGTCATCTTGTGTTTGCGACATTACATACCTCTGATGCCGTCCAGACGGTAAACAGAATTATTGATGTTTTTCCTTCGCATCAGCAACAACAGGTGCGTACCCAGCTTTCTTTTATATTATTAGGTATACTTTCGCAGCAGTTAATACCAAAAGTAGGGGGCACAGGCCGTACATTGTGTTGTGAGGTTCTGGTCGCGACACCAGCCGTAAGGAGTATGATCCGCGAGAAAAAAGTACACCAAATTGCTTCTATTGTTCAAACCGGGCAAAAAGAGGGAATGAAGACCATGAATCAGTCAATTTATGATTTATATGTTCAGAAACATATTTCTTATGAGGAAGCAATATCTCGTTCTACAGACCAGGACGATTTGATCCGTTTATTTAAAAGATAAGGTTATGACATTAAAGAAAAGAAGGGCAAAACCCGTTGGGCAGGTTTTAATTGAGAAAGGGCTGATTACCCAGCAGCAGCTGGATAAGGCGCTGGAGGTGCAATTAAAAGAAGGGGGTCTGATCGGGCAAATCTTAAGTAAACTTGGGTATATTAAACAGGAGCAGCTGGACGAGAGCCTGAACGAGCAAACCAATGATGCCCAAAAGTTAGAAAATGTTTTAGTAGAGATGGGGATAATTTCCTCTGAGCAGTTAATACAGGCGCAGCAGATACATAAGAAGGGCGGGGGGGTACTGGCGCAGATAATAATTAATTTGGGTTTCTTAAGTGAAGAAGATTTAGTAAGCGCTTTGGTTACGCAATTTGGTTTTCCCTACCTGCAATTGGATAATTATGAGATAGATGCAGAGCTGGTAAAACTGGTGCCCAAGGAAATGGCCCAGAAATTCTGTCTTATCCCAATTGATAAGATTGGGAATATTCTTACCCTGGCTATGGCCGATCCTTTAAACGCAGCCGCCAAACATGAACTCAGAAAAATTACCAACTTAAATGTAGAAACTTTTATCTCTACTTTCTCCGATATTAATAAGGCAATAGAGAAACACTTTGCTTAACAATCCAATTTTATTGAGGAAACATCAGTGGCGCAGAGTATAAAAGAAAAGATGTTGGAGGTTTTAACCCGGTCTAACTTTTTAACCCATGAACAGCTGCAGGAAGCAATCGCGACCCAAAAAAGAACAGGCAGAAAGTTAAGCGAAGTTTTAACGACCATGGGTTATATCAGCCAACGGGATCTGGTTATTGTCTTAAGCCAAAGTTTAAATATTCCGCCGATTAATCTTTCCAAGACCAAATTAAACCCTAGTGTGGTACAAATAATTCCGCGTGAACTTGCGGAAAAATATCTAGCGATTGCGGTTTCCAAAATCGGAAGAATAATGACCGTAGCCATGGTTGACCCGCTTAATGTCCTGGCGATTGATGAGCTTAAGGTGCTCACTAATTACCAGGTGAAGATTGCGATAGCTTCCGAGCCGGAGCTTAAGACGGCGATTAACACCTATTATGGCGATACCACTAAAGAGCAGATAATGGGTATTATTGATAATGTTAAAGACTTGGATTTGACATTGGTAGAAAATGAGTCTAAGGCAGATAACAGTGCCAATATGCAACAGTTGATGAGCGATGTTGAATCCGCACCGATTGTAAAAATCACGAATATGTTGCTGGCCGAGGCCATAAAACACAGGGCGAGTGATATCCTGATCGAGCCCCAAGAGAAAAGGTTAAGGATACGTTATCGTATCGACGGCATTCTTAAAGAGTTTCCTACCCCGCCTAAATCAATGCATGAGGCGATTGTATCGCGGATTAAAGTTATGTCAGTTTTAAACATTGCTGAACACCGGTTGCCGCAGGACGGTCGCTTTAAAATTAAAGTAAACGATCGTGAAGTTGACTTCCGGGTTTCGGTTATGCCATCGAGTAACGGAGAAAAAATAGCCCTGCGTGTACTGGATAAAACAGCGGTTATTTTGGATTTGGATGCTATGGGGTTTGAACCCGGACCCCTGGAGAAGATAAAACAATTGGCCGTTGAACCGCATGGGTTAATACTAGCTTGCGGACCTACTGGCTGCGGAAAATCAACAACGCTTTATTCGATTTTGAAATATATTGATGACCCCGAGAAAAACTTAGTTACGGCAGAGGACCCCGTGGAATATCAGTTAGAAGGGGTTAATCAAGTAACTATTAATCCTGAGGTGGGGTTGACTTTTGTCGGGGCCTTACGTTCATTCTTACGGCAGGACCCGGATATTATCATGGTCGGTGAAATACGCGATTCGGAAACTTTGGATATTGCGATTAAAGCGGCGCTTACCGGACATTTAGTTTTAAGCACCTTACATACTACCGAAGCTGCCGGTGCCATAACCAGAATGGTTAATATGGGTATGGAGCCTTTTTTGCTCACTTCTTCTTGTTTATTAGTCTGCGCTCAACGCTTGGTGCGCAAGATTTGTCCGGCATGTAAAGAGAGTTATCCGATTACTAATGAGGTTAGAAAAAAATTTAAAATCCCCAAAGAATATACAGAGCTTTACCGGGGTAAAGGATGTAACGTGTGTGTGAATACCGGGTATAAAGGCCGCGTGGGACTTTGCGAGGTATTGACTTTTACTCCGGATATACGAGATCTTATTATGCAGAAAGCACAGGAAGGCATTCTCAAGAAAAAGGCACGCGAAGAAGGCATGGCCACCTTAAGAGAAAATGGGGTTACCAAGGCATTAAAAGGTATTACGACGTTAGAGGAGATTGTCCGCTTGACAATAGCCGATTCACAAAAGGATTAGGGCAAATGCACTTTAAAAGAAAAGGACTTAACGAACTTTTACTTGATTATAATCTCTTAAAGGAGCAGGATGTTGCCCGGGCCTTGAAGATTCAACGAGAAAAAGGCGGCCAACTGGCTGCGATATTAATCGAACAAGGCCTGGTCAAGGAAGAAGATATTATCGGCTGTTATTGTCGATATCTAAAGATCCCCCCGATAACATTGTCAAAATATAAGGCTTCGGAAAAGACCGTAAAAATAATCCCCGAACACGTGGCACGTCATTACCATATGATCGTGATATCACACCGAGGCAATATGCTTACGGTGGCGATGAGCGATCCTTTAAATGTGTTAGCCATTGATGATATAAAGGCGTTAACCGGATATGAAGTAATCCCGATTGTCGCCGGCTTAGGGGAAATTAAAGCGATGATCGATAAGTTTTATCATCATAAGGAAGAAATACAGAAGGTGGATTCGATGGATGACTTGGTCAAAAATATTGATTCTGATGATATCCAAGTGGTCGAACAAATCGAGCAAATTGATATTGGAGAAGTTATTCGATCGAGCGAAGAAGCCCCGATTGTTAAAATGATTGATGCCCTTATCGCTGAATCCTTACTTAAACGCGCCTCGGATATTCATATCGAGCCTTATGAGAATAATATACGGGTACGTTATCGTGTTGACGGGGCTTTGCAGAAAGCAACTGTGTTACCAAAAAAAATTCAAAATGCGGTTGTCGCGCGTTTAAAAATCATGTCGAATTTAGATATAACCCAGCGGCTTATTCCCCAGGACGGAAGATTCAAGATAAAATTTCAGGATAAGGAAGTTGATTTTCGTGTATCAATTCTTCCGGTTAGTTTTGGTGAGAAAGTGGTTATGCGGGCCCTGGATAAGGCAAATTTAAGCATTGGATTAGAGGCCTTAGGATTTTTGCCCGAAGCCATGGATGGTTTTACATATGCGGTGAGCCGGCCTTATGGGATGATCCTTGTAACCGGGCCTACGGGCAGCGGCAAATCAACAACCTTATATTCTGTTTTAAATAAACTTAATACTCCCGAGAAAAATCTTATTACCGTGGAAGATCCGGTAGAATATCAAGTAGAAGGCATTACCCAGGTGCAGGTCAAGCCTGATATTGGATTGACCTTTGCTAGCGGTCTTAGGTCGATTTTGAGACAGAATCCGGATGTGCTTATGGTCGGGGAAATCAGAGATTTTGAAACCGGAGATATTGCCATAAAAGCAGCCTTAACCGGTGCCTTACTTCTAAGTACTTTACATACCAATGATGCCCCGGGAGCGGTAACGCGGCTTATGGATATGGGGATTGAACCATTCTTGATTGCCTCTAGCGTTATTGCCGTAGGTGCGCAAAGATTGGCGCGTAAAATATGTTCGGATTGTAAAGAACCGTATAAGATCCCGCAATCTGTATTGGACCGGTTAAATGTGAAATTAGACGCAAACAAGATAAGCGTTTATAAAGGCAAAGGCTGCCCGAAATGCAACCAGAGCGGATACCGCGGCCGTTTTGCCATATTGGAAGTCTTGCTTGTTACCGACCAGATACGGGATATGATAATGAAACGGCGTTCAAGTGATGAGATTAAACGCTATGCAAGAAAAGAACTTAATATGCTTACCTTGCGCGATACCGGTATACGCAAATTTTTGGACGGACAAACGACACTAGAAGAGGTATTGCGTGTTACCTCTACGGATTAAGTTGTATATAATAGTAAATCAATTCTTAATTGTAAAAGGAGGAAACGATGCCGTTATTTAAGTATGTGGCCAAGGACGAAGAAGGCAATACCATTACCGATGTGTTGGAGGCAAAGGACGAAGCCCTGGCATTAGATATGCTGCGGGTAAAAAATTTAATCATCATTACGATAACTGAGCAGAAAGTTACTAAGATCGGAAAGGTGGTCGGGAAAAAGGTAAAATCAGAGGAGCTGGTTATATTTTCTCGACAGCTGGCGACAATGGTCAATGCCGGCATTCCTTTAGTCCAGAGTTTGGATATCTTAAGCGAGCAGATGGAGAGTATCAACTTTCGACAAATGGTTACCCAGGTAAGGAGTGATGTGGAATCAGGGGCAAGTTTATCAGCGGCCTTGGAAAAGCACCCTAAAGTTTTTACCTTGCTTTATACAAATATGGTAAAGGCCGGGGAGACAAGTGGTATGTTGGATGAAATCCTGGAACGGCTGGCTGGGTATCTTGAGAAAAATGATACCCTGCAGCGCAAAGTCAAGTCAGCCATGGTATATCCGGCGGTTGTATCGGTAATGGCGATTGGCATTACCTTGGTGTTATTATTAAAGGTTATCCCGACGTTTAAAGAGATCTTTACTTCCTTAGGTGGAACCTTGCCGTTACCGACCGAGATACTTATTAATATTTCCGATACAGTAAGGAAATATTTTCTAATGGTGGTTATTATCTTAGTTGTATTTTGTGTTGTATTACAAAAGCTTATTTCCACGCCCAAAGGAAGAATCAGGTTTGACCAGATAAAACTTAAGCTGCCTGTATTTGGCGTGTTATTATGTAAGGTTGCGGTGGCCCGTTTTTCCCGTACGCTTTCAACTTTAATCAGAAGCGGCGTGCCTATCTTAAGTGCCTTAGAGATAGTGGGCAAGACTGCTGGCAATACTGTAATTGAAGCAGCAGTAGAGAATGCCCGGGTTGGGATTCGAGAAGGAGAAAGCATTTCTGCCCCGTTGTCTAAAAGCAAGGCCTTTCCTCCAATGGTAACGCGGATGATCTCGGTAGGAGAGGAATCCGGAGAACTTGAGAAGATGCTTAGCAAGATTGCTGATTTTTATGAAACTCAGGTAGACGTTGCGGTGAGTGGACTTACGAGTATGATTGAACCTTTGATTATTGCTTTTTTAGGTATTGTGGTGGGTTCGATTGTAGTGGCTATGTTTTTACCGATATTCAAGATTACAGAGCTAATCGGATAATTACTTAACTTTAGTTGATGCAGATAATTACACTATTAAGTATTTTATAAAAGTATTGACAAAGTATATGATGACAGGTATACTTATATTAGGATTACCATATAGTATATTTTACAATATAATAATCTTTTATCGACAAAGGCAAACTCTGCGAAAGCAGAGGGCGCAAAGCTACGGGTCTAAAGGTTTAGATATAGACGGCCGGGTTGCCGAAATAATAGATAAACTATGACAGCCGAGCTACCGACATAAAAGGTAGTTCGGTTTTTTTTAACAAACTTTTAAAAAATACAAATGAAAAATAAATACGGATTTACACTTGTTGAGATCTTGGTTTCCTTGGCGATTATGGCTGTGGCTATTACCGGGACACTGCGCATAATGAATTATGTTCTGCAGATAAATGAGACTAATGAAGTGCAGATACCAGGGATGAATGCTGTGGAAGGGATGATGGATGAGATACGCAATGTCCCCTTTGATGATATTAGTGCAAAATACGATAATACGCAGTTTACCTTAAATATTCTAACCAATCGGGGCATACCGCACGTAGGTACGGTTGATATTCAAACCATTGTCCCTAATTATTTATTACGGGTAAAGATTGTTTTGTGCTGGCAGCAAAAAACCAGGGTTATCGGAGAAGACACAAACTTGAACGGCTTTCTTGACGGCGGCGAGGATACAGACGGCAACGGAGAGCTGGATTCTCCTTGTTTTGTCGAAGCGATGATCCGGTATGAAACTTAGGATAAAAATAACTTTATGATGCAAAAAAGAGGCGGGTTCACCCTGTTTAGAGATGGCAGGAGAAGGTTTGTGAAATATTATAGTAAATTAAGAAATGCGGAGGAACTATATTTAAAGCTAAAAGCTGTTTTACGGTTGCCCAAAGGCAACCTATCCCATAGGACAAGCCCTGTTAGAAAAATCTTTCTAAACGGGGCAAGCCTACGGGATAAATCTCTAACGGGGTTCACATTAGTAGAAGTATTGATAACCGTAAGTATATTTAGTGTGGTTATTGGTAGTTTGCTGAGCATGCTTGTTTCACAAAATACTTTTTTCAGTCAATGTATCGGTAAATTCGATGTTTCTCGTATGACCAGAAAAGCAATGACCAATATTGTTAAGGAGCTAAGGACATCGGATACGCTTACGGTTACTATCTATGATCGGCCTATGGATCAAGCCGGGGCTTCTGAGGATGTCACCAACGGAAAAAGTATTGAATTTCAAGTGCCGGTAGATTGGGATGGCGATGATGATTATATTGATGAATATGGCCGGGTAGAATGGGGTGCGGAAGGACAAAAGGAGTGGTCGATTGAATACTGCTGGGATAGTTCGACTAATGAGGTATTAAGACGGGTGTGGAATGCAAATAGCGTTTTGGAAGAACAGGTAGTAATCAGTCCTGATATAACTGATTTTACGATAAAAGGCTATTGCTATGATAGCGCAACGAATAACTATGTAATTAGTACAAGCTACGAAATAATTGAGATAGATATAAAAGGAGAGAAGACGCAACTGGGCGGCCGCACCTTAAGTTTTCCTCTGGAATTTGCTTTGAATAATAGGGTATTTTGTCGCAATTAACTTCTAGAAGAAGGAGGCATATTATGAAAATATTGCAAAGCAAGAAAGGGTCGATGTTAATTACCGCCTATTTAGTATTGTTTGTGATTGTTGTAGTGGCGGGTTCTATCTTTAACGTGGTCTTGAGCGAACGCAAGCAAATCGAACGGGAATCCGAAGGCGTAAAGGCAATAAATTATGCGGAAATGGGGCTTTCTTATGCTTATTATGAATCGCAAAATTTAGGCTGGCAGTGGTATACGCACAAATGGAATGAAAACAAGGATAAATTGATTCCGTTAGAACCATCGGATCCAGGGTTTCAGCAGAAATTGAGAGACGATTGCTCGTTTGACGCCGATGGCTTTTATGTTGAGAATAACGGAAAATTTATGATTAAGGCCTATCCTCATCCTGATGATGATTCACAGACAACAATTGTATCCATGGGCGCAAGCGGGAACTATCAAAAGGCATTGAAATTCAACTTAAGCCGCCAGGGTATATATGATTTTTTCTATTTTAGTCCTTATTCTGTCGATCTTGACAACGCCGTGGGCAACTTTCCAAAACTAAACGGGGGAAGTATCCACAGTAACGGAGACATTTATTTTGATGGTCCGGTAAGATTGGAAAATATCAGTGAAATGAGTACGGGCCGCGAAGGGACTATTTATTATCGGCAGTCAGATCAATACCCAGCCCCGCATTATCTGGATGAATATGATGGGGTAAGTGACGGCAAGGCACCGATTGTACGCTTGGATAAATACTGGGATGTATTCCGCGATGATGACCAGGATAACCCCGGTGAGTTTGGTTATTATTATAATGATAAATATGGCAACCGGCTCTGGAGCTGGAAATCACAGGCTACATATTATGCCAATACAACCAGCAGTGAATGGCCGACCAAAGGCTGGCGTGATACAGAATATTATTTTTATGGTAATAATCAACCCTGGAATGATATTCGACCAGGCTGGAAGGATACCCAGGTGAGCAGCAGCATAATAAATGATAACACTATTAATTTAAACAAACACAATGTCTGGGTTAAGCCTTATAAAGGCGTAGATGGAGAAGGAAATATTATTTCTGATCCCTGGACTCAAATCCCGGCAGAATTAGATCAATCCTGGGACTGGGGTAAATATAAATACCGCCGGACAACAGAAAACCCAGTGACCTTTTATACATATGATAATGACGGGAATAAGGTAGATGTAGAGGATACATACTGGGATATTGTAAACGAGGAGCAAAAGTATGAAATTCCGGAAAGATTACGAGACCTCTATAAAAGATTGTTTGGCATAGATTTACCAGAATATTTTATCTGGTATACCCAGAATTTCACAATGGTTGATCCCGATGAATTAGGGGATTATCCTGGGGCTAAGAATTATTGGGATACATTTAAGGATCCTGATTATTGGAACGTAATCGGTAGAAGCCCTTACTCGGGTTATAACTGGGTTGATAACCTGGATACCGGGATCTTTGATGGAAACTATGGCGATGAGATAGGAGGAAGCGGCGGGACAATCCCTGTTAATATTACCAATTCACAAAAACAGCCAGAAGCCTGGGAATCTTTTTTAGAGGAATCAGGTCTGGCTACTATTGTGCGGGATGGAAGTACCGGCGGAGAAGATCTTGAGCCGCCTGAGTTTGATATAACTTATGCCCGTTTAGCTGAAAGAGGGGGTATACTTATTGATTTAACCTCTGATTTTGACGGAGAGTATAATGATTATGATGAGTGGCAGCAGGTATTAGAGAGGAGTATTGATGAAGCTGTAGAGCGGTTTAATGCTGGTGGGGCGAATTTGGCAAAAAAGGTAAAATTTATTAACACCTTTACTGGAAAATGGAATGTAGTTTTGGAAATTGACCTCAAATTGATGCAAAACTCTGGTACTTATCCGAATAATGGGATACTTTATTCCAAAGTACCGTTGCGTTTTACCAATGCCGCAGCGCTTCCCCGTAAGATGGCTAATTACGGGTTTACAGTATTAGGGGAAGAAAATATATATCTAAAAGGTGATTATAATGTTGATGAGTGGGTTACTAGTGCGATTATATCCAAAAAACGTGTATTTGCGCTATCTGACGATTTTAATGATCCTCAATATAAACCCGCTACCGAGCATTATCGTGACTATCCGTATATGTGCGTTAAAAAGGATCCTACTTCCGGGCAATATATAGAAACAAGACCAGATGACGGTGATGGTATCTGGGTATATCGGGATCGTTTGAACCACCCGATATATGATTATTATACCCAGATAGATGATGCTAATGAGCAGGTGTTAAGGGATATGATTGGCGTAAAAGATGCCCAATTCCGGGCCATGTTTAATAAGAAAGATCCTACAGGTAAAATGAATTCCACTTTTACTTGGGCACCAAGCGGCGAAAGCTATACTTACGGGATGAGACCAAATGTGGTTAATCAGGATCATACCTACAATGCCCTTATCGCCTGTAACCGAGGCGTAAAAGGAGATACGTTGGAAAATTGGAGGGGTTATGATTATCAGGGGGATTGGTATTCAAGAAGAAAAAATCTCAACGGTGCCTTTTTTGTTTTAGATAAGGATTCTGGTTTTACCGCCCCCAGTAATATGCTGGTTGATTATGAGCCGTGGCGAGAAGATGATTCACAATCAACTTATCTTGGCCTTGACCGGCGTGAACGCAAAGCACCAGGCATGACCTATGATTATGCCAGATTCGGAGTAGTTGCTCCTTATGCCTATCTGGGCTATGATGTCCGTTTTAAGACAGCAACCCGGAGTCCATCAGATGTTTTCTTTGGCGGGGCACAATCATTATGGCTTGAGGCGTCTCCTGAATTTTTCTATCAGATGGCATTTTAAGGAAAAAAATAATAATTAAACGGGGAAAATAAATAGTTATTTAAAAATAAACAAGGGGGAGTATATGGGCAGAAATTTTAAATTTACAGTTATTGCCGCAGCCTTGATACTGCTAGTTGTTATTGTCTGGGGGATTGCGGATAGTCTTAAGTTTATCCGGGACAATAAAATATCGGCAGAAGGTAAGGGCGGGGGTATTTCAGCGATAAGGGACAGCCTCGGACGATCTCCAGGTACAGAGGGTCAATATAGCTCACCTGCACACGCGCCGTTAGGGATAAAGGCAAAAGTCAAGACAAAAAAAAGAAAGCACAGTTATTATTTCCCCAAACGCGAAACACTCGTTAGCGAAACGCATTATGCTGATTCTGCCTCCGGAGATAAGAAAATATTGGATGATGAACTGATGCCCGAAGGGCCTGATTCTTTAAGCGAGACAAGCGAGGAAGATGGTTTGAATCTGATGCAGATGAGCCTTGAGCCAGTCAAAGAGGCTGAAAAGGCAGACAGGCAACAGCAGGCTGAAAAGAAAAATATTTCGCCGGAACTGCAAGAGCTTATAAAAGAATCTGTCGTTGACTTTGAAAAGGTGATCGATGAGTTCCCGCCTGGCTTTGGCGAATACTTGGAAAAAATACGTCAGGAGAGGGCCTTGATATCTAATCAGGATCCATCAATTGGCCTAAACAATAGTTCTAAATCAAAACAAGGAAAAACTGAATAATTAACTTATATATTAGCAGGGTTAAGATATAAAAATAGACAACACTCATTGCTAATCAATATAGCCTGAAACCAGCCTGTTTATCCTGTATTTTATTCTCTTTTGACATGGAATGTGTTTGACATTTAGGGGCAGCTCTTTTATAATAACCTCGATGTCAATAAATAAAGGCCCCTTATACACAGTTATATTTTATCGTTTTATAATCGCAACGATAATTCTGGTTGTAAACACCGCAATTTTTGGCTTAGGCCGTACCCCGGTGTATTTTTTCATTGCGGCAACCTATTTCTTTACCATCATCTATTCTATTTTGGTATTAGCTAAAGTCTCTAATCCTATCTTTCTCTATGGCCAAATAATCCTCGATCTTATTATTGAAACCGGACTAATCCATTATACCGGCGGCATTGATTCGGTGCTAGGGATTTTATATCCGCTTTCTAGTATTGCGGCGAGTATCCTTATTTCGCCGCGGGCGGCAATAATTATCGCTCTTTTAGGCAGTACGCTATACACCGCGATTGTAAGTTTAGAGTTTTTTAATATAATTCCTCTGCCGCTTAACCTGAAAACATTTTTTGTCCGGCAAAGTTCATATGTGTTTTCTTTGCTTTATTTTAGGGTTACTATTTTCTGTATTATCGGATTTTTGAGTGCGTATATCTCAGAGCAGGTTAAGAAAAAAGACCAGGTGGTTTTATCCTTGCAGCGTCAATTAAGGCGAGAGGACCGCTTATCGGCAATTGGCAGATTAGCTGCCAGTACCGCCCATGAAATCCGAAACCCCTTAGCTTCGATATCTGGATGTGCAGAGGCCTTAAGTGAAAGTCTTAAATTAGGAGGCAATGACCAGAAATTATTTAATGTGATTATGAAAGAAACATCGCGCTTAAATAACATAATTAACGGATTACTCGAATATGTAAAGCCGAAAAAGTTACAGCTGGCCAAGGTGTCTTTGGATGAGTTGATCGAAGAGGTGATTTTTCTTATTCAGAATAACAAGGATTTTAAAAAAGGGGTCTCGATACATAAAGAAACAAATTTTGATAATATCAAAGTTGTTTGTGATGGCCAGCAAATAAAGCAAGTCCTATTTAATCTGCTTGTAAACGCCGTGGAAACCGTAAAAGAAAACGGTAAAATCATTATAAATGGAGAGATAGATAAATCTAGGCAAAGGGCACAGATCAATATTATTGATAACGGTAAAGGCATAGAGGAAGAACGACTGGAGAGTATTTTTGAACCATTTGCCAGCGGCAAGGATAAAGGGGTAGGCTTGGGGTTGTCTATTGCCTTAAGTATTATGAAGGAACACGGGGGTAATATCGAACTAGAAAGTAAGGTAGATCGAGGCAGTACATTTCGTGTTGTTTTACCTCTAAAGGCATAATAATAAAAATAAGGAAGGTATCATGGCTAGTAAAATCCTGTTAGTCGATGATGAAAAAGATCTTTTGGAATGGCTCAGTGTAGTTTTGACCAAGGAAGGATATGAGGTTAGCTGTGCCAGTTCAGGCAAAGATGCCTTGTGCCTTTTTAAACAACAGATATTTAACATGGTCATTACCGATATCCGCATGAGTCCGGTCAATGGGATCGAACTCTTAAAGCAGTTAAAAAATCTTAACCCGGAGATAATTGTATTAATGATCACCGCCTTTGCTTCAGTAGAGACCGCGGTTAAGGCGCTGCGCCATGGGGCCTATGATTATTTGCTTAAGCCGTTTAAACTAGATGAAATAAAATTGGTGATAAAAAAAGCCTTTAGCCAGAAGCGTATTATTTCCGATGATAAAGTATCTCAGGAAAAACTGAAACAGAAATACCGTTTTGCCAATATCATTGGCAAGAGTAAACAAATGCAGAAATTATTCGATATCGTAGACAGAATAGCCAAGACCAATACAACCGTGCTTATTAACGGTGAAAGCGGTACCGGAAAAGAATTGGTTGCCAAGGCGGTTCATTACAATAGTTTACGTTCCAATAAGCCTTTTGTGTCTATTGACTGCGGGGCATTGCCGGAAGAGCTGCTTGAAAGTGAACTGTTTGGTCATATAAAAGGCTCATTTACCGGCGCCATATCCAGCAAACAAGGGCTATTTGAGGTTGCCCACGGCGGGACATTATTTTTAGATGAAATTGGAGAGACCTCCAGCGCCATGCAAGCTAAATTACTCCGGGCCCTGCAGGAAAAAGAGATAAGGGCAGTAGGGGCAACCAGACCAGTAAAGGTTGATGTGCGTATTGTCGCAGCAACAAATAAGAATTTGGAGGAAGAGGTACAGCGGGGCAGTTTTCGTAAGGACCTGTTTTATCGGATAAGCGTTATTTCTTTTCAACTGCCATTACTGCGCCAGAGGAAGGAAGATATTGCACTGCTTGTAAATCATTTTTTAAAAAAATATCAATTGTCATCTAAAAGTCCAAAGCGGATTTCTAAAGAGTGCACAGATATACTTATGCGTTATGATTGGCCGGGAAATGTACGCGAACTTGAAAATGCGATTGAAAGTGCAATGGCCTTCAGTAAAAAAGAAACTATTATGCCGGAAGATTTACCGAAAAGGATTAGCCAGCCACAATCTGCGCAAAAGCCTGGCCTGCGGCAAAAAAGCTCGTTAAAAAACAAGGTTGAACAGTTTGAAAAAGAGCTAATTGCTAAAACCTTGGCCGAGGTTGATGGTGATAAAAAATTAGTAGCAAAACAGCTTAAGATGACCCGGCGCAATTTAGATTATAAGATCAAAAGATACGGTCTTTAGTTAAAATCTCTTCTTTCATCCCCAAAGAGTAACCTGTGCTTACGCCTGAGGCCTGGAGATGGGCAAAATTAGCATCTAGAAGAAAATTTCCGTATTTGGAAAAAATTTTCTAAGCTGGTTAATGCCTGATAAGTTATCCACAATCTGATCTAAGCAAAATCACATTGTATCATATTGAGTATCAAATAGTTATGAAAAGATAACAAATTAATAAAAAAACTTCTTGTTTTGGCACAGCAATTGCTTCCATATAGGTGATGATAAAAATTGAACTTTAACCTATGAAAAGGAGGTGACATAATGAATAGGAAAGGGTTTACGTTAGTAGAAATCATGATCGTTGTTGCAATTATTGCCTTATTGGCAGCAATTGCTATCCCGAACTTGCTGCGCGCAAGACACAACGCAAATGAAGCTGCAGCGCAGGCAACATTAAAGACAATCTCTACAGCCTGTGAAAGCTTCCGTGCGGCACAGACAGTACCAACCTATCCGGCAGACTTACCAGCATTAACTGATGCAACACCGTCATATCTGGACACGACTGTGGATACAGTTACAACTACAAATGATAAGCAGGGGTATAACTTTGTTTATACCCGCATTAATGCTAACCAGTATGTGTGCTCAGCCAGAGCATCCACCGTGGGAGTTACCGGTACAAGAATGTTTGCTATAAATGAAAGCGGGGTATTAAGATCTGGTGCTGACGCTGCTGTAGCCACAGAACAGGCTTATGCGGCATTAACTGTTGTGCAGTAAGATTTGCGATTTAAAAAGAAAAGGGCGGCAAAATTACTTGCCGTCCTTTTTTTATATAACTTTTTAAAAAGTAATAGGTTATATGTTTAAAGTCGTTTATTCCTATTAATGGGGATTGGATCAGGATTTCTCTTGACAAAAATTGTTTTAAAATGGTAAAATTAAGTTAATATCAGCCTTTAGATTTATAACTTAGAAAAGGCAAAAGGAGTTGGCGAATAACATGGAAGTTATTGTGTATCTTGATATTCATTCCTTATTTGTATCAACCTTAAGTAATTTCCTTACGTTATTAAAATTACGCTAATTTTCTGCTCATTTTTTTGCAAATATTTTATTTAAATTATTTAAATATTAATATAAATGACTAAACTTATAAATACAATAAGTATTATAGGGATTCTTTTTCTCATTGGTTTTTGGATTTTTAATCCAGGCCTGGGGCCCATAGTGTTCATTGTCAGTTTGCCTTTTATCGCCGCGGCGGTTTTTAACTTTATAGAAGGCGAAAAAACAAGAAAGGAATTGAGGGCGTTAAAGGCCTCTTTGGGTAGTCAGAAAGAGAAATACTTCCAGGCAGCACAAAAGAAAGAAAAAAAGATAAATGATCAATTTGGACAGCTTTTTGATTTTGCCGTAAAGTTTTCCGCGGCTTTAGATAGAGAAGAATTATTGCGTTTAATCGTCAGGATATTTGCTAAATTGACTCAATCTACATCCGGAGAAAGCCAAAGTTTTATTTTATTGCGGGAACCGGGGACAAATGAATTTATTTATGAAGTGGGATATAATTTTGACCGTAATACTTTAAATGCAACGAGATTCAGTCAATATGACCAGATAATTAATACGGTTGTAACAACGCAGAAGATATCTCTTTATATGGGGGAAGTATTTGGCGGTAACCCCGAGATTGGATATTTTTTATCCGATAATGCTACTTCTCTGTATCGCGCTAAATTGGGATCGTTATTGATGATCCCGTTGATTATCGAAGATCAAACATGGGGGATTATTGTGATTTTTTGTAATACAGAAGCTGCGGAATCTGTGAAAAATGAGGAAAAGTTTTGTATTCTTGTGGCCGGACAAGCCGCTATTGCCTTAAGTAGTGCCATACATCGGGGCCTGGCTTCGGTAGATAAGCTGACGCAGCTGTATAATCGAGGGTTTTTGCAGAAACGCATGAGAGAAGAAATAGAATTTTGCAATCGTCAAAAATTAGACCTAAGTCTGCTGATGCTTGACATAGATAACTTTAAACAGATCAATGATACCTATGGGCATCAGGAAGGGGATATTGTTTTAAAGAGGATCGCCCAGATTATGGCTAAAAATGTCCGCATAACAGATATATGCGCCCGTTATGGAGGAGAGGAATTCGTGGTTGTATTGCCGGGGATGGCAGAAAAGAAAGATGCCCCGCTTTCCATTGCCGAAAGATTGCGCCAGTCTGTCGAGCAAGAAGATTTCATTATTTCAAAAGAAAAGCATATTCAAATTACGCTCAGTATTGGAGTGGCATTATCTAAGTATCCGGATACGCAAAATCGTTCGATGGACTTATTGATAAGAAAGGCCGATGCCTTGCTTTATCAAGCGAAGAAGGAAGGCCGCAACAAAGTATGTTATTCGGATTGACATAAAAAATTGTTATTCTTCAAAAGAATAGGATAAAAGGTGTTTTTTAAAAAAGACAGGGGATCAGTAGGATTAGAAATCGGGGATGGGCTGGTAAAAGCGATGTATATCCAGTCCAGCGATAAAGAAAATAAATTGCTTGGTTTTGAAGTGGCCAAGGTCAATTTTCGTGAGGGGCGCAACGGAATCATCAAGGCGATAAAGGAAGTACTTAGTAAATTACCAATCAATCCTAAAAAATGCAGAGTGAATATTTCCGTTTCCGGAGAATCAGTAGTCGTACGTGACATCCATTGGCCTCAGATGTCGGAAGAAGAGATTAAAAAGGCTTTAAAGTTTGAAGTGGAACGTCAGGTGCATTACAAGATGGAGGAGATTGTTTTTGACTACTATTCTGTTTTGGATAAAAGTGTAGCCGAGACAAAGACACGGGTTGTGCTTATTGCGGCCAAAAAAGACCTCATAGAAAATTATGCAAGTTTAGTCACAGAATCCGGTTATAATTGCGGATTTGTGGAGGTAGATACCTTTAGTCTTTTGAATTGTTTTTATTTAAATGGCCCCGAGGTAAAAGCGGAAAAGACAATTGCGATTATCAATGTCGGAGAAGAAGTTACCAATATTGATATTGTCAAAGGTAAAATTGTGGGGTTGACCAAAGATGCATTTGTTGCCTGGAATAATTTAATGGATGCCTTGCCGGATAATTTTCAGCTGGATTTTAGTAATATCGCAGTTTTAAAAGGCATGCTGGGCAGTGATGATATCTATGAACTTTGTTCTTTTATTATGAATGCCCTTTCTAATCAAATCAGACGAACCATAGAATTCTTTGAAGGCCAGGGGCAGGATACGGTTGATGAGATATTTCTTTGCGGTAAAGTGGCGATGTTCAAAAATCTGGACAAACATTTACAAGAGGTTTTGGGTTTAAAGGTAACATTATGGGATCCCATCTCAAAAATAACATTTGATCCTAAACTTTTTAAGAAAAACAGTCCCAAAGAAAACTCTTTGATGCTGGCGTTATGCACAGGACTTGCCGCATATCGTTGCTTTAATATTAATCTTTTTGCCGGGGCCCCCTCCGCCAAGCAGGGCAAGGTTAGGCAACTGGTTTCGCAATATAGAGAGTTTTTAAATGCAGGAGTGATTTTTGTTTTCATTTTATTCGGCCTCTGGTTAACCTTGCTGAGCCAGATTAAGATAAAAGAGGCAAATCAAAAGAAGCTTGCCAAGGAAAATGAAAAGATTTTAAAGATTGTTCAAGATGTGGAGGATTTGAAGAAAGGCCGTCAGATGCTCAAAGGGCATGTACTGGTAGCAAAGGCACTTTTTTCCCGGCGGGTACTTTGGAGTCAAAAGCTTTATGAAATAAGTAAATGCGTGCCGGCCGATGTATGGATAATCGACTTGGCTCTCGAAGACCTGCTGAGTAAAAAAGAAAGTCTTGCCGATTCTCTTTTGAACACACTTTCTAATTTATCAGATAATATTGTGCAGCAAGATGATAAAGACAGGAAAAACAGGGTTGTTTTTATCAAAGGAATAGTGTATTCTGATAGTAATGATAAGATGCTTTCGGTAATTAATAAATTTATAAGTAATCTTAATAATAATCGTACATTTAACGAAGATTTTAAGCATGTAGAGCTGATCCGGACCTATAACCGAAAGGTTTTAGAGACGGATGTGATGCAGTTTGAAGTTGAATGCTTTTAAATAGGCGAAGATAACGATGAAAAAAATTACGGCAACGAGAGAGCAATTGCGCATTGCCGGCATAATATTAATGTCGGTTGTTGCCGTGCTTTACTTTATATTTATTTTCTTGCCTTTATTTAAAAAGGCAGCTGATTATTCAAGGAAAGAAAAGGAACTGCGCGATAGATTAAAGATGGTCGAAGAGCTGGATGCGGATAAACAGGCCCTAGGCAAGGAAATCGAAGTTATCAAGCAAAGGCTTGATTTTTATGAGAAGAAATTACCGCGCAAAGTTAATATCCCGGAAATTTTGGAGGAGTTGGTTAGTATCGGCAAAGCAAGCAGCGTGAACTTTGCGTCGATTGAGCCGCAAAAAATTGAGGAGATTAAAGTCGGAGAGGCTGGAGTAAAAAAATATTTAGAGATCCCCATAAAATTAAAGTTAAAGGCCGGATATCACGAATTTGGCCGATTCGTTAATCGTATTGAAAATTTTCAGAGATTTATGAAAGTTAATAGCATAAAGATAACACCTGATGTTTCAAATGAAAAAAGAAATGATATAAGTTTAGTGGTCAGTGCGTTTGCTTTGGGGGATGTAGTTACGGATGAGGAATAGTTATAGTAAGATCTTATTTCGTTGTGGTATTTTGCTAATTTTAGGGGCGGGAATATTGTATTTTAGCAGTATTGTTTTTGCCCAACTACAATTAGAAGATGATATGACAGAAGAAAAATTTATCTACCCCGAACAAGCAATGATTGACCCCTTTGTATCTTTATTGACGACAAAGGGAACTTTAAAAAGCGAAGAGGGGCCGACGCTGCAGGAGCAGTTCCAAGAGCGGTTAAGAAAAATCCACGTAAACGGCGTACTTTGGGATAAAGACAATCCTTTGGTTATGATCAACAACGAGATTTACAAGCCAGGCGATATTATATCCGGGGTATTAGTTGAAACGATCACGGCCAATGGAATTATGTTAAAATATAAAGGTCTAACTAAAAGCATTTCTCTGATTGATGAAAAATATTTTGATTAAATGAAGCCACCCCCCCACCAATTATTTGAGTGGTGGGGGGGCAATAAAATGTTCCATGTTTATTTATTGGTGCGGGGGTTTAATTCGCACAGATCATTTAGTTTTATGTTGTTCACTAAATGATGTACTCATTAAAAAAAGGAGTTTAAACTTGAGAAATAAAATCCCAAAAGGCATTAATGATTTATGTGTGATGTTTCTCATGGGTTTTTTTATCCTTAGCTGCATCCCCAGCGGCTATTTAGAATTTAGTTATGCGCAGCAGCCGGGGCAAACGTTGGCTGAGGAGGCAACAGATAAAAAAGACTCAGGGCTGGTTTCATTAAATTTTAAAGATACGGATATGCGCGATGTTTTGAACATTATTGCTTATAAGGGGGGAGTAAATATTGTTGCCGGCGACGACGTAGATGTAAAAGTCACGGTTAAGTTAGAGGATGTCTATTGGGAGCAGGCCCTCGATGTTATTTTAAAGACATATAATTGCACATATCGCAAAGAAAAAAATCTGATTCGGGTTATGAGCCTGCAACGCTCCTTAGAAGAAGAGGGCAAGGTCCCTTTAGCCACTAAAATTATTCCGCTTAATTTTGCCAGGGTTGAAAAACTCAAAGAGTCTTTGGGTAAAATGCTTAGCAAGCGGGGCAATATAGCGGTTGATACACGTACCAATTCTTTGGTTATAACCGATATCCCGGATGCGGTCAAAGAGGTGGAAATAGCCGCGCAAGAGCTTGACTCGCGCACGCCGCAGGTGTTGATCGAAGCAATGATGGTGGATATAAAGATTACAGATGAAGATCATTGGGGAAGTTTTTGGGACCTGATCGACGGCGATAACAGTTATCAACACAGCTTGCTGGGTGAGGCACCCGGCGGACAGTATTCGTTTATAAAAACAGCGGGTGATGATACCCTGAATTTGACAATTAATGCCCTGCGAAAGCAGAATAAGGCAAAAATCTTGGCTAATCCAAGGGTGCTTACTTTAGATAACCAAGAAGCAAAGATTGAAATTACAGAAGAGGTACCGTATCTGGAGACCGTAGATTCTGGTTCCGGGACCACGACGAATGTCAAATTTAAAGAAGCGGGGATTAAGCTTTATGTTACACCGCATATTACAAGTGGGCAATATATCTCTATGAACGTCAAACCAGAACAAAGCTTTAAGTCCGATGAAGAGCAGGGCCAGCCGATCATTGATTCGCGTAAGGCAGAAACAAATCTTTTGGTAAAAGACGGCGAGACGATAATAATTGGAGGTCTGCGGCAGACAAAAGATAATGTTACATTTGATAAGGTGCCCATTATGGGAGATATCCCGTTTTTCGGCCTTTTTTTCCGTCAGAAGATTACAGCCAAAATCGAGACAGAACTGGTTTTGTTTGTTACCCCGCACATAATAAGAGAATCGACGATGACGGATAGGGAAGTGGAGTTATTGGCGGAGTTAGGGCAGAGGGAACATCTTACCATCGATGAGCGAACAGAGATGGAGAGATTAAAAGATCTATTTAATAAAGTAGGTAATATGGTTACGACCAAGAAAGATAAAACAAAAAAAGTAATTATACCAAAAAGGATAAAAACTAAGAAAGAGCCTCAGGTGGATGCTGAAATTAACTATCCAAAGGATTCGGCCATATCGGATGAGGATAAAGGTCTTTTAAATGAAAAGGTGGCTCAATTAAAAAAGACTCTAGAAATACTACAGGATGAGGTTGAAAAAGAGGCAAAGTCTAAAAAAAGAAAGAGGATAAGGTAAAAAATACAGGGGGTTGACAAGTTTGAGATTAATAGTATAATAAATCTAACTTCGGGGGTTTATTGAATGTAGAGTGGGAAATGATTCCCACTTTTTTTGTGGAAAAAAATCAAGCATTATGAATCAGGAAAAAATCAAGCAAATCATTGAACTTCTCCTGAAGCAAGAGAATGCAGAGCTTGTCGATTTGAAACTATCGGCACAAGGCCAAGGTGGCGCGCTTAAGGTACTAGTAGAAAAAGAAGGCGGGATCACGTTGGGTATGTGTGCCAAGTTGAATAGAAAAATTTCCAATGTCTTTAAGGCCGATGGATTAAATGATAACTATCTTATTGAAGTATCATCGCCGGGATTAGACCGACCGCTTAGACAACTGCGGGATTTTCGTGGGGCTTTGGGTAAAACAGTAATGTTTAAAATCAGGGGCCGGGAGGGAAAAGATAAAGAATTTATTGCCGTAATAAAGAAAATTGAGAACAATAGTATTATTGAAGTAGAAACAAAGGATAATAAGTTTTTGAAGCTGGATATAAATGATGTTGTAAATGCTAACTTAAAAATTAGGTGGTAGTCATGAGCAATGAGTTGTTGTTAGTCTTAGATTATATTGAAAGAGAAAAAGGCATCGATAAAAATGTATTAATTTCGGCGATTGAGGCTGCGCTGCTTTCGGCCGCACGCAAACGTTTTGGCGAATCAACGGAATTGCAGGTGTCGGTGGATACAAAAACCGGTCAAATCAAGGTTTATAAAGGTGATGAGCTGATAAAATCAGGCGAATTTGGCAGAATCGCTGCTCAGACGGCACGCCAAATTATTACGCAAAAAATCCGGGAAGCGGAACGAGAAGTAGTATATAACGATTACCAGACAAAAATTGGGGATATCACCAATGGTATTGTACATCGTTTTGAACATGGCAATATTATCGTTGACTTGGGTAAGACCGAAGGAATTTTATCCTATAAAGAGCTTCTGCCCAAAGAAGAATTTCATCAAGGCAGCCGTGTCCGGGCCCTTATTCTTGACGTTAAGAAAACAAATAAAGGTCCTCAGATTATATTATCCAGAACAAATGCCGGGTTTGTAAAACGCCTGTTTGAGCTTGAGGTGCCTGAAATTTATGAAGGGATTGTAGAGATTAAATCTATTTCCCGCCAGGCCGGGGATCGAACCAAGGTAGCGGTTTGTTCTAAGGATGAGAAGATTGATAGCGTCGGTGCCTGTGTGGGAGTACGCGGCTCGCGCATAAAAAATATCGTTCGGGAATTGCACGGAGAAAAAGTAGATATCGTGCGCTGGAATGAAGACATCAAAGAGTATGTTAAAGCCGCAATTAGTCCGGCTAAGATCTCTAAGATAGACCTTGATCCCGAAGCAAAAAAGATGGATATTGATGTCGAAGATGACCAGTTATCGCTGGCCATTGGCCGCCATGGACAGAATGTCCGTTTAGCCTCTCGGCTTATTGGCTGGTCGATAAATATAAGAAGCAAGGAGCAGTTGAAAAAACAAGAAAAGCAGGAAAAGACAGAATCTGTTCTTGATATGATCAGCGGGATTGGTCAGAAAACACAGGATGCTTTAATCGCAGCGGGTTATGATAATTTAGCGGCTTTTAAAAAAACAACGGCAAAAGATTTAACAAAAGTAAAAGGCATCGGGAAAAAACGGGCCGAACAGATTATTGAAGAAGTTAAGAAGTTAAGTAAATAACTAGGTTAGGATATAATATGGGTGTTCGCGTTCACGAATTAGCTAAGGAATTGGGACTTTCCAGTAAAGAACTCGTGCAGAAATTACAGCAGTTCAAGATTGCGGTTAAAGGCCACATGAGTGCTTTGGATGAGGAAACTGCAGAAATTGTGCGGCATGAGTTAGCAGCCCAAATACCGCCCAGGCCAAAAAAAAAGACGGTCAAAAAGAAAAAAATTCTGCAGAAATTAAAAGTAGAGATCCCGTTAACGGTGAAAGAACTCTCTCTGAAATTGCAGATAAGTGCTCCGGATTTAATCAAGAAGCTGATGGCTATCAATATCATGGCAACCGGAAATCAAGGTTTGAATCTAGAGCAAGTTAAAGAAATTGGGCTTGAGTTTGGCTATGAGATAGAAAAGGAATTGACTGAAGAAGATCTGTTACTCGCTAAGCATCTAGATGATGATGAAGATAAAACCGAGCACAGGCCGCCGGTTGTTACCCTGATGGGGCATGTTGACCACGGGAAAACTTCTCTTTTAGATGTAATTCGTAAATCGAATATAACAGGAAAGGAATCCGGCGGCATTACTCAACATATCGGGGCCTATGAGGTAAGCCTGGAAAAAGGGAAAATTATTTTTCTCGATACCCCCGGCCACGAGGCATTTACGGCAATGCGCGCGCGCGGGGCTAATATTACGGATATTGTTATTATTGTTATCGCCGCGGATGATGGGATTATGCCGCAAACCGTGGAGGCGATCAACCACGCCAAGGCCGCCGGCGTACCAATTGTGGTGGCGATTAACAAGATAGATTTACCCGGTGCTGATCTAGATAAGGTAAAACGTCAGCTTTCCGAATTAGATTTAACCAGTGAAGATTGGGGAGGGAAGGTAATAACCGTAGCTGTTTCGGCAAAGCAGAAAAAGGGTATAGATCAGTTATTGGAAATGATTTTACTGGAAACAGAACTTTTGGAACTAAAAGCAAATCCCCGAAAACCGGCACGTGGGGTTATTATCGAAAGCAAGCTATCTAAAGGCAGTGGTCCGACCGCGACGATTTTAGTGCAAAACGGCACATTGCGCAATGGCGATGTTTTTGTCTGCGGCATTACTTATGGTAAGGTGCGGGCAATGATCAATGATGCGGGCCAGCGCGTAGAGGCGGCGGGACCTTCTGTCCCGGTTGAAATCATTGGGTTATCTTGTGTGCCGCAGGTCGGAGATGCATTTTATGTTATTGAAGATGAGAAAAAAGCGCGTGAGCTTTCTATCCAGAAAAATGAAAAATTACGACAGCAAAAACTTATACCTTCGCAGCGCATGAGCCTTGAACAGCTGTATGAGAAGGCAAAAGAAGGCAGCGTTAAAGAGTTAAACTTAATTATTAAGGCTGATGTACATGGATCATTAGAGGCGTTAAGTGGTTCTTTGGAGTCGTTGAGCACCAAGGATATTGTAGTGAAGATTATTCATGCTCAGGTGGGCAGTATTAGCGAATCAGATGTTATGCTGGCAGTGGCCAGCAATGCAGTAATTGTCGGGTTCCAGGTAAACATAGAAGCAAAAGTTAAGGAATTAGCGGAAAGAAAAAATATCGATGTCCGGCTTTATCGAGTTATATATGATGTGATAAACGATGTACGGTTGAGCATGGAGGGGTTGCTTGAGCCAACATTGAAGGAGACATTTATTGGCCGGGGCAAGGTATTACAGATGTTTAATATTTCTGGTTTCGGAAAAATTGCCGGATGCATGTTAGTTAAGGGGAAATTCGTGCGGGCGGCAGAGTTGGTGCGCGTTTATCGCGATGAGCGCTGTTTATACGAAGGAAAGTTCGAATCATTGAAAAGATATAAGGATGATGTAAAGGAAGTTGGCGAGGGCTTAGAGTGCGGGATAGCATTAGATAAGTTTACCGCCATCGAACCGAATGATATTATTGAGTGTTATCGCGTAGATAAGATTGCCCGTAAGCTGTAAATATTACGATAATGAAAAAAAGAATATTAAGTGGTATGCGGCCGACCGGTAAATTGCATTTAGGTCACTTGGTCGGGGCCTTGAAGAATTGGAGCCTGCTGCAGGATAAATACGATTGTTTGTTCATGGTGGCGGACTGGCATGCCTTGATGAGCGAATATAAAGACCCCGCCCAGCTTAGGGCCAATGCCATTGATAATGTTATTGACTGGATAAGTTGCGGGATTGATCCGGCCCGGTCTACCTTATTTATTCAGTCTCAAATTCCAGAACACCTGGAACTTTCCATGGTTTTTGCCTGTATTACTCCTTTAGGGTGGCTAGAGAGGTGTCCGACCTATAAAGAGCAATTAAGAGAATTAAAGACAAGGCAGATTAATACCTATGCGTTTTTAGGATATCCGGTATTGCAGGCATCCGATATTTTATTATATAAATCCGATGTCGTGCCGGTAGGCGAGGACCAGCTTCCGCATCTAGAATTAACACGAGAGATTGCCAATCGTTTTAATCATCTATATAAAAAAAAGATATTCGGTCAGCCGCAAGCGGAGTTGACCAAGAATCCGCGTCTTTTGGGTATCGATGGCCGTAAAATGTCGAAAAGTTATAATAATTATATTGGATTGAGCGATGTCCCGGAAGTTGTGCATAAAAAGACAATGAGCATGTTTACTGATCCTCAAAGAATAAGAAAAAGCGATGTTGGGCATCCTGATAAGTGCAATGTATGTGATTATTATCGTGTATTTGCTGGTGCGGAGATTACTCAATGTATTGAAAAACAATGCAAATCTGCTCAACTCGGGTGTACTGATTGTAAAAAGCAGTTAGGACAGGTGTTAGTAAAATACCTGGGTCCGATTCAAGAAAAGCGCAATGCATTAGCACAGGATAAAAAACAAATATTTAAGATTTTAGAACAAGGACAGCTCAAAGCAAAACAGATTGCCAAGACAACGATGGATGATGTAAGGCAGATAATAGGGTTATGAGTTATAAAGTAAAACTGGAAATTTTCGAAGGCCCCTTGGATTTAATGCTCTATTTGATCAAACGAGAGCATATTAATATCTATGATATCCCTATTGCCCAGGTAACAAAGCAGTATTTACAATATTTAGAATTGATGCGTTTATTAGATTTAAATATTGCGGGTGAGTTCTTGGTTATGGCAGCAACACTAATGCATATTAAATCAAAGATGTTGCTGCCGCCGGATGAAAACGAGGCCGAAGAAGCCGAAGAGGAAGACCCCAGAGCCGAACTGGTAAAAAAGCTTTTAGAATATAAAAAATTCAAAGAAGTAGCTAGCCATCTAGAACAACGCGAAACAACACAGAGAAATATTTTTAAACGTGAAAATATGCAATCTGATATCGAGGGAGAAGAAGAAATATTTTTTGAAACAAGTTTATTTGATTTGATCGCCGCCTTCTCTAAGGCGCTGAAAGATGTTCCGCGTGATATATTCCGAGAAATAATTAAAGATGAATTTACAGTTGAAGGCAAGATCCACGATCTATTGCATGTTTTGGTAAAAAAGCGCAAGCTTTCGCTTACGGAATTATTTGAAGCGGCAAAGAATAAGTTCGAAATCATCGCTACGTTTTTAGCGGTGTTGGAGTTGATTCGCCAGAAAGAGGTGGTGGGAGCCCAGAAGGGCTTGTTTGGAGAAATTTATATCTTTCTTAATGAGGAGCGTATCTTGCCACCGTTGCATGTAAATATAGGCTAAGGGGAGCGGGTAATGGAAGAAGTGGTTTTGAAAAAGAATATTGAAGCATTGTTGTTTGTGAGTGATAAACCTTTGGATATAAAACAAATTGCCGATGTATTTGAAGCGCAGTTTACAAATGCTCAAATAAAGTCAGCGATTAAAAATTTAATGGACGAATATAATAATGCCGAACGGGGAATCCAGATAATCGAAATAGCAGGAGGCTATCAATTTTCCACAAACCCCGTATGTGCAGAATATTTAAAAAAACTATACAAAACACGCCGGGTGTTAAGGCTTTCCGGGCCGGCCTTAGAAACCGTGGCTATTATTGCCTATAAACAGCCAGTTACCCGGTCGGAAATAGAGTTTATAAGGGGCGTTAATGTGGACGGGGTAATCCGGACCCTCCTTGAACGCGGCATTATAAAACCAAGAGGGAAAAAAGAGGTACCTGGTCGGCCGATTTTATACGGGACTACAGATGAATTCCTAAAATATTTTGGCTTAAAGAGTATTCAGGAGTTACCGGTGTTGGATTTCTATACCCCGCAGAGTTTAGAATTAGTATCTAAGGGTGAATTGGCGCAAACGGAATCAGAACCAGATAAAGGGGAGAATAATATTGCCGAACCTATAAAAAGAGGGCAGAGCTATGAAGAGGAAAATGAGCATTCAGAACTTACGCAAAGCGATTGATCAATTGGATGAGAAGTTGATTGCGATCTTGAATAAACGCACGAAATTGGCGATAGTTATTGGTCGCTTAAAAGAGCAGCTGGACAAAGCTGTATATATGCCGGCGCGTGAACAGCAGGTTTATAAGCGTATCAAGAAATTTAATAAAGGGCCGCTGAATGAAAAGGCATTAATGGCTGTTTATCGGGAGATTATGTCCGGGACTTTGATGCTGCAAAAGCCAATGAAGGTTGCCTATCTTGGGCCGTTGGCTACCTTCACTCATCTGGCTAGTTTAAAAAAATTCGGCAGTCAGGTAGAATATGTGGGCTCGGCCACGATTACCGATGTGTTCAGCGAGGTTGAACGTGACAATTGTGATTATGGGGTAGTACCGGTTGAAAATTCCATTGAAGGGGCGGTAAATCACACCCTAGATATGATGGTTGATTCGGACTTGAAGATTTGCTCTGAAATACTCTTAGATATATCACACAATTTACTGGCAAACTGTGCCTTGGATAAGATAAAAAAAATTTATAGTAATCCCCAGGTGTTCGGGCAGTGCCGATTGTGGATTGAGAGTAATTTACCCAATTGCGAGTTGATTGAGGTCTCAAGCACCACGAAAGCAGCGGAAATCGCAGCCCGGGAGAAAAATTCAGCAGCCTTGGCCAGTAGTTTAGCCGCCCGCATGTATAAACTTAAGCTTTTAGCGGAATCCGTTGAAGATAGCCCGCATAATGTAACCCGGTTTTTGGTAATCGGCAAGAAGGAAGCGAATGCCACCGGCTCTGATAAAACATCGGTTGTATTTTCCGTAAAAGACAGAGTGGGGGCATTGTACGATATGCTCGCTTCTTTTAAATTAGCCAAGGTTAACTTGACAAAGATTGAATCGCGTCCTTCAAAAAAGAAGGCTTGGGATTATTATTTCTTCATGGATTTTCAGGGTCATATAAGCGAGCCTCAAATACAAAAAACACTTGCTCAACTTGAAAGCCAGTGTAACTTTTTAAAGGTCTTAGGTTCTTATCCGCAGAGTGTGTAATGTTTAGGAGAGAGATAATTTAAACAGGTAGGATTATGGGCATTAGACAGTTAATTAGACCGTGTATATTGAAAATAAAACCTTATAAGCCAGGCAAGCCGATCGAAGAGCTAAAACGAGAATTAAAATTGCGTAAGGTTTATAAAATGGCTTCCAACGAAAACGCACTCGGACCTTCGCCGCGTGCGGTCTCAGCGATAAAAAGGTCGGTATTGGATATCAACCGTTACCCAGACGGAGAGTGTTTTTATTTAAAAAAGGCCTTAGCGAAAAAGTTCGGTTTAAAATCAGAAAATATAATTGTGGGCAATGGTTCCGATGAGCTTATTGTTTTAACGCTACGGGCATTTATCAATAAAGGGGATGAGGTTATTGTTGCCGAGCCGACATTCCTTATCTATAAGCTTGCGGCTTTACTTGATGAGGCATGCGTGATAACAGTTCCCTTACGGGATTTTCGTTATGATCTTGCGGCCATGAAAAGCAAGATAACGGCGAGGACAAAGGTGATCTTTATCGCCAATCCGGATAATCCTACGGGCAGTTATGTCACAAAATACGAGGTAGAGAATTTCTTAAAGGGGCTGCCGAAGCATGTGATTGTTTTTTTTGATGAGGCCTACTTTGAATATCTGGACTTACGCGATTGTCCCAATGCTATAAAATATTTAGGCAAGGGAAATGTAATTGTCAGCCGCAGCTTTTCCAAGGCGTATGGATTAGGCGGATTACGTGTGGGCTGGGCTGCTTCGACCAAGGAAATTATTGGATATTTAAATCAGGTGCGCGAACCGTTTAACGTCAACCGGTTGGCCCAGGTAGCAGCAGTCGCGGCATTAGAGGATAAAAAACACATTCTAAAATCTAAACAGCTGGTTAAAGATGGCAAAAAATATCTATACCGAGAATTTAATAACTTGGGTCTATTTTTTGTTGAAAGTGCCGCTAATTTTATTTTGTTTAATGTCGGGATAAACAGCAGCGTTGTTTATCGAGGCCTTTTAGAAAAGGGGATAATTGTGCGCGAGATGTCAGGGTGGGGTTTAAAAAACTTTATCCGGGTAACTATCGGCACAAGCCGGGAAAATAAGCTTTTTATAACCGAATTAAAAAAAATACTTTTTTCTTTAAAGAAAGGAGTCTAAGTTTTGATTATTGTTCTCAAACCCAAGACGACGCAAAAACAGAAAGACAAGATTATTGCTAAGATCAAATCCCTGGGTTTAAAAACCATGATTTCTCAAGGGGTAGAAAGATCGATCATCGGGGTAATCGGTGAAGAGGATATCGTACGGGTGCAACCGTTAGAGGCCTTTGCCGGCGTTGAAAAAGTAATCCCGGTTTTGTCTCCGTTTAAGCTTGTTTCTCGCGAATTTAAACCACAAAGTAGTAAGATCAAGATTCGTAATCTTGAAATCGGTGGCAAGAAGGTAGTTATTATGGCTGGTCCCTGCGCTATAGAAAGTTTAGCGATTTTACGCGGCATTGCCAAAGGTGTCAAGCAATCCGGTGCTTCTATATTAAGAGGCGGTGCCTTTAAACCAAGGACCTCACCTTATTCCTTTCAAGGCTTAGGCGAGAAAGGTCTTAAAATAATGAAACAGGTGGGGCAGGAATTTGGGTTACTTACGGTTACCGAGGTCATGGACCCCCGGGATGTAAAACTTGTCAATAAGTATGCGGATATCATGCAGATTGGGGCCCGTAACATACAAAATTTTAATTTGCTTAAAGAAGTGGGAAAATCTAAAAAACCAGTAGTTTTAAAACGGGGGATGATGTCCACAATTAAAGAATTTCTCATGAGCGCCGAATATATCTTAAGTGAGGGTAATTTTAATGTCATCCTTTGCGAAAGGGGAATTCGTACCTTTGAGGATTTTACCCGTAACACTCTGGATATTAATGCTGTGCCGGTAATAAAACAACTAAGTCACTTACCGATTATCGTTGATCCCAGCCATGCCACCGGTAAATGGGGCTTGGTTACACCAGTAAGCAAGGCCGCAATTGCCGCCGGGGCTGATGGACTGTTGGTTGAGGTGCATACACATCCCGAACAGGCCGCTTCAGACGGAGTACAGTCTTTGAACCCGGAAAACTTCAGGAATTTGGTAAAAGAGGTTAAATCTGTGGCTCAGGCAGTGGGTAGAGGTCTATGAATATGAAGAAATTTAAAAAAGCGGTTATTATCGGCCCGGGCTTAATTGGCGCATCGCTGGGGATGATTTTACGAAAGGAAAAAATTGCTGATAGCGTCATCGGTGTGGCCAGACGCAAGTCCACTGTGGTTTATGCCAAGAAAATAAGGGCTATTGATTTAGGACTGCATGATATAAAAAAGGCAGTTATCGGGGCAGATCTTGTAATATTGGCAACTCCGGTAGCGACGATAAAAAAGATAATTAGACAAATTAAAGACAAACTGAAAAAAAATTGTATAGTTTTTGATGTGGGCAGTACAAAGAAAGAGATTGTTAGAATGGCGGAGCAGACTCTGCCTAAATCCGTAAAATTTGTCGGGACACACCCCATGGCGGGTTCGGAAAAAACAGGACCGGGCAATGCTACGGATACACTTTTTCGCAATTCGATCTGCTTTGTCGTAAAAACCTCAAAGACGAATACTTCTGCGCTTAATCAGGTTATCAAAATCTGGCAAAGATGTAGTGCAAAACCAGTAATAATAAATTCAGTCATGCACGATAAAATCGTTGCCCAGATTAGCCATCTACCCCACCTTATCGCCGCAGCGGTTGTTAATAGCGTACAAGATGATTTTTTAAAATTTGCCGCCACTGGTTTTAAAGATACGACCCGTGTTGTTTCGGGTGACCCTGGCATTTGGAGTGAAATCGCATTTAGTAATCGAGCCCTCATCCTTAAGTCTATCGGAAGGTTCGAGAAGAAACTGGCAGTTTTAAAAAAATCGTTAAAAGGCGTAAACCAAAAGAAATTTAGACATCAATTATCCGCGGCTAAGACTAAACGAGACACTGTTTGCAAAACACAGGCCTAACATTTTAACTCATATTTACAGAATTCTTTACTAATCGCGTAAACGATATGATTATCGCAATCGATGGACCTGCTGGTGCGGGTAAAAGTACAATAGCAAAAAATCTCGCGGCAAGATTAGGTTTTTTCTATGTAGATACAGGAGCAATGTATCGTGCTTTGACATTAAAAGTTATAAAAAATAAATTAAACTTTGAAGATACAAAAACCCTGCTTGAACTTGCCCATAATACAGAGATTTCTCTGCGTCAGCAAAAAGATAAAAAGATGCGTATTTTTTTAGATGGCGATGATGTTTCCGAACAGATTCGGGCGCCGGAACTGACACAATCTGTTTTTAAGATAGCCCGGATCCCTGAAATTCGTGAATTGATGGTTGCCTGGCAAAGAGAATATGGCCGCGATCATAGCATTGTTATGGAAGGCCGGGATATCGGAACGGTTGTTTTTCCAAAAGCCGAGAAGAAATTTTATCTCGATGCTACTTGCCAGATAAGGGCGCAAAGGCGATTTAAGGAACTAAAAGATAAAGGGGTGGAGGCAGACCTTGAGGAGATTATAAGACAAATACAACAGCGTGACCAAAGGGATAAAAACCGTAGTTGCGGGCCCTTAAAAAAAGCTGCCGATGCTGTTTATATCGATACATCAGATCTTAATATCACGCAGGTGTTAGAAGCGCTGTTAGGATATATAGGCGATGAATAAAAGAAAAAATATGTTTTACATAATCTCTCGGTTTGTCTTATTTATTGTTTTGAAATTATTTTTCTTTTTCAAGGTTACAGGGCGTGAGTTTATACCTAAGAGCGGCGGATGTATCATTGCCTCTAATCATTTAAGCTATCTGGATCCAGTGGTTTTGAGTGTAGCCAGCACGCGGATATTAAACTTTATGGCCAAAGAGGATTTATTCCGCGGTAATTGGTTTTTTAAAAAATTAATTACGGTTTTAAACGCCTTCCCCATTCAAAGAGGCAAGAATGATTTAAAGGCCATACGTTTGGCCATTGATAAGTTAAAGGCAGGTGATGCCTTGATTATATTTCCCGAAGGTACGCGTAGTGCAACCGGCGACTTAAAACAAGGCGAATCCGGCGTAAGTATGCTTGCGGCAAAAGCTGGGGTGCCGGTTATCCCCGTCTTGATTGTCGGTACAGAAAGGGCAATGCCGATTAAATCCAAAAACTTCTTTCTGTTTACCCCGATTCAGGTTCATTTTGCTGCACCTTTAGAATTCAAGGCCGGACCTCAGGGCGCTAAAGTTAAGGATGCTTACCAAAAGTTCTCTGATGAGTTGATTGAAAGCATAAAGCAAATTAAACTAAAAATAGCTTGTAAATAGAAATATTATTTGATATACTTATAAAAATCAAATCAGGGCGCAGGGGAGAAGGTTTTAATGTCCCCTTGATTTTAATCCTTGGCAACCAAGGATTTGCCTATATAATTAACCTTGTAATCGGTAAGGGTTAATTCCAAGCAGTGGCTTAAATAGGGCGGTTAAAGATAAGCCACTTATTTTCTAAAAAAAGGAGGTTGATCATGAAATGTCACGTAAAAAGAAGAAAAATGTTGATTTTGACGAGTTAAAACAAACAGAGAAAACTAGTTTATTTGCCCAAGAATTAGAAAAGTTTTATGAAAAAGGAATCAAGATATTAAAAGAAGGAGAGATTATTTCCGGTAAGATTGTTGGTATTACCGGCAAAGAAGTCCTGCTTGATATCGGCTACAAATCCGAAGGTATCCTGCCTAGTGATGAATTCGATGATCCTGCCCAGATAAAAATCGGCGAACAAATTAGTGTTTTGCTAGAAAAAAAAGAAGATGAAAATGGTATGGTTGTTGTATCTAAACGCAAAGCGGACCGTACCCTGGGCTGGGAGAAAATTATCAACAATTATAAAGAAGGCGATACGATCAAGGGCAAGGTTTATCGCAAGGTTAAGGGCGGCTTAATGGTCGATATCGGACTGGAAGCCTTTTTGCCGGCATCGCAGGCATCTTTGCGTGGGGCCCAAAATATTGATCAATATCTCGGAAACGTATACGAGTTTATGATTGTCAAGGTTAATATCCCCCGTAAAAATATTGTTCTATCCCGGCGAGAACTATTGCTTAAGGAGCGAGAGGAAAGTAAAAATCTCTTGCTTAAAGAGATAGCCGAGGGCCAGATAAGGACAGGCGTCGTCAAAAATATTGCCGATTTCGGGGTATTTATTGACTTAGGCGGCATAGATGGTTTACTGCATATAACTGATATGAGTTGGGGGCGCATAAGTCATCCGTCGGAAATGGTGGCTATCGGAGATAATATCGAGGTCAAGATTTTAAAAATCGATAAAGATACTATGAAGATATCTTTAGGGATTAAGCAAAAGACAACAAGCCCCTGGGAAGGTATTGATAAAAAGTGCCCGGTCGGCTCTAAGATTAAAGGCAAGGTAGTAAATATCGTTCCCTACGGTGCCTTTGTTGAACTGGAAAGAGGGGTCGAAGGGTTGATACACATCTCGGAATTTTCCTGGACACGTAGAATCAGCTATCCCTCAGAGATGCTGGCTATTGGTGATATTGTGGAGGCAGTTGTGTTGACCTTGGATGTACAAAATCAAAAGATTGCTTTGGGTATCAAGCAGACCGAAATTGACCCCTGGCAGGGAATCAGTGCTAAATATACGGTCGGAGCCAAGGTAAAAGGACGCATAAGGAATTTAACTGACTATGGCGCCTTTGTCGAGCTGGAAGAAGGGATTGATGGATTAATACACATTTCTGATATTTCCTGGACAAAAAAGATTATTAACCCAGTTGAGTTTCTTAAGAAGGGGCAGAAAGTAGAAGTTGTTGTTGTAAGCATTGATGAAGCTAATCACAAGCTTTCTTTAGGATTGAAGCAATTGACAACTGATCCTTGGCCTGAGATTGTCAAGCGTTATCCAATCGATACAGAGATAGAAGGAAATATCACTAAGATAACAACCTTTGGAATTTTTATGGAACTGGAGGAGGAATTAGAAGGGTTAGTGCATGTTACAGAGCTCAATTTAGAGCCCACAATGAAACTAGAAGATTCCTTTAAGGTTGGCGATAAGATTAAAGCCAAGGTGATAAAAATAGATAATGATCAAAGAAAAATCGGTCTGAGCATGAAATAAAAGCTGGTGTTAAGCCTAAGATAGACAGCACGGGCAGCAAATTTGTTGCCCGTGCTTTTTTTATGCTGTATAAAAAGAGCGGATACTGCCCTTTATCAAGCAAAAGAAAAAGGAAGAAACTGTACCGTTACCATACCCGGCATCGATTAATACAACATATTGGTATAACTAATGTTATATTAGTTATCCTGTCTTAAATATTTTTAAAAAATAATCTAATTTTAAATCTCCCCTTTACCTGAAAAGAAATATAGTATATTATTTAGTATAGGATATATACTCTTTTCTTTTATGCCCATCCGGTTTTAAAAAGACATTTTAAATACCTGTTGTAAGATTGCTTTTTTAAGAGTCATAAAACTATATAAATATGGTTAAATTAAAGGCAAAAATTACTAACAGTACTAAAAATCTTAGAAGTTTATTATCAAAGCGAGAATCTTGTATAGTATTATTTTTTCTCAGCCTTTTTTTATTTAACTGGCCTTTTCTAAGCACACCTGACCAAGCCCCGGAGAAAATGTTTATTTACCTTTTTTTGGTATGGGGACTGATAATCTTTGTTTTATTTTTAATATCTAAGATGTGCGCCCTGAAAGATTCTTGCCAGGATCAAACGGATAAAAAAAAGGAAAAATAAGCGATGTTTAATCCCTTGACGGTTATCATTGTTTTTTGCATTTATATGGGGGGATTGTTTTTAATCGCCTTATTGGTAGAAAGAAAATTCTTTCTTGTTAAAAACTTAATTAATAATCCGATAGTATATTCCTTGGGCATGGCGGTCTATTGTACGGCCTGGACCTACTATGGTAGCGTGGGTAAGGCCGCTACCGGTGGCATGCTATTTTTGACGATTTACTTAGGCCCCACCTTGACTATTATTTTTTGGTGGATAGTATTGCGCAAACTTGTACGCATAAAAAGTACTTATCGTATTACAAGCATTGCTGATTTTATTTCCGCCCGTTATAACAAATCTCCGACGATTGCCGCGATTGCTACGATCATTGCATTTTTTGGAACGATGCCCTATATCGCGCTTCAGTTTAAAGCCATCTTTTCTACCTTTGCAATTTTAACCAAAACTCAAGATACACAGGCTTCTGTTTGGGGAATGGGTAATGTAACTTTTATTGTCGTGGGCCTGATGATTTTATTTACTATTGTTTTTGGTCTAAGGCGTCTTGACCCGACGGAAAAACACCAGGGGATGATGGCTGCAGTGGCCATCGAAAATACGGTGCAATTAATTGCTTTTTTAGTTGCTGGAATTTTTGTCTGCTTTTTTCTCTATAATGGGTTTGGTGATATCTTGCATCGTTTTTCAGAGAGTTCATTCTCTTCCATGGTAAGTATGGAAGGAAAAAACAGTTCCTCTTTCGTCATCTGGAACACTTATCTTATCCTGGCCATGTCGGCAATAATGTTTTTGCCCCGGCAGTTTCATACGGCGGTAGTGGAAAATACAGAGGAAAAACATATCCGTACGGCGATGTGGCTTTTTCCGATGTATATGTTTCTGATCAACCTTTTTGTATTACCGATAGCAATGAGTGGGTTATTAAAAGGCTACGATATCGGCCAGGCAGATCAATTTGTTCTGTTATTGCCGCTGCAACATGGCAACCCCCATATTGCTTTAATAGTATTTCTAGGCGGATTTTCTGCGGCCACGAGTATGATTATGGTTACATCAATGACGATGTCTACGATGATTACAAATCACCTGTTGTTGCCACTGGTGGGGTGGTTTAAATGGCTGGGATGGGTGCGCCGTAATCTTTTAAAATGTCGTTGGATAGCGGCGGCAATTTTTGTTATCACCGGCTACTGGTTTGGACATTCAGTGGTAGGTGAGTCTGATATGTTAGTAAATATCGGTTTGATTTCTTTTGCCGGGGTGCTTCAATTTGCGCCGGTTATTTTAGGAGGTATTTTTTGGCTGCGGGCCAATAAGGCCGGTGCGATAATGGGTTTAACGGCTGGGTTTATCGTTTGGTTTTATACCTTGATTATTCCGGAATTTGTTAAAAGTGGCTGGCTGTCTATTACGCTTTTGCAAACAGGGCCTTGGGGCATAGGATTTCTTAACCCAGAGCATCTTTTCGGGGTGCAGACCTTAGACCGGTTGAGCCATGCTGTATTTTGGTCGTTACTGTCTAATATCGGATTTTATGTTATCGGGGCTTTTTATGTCAAGACCAGCCAAGAGGAGCAAAGGTTAGCGGAAGAATTTGTCGGTATTCTTAAAACTGTTCCTTCTTTTACCCCCATGGTTACTGAACATGTTTCTGTAGATTTGGTGGAAAAAGTTGGTCTCGTTGAAAATCTATTAAAACAATACTTTGTACCTGCAGAAGCGAAGAAGATGGTGGCCAGAGGTATTTCCCATCTAGGATTAAAAGATCGGGATAAGATTTCAGTTATAGAACTGGCGGCTCTTCAAAATGAAGTGGAGCGATTACTTGCCGGTTCTATTGGGACTGCCGTAGCGCACAAAGTGCTAACCAACGGTTCGATATTTACGGAGAAAGAATCGCGTGACCTTTCGGCTGCCTATGGAGAAATCCTGGCAACACTTAAAGTCACGCCGCAGGAGTTAAAGGGAAAAGTTGACTATTATCAAGAAAGAGCTACGTTGCTTAGCCAACATGCGCAGGAATTGGCGGATAAAATTAAGGAGCTGGAAAGAAATATTGTAGAGCGCAAAAAGGCAGAAGAGACGTTGCAAGAGGAGCGCCGTTTATTTATTGGTGGAAAAACGGTTGTATTTAAATGGAAGAATGCCGAAGGCTGGCCAGTTGAGTATGTTTCTCAAAATGTAAAAAGCCGGTTTGGTTTTACGATAGATGATTTTACCAGTGGCAAGGTTGTATATACTTCTATTATTCATCCTAATGATGTGAAAAAAATAGCCGACGAGGTCAAAAATTTTAGCAATTCCGGTGAGCCTTATTTTGAGCAGGAATATCAAATTGCCCGCGCTGATGGTCAGTATCGCTGGATATATGTTTTTATTGTGGTGGTGCGGAATAGTGCGGGTCTAATCACGCATTATCATGGCTATGTATCTGATATTACCGAGCGTAAAAAAGTAGAAAAAGAACTCAAAGATAGTGAATTGCGTTTAAAGACCTTATTATACTCGATCCCAGCGGGGCTTATGGTTGTTGATACGCATTCGCACGAAATTGTTTATGTTAATCCGGTTATTGAAGAAATGTCGGGCCTGCCCAAAGAAGAGCTTATAGGTACCAAGTGCTGGAAGATTATTTGCCCGACTGCAGAAGGTAAATGCCCGATTACCGACCTGGGGCAGACCATGGATAAGTCGGATTATATGTTTATGAGAAAAGATGGTACAACTGTCCCGGTTTTAAAGAGCGTGACGTCGGTAGTTCTCGATAGGCGGGAATGTCTAATCGAAAGCTTGCTTGATATCACCGAACGCAAAAAAGCAGAGGCACAATTAAAAGAGGCAACGGATATCAAGTTAAAATTTATCTCTATGGTGTCGCATGAATTGCGGACCCCGCTTACGGTTATTAAAGATGGTATTTCACTTATTTTAGCGGGCATCGCGGGTAATGTTAGTGATAAACAAAGAGAATTTCTATCTGATGTCAGTAAAAGCACGGACAGGCTTGCCCGGCTAATTAATGATGTTTTAGACTTTCAAAAACTGGAAGCTTATAAGATGGTATTTAATATACAGAAAAACGATATCAATGAAATTGTTAAAGAGGCGAGTGAGTCGATGAATTCCTCTGCCAAGGAAAAAAGATTGAAACTGGTCACCAAGCTTGATAATGATCTGCCGCGACTTGATGTTGATAAGGACAGGATTATGCAGGTGTTGACGAATCTGATTGATAATGCCTTAAAATTTACAGAAAAAGGTGCGATTACCATAACCACCTCTAAAGAGGATGGTACGGTTTGTGTATCTGTGCATAACCCGGGGATTGAAATTAAAAAAGAGGATTTGCCTAAATTGTTCCGTAAGTTCGAACAACTCGAGATAAGGGGCCGGCGAAGAATCGGAGGTACAGGTTTGGGCTTGGCGATTTGTAAGGATATCATCGAGCAACACAAAGGAAAAATTTGGGCAGAATCAGGCAAAGGGACAACATTTTATTTCACAATACCTATGGCGGAAGAATTGAAAGGTAAAATTTAATGAAAAAGATATTGTTTGTTGAAGATGAGCCGCTTATCCTTAAATTTGTTTCGCTCCGGTTGGAAAGTTTAGGATATGAAATTCTTAAGGCAACTGATGGGGCGGAGGCATTTAGATTGATACAGGAGAAAAATCCGGATTTAGTCCTGTTGGATGTACGCATTCCGGTCATGGACGGATATGAAGTTTGCAAAAAGGTGAGAAATAACGAAAAACTAAAACGCATTCCCGTTATATTATTTACGGCCAGCGATCCCACCCTGGTCATTACTAAAGTTAAGGAAGTGGGGGCAAACGATTACATAATCAAACCTTTTGACCCCAAAGAATTATTAGAGAAAATAAGAAAGTTTATTGGATAAGCAGTAGCATCATTTCGCTACTTGCGGTCGAAGAAGGGGTTTTTACCCTTTGCCGAAAGAGGAATGCCTAATGCAATCTTGATATTTTTATCTTTAAATAGGTTTAATTCCATCGCCGCTTTGCCGATAGAGTACATAATACGGTTGTCAATATGAAAATTAGCCGCAATGGAAACCGCAGATCCAATAGCAATGCCTAAATCTATGGCATTGAAACTACAGCTCCCCTTTGATGTTAGCAAATGATCGCAATCCTTATATCCGCAAAAGCGGCAATAGGTAAGGCCAATCGGTTTTGTCTTTGTGCCGATAATGACAATAACGGGTGAGGGTTCTATGCTTTTTGCGTCGCGGCTGAACCCGGGCTTATCAGCATCCTTGGCAATCTGGCGCATTTTTTTTATAAGTTTATTTTTGTCTTTTGAGTTGTTGATAATCAAGATGTCAATATTGTCTAGGCCCTTGGCCTTGGGAGCGGTTCTTGCTGCTGTGGCCATAAACGCAGCGACTTGATTAAGAGCGGATTTTTCGACAAGTTTTAACTTATTAAGCATCTTTACCTCAAGTGCAATTTTAGCAGGTGCAGTTGCTTATGTCAAGCGTTGACAGGGTATTATTTGTATGTTATGATACGAAAAAAAGGTAGAAAAACAATGAATTTTAAGCCAGTAAAAGAGCAGTTAGAATTTATTAAACGTGGTGCAGTTGAAATAATTTCAGAACAAGAGCTTATCGATAAACTGGAGAAATCAAAAAAAACAGGCAAACCGCTGGTTATCAAGGCTGGTTTTGATCCTAGTGCGCCGGATATCCACTTAGGCCATACGGTTTTACTGCGTAAGCTGCGTCATTTCCAAGACCTGGGGCATAAGGTTGTTTTCTTAATCGGTGATTTTACAGGTATGATCGGTGACCCGACGGGAAAATCCGAAATTAGAAAGCAATTAAGCAAAGCGGAAGTGTTAAAAAACGCCAAGACCTACCAAAAACAAGTCGGTAAGATTTTGGATGTTAAGAAGTTAGAGATTGTTTTTAATAGCGCCTGGTTTTGCAAGATGACGCCAGAGCAATTCCTCGAACTTACCAGCCATCTTACTGTGGCCCAGATATTGGCTAGAGATGATTTTAAAAAGCGTTATACACAAGGAAAAGATATAAGTGTCCTGGAATTTATTTATCCGCTTTTACAAGGTTATGACTCCGTCGAGCTTAAGGCCGATGTTGAACTGGGGGGGACCGACCAGAAATTTAACCTTTTAGTCGGGCGCCAACTGCAGAAAGACTTTAAGCAACCGCAGCAGATAGTGATCATGATGCCGCTTTTAGAGGGTCTTGATGGCGCGCAGAAGATGAGCAAAAGCTTAGACAATTATGTAGGCATTGAAGACAAACCAGAAGATATGTATGGGAAAATCATGTCCATTTCAGACGAGCTTATGTGGCGATATTTTGAGCTGTTGACAGATATCCCTATCGGTGAGATCAAAAAAATGCAGCAGGAGATAAAAACAGGTACCAGACACCCCAAAAAATGCAAGGAAGAACTGGCTCGGATAATAACCGAATTTTATCATGGCCCTGAAAAGACAAAGAAAGCCGCACAAATGTTTGCCAGTCGCTTTAGCGGAGGCACTAATTGGGACGATCAGGGTAATTTTGAGGATAGAAAAGTAAATAGATCCGAATGGAAAGACGGAAAGCTCTGGATTTGCAAGTTACTTACTCTTGTCGGGGCATGTAAAAGTAATTCTGATGCCCGCCGTTTAATTCAACAGCATGCCGTTATGATTGATGGCGCTTTGGTTAGCACGGTTGATTTAGAATTACCTGAGCCTGATAAAAAGTGTCTTCTTAAGGTTGGGAAAAAACAATTTCTCCGAATAATCGTGGATGAATAGAAATATAGATATCCTCAGTCAATCCGCTCAATACGTCAAAGGTGTTGGTCCCCAAAAAATAAAATTGCTAAATAGACTGAATATCCGTACGGTGCATGAGTTGCTCTATCATTTTCCTCGCCGTTACGAAGACAGGGGTAATTTTCAGCCGATTAATAAAGCCAAAATCGGCAATATGGAGACGATTAAAGGGAAGGTATTGACCTTGGGTGTGCGTCGGACAAAAAGCCGACTTAAGATATTTCATCTGGCCGTAGCAGACAAGACAGGAGTAATTTACGGGACTTGGTTTAACCAGCCGTATTTAAAGGATGTGTTTAAGATTGGCGATGAGGTGATATTGTACGGCAAGATAGAACGTTACCGTGATTTGCAGATAAATTCGCCGGAATATGAAATCCTCAGAAATGAGGATGACGATAATACCATACATACCGGTCGCATTGTACCTATATATCCATCAACTCAAAATATTAGCCAGCGCTATCTGCGTAAACTTATAAAAAACTGTTTGGATAGTTATCTTGGCTTGGTTGAGGAATGCTTTCCTATGCCACTGCTGGATAAAAACAAATTGCTGGACTTAAAACAAGCACTGGCCAGTATCCATTTTCCCGAATCTTTTGCCTTGGCCGAGAGCGCAAGAAAAAGATTAATTTTTGATGAGTTTTTTTTCTTGGAGTTGGCATTGGCATCCAAAAGAAAAGGTATCAAGGAAAGATGCTCGGGTATAAAACATAACATCGAAGGAATATTGATGGAAAAATTTCGCAAATCATTACCTTTTGAATTGACTAAATCCCAGAAAAAGGTAATTGCCGAGATTGAAGCGGATATGGCTTCCGGCAAACCCATGAATCGGCTCCTGCAGGGCGATGTGGGTAGCGGTAAAACTATCGTCAGTATTTGGGCGCAGGTGATTTGTGTGCAAAACGGATACCAGGCAGCATTGATGGCGCCTACGGAAATATTAGCCGAACAACACTATCATACGATTTCTAAATTTCTTAAGCCTTTGGGCGTTAAGGTTGCGGGTCTGGCCGGTGGTATCAAAAAAGCAGCGAAGGCAAAAATTATTTCACGTATTAAGGACCATAAGGTTGATATTGTTATCGGCACCCATGCCTTGATTCAGCAAGAGGTAGTATTTAAAAAGCTGGGCCTTGTAATTGTGGATGAGCAGCATAAATTCGGGGTGTTGCAAAGGATGGAATTACAAAAGAAAGCTGTCATGCCGGATGTTTTGGTAATGAGTGCAACTCCGATACCGCGCACATTGGCAATTACTTTGTTTGGGGATCTGGATATATCGACGATCAATGAGTTGCCACCCGGGCGCAACCCCGTGCAAACCTATTGGATTAGCGAAAAAAAACGAAAAGATCTTTATGAGTTCTTGGCTAAAAAAATAAAAGAGAAAAATCAGGTTTATGTAGTGTATCCTGTAATCGAACAATCAAAGCTTAAAGATTTAAAAGCCGCAACCAGGATGTACGAGCAATTTAAAAACGAGGTATTTTCTGATTTTAAAGTGGGGCTGTTGCATGGACGGATGAAAGATGCCGAGAAGAATAAGCAAATGTTGTTATTTAAGCAGGGAAAGATTGACATCCTTGTCGCCACGACCGTAATCGAGGTGGGGATTGATATCGCCAATGCATCAGTTATGTTGATTGAACATGCGGATCGTTTTGGCTTAAGTCAGCTACATCAGCTGCGCGGTCGTGTCGGGCGCGGACAAAGACAGGCCTATTGCATTCTCGTATCCTGTGCCAAAACCGAAGATGCGACAAAAAGATTAAATGCCATGACTAATACAAATGACGGATTTAAAATTGCCGAATATGATTTATTAATTCGCGGGCCCGGGGAATTTTTCGGTAGTCGTCAGCACGGGTTGCCGGAACTGCGGATTGGCAATATATTAACGGATCGAGATCTCCTAGAGACAGCGCGTAAAGAGGCATTTGCTTATCTTAAACAAAAAGTTAAGGTTGCTGATCGCTATGATCGCCTGATAAATTCGCGGCTTAAGGAAAAGTTTCCTAAGAGTCAAGATCTAGTTTATTCCCGCTAATTGAGGGTTTTTAATTGACGTAGTTTTGAATTTCTGGTATATCTATTTTTATATCCTTATTATCTGAAACCCAAAGGTATGAATGCCCTTATGGAAAACGAAGTCTTTAAACATCACCGGCCCCAGTGGAAGACGCATATTGGTTTTTTACTTGCGGCGATTGGCTCGGCCGTTGGCTTAGGCAATATCTGGCGCTTTCCGTATCTATGTTATAAAAACGGAGGCGGTGCGTTTCTGGTCCCTTATTTGATTGCCTTGCTTGCGGTAGGGATTCCGCTTATGATTTTAGAGATAGGACTGGGACATAAAATGAGAGGCTCGGCTCCGGCCAGCATTACCAGTGTTTCCAAAAATTGGGAATGGGTTGGATGGTGGCAGGTGATTTTTGTGATGTTTGGGATTGTCTTATATTATTCTGTAGTTATTTCCTGGTGTGTAAACTATTTTTTCTATTCATTCAATACCGCTTGGACCAATAACCCCGAATCTTTTTTCTTTGAAAAATTTCTGATGGTCAGCAGCGGCCCCTTTAATTTGGGGGATCTGAGGACCCCGATATTGTTTTCGCTGGTATTAGTTTGGTTTCTGAATTGGCTTATTGTATTTAGCGGTGTGCAAAAAGGGTTAGAGCGGGCCAATAAGATTTTTATGCCGCTTTTATTTATTTTAACCGCAGTTATTGTCTTATGGAGTATAAGGTTGCCAGGGGCCAGAGCCGGTATATTTGTTTATCTAAATCCGCAATTTGAGCGCCTAAACGATATCAAGGTCTGGATCGATGCCTTCAGTCAGATATTTTTTACCTTAAGTCTAGGGTTTGGGATAATGATTGCCTATGCCTCGTATTTACCGAGAAAGAGTCAAATTGTCCGGGACTCATTTATAATTTGTGTTACTAATTGTATGTTCAGTGTCTTTGCGGGGTTTGGCGTATTTTCTATCTTGGGATATATGGCCCATTGTCAATCCCGTGAGATTACGACAATAGTAAGAAAGTCTATTGGTCTGGCGTTTGTAGCGTATCCAGAAGCAATAAGTTTATTGCCTCACTTTTCACAATTATTTGGGGCGATTTTTTTTGGCACGCTTGTTATCGCCGGACTCTCTTCTGCAATTTCGATTATTGAAGCGTTTACCTGCGCCCTGATGGATAAATTTCATTATCGTCGCAAGGTAGTGGTTTCGGTGCTGTGTGTGTTTGGATTTTTAGGTAGTATTATATTTACCACCAAAGGCGGATTATATTGGTTGGATATCGCCGATCATTTTATCACCAATTATGGGTTGGTGCTAGTGGGAATTTTTGAATGTGTTATAATAGGCTGGATATATAAGACCAAGAGATTAAGAGAACATATAAATCATTACAGTGCCTGGAATTTAAAAAAATGGTGGTGGGATATTTCGATCAAGGTTGTAACCCCTGCTGTTTTAATCGGGCTTCTGATATATTCTTTAATGCAGGAAGTGTCCAAGCCGTATGAAAATTACTCGTGGGTGGCGATTATTGTCATTGGTTTGGGCTGGTTGATTATAACGCTGTTTATCGGCATAATTGTCGCCGCGCACAGATGGAAAACCGATCCCAAGGAGCGGATGTTGTCACATTAAAATTTTTATGTTAAAATCTTACTAGTTAAATGAAGCTTAAACTTACAGAACGAAGTGGAGGTAAGTTTACAAGCTGAATTTGACCCCCCGCACCAATTGTTTGAATGGAAAGGATCCAGTAAAATGTTCCATGTTTATTTATTGGTGCGGGGGTTTAATGCGCACATATCATTTAGTTTCACGTTGTTCACTAAATGATGTACTTATTAAATGCGCACATATCATTTAGTTTCACGTTGTTCACTAAATGATGTACTTATTAAATGCGCACATATCATTTAGTTTCACGTTGTTCACTAAATGATGTACTTATTAAAGGAGGTTATGAGGAATGGATAAATATGAGCAAAAGAATATTCGTAATGTGATTTTAGTTTCACACTCCGGCGCCGGTAAGACTTCTTTGTCTGAGGCTATACTTTATAGCCAGGGGATGATAAATCGGCATGGCAGCATAGATGAGGGCAATACGCGGGGTGATTATGATCCGATTGAAATTGAACGCAAGATATCGATAAATGTATCGTTACTGCACGCGGTTAAGGCCGGTATAAAAATAAATATTATTGATACCCCGGGATACGCGGATTTTATTGCGGAACTATTAAATTCTATTGTAGCGGCAGATGCTGCGATCATCGTAGTTAGCGGTCATGACGGGGTAGAGGTCGGTACGCAGCGGGCCTGGGATATTGTGGAAAAGAATAATCTTCCGCGTGCTATCTTTATCAGTAAGCTGGATAAAGAAAATTCTGATTTCTATAAGACCGTGGATATGGTCCGGGAAAATTTCGGGAAAAAATGCACACCCGTATTTTTGCCCAGCGGCACCCAGCAGAATTTTAAGTCCATTGTCGATTTACTGACTCAGACAGGGCTCGATGCCCTGGATCCGGCTCTTAAGGAAAAGGCGGCTAAGTTTCGGGAAAACCTGATCGAGCTTGCTGCGGAAGTAGATGATTCTCTAGTCGAGAAATATCTTAACGGAGAGCAATTAACACCGGAAGAAATTAAATGCTCTCTTAAGCTTGCGTTTAGAGAAAATAAAATTGTTCCGATCTTTTGCGCCAATCCGATTGCGCTGGTGGGGATAAAAGAGTTTGTGAATTTTATTGCCGAATATTTTCCTAATCCCACCGAGGGCAAGGTGATGGAAGGAACCGATCCTAAGACTAAAGAAAAAAAGGCGATAATTCAAGCCAGTGATCAGCCCTTTAGCGGGTTTATATTTAAGACTATTTCCGACCCTTATGTAGGCCAATCAAGCATTTTCCGGGTGGCCAGCGGAAGCCTTAACACCAACACCGAATTTTTTAATGTAAACAAGGAATCACAAGAGAGGTTTGGCCAGTTGTATGTTTTGCAAGGCAAGGAACAGATACCAGTAGACAGTATTAGTGCCGGGGATATTGCCGCGGTGGCCAAGTTAAAAAGCACACAAACCGGGGATTCTATAGCGGACAGTAAAAATCAGGTATTATTTAGCAGCCCAAAGATTATGGAGCCAGCAATATCATATTCGCTTAAGCCCAAGACCCGCCAGGATGAGGAAAAGATCTCACAGGCCTTGGCGAAGCTGACCATGGAAGATAAGGGATTAAAGGTTACACGGGATTCCCAAACAAAGGAGCTAATAATTTCCGGAATGGGCGATTTACATCTTGAAATTACGATTGAGCGACTAAAAAACCGCTATCATGTTGAAGTTGAGGTAGGTACTCCGAAAGTGCCGTACAAAGAAACGATTAAAAATTCAGCCAAGGTCCATGGCAAGTACAAACGCCAATCTGGCGGACGCGGCCAATATGGGGATGTCTGGTTAGAATTAGAGCCCCTGCCACACGGCGAGAATTTTGAATTTGTAAATAAGATTGTAGGCGGTGTGGTGCCCAGACAATATATTCCGTCTGTGGAAAAGGGTGTGATCAAGGCAATGAGCGAGGGCGCACTGGCCGGGTATCCGCTTGTAGATCTACGGGTAACTATTTACGATGGTTCTTATCACAATGTGGATTCTTCAGACATGGCGTTTCAGATTGCCGCAGGCATGGCTGTGCGTAAGGGGGTCTTGGAAGCAAGGCCTATTTTACTTGAGCCGATAATGGACGTTGATATTGTTATCCCGGATGAGTGCATGGGAGCGGTTAACGGTGATTTGAGTTCACGTCGGGGGCGGGTTCAGGGTATGGAAGCACAAGGAAAATATGAAAGCATCAAGGCCCAAGTCCCACTGGCCGAGATGCTCAAGTATGCAACGGATCTGCGTTCTATAACCCAAGGACGGGGATCATATACAATGAGATTTTCTCATTATGAAGAAGTACCACAACGGATTGCGGAAAAGATCATTAGCCTGGCTAATGTAGAGAATAAAAAAGAAGAGTAACGCTTAATCAAGGTTGGTATTAACGGGCTTATATGGAGATAGATTTATTGCTAAAAAAAATGCGTGGTTCAGGACGCGGATTTACCCCGTTAGAGATGATTAGATAAAAGTATGTTCAATCACAAGATTTTTAAAAATAGAAAAATCTTTCTAAGCGGGGCAAGCCTACAGGATAAATCTCTAACGGGGTTTACGCTTATTGAAATAATTATCGCTTTGACGATTTTAGCTATTGGTCTGGTTTCGTTGGCAGCTTATTTGCCGGTGGCGCTAGAGGCCGCCCGCAAAGGTTCAGATTTGACTAAAGCAGCAATAATCGCTCAGAATTTATTGGAAGAGGTAAAAAACTCAAGTTATACTGATATTACCGGTGCTGATGTTTGGCATACCGCTGCAAGTTTTAATAATTATAGCGACTTTGCCGGGTTTGAATATCAGATTAATGTAAACCCCCTGGGCGTTGCCGAGATTAAGGATATAACTATAACCGTACGCTGGCAATTTAAGGGTAAGAATAATATGCAGACTTTCGAAACGAAGATTGTAAAGTATAATCCGACCTGATTGGCTTTGCAAATCATTTTTTATTTTGTTATAATTTAATGTATAAACCGATGATGTGATTAAACCAGAGGAGTACTTCGATGTCAGGACATTCGAAATGGGCAAGTATAAAGCACAAAAAGGCCGCAACTGATTCCAAAAGAGGGAAGTTATTTACCAAACTAATTAAAGAATTAACCGTGGCGGCAAGGGCGGCGGGTGGTGATTCCGACGCCAATCCCCGCTTGCGTTTAGCAATATCACGGGCCAAAGATGCGAATATGCCCAAGGACAATATCGATAAGGCAATAAAGAAGGGCACAGGAGAATTACCGGGTGTTGTTTATGAGGAGGCGACTTACGAGGGCTACGGTCATAACGGAGTAGCGATTTTGGTGGATGCGCTCACGGATAACAAAAATAGAACAGCCGCAGAATTGCGTAGTCTTTTTTCCAAAAAAGGCGGCAACATGGCCGGCGCGGGTTCGGTAGGTTGGTTATTTAAGAAAATTGGATTAATAATTATTAATAAAGATAAGATTGGTGAAGATAAATTAATGGGTATAGTTTTAGAAAATGGGGCCGAAGACATGGTCACGCAGGATAAGACTTATGAGGTCATGACAACACTTAAGGATTTTGAAAATGTGAAAAAAGCGATTGTGGCCTTAGGCATTAATCCTGTTTCCGCAGAGTTTACCATGGTACCTTCGAGCACGATAAAAATCAATGATAAAACAATAGCCCAGGCCGTGCTTAATTTGATAAGTGCCTTGGAAGACCATGATGATGTTCAAGATGTTTATGCCAATTTTGATATCCCGGATGATATTTTAGCCGGACTAGAGATAGAAGAAGGATAATAAATGCGTGTTTTAGGCGTAGACCCTGGGTTGGGTTGTACTGGATACGGGATTGTTGAAGTAAATAAACGCAAATCTAGTAAAGCAATAAAACGATATAATAATGATATTGTTCTTTTGGAAGCAGGTGTAATTAGAGCTCCGGCAAAGGATAAATTGCCTCAGCGGCTTGGCAGGATTTATAAAGGATTGGAACAGGCCATCCAGATTTATAAGCCACAGGTATTGGTGTTGGAAGAGCTTTATTCACACTACCAGAATCCACGCACCGCGATTGTAATGGCACATGCCAGAGGCGTTATTTGCTTAGTGGCGGCCAATGTACATATAGATGTGGTTGGCTATTCGGCCAAGAAAGTAAAAATGGCGGTTACCGGTAGCGGTGCGGCAAAAAAAATCCAGGTACAGAACGTGGTTAAGGAAATTTTGGGATTAAAAAAAGAGCCATTACCCTATGATGTTACCGATGCCTTGGCATTAGCAATTACTTATGTCAATATAGCAAGCAGGTGGTTATGATTTGTCGAATTTCAGGACCAGTTATAAAAAAGAACGAAAATTCTCTGCTGGTCGAGATAAATGGGCTGGGTTATGAAGTTCTTATTCCCCCAGGGGTAATGAAGTGCTTAAACTCAGAAGATGGCCATGTTGAACTTGTAACATTCCATTATTATCAATCTGACCCTTCAAAAAGCATCCCGATTTTGATCGGATTTTTAAACGAGATAGAAAAAGAGTTTTTTGAGAAATTTATCACTGTTTCCGGTATTGGCCCCAAGGCCGCAGTCAAGGCCATTAGCGAGCCGATTTCAGATATGGCCAGGGCAATTGATGCCGGAGATTTAAAGTTTTTGAAGTCTTTACCCGGGATCGGGTCTCAACGTGCCAAAGAGATCGTGGCTAAACTGCAGGGAAAGGTGGGCAAATTCGGTTTGATAAAATGTGACTCTAAGCCGCAACCGCTTGCCGCGGGCAAGGTCGATATCGAGCAGGAAGCGATCTCCGTGCTTTTGCAGCTTCAGTATAAGCGTCAGGAAGCAGAACAAATGGTGAAAAAGGCGTTAAAACGTAACCACGATATTAACGACGCAGAAGAGCTTTTAAATGAAGTATACAGACAAAAATCCAGACAAGAATAAAAAAGATAAAGAGCGAGATGATGACTTTTTACGTGAACCGGTTTTAATCCGATCGGAAACGGAAGAAGATATTGTACTTAATCTTTCGCTACGGCCGGTACAGTTTACTGATTTTATTGGCCAGAAAAAAATTAAGGAAAATCTAAATATAGCCATTCAAGCGGCAAAATCGCGGCAGGAGCCATTGGAACATCTTATCTTTTCAGGTCCGCCGGGACTGGGCAAGACCACGCTGGCCCATATTATTGCCCACGAAATGGGGACAAAGATTACCGCTACCTCGGGCCCGGCAATTGAGAGGGCCGGTGATTTAATTGGTATTCTGACTAATTTGGAACAGGGGGATATTTTATTTATTGACGAAATACACCGGCTTTCTAAGATAGTCGAGGAGTTTCTCTATCCGGCAATGGAGAATTATAATATTGATTTTGTCATTGATAAAGGGCCCTATGCCAAGACGATAAAGTTTAATCTAAAACCATTTACCTTGATCGGGGCCACAACCCGTTCAGGATTACTGAGTGCGCCCTTGCGTAGTCGATTTGGTATGTATTATCATCTTGATTTTTATCCCTGGCAGGAGCTGGTTGAAATTGTTACTAAGTCGGCAAGTGTACTTGATATGCAGGTGGATGATCAAAGTGCGCAGTTGATTGCCAAAAGATCGCGTGGTACACCCCGCGTTGCCAACCGGCTCCTTAGGCGGGTGCGTGACTATGTGCAGGTGAAAACAAAAGGCCAGATAACATCTGAGATTACCGATCGCGCCTTAAACCTGCAAGGCATAGATAATTTAGGATTAGACGATATTGACCGTAGGGTATTGAGTGTTATCTTAGATACTTACAATGGGGGGCCGGTGGGTATCGAATCCTTGGCGGCAACCTTGAATGAAGAAAGCGATACGATTGTTGATGTTGTTGAGCCTTATCTTCTTAAGATTGGGTTGATTAAACGCAGCCCACGCGGTCGCCAGGCAACAGAATTGGCTTACGAGCATTTGGGCCGGCCTCATAAAAAAGTCCCGCAAAAGGAGATGTTTGGTGACTAGCGGCAAAAAAATTCTTTTGCATAGCTGTTGCGGGCCCTGCCTGATATATCCTTTGAAAAAATTGCAAAGTGATGGATATGAGGTTACGGGATTTTTTTATAATCCCAATATCCATCCTGAACAAGAATATACGCGTCGCTGCAAGACAATTCAGGATTATTCAAAACAAATAAACCTTAATATGATTTTGCCTCCGGATTATGCCCCGAATGTCTTTTTTGAATATATCGGTGATAATGCGGAAAAGACGCTGCGGTGCCCGCTGTGCTGGCGCTTGCGGTTTAAAAAAACAGCTGATACCGCCAAGGCGATGAATATCGGAGCGTTTACCTCGACTTTGATGGTAAGTCCTTATCAGGATATTGATGTTTTAAAGAAAATAGGTCATGCGGTGGCAGATGAGGTAGGGGTTGAATTTTACGATTGTGATTTTAGAGAGGGATACAAAATAGCAATAATTATTTCCAAGCAGGAAAATATGTACCGCCAGAAATATTGTGGTTGCAAGTTTAGCTTGGAGGAACAAAATAAAAAATAAACGAAGTTGAATATTAACGAATTTAACTATGATTTACCTAAAGAACTGATCGCCCAGTTTCCGGCAGAACGCCGGGATCGATCGCGGCTTTTGATTGTTGATCGAAAACGCGGGTCTATAACACATTCCGGTTTTGAAGAAATTACCCATTTATTTAAACCAGGTGATGCCCTGGTAATAAACGATGCCAAGGTAAAACCAGTGCGGTTAATGGGTACTGTTTCTGGTAAAAAGATAGATATCTTACTGGTTGAGCGGGTAAAGAAGAATCTGTACCGAGTGAAAGCAAAACCAGCGGCTCGGTTAAAGCCGGGGATAGAGATAGGGTTTAAGGAGAAAGATGTAACTGCCTTTTGCAAACAAGCAGAATTCGGACAGCAACACGGTCTTAAATTATTGGAATTTACACAGGAGCTAGATATTGAATCAAAACTCGATCAGATTGGGATAATGCCGTTGCCGCCTTATATTAAACGCATACCTGATAATAAAGATAAAATACGGTATCAGACAGTTTATGCCAAAGCAGAAGGGGCGATTGCTTCGCCCACTGCGGGTTTGCATTTTACAAAACAAATACTCTGCCGATTAGAGCAAAAGCAGGTAAAGATCGTACCCTTGACTTTAAACGTAGGCCTGGGAACATTTGTACCGGTGCGGGCAGAAAACATCGAAGACCATAAAATGCATTCAGAATATTTTGAGTTTTCTCAAGACGCCGCCAATAAGATTAATCAGATAAGGACAAAACAGGGGAGAATATGTGCAGTAGGTACAACCACAGCGCGGGTGCTGGAAACTTGTGCGGCAGAGGATAATGGCGGTATTAAACTGCAGCCTAAATCATCCAATACAGATTTATTTATATATCCAGGCTACGAGTTTAAGGCCGTGGATATGCTTTTGACTAATTTTCATCTGCCGCGGACAACGTTACTGATGCTTGTATCTGCTTTCGCCGGTCAAAAATTATGCCGGCAGGCATATAGCCAGGCCATAGAGAAAAGATACAGGTTTTATAGCTACGGAGATTGCATGCTTATTGTTTAGGGGGTAGGGTGTAGGGGGCTGGGGGATAAGTTAAAAGTTAAAAACCAAAAGCTAAAAATGTAAAATGAAAAATTAGCAGTGCAAAATTGGCAATAACCTGCAACTTACGACTTACAACTTGGAACCTACGGCCTGGGGAGGCCAGATAAATATATGTCATTTAAAGTAAAACATAAAGATAAACATTGTCAAGCGCGGCTTGGGCAATTAAAGACGTTACATGGTATTGTACAAACGCCTGTATTTATGCCTGTAGGTACTCAAGGGACAGTAAAAGCGCTTTCACCATTTTGGCTTGAAGAATCAAAAGTGGAAATGATTCTCGGCAATGCCTATCATCTTTATTTAAGACCGGGCACAGAAATTATCAAGTCCTGCGGCGGCTTACATAAATTTATGAACTGGTCTGGACCGATACTTACCGATAGTGGTGGTTATCAGGTGTTTAGCCTATCGATCTTACGAAAAATCACAAATGATGGGGTTAATTTTCAATCACATATTGACGGCAGTTCTCATTTTATTGGTCCCCAACAAGCGTTAATGATTCAGCAGGATTTGGGTAGCGATATCTGTATGGTGCTTGATGAATGTGCGGGGTATCCTTGCGGGCATGAACAGGCCAAGATTGCAAAAGAGCGGACACTGCGCTGGGCCCAGATAAGCCGTGATATGAAATTAGATAAACAAAGGCTTGTGTTCGGCATTGTTCAGGGTAGTACTTATCAGGATTTAAGAGAAGATTGTGCAAAACAACTTGTGAAATTGGGTTTTGACGGCTATGCCGTGGGGGGGGTAAGTGTCGGGGAGCCGGCGGCATTGATTTATGAGATTATTTCCTATACGCTAGAGTATTTACCTTTTGATAAGCCGCGCTATGTTATGGGCATGGGAACCCCGGAAGACATTTTAGAAAGTATCAGCAGGGGGGCAGATATGTTTGACTGTATTATCCCCACCCGTTATGGGAGGACTGGTACGGCGTTTACGCATCAAGGCAAAATAAATCTGAAAAATGCCTGTTTTGTCGGCGATAAAAGCAGCATTGATAAGGAGTGTGATTGCTATAGCTGCTCTAATTTCAGTCGCGCCTATATTCGGCATCTTTTTAATGCCAATGAGATCTTGGGTCTTGAGCTTTTATCTTTACATAACGTGCATTTTTATATACACTTAGTCAACGAGGCAAAACAGGCTATCGCCAACGACGAATTTTTGAAGTTTAAGCAGAGATTTCAGGACAAATATAACTCTAACCCGTAGCATTTTTGAGATTTATATAGAATTATCGTCTAAAATGTTATATACTATTTACGTTTAAATTTTAATTCAGGTAGTTAATTATAGCCAAACAGCCAAAAGGAGGAAAAAGTGAGCTTGTTTACTTTAGCATTTGCCCAGATGCAAACCGAGGCCCCGGCTGCCGGAGGAGGGCAGGGAAGTTTTTTGGTGCTGCTGCCAATGTATTTGATTATCTTTTTTGTCTTTTACTTTTTTTTGATGAGACCACAGCAAAAGAAACAGCAGGAACACCAGAATATGATTTCTCAAATAAAAAAGAATGATGAGGTAATTACCTCCGGTGGCATCCACGCTACGGTTGTCAATGTCAAGGATAAGACTGTAGTACTAAAAGTAGATGAGGGGACAAAGATTGAATTTGAGAAAAACATGATTTCTACTATAAAAAAATCAAGGCAATCATAAAATAATTATTTTTAGGAGGCAAGTATGCCAAAAAATCTAAGTATTAAATTTTTATTGATAAGTTTATTGGTCTTATTCTGCGTCTGGGTTATCCATCCGCTTAAAGAGAAGATAAATCTTGGTCTTGATTTGCAAGGAGGTATCTTTCTTACCCTGCGGGTTGATATGTCCAAGCTCCCGGCTAACATATCTGAACAGGTACGCGGAGATATTGTGGACAGAACAATTGAAATAATAAGGAAAAGAATTGATCAGTTTGGCGTAAAAGAGCCTTCCATTTCCCGTCAGGGGAAGGATCAGATTATCGTTGAGTTGCCGGGGATTACTGATCGAAAAAGGGCATTAAAGCTTATTGGCAGAACCGCGCAACTTGAGTTTAAGCTTGTTTCCGATGACGAGGAAATGATACAGGCTGCTGTCGACGGCGAGGTAGTGGCAGGTTATGAATTAAAGTATGATGATGAGCAGAAGCCTTTATTAATTGAATCTACGGCCGTAATGACCGGCGATAGTTTAGCGGATGCTATGATCGGAAGAGACCAGTATGGCCGTTCTAATGTTAAGCTGGAATTTACCGGTAAAGGCGCAGGCATGTTTGCCAATATCACCGGCGCCAATGTAAACAGGCGTCTGGCCATAGTATTAGACGGACAGGTCTATTCCGCCCCGGTTATCCGGGAACGGATTTCAGGCGGTAACGCCGAGATTTCGGGTAATTTCAGCATAGACGAGGCCAAGGATTTAGCTACGGTATTAAGAACCGGTGCCTTACCTGCACCGATTGTTATAGACGAGGAGCGTACGGTCGGGCCGCAATTAGGGGCAGATTCAATCAAAAGTGGTGTGAATGCAACAATTATTGGCGGGGTTGCGGTTATCGTGTTTATGGCTGTATATTATTTTATTGGCGGAATTTTAGCTAATATTGCCCTTATCCTGAACATACTGTTTGTGATTGCGGCATTGGTTATTTTAAAAGCTACGTTGACCCTACCTGGCATTGCCGGTATTGGTCTTACCATTGGCATGGCGGTTGATGCCAATGTGCTGATTAATGAACGTATCCGTGAAGAACTAAAACTGGGAAAGTCTATACGTACGGCAATAAGTAACGGCTACGGCAGGGCATTCCCCGCGATATTAGATTCAAATGTAACTACAATAATGGCGGCTATTTTGCTTGTTTGGTTTGGCTCGGGGCCGGTGCGTGGCTTTGGATTGACGTTGATTATCGGATTGGTCGCAAGTATGTTTACCGCGATTGTGGTTACTCGATTACTCATGGATATCCTGACTTTAAAATGGAAAAATCTCTCGCTTAAAATGTTGCAACTTATTCCAGAATCTAAAATTGACTTTATCAAAATTCGCGGCTTTTGTTATTCTGCTTCTATAATCCTGATTGTTATCGGGTTATTTTTCTTTGCCCAAAAACAGGAGAAAAGCTACGGTATTGATTTTGTCGGCGGCACATTACAGGAGCTGAAATTCGAACGCAAGATAGAAACCGATGTTTTGCGTGCGGCATTAGAAGATGTTGGTCTGGCGGATGTGGTTATTCAGCCGGATAAGAAAACCCCGGAAGTTGTTTTAATAAAAACAAAGGATACCCGTGCGGATGATATAATCGACGCGTTTGAGAAAAAATTCCCAGATAATAAGATAGAGGTTATCAGCGTAGAAAGTGTCGGGCCGGTAGTGGGCAGGCTCCTTAAACGAAATGCAGCCATGGCCTTATCCCTGGCCCTATTAAGCATTTGTGTTTATATCTGGATCAGGTTTCGTGATTTTGCCTACGGGGTTGCCGGTGTTGTATCATTATTTCATGATGTTTTAGTTGCAATTGCCTTTTGTGCCCTGACTAATAGACCCGTAGATCTTTTAGTGGTCACGGCATTTATGGCGGTGGCTGGTTATTCGATTAACGATACCATTGTAACTTATGACCGCATTCGGGAGAATCTAAGGCTGATGCGCAAGACTACATTCAGAGATATTATTAACCTAAGTATTAACCAAACCCTTGGACGTACGATCTGGACCTCGGTTACAACCTTGGCGGTTGTGGTCTCTATATTTTTTCTCGGTGGAAAGGTACTCCATGATTTTGCCTTCATTCTTATGATCGGTTTTATCAGTGGTGTTTATTCCACGGTTTTTATCGCCAGCCCCTTGGTATATGCATGGGAAAGAAAATAGATGAACAAGAAAATAGCCTGTCTTAAAGATTGCTTTTACGACGGTATTTGTGCCGACAACCCTACTTTTCGGCTTATGCTGGGATTATGCCCGACGCTGGCGGTTACGGTTACTGCCGAAAACGGATTGGGTATCGGCATTGCGGCTACCTTTGTGTTACTGGGTTCAAATAGTATTATTTCATTGATTAAGAATTTTATTCCCGCCCAGGTAAGGATTCCTTGCTATATTTTAGTTATAGCCACGTTTGTTACAATGGCCAAGCTTATATTGCAGGCTTATTTTCCTTTACTTTATACTAAATTAGGTTTGTTTGTTGATATCATGGTAGTTAATTGTATTATTTTAGGCCGGGCAGAGGCATTTGCTTCTAAAAATACATTGAGTATGTCTATTGCGGATGCGTTGGGCATGGGATGCGGTTTTACTCTGGCCTCAGGGTTAATTGGTGCTGTGCGTGAAATCCTGGGTGCGGGGAAATTGTTTGGGTACCCGCTTCTCGGCGAGTCTTTTTATCCGGCGATAGTTTTCATTTTGCCGCCCGGTGCATTTTTGACCATTGGCGTTATTATGGCGTTTTTAAATAGGGTTAATCGGGTTTGCGAAAAAAAACTAACCCAAACATAGATAAAGGGTTTGGAAATGGAAATAAATTTTGCCCGCATATTTGCGATTGTGATTTCGGCTGTATTTGTCAATAATTTTGTCCTGTCCAGATTTCTAGGGCTTTGTCCGTTTATCGGGATATCCCGCAAGTTAGATGTAGCCTTAGGCATGGGGGCTTCAATGACGTTTGTGGTCACAATGTCTTCAATTATTACTTGGCCGATATATCATTTCATTTTGGTTCCCTATAAGTTAGAATACCTAAACATCATTAGTTTTATTTTGATCATTGCTTGTTTTGTGCAGCTTGTCGAGATTTTTGTGCACAAGTTTAACCCCTTGCTGTATAAGGCCTTGGGAATTTATCTGCCGTTAATAACCTGTAATTGCGTGGTTTTATTTGTAACGTTATTGAATGCTCAGGATAAGTTAAATTTTATAGAAAGTCTGGTGCAGGGCTTTAGCGCCGGGATTGGGTTTGCCTTGGCGCTGGTGCTCATGACCAGCATCCGGGAACGCTTGGAGACAGCAGATATCCCGCGTTATTTGAAGGGGGCGCCGATTGTGTTTATTATCGCTGGCCTTATGTCACTTGCATTTTTAGGGTTTAGCGGGCTAACTGTTTTAAAATAAGGATATAATTATGATTAAAACAAAACTGCGTCGATATATGGTTACTGGCATCGTGGTATTGCTGCCTGTATTTATTACTATTAATATACTTTCGGTGGCTATCCGGTTTTTAGATAATCTGTTAGGGCGTTATATCTACCCCTATATCAATCCTTATATTAAAGATACATTCGGAGTTTCTATTTTCGGGGTAGGGATACTGGCCATCTCAGTCTTGATTTTTATTAGCGGTATTTTAGCAACAAATGTATTGGTCAAAAAGATTATTCCGTTTATTGAGAGATTATTCATGCGTATACCGCTTGTCTATCAGATCTATCCATCGGTTAAAAAATTAGTAAAATTTTTATTTTCGGAAGAAAAAATAGCGTTTAAAAAAGTTGTGCTTTTTGAATATCCTAAAAAAAATGTATTTACACTAGGGTTTGTCACTAACGAATTCGTCCACAAAAATACAAACGGTGATGAAATAAATACAGTGTGTGTATATATATCATCTGCCCCGAATCCGATAACGGGCTTTTTTGTCATGGTGCCTAAGAAAGATGTCGTTTTTCTGGATATATCTATAGAGGAGGCATTTAAGATAATCATATCGGGTGGGGTGCTCATGCGAGACGATGTGCTTGGGGATAAAATTAAACTTGCACGCTTGTCGTCAGAAGATTAATGGCGGGCATCCTGGCTAAATTAAAAGTAAACCCCGTTAGAGAACTTTGTTCCTAACGGTCTGAAGTGACACGGTGGCTTTAAACCCCGTAAGACCTTTGGTCTGTTACGGGGTAAACCGTCAGTTTTAATCGATAATAACCCCCGATTAACCCCGTTGATATTATCTAGGGGGGGTAAAATCAGAGGCTTTCTCTAACGGGGCAAATCGTTAATAATTTGGAAGGATCTAAATTGAAGGTCTTGATTATTTCAGCCTCGGCCGGGGCTGGGCACCGTAAAGCAGCTGAGGCGCTTTATAATTCTTTTAGTCGGGCTAAAATACAAGTCCAGAAAATTGACGCCCTTGATTACACAAATCCTCTTTTTAAATCCGCTTATCCATCTGTCTATATATTTTTAGTGAGGTTTGTGCCTTTTTTATGGGGGATAGTTTTTCATTTCTTAAATATAGCTATACTTAAACCGCTTATTAATCCGGTGCGCTATTTTTTCAATTATCTAAACGGCAGACCTCTAATAAAATATATTTTAAAAGAACATCCGGACGTTGTAATCTGTGTCCACTTTTTTTCCGCACAGCTAATTTCCCGCCTAAAATCCACAGGCCGATTTAAGGGTTATGTTTTGTGCGGGGTTACTGATTTTGGCGTACATCAATTCTGGATAAATCAAGGTACAGATTATTATTTAGTGGCTTCAGAGATGACGAAAGCCGAGCTTATCTCAAAAGGCGTATCTTCCGAGAAAATATTGGTTACTGGGATTCCGGTCGAAGAAAAATTTTTGGAATCCGTGCCGAAGAACGAGTTACGTAAAAAGCTGGGGGTTGCCGATGATGTCTTTACGATACTGGTAGCCAGCGGTGGCTTCGGAGTCGGACCGATAAAAAAGATTGTGCAAAATCTAGACCAAATGAATCAATCCTTGCAGGTATTGGTTATCTGCGGGGAAAATGCCAAGTTGTGTGAGTTCTTTGCGGGACAGTCCTTTAAAAAGACAGTACGGGTGTTTGGTTATGTCAACAACATGCATGAATTTATGGCTGCCTCGGATATAATCATTACAAAATCAGGGGGATTGACTGTATCAGAATCCCTGGTTAAGGCATTACCGATGATTATAATTAGACCAATACCGGGCCAGGAGATGAGAAATGCGCAGGTGGTTGTAAAATATAAGGCCGGCATAAAGATAGACGATGCATCAGATGTTACTAAACAAATAGAGTTGCTCTTAAAAGATAATCGGCAAAGGTTGATAGACATGAAAGAAAATGCACAAAAACTTGGGAAAGGGGATTCGGCAGATAAAACATGTCAATGGATAATTCAAAATCTCTCGTAAACCAACTAAAGCAATCCATGCGCTCAGTGAAAAATTCTGTTGTCTTGGAACACTGGTTTTCAGGCCAGTTCACAAGACAGAGCAACCAGAATGATAAGGAAACCCTCCTGCAGCATCTTTATACCAAGGTAAAGAATTGTACTTTATGCGAGATATCTAAAACAAAGACAAATGTTGTTTTTGGTGAGGGCTCTGTCAATGCTGAGCTTGTTTTTATTGGCGAGGCACCCGGACGCGATGAGGATTTAAGCGGCCGGCCGTTTGTGGGTGTTGCCGGCCAATTACTTAGCCGTATTATTCAGGCGATGGGGTTTAAGAGGCAGGATGTGTACATCGCAAATATTTTGCGATGCCGCCCACCTCAAAATCGCAATCCTGACCCTCGAGAAATCTGTAATTGTCGTCCCTATCTTTTAGAGCTGCTTACAATAATTAAGCCGAAGGTAATCTGCGCTTTAGGTAAGTTTGCAGCAGCTACGTTACTTAATGATCCTGGCCCGATTTCTAAACTGCGTGGAAAATTTTTTGAATTTGAGGGTATAAAGCTATTACCAACATATCATCCGGCATATCTTTTACGCAACCCCCAGGATAAAAAACTGGTGTGGCAGGATATGCAGAAGATAATGAAGGTTTTAGGCCGAGATGAAACTAGAAAAACTGGTTGAAGAGTTTTTAAGTTACCTATCTTTAGAACGCGGATTATCGGCTAATACGCTTATGGCCTATCGCCGGGATTTGGACAAATTTTCGCAGTTTTTAGCTGCAAAAAAAACAATAAATGTCTTAGAACCCAGCCGCGATAACTTTCTAACATTTATTTATAAACTTAAAGACGAAAAACTAAAATCCAATTCCATCGCCCGTAATATCGTAGCGATAAAGGTGTTTTACCGCTATCTGGTCAGCCAGCGGTATATGCCTAAAGATCCAACTGAGCTTTTGGAGTCACCCCGGCTGGGAAAGTTTCTGCCCGAGGCATTGTCGGTTGATGAGGTAGAACGATTTCTAAAGGTTATTCGGGCTGATAACGTCAAGCATATCCGGGACCGGGCTTGTTTTGAGCTTATGTACGCTACGGGGTTGCGGGTTTCCGAGGTTATTAATCTAAAGCTTAGCGACAGCGATTTTAAACTAGGGATTTTACGTTGCATGGGCAAAGGTCAGAAAGAACGGATTGTTCCTATGGGCCGGTTGGCGCAACAGGCACTAACTACATATATGCAGCAGGCCAGGGCCAAGTTGCTAAAAGAAAAAGATTCCAAATATATCTTTTTGTCTAAAAATGGCACTAAACTGACCCGGCAAATGATCTGGAAACTGGTAAGGCATTATGCGGTTTTGGCCCATATAAAAAAACATATCTCTCCGCATACCTTAAGACACTCTTTTGCCACACATCTTTTGGAAAAAGGTGCGGATTTAAGAATCGTACAGGAGCTTTTAGGGCACAGCAACATATCAACAACTCAGATCTATACGCATTTAAATAAAGACAGGTTGAAATCAATCCATCGGAAGTTCCATCCCCGACCATAAGGTATAGGGTGTAGGGTTTAGGGATAAAAATGAAAACTTGCAACTTGAAACCTGCAACTCAAAACTTAATACTTAAAACCTGACACGTGACATTGCAAGACTAAGATGTACTAAAAGCAAGAAGAACGCCCCCTTAGCTTAACGGATAAAGCACAAGCCTCCGGAGCTTGGGATGAGAGTTCGATTCTCCCAGGGGGCGCCAATATTATAATTATGAAAGATACCTGTAAAAGACTAAAGACACAGATGCCAAAAGATATGCATAGGCTTCTGAGAAAAATCGCTCAACTGGCGGATTGCAATCATATGCGTATTTATTTGGTTGGTGGATTTGTCCGTGATTTAATTTTGGCTAAACCGAATTTCGATATAGATATTGTCACTGAAGGTGAGGCTATAAAACTTGCAAAGATTTTAGCCAGGCAGTTTAAGGCAACTTTAAAATTACATCCTCGGTTTAAGACAGCAAGATTGGACCTGGAAGACAGACTAAAGCTAGACCTAGCCAGTGCCCGCACTGAAATTTATACACATCCAGCGGCATTGCCTAAAGTTAGACTGAGTTCGCTCCAGGACGATCTTTATCGGCGTGATTTTACAATAAATGCACTAGCCTTAGGTTTAAACCAGGACAATTTTGCTAAATTGATCGATTTTTTTAATGCCGAACAGGATTTAAGGCAAAAGAGAATAAGGGTATTGCATGATCTGAGTTTTATTGATGACCCTACCCGGATATTGCGGGCGGTGAGGTTCGAACAGCGTTTTGATTTTAAAATTGACAAAGATACAGAACGCCTTATGCGTACAGCCGTAAATTTTAAAATGTTGGAACGGTTGAGCAAATCTCGTCTGGCTAAGGAACTTATATTATTACTATCAGAACCGCATCCGGTAAAGGTAGTAAGCAGAATGAACCAATTATGCAAATTAAAATTTATTCATCCGAAAATACGCTTTAACCAGGATACAGAAAAATCGCTTAAGGCCGCACAAGCGATGCTGTATAAATCTAATCGCTTCTCGATTAAGCCCGAATCCTGGATTGTATATTTTTTAATATTAATTGATGGAATAGGCTTGCAGATTTGCCAGACAATGTGCAAGAATTTTGGCTTTAAAAAAAAGGTCAGAGAGTGCGTGGTTGCCTCCAAAATGCAGATAAAAGGGGCAGCCAAAAGGATAAGCCGATTTAAGAATATACAGCCCAGTCAGGTCTATAGGATTTTAAAGCCATTGCCGATTGAGGTGATCATATTTTTATGGACAAAGTCAAGACATCGTAAGACTAAAGAATTATATACCAAATTTCTGATAAAATATGCTAATATAAAGTTAAAAATAACGGGTGATGATTTAAAAAAATTGTCACTGCCCGCCGGCCCTGTATTTAAAAAGGTATTAGATAATACCTTATATGCCAAGATTGACGGTCTAATTAATTCTAAACAAGAAGAGTTAGACTTTGTCGAAAGGCTGCTATGTGTGTAGGGGTGTTGTGCGTTGAGCTTCTGATTCGAGAAAGCGGTTCGCTTAAATCAAAGCGACAGATATTAAGGCCGCTCAAAGACAAAATCAAGGCGAATTTTAACGTCTCCGTTAGCGAAGTTGATAAGAATGATAAATGGCAACGCGCGGTGATTGGCATTGCCTGTGTGGGTAAGGATAAACCCTATGTAAACGGAACCTTGAGTCGAATTGCGGACCTCATTGATGCCTATCATGCCGCGGAAGTAATCGATTCTAAGATGGAGATTTGCTGATGAGTCTAAGGAGAGAGAAAGTAGCCCAAAGGATAAAAGAGGAAGTAAGTAAAATCATCCATGATGACATAAAAGATCCTCGAATTGGATTTTTTACCATATCGCGCGTGGATTTAACTGATGATTTAAGATATGCCAAGATCTATTACAGTATTTTGGGTACCGCGGAACAAAAAAAATCAGCCCAGACGGGATTAAAAAGCGCGCTTAAGTACGTCCGTAAATTGGTGGGGGAGAGGATAAAACTTCGTTATACACCCGAGATATGTTTTAAAATTGATGAGTCTATCGAATATAGTATTCATTTAGATGAGATTTTCGATAAGATAGAAAAGCAGCGGAATAAAAAGAAAGGTAACGGCGATGATTAAAAAACGGATTTTGAAAGTTATAAAAAAACACAAGCGATTTCTGATTAGTGGCCATATCCATCCCGAAGGAGATTCTATTGGTAGCCAGCTGGCCCTGGCCAATTTACTAAAAGCCATGGGCAAATCAGTGCGTATGATTAATAAGGATGCGGTTCCTCGGAATCTTATGTTTTTACCTGGCTGCAAACAAATAGAAAGATACACTAAGGCAAAAATTAACAAGGTTCAATTTGATGTTGCTCTAATTCTTGATTGTACGGGTTTAGAAAGGGTCGGCAAGGTAGCCAGGCTGATTAAAGATGAATGCATCATTAATATCGACCACCATGTAAGCAACGAAAATTTTGGGGGGATTAATTGGATCGATCATCGGGCTTCCGCTGCCGGCGAAATGATTTACAATTTATTTAAAGCGAGCAATGTAAAACTTGATCACAAAAGCGCCCTTTGCCTTTATGTTGCGATTATGACTGATACTGGTTCTTTTCGTTATTCTAATACTACATCTGCAACACACAGAATAATTGCTGAGCTTTTAAAATACAAAATCAACCCGACCCGGGCCTATGAGTATATTTATGAGACAAAATCGTTCCCGACCATGAAGATGCTTGGAGAGGCCCTGGATAATTTACGTCGTTCAAAAGATGGCCGGATTGTTTGGTTTAAAGTCACAGATAAAATGTTAAAAAAATACAAACTGTTACCCGAAGATACGGAAAACTTTATTGATGTTGTGCGTATGATCGAGGGGGCTGATGTTGCCGCTTTTTTAAGAGAGTTAGATTGCGGTGGGATTAAGATTAGTCTTCGTTCCAAAGGCAAGACCGATGTAAATAAAATCGCGGGTGTTTTTGGCGGCGGCGGCCACAAATTAGCCAGTGGATGTTTTATTGAGAAAACAATGTCTAAGGCCGAGGAACTGCTGATCAAGCAAATAAGGAAGGCTATTTAGACGCATAATATAGTTATATTAATGCAAGTAAACGGCGTTTTATTGGTCGATAAGCCCAAAAAGATGACCTCCCACGATGTGGTTTATCTTTTACGGCGGAAATTAAATATTAAAAAGATTGGACATGCCGGGACCTTAGATCCCGAAGCCACGGGATTATTAATTCTTTTGATTGGAAAGGCAACAAAGCTTTCGCAGCAGTTTTTGCAATTGGATAAGTTATACAGGACAAAGATTACACTAGGTGTAAAAACAGCAACCGGCGATAGCTCAGGGCAGGTGATCCAATCCGAACCTGTCCCTAATTATGAACATGACCAGCTGCAGGGAGCAATATTAAGTTTCCAGGGTGAGGGTTTGCAAATTCCGCCTATGGTTTCGGCAAAAAAGGTGGGCGGGAAAAAACTTTATGTTCTGGCCCGCAGAGGGATAGTGATAGAACGTAAACCGCAAAAAATAAATATCTTTAAAATTAAAATCACAAATATCGATTTGCCCGATATTTATTTTGATATATCCTGCTCCAAAGGCACCTATATTCGTACATTGGCCGAGGATATTGGCCAGCGTCTGGGCACGGTGGCCTATATGAGCGGATTGCGTCGTTTGGCCTGCGGCCCATATAAGGTCGAAGACGCTATCGGGACTAGCGATATTGACGTGTTAGAAAAAGAAGATATTATAAAGCGCTTTATAGGGATATAAACCGGATGAAGGTAGTCTATAATCTTAAGGGATTTAAAAAAAATACATATCGCAGGCCCCGTATCATGGCGATTGGTGTTTTTGATGGCGTGCACCGCGCCCACAAAGCAATCATAAAAAAGACGGTGAATATAGCAAAACAGCTAAACGGGACAAGTATAATCTTGACCTTTAATCCGCATCCGGCAAAGATACTTGGGGCTTCGGCCAACCCGCTTTTGCTTACGAGTTTAGACCACCGGTTGCGGTTGATTGCACAACTTGAACCAGATATATGTTTAGTGCTCAAGTTTAATAAAATATTTGCCAAGATGCGGGCGGAAGATTTTACCCGCAATATTTTAAAGAAAAAACTGGGAGCAGCTTGGATTATTGTAGGAGAGAAGTTTAATTTTGGAAAGAATAAAAATGGGGATATTGATCAACTGATTAAACAGGGCCAGAAATTAGGATATAAAGTATCCGTAACATCTTCTCAAATTGCAAAGGGAAAAATTATCAGCAGCTCTTTAATCCGGGCGCTTGTTAGGCAGGGGAAATTAAAAGAAGCGAGTCTAATGCTGGGCCGGGCGTTTAGCATCTTAGGCACGGTCGAAAAAGGCGATAGGCGTGGTAAAAAATTAGGTTTTCCGACTGCTAATATTGACCCGCATCAAGAAGTTTTACCGCCCGGCGGTGTTTATAGCGTAAGGGTTAAAGCGGGTAAGACTTGGCATGGGGGCGTGCTTAATATCGGGATAAGGCCGACATTTAGTCGCCAGAAAAAGAGGCCAGTTGTCGAGGTTCATATTTTTAATTTTAGACGGAATATTTATCGGCACAATATCGAGGTAGAATTTTTTAAGAAAATAAGAAACGAAAAACGGTTTAGATCGCCGGATTTATTAAAAAAGCAGGTAATCTTGGATAAAATTATGGCTAAGCGGCAATTGGCCAAAAAGGGTAGAGGTGTTTATTGAATCCCGGGGGTGGGCAAGTCTAGATATTAGGCGTTCTTGACGCAGATGCAATTTTGATGTAAAATTACTTGATTGCTATGAAGAAACTAATTGTCCAAAAATATGGCGGTACCTCAGTTGCTGATCCTTCATGCATAAAAAACGTTGCCAAGCGCGTTGTAGCAACGAAGAAAAAAGGATGCAAGGTAGTAGTCGTTGTTTCGGCCTTGGGTGGCACTACCGATGAGCTCATTGATCTTGCTTATCAAATTACTGATTCTCCTTCTGAACGGGAATTGGATATGCTTGTATCTACAGGAGAGCAGGTATCGGTGGCGCTTTTGGCCATGGCCATCCATAAACTAGGGGTGGAGGCGATTTCCTTTACCGGAGCTCAGGTAGGGATTATTACTGATGCTGCTCACACTAAAGCAAGAATTATAAATATTAATACAAAAAAGATTGAGGCGGAATTAAAAAAAGGCAAGGTGGTTATTGTGGCGGGCTTTCAGGGGCAAACCCTGGACAATGATATAACTACCTTAGGACGCGGCGGCTCAAATCTCACGGCCGTGGCCTTAAGCAAGGCCCTGTCCGCAAATGTCTGCGAGATGAATACCGATGTCGAAGGTGTATTTACGGCTGATCCGCGCATAGTTGCCAATGCGAAAAAATTGGACAACATCAGTTATGATGAAATGCTGGAAATGGCTTCGTTAGGTTCGCAGATACTGCAACCGCGTTCTGTAATATTTGCAAAAAAATTTAATGTACCGATTCACGTGCGTTCAAGCTTTAGCAACAAAAAAGGCACGTTTATCACGAAGGAGGCAAAAGCGATGTTAGAAGGAGTACTTATTTCCGGAGTGACCTGTAATAAAAAAGAAGCAAAAGTGACGATCTGCGGGGTGCCGGACCGTCCGGGGATTGCGGCCAGGATATTTAAAAAGCTGGCCAAGAAAGAAATAAATATTGATATGATTATTCAGAATGTAAGCCGGACTGGATTTACGGATCTTTCATTTACAGTAACCAAACAGGATTTAAATAAAACATTGCGTACCGCACGTGATGTAGTTAAAAACATTAAAGCCGATAAGGTCACCTGCGATGATAATATTGCCAAGGTCTCTATTGTGGGGGTGGGCATGAAGAGCCATCCCGGAGTTGCCGCACGCATGTTTGATGTGCTGGCCAAAAATAGTATAAATATTGAGATGATCTCGACATCAGAAATCAATATTTCTTGTGTGATTAAAAAGAAAAAAGCAGATAAGGCCGTAAGGGCTTTACATGATGCCTTTGGTTTAGGCAGAAAATAGCAAGGAGTTTGAATGCGAAAAGTTATTATTTACGATACGACATTAAGGGATGGCGCCCAAACCGAAGGCATTTCCTATTCGGTTAATGATAAGATTTTGATCGCCAAAAAACTGGATGAGCTGGGGGTTGATTTTATCGAGGGTGGCTGGCCGGGTTCTAATCCCAAAGATTTAGAATTCTTCCGTAAGGCGAAAAAGATAAAATTCAAAAAGTCAAAGCTTGTTGCCTTTGGCAGCACTCATCATAAGCAAAAAAGCGCAGCGCGGGATAAAAATCTAAAGGCGTTGGTAAATTCGGGTGTGAAATTTATCACCATCTTTGGTAAAAGCTGGGATTTGCATGTTAAGGATGTCTTGAAAGTATCGCTGACGGATAATCTAAGTATGATCGCAGATACGGTACGATACTTAAGGTCAAAGAAGATCACGGTATTCTACGATGCCGAGCATTTCTTTGACGGATATAGAGCTAATCCTGTTTATGCCCTAAAAACTCTGACTGCAGCGCAAGCTGCCGGAGCAAAGGCGATTGTTTTATGTGATACCAATGGTGGCATGCTTACATCGCAATTAATAAAAATTATTAAGCAGGTAAAATCTCATATCAAGGTTGATTTAGGCATCCACGTCCATAACGATTCGGCCATGGCGGTAGCTAATACATTGGCTGCGGTAGAAGCAGGCTGTTCTCATGTGCAGGGCACGATTAATGGCTATGGGGAACGTTGCGGCAATGCTGATCTATGTGCCATCATTGCCTGTTTACAGCTTAAATTAAAAATCGGGTGTCTGGGTGGCCGCGCTAATTTAAAAGAACTTACCGAAGTTTCGCGCTATGTCAGCGAAGTGAGCAACATGAAACAGCAGGATAACCAACCCTATGTCGGTAATTCCGCGTTTGCCCACAAGGCGGGGGTGCATATCAATGCCATGGTTAAAAATCCGCTTAGTTATGAACATGTGGACCCGGAGGCAATCGGTAATAAACGCAGGTTTTTAGCCAGCGAATTATCGGGTAAGACGAGCATCTTGTTTAAGGCAAAAGAATTGTCTTATGATTTAACCAAGGATGATCGCAACACGAAGAATCTACACAAGCTTATCCAGAACCTTGAATACCAAGGCTATCAATTTGAAGCCGCCGGGGCTTCGTTTGAACTTTTGATTAAAAAAGCGTTAAAGAAATATAAACGGTTTTTTGAACTAAAAGGTTTCCGAGTTATCGTCGAAAAACGCCAGGATAATACCTTAATCTCAGAGGCCACGGTAAAAATTAAGGTTAACAACGTTTGTGAGCATACCGCTGCCGAAGGCGATGGCCCGGTAAATGCCTTGGATAGTGCTTTGCGTAAGGCACTGCAGGATTTTTATCCGGAATTGGCCAAGATGCATTTATCTGATTTCAAGGTTCGGGTTTTAGATAGTAAAGCGGGAACCGCTGCTCGGGTGCGTGTGTTTATCGAGTCGCAAGATGAGAAAAATTCTTGGTGGACAGTGGGGGTTTCTGAGAATATCATTGAGGCTAGCTGGCAGGCGCTCGTAGACAGTATCGAGTATAAATTATTGAAAGAGAGAGAATCTGATAAAAAGCAGACTTAATGTTTGCAACCTGATTTTAATCTTTTTAGAATATCCGCGGCATGGTAATTGTTTCTTTTTCACCTCCATATTTTTCATAATAATTTAGAATTAAACTGGATGTGTTTAGATCTTTAAACGGAAAAATTTTTATATAATGAAAGAACTAGATAAGACCTATAAATTTGACAATACAGAAGTCGAACTGTATAGGTTTTGGAAAGATAGCAGCTTTTTTCACGCGCAAATCAATCCGGATAAAAAGCCATTTGTAATTACCATCCCGCCCCCCAACGTTACTGGCATCCTGCATATGGGCCATGCCTTAAATAATACGATTCAGGATATTTTGATTCGTTATAAAAAGATGTGCGGGCAGGAATCACTTTGGATGCCGGGAACTGATCACGCCGGCATTGCTACCCAAAATGTGGTCGAACGCCAGCTGGCGAAAGAAAAGCTGACGCGGGATAATTTAGGCCGAGAAAAATTTATAGAACGTGTGTGGGAATGGAAACAAGAGTACGGCTCGACTATTATCCGGCAGTTAAAGCGATTAGGCTGTGCTTGTGATTGGCAGCGGGAACGCTTTACTATGGATGATGGTTATAGTGATGCGGTGCTGGAAGTATTTGTACGTTTATACAAAAAAGGCCTTATCTATCGCGGTAATTATATTATCAACTGGTGCCCGCGTTGCCAGACCGCACTTTCGGATGAGGAAGCTCCCCATAAGGAAGTCGATGGTTTTTTGTATCATATAAAATATCCGTTTAAAGATTCGGATGACTATATTGTTGTCGCTACTACCCGTCCTGAGACGATGCTCGGTGATACTGCGGTAGCAGTAAATCCGAAGGATAAGCGATATAAAAAATTAATCGGCAAGACTGTAATTTTGCCGTTAATGGGGCGTGAGATTAAAATTATCAAAGATGACTTTGTCGATCCCAAATTTGGCACCGGCGCCGTCAAGGTTACTCCCGCGCATGACCCCAATGATTATAATATGGGTAAGCGCCATAAATTGGAGTTTGTGAATATCCTTCATCCTGATGCACGGCTTAATGAAAACGCCGGCGATTATGCCGGCTCTGACCGCTTTGAAGCACGGGGGGCGATAATCGAAGATTTAAAGGAAAGAGGTTTGCTTTTAAAGGTAGAGCCTCATAGGCATGCGGTAGGACATTGCTATCGCTGCCATACAATAATAGAGCCATATCTTTCTCTGCAATGGTTTGTCAAGATGAAACCATTATCAATCCCGGCAATCCGGGCTGTAAAGCAAGGGAAGATAAAATTCCATCCTCCGCGCTGGACAAAAGTTTATTTGAACTGGATGGATGGTATCCAGGACTGGTGTATATCCCGCCAGATTTGGTGGGGGCACCGCATCCCTGTTTATTACTGTAAAAAATGCCAAGACAAAAACGAAGATTTTTTAAAAGGGGCTATCGTCGCAAAATATGCACCGAAGCAATGTCCTGACTGCGGGGGTAAAGATATTGTTCAGGATGAGGATGTATTGGATACCTGGTTTTCATCCTGGCTGTGGCCGTTTGCTACATTTGGCTGGCCGTTTACAAGTCACAAGTCACAAGCCACAGGTCACAAGTTAGATGATAAAAACGTGCAGCGCGCAGCTTGCAGCCTGCAGCAAAATGAACTGAAATACTTCTATCCTACCTCTGTATTAGTTACAGCGCAGGAAATTATCTTCTTCTGGGTCGCCCGGATGATTATGGCGGGCATGGAATTTATAGAGGACATTCCGTTTACGGATGTATACATCCACGGCACGGTTCGCGATAAAACCGGCAAGAAGATGTCTAAATCTTTAGGCAACATCATCGATCCTTTAGAAATTATCGATGAATACGGCGCCGATGCCTTACGGTTTAGCCTGATCTCGATTACGTCTATGGGCCAGGACGTATTTTTGTCAAAAGATAAATTCGAGCTGGGTAGGAATTTTGCCAATAAGGTTTGGAATGCGTCCCGATTTATTCTGATGAACTTAGATCGGGAACAGATAAAAGGGGATTTGTGTGTATTCTTCAAAAAGGAAGATCTGGCTACAGCCGAGGCTTGGATATTAAGCCGCCTTTATTCAACGTTAAAGAAGTTAAATAAGGCCTTAAACTCGTATCGGTTTAGCGAGGCGGCAAGTCTTTTATATGAATTCTTCTGGCATCAGTTTTGTGATTGGTATATCGAGCAGGCAAAGTTAAATATAAAAGATAAGCAGACCCAATTTGTGCTTTATAAGGTATTAGAGAAGACATTAAGGGTATTGCATCCATTTATGCCGTTTTTAACCGATGAAATATGGCAGAAGTTAAGCCCGCAAACTGGCTCGATCATGCAGCAATCCTGGCCGCATGTCCAGGAAAATATAATAGATAAAACAGTAGAAGAAGAAATGCAACTTTTGATTGATATTACAACTGCTACCCGAAACTTGCGTAGCGAAAAAGATATAAAACCCAAACAAAAAATTAATATAAATATCGCCCCGGAAAACAAACAGAAAAGACTAATCTTAGAAAAAAATAAGCAAATCTTAATAAATGCCTCAGCCATCGGGGAGCTTACACTAGAAGCCAAAAGTCCCTTTATCGGGGAAACTGCTGCTTCAGCCGTGGCTTCAGGTTGTACGATCTCTATGCCGCTGGGCGATCTTTTAGATGTTGACCAGGAAAAACAACGGCTCCAGAAACAGATTACAGAAGTGCGCGGCCATATTACTAACTATGAACAGCGTCTTAAAAATAAGCAATTTGTCAATAATGCACCAGAAGCGGTAGTAGAAAAAGAAAGGCAAAGATTAAAAGAAGCTGAAGATAAATTAGCAAAATTAATTAAAAGCAAAGATGAGCTCAAAAAAGAAAAATAAAAAAACTACACCTGAGGTCTCCTTACTTATTGCCAGTGCCTTAACAGAAGATATCGGCGATGGCGATATAACCTCCTTGGCATTAATAAAGAAAAATCTAAGTATAAATGCGGAAATTGTTTGTAAGCAAGGGGGTATTGTCATCTGTGGCCTGGGCATTGTTAGGGAAGTTTTCCGGCAGCTGGATAAAAGGATAAAGGTTTTAAACTTTGTGCGAGATGGGGATATCATCAAAAAGCCGTTATCTATTTGCCGGATCACAGGCCCGGCACAAGCAATACTGAACGGAGAACGAACTGCGCTTAATTTCCTGGGGCGCCTTAGCGGCATTGCCACCAAAACCAAAAATCTGGCTGATAAATGCAAGCCGTACAAAGTAAAAATATTAGACACGCGAAAAACCACCCCATGTTGGCGGATGTTAGAAAAATATGCCGTAAGAATGGGCGGCGGTTATAATCATCGCTTAGGATTATTTGACCAGGTATTGATAAAAGATAACCACATTATGATCATGCGGGGCTGTTTAAATAGGTTGACGATAACTAAAATTATCAAGCAGGCCAAAGAAAAAACGCACGGCAAAAAGGTTATTGAAGTTGAAGTAAAAAATATTCAGGAATTAAAACAGGCCCTAAAAGCGGGGCCGGATATAATCATGCTGGATAATTTTGGCTTGTCAGGGATAAGAAAAGCTGTTACAATAAGAAACGTGTTTAATCCGGGTATAAAACTAGAAGCCTCCGGCAATATTAATGAGCAGAATATCGTAAAGATAGCAAAATGCGGGGTAGATTTTATATCCTTAGGGATGCTTACGCATTCGGTTGACAATGCCGATTTCAGTCTGAATGTAAAATAATATTAAACCCAGAAGGAGCTCAACTATGGAAATTAGAAAACTACTTGAGGAATCTGTAAATAGGAATGCCTCTGATTTGCATCTTGTGGTAGGCAGCCCGGCAACGTTGCGTATTGACGGTAAATTGATCCCGCTAAACGATGAAAAACTCACCGGCGATCAGACAAAGAAAATGATATTTAGCATCTTAAATGAGGTCCAACGTGAAAAGTTTGAACAGGATTGGGAGCTTGATTTTTCTTTTTCCATTCCGGGCTTGAGCCGGTTTAGGGTTAATATCTATTATTCTAAAGATTCGGTTGAGGCCGCATTTCGAGTCGTGGGCCTTAAAATGAAAACACTTGAGGAATTGGGCCTGCCTTTTGTCGTAACTGAGTTTTGCCGTAAAATGTCAGGCTTGATTTTGGTTACCGGCCCCACCGGGGTTGGTAAAACAACGACGATGGGGTCAATGATCGATTTAATAAACAGGGAAAGATCTTGCCGCATTATCATCATCGAAGATCCGATTGAATTTATCCATCAACACAAAAAAAGCATTGTTATCCAAAGGGAAGTATATTCCGATACAAAGTCCTTTGCCCGGGCATTAATCCAGACCTTGCGCCAGGATCCGAATGTAATCTGTGTAGGAGAAATGCGGGATCTTGAAACAATCCAAACGGCTTTGACCGCTGCGGAAACCGGACACCTTGTTTTGGCCACATTACATACCCCGGATGCCATGCAAACCATTGATAGAATTATTGATGTTTTTCCGCCGCATGCCCAGGAGCAGATAAGGATAACCTTATCTTCCTGTATCCAAGGGATTATTTCGCAACAGCTTTTAGAACGCGTTGATATGCCCGGTCGTATTTTGGCAGCAGAGGTATTGATGGCCACCGGCGCCCTTCGAAATATAATCCGAGAGGCCAAGACCGAACAAATCCCAACGATAATGCAGACCAATGCCGATATCGGTATGCAGCTTATGGACGCGTCGTTAAAAGACCTCTATTGCAAGGGCATTATTAGTTATGAAACAGCGGTCCGCAGGGTTAAGGATATGCAGCATTTTAAAGCGCTGTTATCGAAAGCTGGTAAAGAGTACCGCGCGTAAATGGGTTTATTTAAATTACGCCCTAAATTCCAACCCCAGGGTGATCAACCGAAAGCGATTGCCCAGCTTACCCGTGCAATCTTAGATGGGAATCCCTACCAGACGCTTTTAGGTGTTACCGGCAGTGGTAAGACTTTTACCATGGCGTCGGTAATTGCTAATATAAATCGTCCGACACTTGTGATTTCTCACAATAAGACACTCGCCGCACAACTTTACGCGGAATTTAAAGAGTTTTTTCCTCAGAACGCCGTTGAATATTTCATCAGTTATTACGATTACTATCAACCCGAGGCATACATTCCCCAAACCGATACTTATATCGAAAAAGACGCCTCTATCAATGAGCAAATTAATCGCTTAAGGCTTTCGGCTACGACATCGCTTATGACCAGAAAAGATGTGATTATTGTCGCAAGTGTTTCCTGTATTTATAATCTGGGGTCTCCGCGTGAATATCGTGATATGTTAGTAAACTTGCGCGTGGGAGAGCAGATTTCCCGCGGCGAATTTTTTAAACGCCTTATCCAGATCCGCTATGAACGAAACGACGTGGATTTTATCCCGGGGCGGTTCCGCGTCCGCGGGGATACAGTCGAAGTTTTTCCGGTGTACGAGCCATGCAGTGTGCGTATTGAGTTTTTTGGTGATGCAATTGAACGGATTTCGATTGTAGAGCCGTTGACTTCCAAATTAAATAAGGAAATTAAAGATATCGCTATTTATCCGGCCAAGCACTTTTTGGCGGATGCCGATCAAATAGAACAGGCGATTAGCTCTATCAAATCAGAGCTTAAAATCCGGTTAAAACAATTAAATGACCAAGGGAAATTAATTGAGGCTCAGCGGTTAGCATCGCGTACTAAATTTGATATTGAAATGCTAAGAGAAGTGGGCTTTTGTCATGGCATCGAAAATTATTCACGCCATTTAAGCGGCCGGCCCGCTGGTAGCCGGCCTTATTGTTTGATCGATTATTTTCCGAAAGATTTCCTGGCCATAATCGATGAATCGCATGTTACGGTCCCGCAACTGCGGGGGATGTATAACGGGGACCATGCCCGAAAGCTTGTGCTTAGCGATTACGGGTTTAGATTGCCGTCGTGTCTTGATAATCGTCCGTTAAAGTTCCAGGAACTGGAAAAAATGTTAAAACAGGTTTTATTTGCTTCGGCGACACCGGCGGATTATGAACAAAAAAAGAGTAAATGTGTGGTAGAACAGATTATTCGGCCGACGGGTTTAGTGGATCCTGAGATTATTCTTGTGCCGACAAAAAATCAGATAGACGATTTAATTGGCCGGGTAAAGCAAAGGGCCAAAAAGAGCGAGCGGGTTTTGGTTACCACGTTAACCAAGCGCATGGCTGAAGATCTTTGTCGTTATTTACAAAATGCGGGCCTGGCTACAATGTATATCCATTCTGAAGTAGAGGCCTTAAAACGGGTTCAAATACTTAGTGATTTAAGAAGAAAACGTTTTGATTGTTTAGTCGGAGTTAATCTTTTGCGCGAGGGGTTGGATCTGCCGGAGGTTTCGCTTGTTTGTGTCCTGGATGCGGATAAGGAAGGGTTTTTGCGATCAGCAACCGCCCTTATCCAGGTTGCCGGTCGGGCCGCACGCCATGTAAACGCTCAGGTAGTAATGTATGCAGATACCTTGACAAAATCGCTAAAAAGAAGTATTAAAGAGACATCGCGCCGTAGAAAGATACAGCTGGATTATAATAAACGTTATAATATTAAACCAACATCGATCAAGAAAGCAATCAATGACTGGATTAAGCTTGATCAAAAGGCAGAGGAGTTTTTAAAAGACATAATAACCGGCGCTGATATTGGGCAATATGACAAGATCGACCTTATTGATAAGCTTGAAGAAAAGATGCAGGCCGCAGCAAAAAATTTACAGTTTGAGAAGGCGATTGTCCTGCGGGACAGGATAAGGAAGCTCAAAGAGGACATTAGAAATGGAAGCAAAGATTTTAAATTTTCTAAGAGAAAATAGACAAAGTTTTGTTTCCGGCGAGGAGATTTCGCACAAACTGAATGTTTCGCGTACAGCGGTCTGGAAGCACATCCATAATTTAAAGGAAATCGGTTATGAAATCTTGGCCCAGCCGCATCTGGGTTATAAACTGCTCAACATCCCTGACCGCATGTTGCCGGATGAAATTACTTGCGGTCTAAATACAGAAAGTTTAGGTCAAAAGGTTATTTGCTATACCAAAATACCTTCAACCAACGACCGTGCCTATACGCTAGCTGAGCAATCAGCTGCCGAAGGAACGTTAGTAATTGCTGAGGAACAGACGCAAGGTCGCGGCCGTTTAGGCCGCCCATGGGTTTCGCCGGACCACGATGGCATTTATGCCTCTTTAATTTTAAGACCGGAGATTACACCCGCAGAAGCGGGGAAGATTACACTTACTAGTTCTGTAAGCATTGCTAAAACAATCCGTAATCTTTATGGAATTGCAGCGCTGATCAAATGGCCTAACGATGTCTTGATTGATAATGAAAAAATTTGCGGCATATTGACCGAAATGAGCGCAGAGCAAGATATAATTAAATTTATAATATTGGGCATTGGTATTAATATTAATACCGATACGAAAAAATTGCCCAAAGGCGCGACCTCATTAAGATCAAAATTAAAGAAAAAAATAAATCGGTTGGAATTTTTAAAAGAGATGTTGTCTGAGTTAGAACGTGATTACCTTCGTTTAAAAAAGAAGGAGTTTAGCTTAATCGTTGATGAGTGGCGAAATCTATCGCTGACTTTGGGTAAAAGGATTAAAGTTAACTGGCGGGGTGCGATTGTAGAGGGCCAAGCGATGGATGTTGACGAAAATGGGGCATTAATTGTACGGGATGATTTTGGCTTTTCCCATCATATTTTAAGTGGCGATGTTCAATTAGTATAGGATAATTCATGCGGATTGTAATCGATGTCGGCAATACAAATGTTACGTTTGGCCTGGTAAGGGGTACAGGGATAAGCTGTGTTTTTGTTTTAAACCAAAGGAAGGTCAAGGATGGTTTATTTTTTAAAAAATGTTTATCTGCTTATGCTAAAAAGCATCGGTTCCGCCGAAAGGATATTTGTGAGATTGTAATTTGTTCAGTTGTACCCAGGCTTGATAAATTGCTGGTTAGCCGGTTAGAAAAAGTTTTTCCCGGGGCTACTATTTTTAGATTGGGCAAGGAAATACCCATCCCGATAAAAAATAAATACAGGCTTCCTTCTCAGGTGGGAAAGGATAGGCTGGCGAATGCCGTGGGGGCACGGTTTTGCTATAGGCTTCCGGCAATAATCGTGGATTTTGGCACGGCCATAACTATAGATATTGTTTCCGCCAAAAGTGAATATCTAGGCGGTGTTATTGTGCCCGGTATAAAGTTGTCGTTGAGCGCGTTACATAAAAATACAGCATTACTACCCTTAATTACCAGCGGAATCCCTGAAAATATTATTGGTAAAGACACCAGAAATTCTATGTTAAGCGGAATTTTTTATGGTTATGCATTTCTTGTGGATGGATTTATAGAGGTGTTTAGAAAGAAGTTGAAAGGTCGATGTATTGTTATTGCTACAGGTGGCAATCTGAAATTGATGAAGTCATTGTGTAAGGGCATTGATTTATATGATGCTTGTATAACACTGAAAGGGATAGAAAAAGCGTATATTATTGCGAAAAATAAAGGTATGAGGGTATAAAAATCTAAATATAGCCAAAAATATCTAATAATATCTATTTATGGTCAATTTTAGAGGTTGCTTTCAATCCCAAAGTATGGTATTTTTTTTAGACAACATATTTAGCACTCCTCAGGTGAGAGTGCTGACAAACCAGGAAAGGAGGAAATTATGAAAATAAAGCCATTAGGAGATCGTGTATTAGTTGAAGTTCTAGAAGCAGAGGACAAGACTAAAGGAGGAATTGTTTTGCCGGATAGCGTGAAGGAAAAGCCGCAAGAGGCAAAGGTTATTGCCGTAGGGCAGGGCAAGGTACTTGATAGTGGAAAAGTACAGTCGCCAGAGGTAAAGGTTGGTGACAAGGTTATGTTTGGCAAATATTCTGGCACGGCGATTACAGCTAAAGATGGGCAGGAGTATTTGATTTTAAGGGAAGAAGATATTTTAGCAATTACCAGTTAATTAGTTTTGCATTTTATTCAGGAGGTGAAGTATGGCAAAACAACTTTTATTTAGTGAAGATGCGCGCAGAGAAATACTTAGAGGCGTTGAGCAGTTGGCAAAAGCCGTAAAAGTAACATTAGGGCCCAAGGGACGCAATGTAGTTTTGGATAAGAAGTTTGGGTCTCCGACCATAACCAAAGACGGGGTGACCGTTGCCAAAGAAATCGAATTAAAGGATCCCTATCAAAATCTAGGTGCAGAATTGGTTAAGGAAGTTGCTTCTAAAACAAGTGACGTTGCTGGTGATGGGACAACCACGGCGACGGTTTTGGCCGAGGCAATTTTTAGAGAAGGGCTCAAGAATGTTACTGCTGGTACAAACCCGATGTCTTTAAAAAGAGGCATTGATGCTGCTGTAGAAGCAGTGGTTAAAAAATTAAAAGGGTTATCTACCCCCATAAAAGATAAAAAGGAAGTTGCTCAAGTGGCAACAATTGCTGCTAATAGCGATGAGAAAATTGGTGATTTAATTGCCGAGGCCATGGAAAAGGTGGGAAAAGACGGCGTGATTACCGTAGAAGAAGCAAAATCTATGGATACCACCATGGACGTAGTCGAAGGGATGCAGTTTGATAATGGATATCTTTCCCCTTATTTTGCTACCGATACAGATAGAATGGAATGCGTTTTAGAAGATCCGTTTATCCTGATCCATGAAAAAAAGATTGCAGCCCTAAAGGATTTACTGCCCTTACTAGAAAAAGTAGCTAGGGCAAGTAAGCCGTTATTAATCATCGCCGAAGATATTGAAGGCGAAGCCTTAGCGACATTGGTTGTAAATAGAATTAGAGGAACGCTTACTTGTTGCGCGGTAAAGGCACCAGGGTACGGTGACCGTCGCAAGGCAATGTTAGAAGATATTGCAACACTTACTGGCGGCAGGGCGATTACCGAAGAGTTGGGAGAAAAACTAGAGAATATCGATATTAGTGATTTAGGAAAGGCAAAAAGGGTTAGAATTGATAAAGAAAATACGACTATCGTTGAAGGTGCCGGCAAGACCCAAGAAATTACAGCACGTATTAATCAGATAAAAAAGCAGATAAGTGACAATGATTCTGATTATGACAAAGAGAAGCTACAGGAACGCCTAGCAAAGTTAGCTGGTGGTGTCGCGGTGATTAATGTCGGAGCCGCTACCGAGACTGAAATGAAGGAAAAGAAAGCTAGGGTCGAGGATGCACTGCATGCTACACGCGCGGCAGTAGAGGAAGGTATTGTTCCTGGTGGCGGGGTGGGGTTAATTCGCGCTGCTGCGGAATTGAGTAAATTGAAACTTAGCGATGACGAACAGATCGGAGTAGAGATCGTAAAAAAGGCTTTAGAGGCTCCGGTGCGTCAGTTAGCAGAAAATGCTGGTCTGGAAGGATCAGTTGTGGTGCAAAGAGTAAAATCCGAAAAAGGCAATATTGGCTATAATGTAAATACGGACAAATACGAGGATATGATAAAAGCTGGGGTGCTGGATCCAGCCAAAGTTAGCCGTACAGCATTAGAGAATGCCGCAAGTATTGCGGGTTTACTTTTGACCACAGAAGCGCTGATAACTGATATTAAAGAAGAAGAAAAATCTGGCCCAGCTATGCCTCCGAACATGGGTGGTATGGGTGGTATGGGTGGTATGTATTAATTAAAAAAACCAGCCCAAAGCAAACAAGGCCCGCAGGATTTACACCTTCCTGCGGGCTTTTAACTAATTGACACTAAAGTGGTTTTATGTTATATTAAATCCTCATAATAATTGCTATTTATTTTAATAATAATATAGAGAATTATATCATATTTACATTAAAAGGAGGATATTAAATAATGGCGGAATTTATCGGAAGAGGCAGAAAGGCACGACGCTGTTATGGTTTTGATGAGGTGGCCCTTGTCCCCGGCATGGTTACGATTAACCCCAACGAGGTAGATACCAGTTTTGTACTCGGTGATAAAAAATATAAAGTACCTATTCTGGCCGCAGCTATGGATGGGGTGGTTGATGTTGAATATGCCATAAAAATGGGCAAATTAGGAGGGTTAGCGGTTTTAAATTTAGAAGGAATACAGACGCGTTATGATAAACCAAATGAGGTTTTGGAAAAGATTGCCCAGGCGAGCAGTGAACAAGCGACTAAATTGGTACAAGCTATTTATAATGAGCCGATTAAGGAGAAATTAATCGGGGTACGAGTAAAACAAATTAAAGACCAGGGTGTGCCCTGTATTGTAAGTTCTATCCCGCAGCGGGCAGAAAAGTTCGGCCAGATTGCGCAAGATGCCGGGGCGGATATTTTTGTTGTTCAATCTACGGTTACCTCCGTCCGACATATCTCCACTGAATACAAGGTGTTAGATTTAGCTAAGTTTTGCAAAAAGACGAAGATACCGGTGATCATTGGTAATTGCGTGACCTATAATGTGGCCTTAGAACTTTTTGAAACCGGAGCTAGCGCTTTACTGGTAGGGATTGGTCCTGGCGCGGCTTGTACAACAAGGGGGGTCTTAGGGATTGGAGTGCCTCAGGTAACAGCGACTTGCGATGTTGCCGAAGCCCGGGATTTTTATCACAAACGCACTGGAAAATATATACCGATAATTACCGATGGCGGGATGCGTTCGGGCGGTGATATCTGTAAGGCCTTTGCCTGTGGAGCAGATGCAGTAATGGTTGGGTCTGCTTTTGCCCGAGCTAAAGAAGCCCCTGGGAAAGGCTATCACTGGGGCATGGCTACTCCGCATGCTAATTTACCGCGGGGGACCCGTATTTATGTGGGCACTACCGGCACCTTAGAAGAAATCCTGTTTGGACCGGCAAAGTTAGATGATGGTTCTCAAAACCTCGTAGGGGCATTAGCGCTTTCTATGGGATCAGTAGGATCGAAGACGATAAAAGAGATGCATCTGACTGAAATAATTATTGCCCCTTCTATTCAAACCGAAGGTAAGATTTTTCAGCAAGTACAACGCGTGGGCATGGGCAAATAAACATTTTAAACTTTATTGTTAGATTAAAGACAAAATGTACAGAACGCATAATTGTGTACAGCTAAATATTAAAGACATCAATAAGGAAGTCATCCTTTGTGGTTGGGTGCATTCACGCCGTGATCATGGAGGCTTGATTTTTATTGACTTGCGCGACAGGGAAGGTCTAACCCAGTTAGTTTTTAATCCAGAAGATAATAAAGACATGCACGAGAAAGCGCATGCCTTAAGAAGTGAATTTGTGATTTGCGTTAAGGGCAAGGTAAGCAAACGCCCCCCGGGTACGGAAAATCCCAAGATTCCCACCGGCAGCATCGAAATCCTTTGCAATAGCTTAGAAATTCTTAATACGGCAAAGGCATTGCCGTTTGAGATTAATGACGATCAAGAGATTGGCGAAGATTTACGCCTTGCCTATCGGTTTCTTGATTTAAGGCGGATTAGGATGCAAAAAAATATAATACTGCGTTCGCACGTCTTTAAAATTATGCGAGATTTTTTAGATAGTAAAGGATTCCTCGAGATTGAAACCCCGATTCTTACTAAAAGCACACCGGAAGGCGCGCGCGATTATCTGGTCCCAAGTCGTTTAAACCCAGGTTGCTTTTATGCCTTGCCGCAGTCACCGCAATTATTTAAACAAATTCTGATGGTTTCGGGCTTCGATAAATACTATCAAATTGCCCGCTGTTTTCGCGATGAAGATTTGCGCAAAGATAGACAGCCCGAGTTTACCCAATTAGACATAGAGATGTCCTTTATTGATGAGGATGCTATTTTTTCGCTGATCGAAAATCTGATGTTTGATATTTTTGATAAGGCCTTAGGCAAAAAACTAAGTATTCCTTTTACGCGACTTACGCACAAACAAGCACTGTTGCGTTATGGCACGGATAAGCCGGATTTGCGTTACGGGATGGAATTGCTAGTTTTGGATGAGATTGTTAGTAAAAGCGAGTTTCTTGTTTTTAAAAAAGTTATCCAATCCGGTGGCAAGGTAATTGGCATTAAAGCTCCTCAGGCCGCTTCTTTTTCGCTTAAGGAACTTGAGGATTTAACCAATTTTACCATAAGCTGCGGGGCTAAAGGATTAGTATGGATAAAAATTACAGATGCCGGATTCCAATCTCCGGTCAAAAAACATCTTGGCGAAGAGCTATTGCAGAAAATTGCTAAGATGTTTAAAGCGGATAAAGGAGATATAATTTTTATCGTTGCCGATCAGGCGAAGATAGCGACCCAAGCGTTGGGTCAGTTAAGAGTAGATCTTGCGCAGAGATTGAAAAAAGACGATGGGCATAGATTTGAATTTTTATGGGTTACGGACTTCCCGCTTTTTCAATATAATGAAGAGGAGAAAAGATGGGATAGCGAACACCATCCGTTTACCGCACCTAAACAGGAGGATATTAAATTCCTGGAGGGAGATTTAGCCTGTATCCGCTCACGGGCGTACGATTTAGTGGTCAACGGAATGGAGTTAGGCAGTGGGAGTATTCGTATTCATCAACCGCAGCTGCAAAAGAAAATATTTGAAATACTGGGGATGAGCGATGAGCAGGCCCAGGCCAAGTTTGGCTTTTTGACCAAGTCATTTGACTACGGCGCTCCGCCGCATGGAGGCATTGCCCCAGGCATAGATAGATTGTTAGCGTTGATTACTAACAGCACTAGTATCCGCGAGGTGATTGCCTTTCCCAAAAACCAAAAAGGGATCTGTCCTTTGACTCAGGCCCCGTCTTCTGTATCACCTAATCAATTGAAGGAACTGCATTTGACAATGGAAGAGTAATAGATTATAATATTTGCACATAATTTAAAATTGCCGTAAAAAAGAAACTAAAATTTGATCGTAGTGACCGAGGAGGCGCTATAAAATGAAAAATGTTTTAATAATATTTTTAATTATGGGTCTTTTAGCTTCTGTGGCTGGATGCGCCAAGAGGATAGAGGTAGTTACCTTAGAAAAAGACCGGGTGGATCAAGATATTGCCGCCGGCAACAAAGGTTATTTGCGTGGTACGCCTCCACTGGAAAAGACGCCTAAAGAACGTACGACAACGAGAAAATATTATCAAGTAACGTTAGAGTTGCCGCCTTATCCGGAATGGCGTGAATATAAGACTACGGTTGATACAGAACTCTGGGGCAACCGCGGCTATATATATGGAGGCCCGCAAGGGATTAAACGCCGCTCCGAAAAAAAAGAAAAAGTTAAAGAAGAGATTATTTTGCCGGATCAGATGGAAACAATGATTGAGGAAGAGGATGATATGGAAGTAGTGCTGCCCAAAGAAGAATCCGCTTCGCCTTCATATACAGAGTATAAGGTGCAGAAAGACGATACGCTCGGTAAAATTTCCAAAAAGTTTTACGGTACGGCCAATAAATGGCAAAAAATCTACGATTTTAATAAGGATAAGCTGAAGAATCCAAACAAAATTTATCCGGGCCAAAAATTAAAGATTCCTCAATAAGCGGGCTGGTCGCTTAAAATATGATAGAATGAAAAAAGTTATAAAACTACATAGCAACGAGGAAGTGAACATACTTTTTGGCAGACATGATGAGAATCTAAAAATTATCGAAAAAGAACTCCCCGTAAAAATAATTGCCCGCGGCGAAAATCTTACCCTCCAGGGAAAAGGCAAAAAAATAATAATCGCGACTAAGCTAATCAGCGAACTGACTGCTGTGATACGCCGGGGTGGACACCTAAAGCGCCAAGATCTTATCTATGCCGTAAAGGCGATAAAACAGGATGAAGCCTTAGATTTGCATGCTATTTATCTTGACCGGATAGAGGTCATGTCCAAAAAACAGTTTATTACGCCCAAGACAAAACACCAGAAAGAATATGTAGAGGCGATAAGGAACTGTGATATTGTTTTTGGTATTGGACCAGCCGGTACCGGTAAGACGTATCTAGCCATGGCCATGGCCGTCTCGGCTTTAAAGAATCAAAAGATCAGCCGGATTATCCTGACCCGGCCGGCGGTAGAAGCCGGAGAAAGCTTGGGGTATCTTCCGGGCGATTTAAATGAAAAAATAAAGCCATACCTTAGGCCTCTTTATGATGCCCTGTATGATATGATGGAGGTTGATGATATCCAGCGTTTTTTAGAAAGAGGGACCATTGAAGTTGCGCCTTTGGCCTACATGCGGGGCAGGACGCTGAATGATGCTTTTATTATTCTTGATGAAGCGCAAAATAGTACGCCCGAACAAATGAAGATGTTTTTGACCAGACTGGGTTTTGATTCTAAGGCCTTAATTACCGGCGATATAACCCAGGTTGATCTGCCGCCGAACCGAATTTCCGGGCTTATTCAAGTCCAATCATTTTTGAAAAATATAGAAGGTATTCGGTTTGTCTATTTAGACGAGCAGGATGTTGTCCGGCATGATTTAGTCCAGGATATTATTAGGGCCTACGCTGGATTTGAGGCCAAAACAAGGAAAAAGCAAAATGAAGAAGTTTAACTGGATGACCAAGAAAGACGATAACAAGACGCAATATACAATACCACTTATCATTACTGCTTTTTTATCTCTGGTATTAATTATTAGTATCTTTATGGGCAGTCAATCTTTCTTGCCGGAACAGGAATTAAAAGAAGGCCGGATAAGCCAAAGAGATATATATGCCCGGTTTGACTTTTCGTTTGAGGATGTTAACGGCGCAAAAATTGACGTAAAGAAGTATGAGTTGATTTTACAGCGCGGACAAAGGATTAATAAGACCCAACAGTTAGCGATTGCAGAGCTAATTCGAATTCAAAGACAGCCCCAGAATTTATATTATTTTTTAGGCATTGTTCTTCTTTTGATAATTTTTTCCATAATCACCGCTGTCTATTTAAACGTATATGAGCCAAAGGTGATTTTACAGAACAAAAATGTGTTATTGTTGTGTATCTTGACTTTGTTTATTGTTATTGCCACAAAGTCGGTTATTATATCGGCTTGGTCTGTGTATTTGATTCCCATGGCCAGCGTATCGATGCTGGTGGCGATTCTTATTGGGCCGGGATTATCGCTTATGTTTACGGTGATTGCCAGTATCTTTGTCGGGATATTAACCGGGGTAAGATTCGATGTTTTAGTAACACTGCTTGCCGGCGGTATTGTTAGTATCTATTCTGTTCTGAATGTACGCCGCAGGCGCGATTTAACTAAGGCCGGGATTCTTATTGGGTTGACTAACCTGGTTTCCATTGTTGCCATGGGATTGATAAATTCTCTGTCGCTTAATAATCTTGTTGTCCGGGGTGGATGGGGCCTGGCGAATGGGCTTATTTCCGCGATTATAGTTACCGGTGTATTACCTATCTTTGAAACCTTATTTCGCATCACTACTAATATCAGTTTATTGGAATTATCGGATTTAAATCAGCCGGTGCTGAAAGAATTAGTGTTAAATGCTCCCGGGACTTATCACCATAGTTTAGTGGTGGGAAATTTGGCGGAGTCAGCGGCCGAGGCTGTAGGTGCCAACAGCTTATTGGCTAGGGTGGGAGGATATTTTCATGATATTGGAAAGCTAAGGATGGCTACTTATTTTAGCGAGAATCAATCATTCTCTGAAGATAAGCACGAGAATCTAAGCCCCACCATCAGCAGCTTGATCATTATCAATCATATCAAGGAGGGGGTGGATCTGGCAAAAAAGTATAAACTGGGCAAAGAGATTGTAGATATTATTGCTCAACATCATGGCGATGATGTCGTGCATTATTTTTATCATCGGGCGCTGGAACAAGGACAAGAAGAAAAAGATAAAATCCAGGCTGAGAATTTTCGTTATTCTGGACCGCGGCCGCAATCCAAAGAGGCGGCGATTGTAATGCTGGCGGACTCTGTAGAGGCGGCATCAAAGTCTCTGCCGCAGCCTACCCCAGCCAAAATTCAAGATATGGTTAACCGGATAATAAATAATAAATTCATCGGGGGTCAATTAGACGAATGTGATTTGACGTTAAAGGACTTGCATATAATTTCTGAGGTGTTTACGCATATTTTAAACGGGATTTTTCATGCCCGTGTTGAGTACCCTAATTTAAGCCAGATACACAATGAACAAAATAAAAATAAAGAATCTCCAGAAAAAGATAAAGGTCAATCAGGCCAAACTAAAAAACCTGGCGCGGCGGATTCTAAATCGAAAGGGAATTGATCAGGCGGAAGTAAGTATCCTTTTGATCGGCGATGCTATGATCCAGGAACTAAATAAAAAATATTTAAATAAAAACCGTCCCACAGATGTTCTGGCCTTCAGGATGCAAGACGGAGATTTTAGGGACTTTAATCCGCAGTTATTGGGTGATATTGTAATATCGGTTGAGACCGCTACGCGGCGCGCGCGCAATTTGAAAACCAGCTGCGAATATGAATTATATCTTTATCTTGCGCACGGGCTGTTGCATCTTTTAGGATACACGGATACGACGAAAAAAGGGGCGCAGGCGATGCAAAGAATTCAAAAGGAGATTTTGAAGCACTATGCATAGGCGAAGATTATTTGAAAGCTTTAATTACGCCATCGAAGGCTTTATGTATGTTTTGAAAACGCAAAAGAACATGCGGCTGCATTTTTTAACGGCGGTGATTGCTGTGCTGCTTGGGCTTTATTTTAATTTCAGCAAGATTGAGTTTGTAATTCTATTGCTGACGATTACTTTTGTATTGATTACTGAAATGTTTAATACTGGAGTCGAGCTTGTGATTGATCTAATCACCAACGAATTTCATCCCTTGGCACGGATTATTAAAGACATCTGCGCCGGTTCGGTTTTAGTGGCTTCTGTCAACGCAGTTTTTGTCGGGTATCTATTGTTTTTGACAAATTTACCAGCCAGCTCTTTGCTGACCAGTTTAGATTACGTTAGGCAAAGGCCATTACATCTTACCTTTGTATCTTTGCTTTTAGTTCTGGCCACGGTAATTTTTTCTAAGGTCAAGTTAGGACGCGGTAAACCATTGCGGGGCGGGATGCCCTCTGGCCATTCGGCGATGGCATTCTCGATGTGGGTGATAAGTATTTTTTTGGCCGAAAATATACTATTAATTTTATTTATGTTTATTCTGGCAATATTGGTTGCGGTCAGTCGGATTAGACCTAATTACCATAGCCTAAAGGAAGTGGTTGTCGGGGCTGGTTTGGGGATCGGGTTGACCAGCTTAATTTTCTTTTTGCTTGCATTTTAAATATGGCGATTTATAAAACCGAGGCAATAGTTTTAGAAAGAAGAGATTACCGGGAGACGAGTTATTTATTGCGTCTTTTTACCTCTGATTTTGGCAAATTAAACGCTCAGGCCAAAGGCGCAAAACGCAAGGTCGATAAATTCGGTACGAATTTTTTGCCGATTAGTTATAATAAAATAGTATTTTATGATAATAAAAGAAGTGATTTGCATATTTTAAGTCAAGCTGATCAGTTAGAGCATTTTGATAGTATTAGCAGCTCTATAGAAAAATTTACTTATGCCTCATATTTTTTAGAGTTGGTTAGCGCGGCAATGCCGCTGGGTCAAAAAAATAAAGAAGTGTTTGAGCTGGTAATGTGTTTTTTGAATGTTTTAAATAAAAAAGAAGAGGTTAAAGACATTGTCCAAATTTTTGAAATTAAGTTTTTGAGTCTATCGGGATTTAACCCGCGGCTTGATTGCTGCGTCAGTTGCAATACACATCTTTTGGAAAAAAGCAGGTTTAGTTATGTGCTGGGGGGGCTTTTATGCCCGAGTTGTTTTTCCGTTGATCCGGCGGCCCGCCCTGTTATGCAGGGCACCATTGCCTCGGTTAATCATATCGAGAAGATGGATTTAGAAAAGATGGCTTCCTTTTGTATGGTTGCTAGCGTCAGAAAGGAACTGGAGCAGATATTAAGAAATTTTATTGATTTTCATCTTGGCCAGAAATTTAAAACCTTGGAATTCATGAAAAAGGTGAGGTTTACTTATGTCTAGTGCTTCTATGGAACAGATAGTATCTTTATGTAAAAGAAGGGGATTTATTTTTCCTGGTTCTGAAATTTACGGCGGTTTAGGCAGTACTTGGGATTACGGGCCACTGGGCGCAGAATTAAAACGTAATTTAAAACAAGCCTGGTGGAAATCGGTCGTGCATGAAAGAGAAGATACCGAAGGCTTGGATGCGGCGATATTGATGCATCCAGTTACCTGGAAGGCCTCTGGCCATGTTGATGGATTTACAGATCCCCTGGTTGACTGCAAAAGCTGTAAACGCCGGTTTCGGGTCGATCATCTAAAAGAAGATAAAAAGAAGCAGAAGAAATGTCCTGATTGTGGCCAGGTTATAGACTTAGAAAAGAATCCGCCGCGGCTTTTCAACCTGATGCTCAAGACATACCTAGGCCCAGTGGAAGATGAAAGTGCGATCACTTATCTTAGGCCGGAAACCGCGCAGGGGATTTTTGTTAACTTCATAAATGTTATTGATTCCCGGCACCGCAAGTTGCCGTTTGGCATTGCTCAGATCGGAAAAAGTTTTCGGAACGAAGTAACCCCGGGTAACTTTACCTTTCGTACGCGTGAATTTGAGCAAATGGAGATAGAATATTTTGTTAAACCAGATGATGCTCAAAAATGGTACAAAGAATGGGTTGCGGTAAGAGAAAAATGGTATCTGGATTTAGGGATTAAAAAAGATAAGTTAAGGCTCCGGGTGCATCCGAAAGAAGAACTCGCCCATTATGCGATCGGGTGTACGGATATAGAATATTTGTTTCCTTTTGGCTGGTCAGAACTCGAGGGCGTAGCCAATCGGGGGGATTTTGATTTAAAGCAACACGCGCAATTTAGCGGTAAGGACTTACGTTTTTATGAACAGGCGAGCAACCAGAGATATTTGCCTTATGTGATTGAGCCATCAGGAGGGGTTGACCGGGCGGCGTTGGCCTTTTTGGTTGATGCCTATCGGGAAGAGGAAGTAAAAGGGGCAAAACGGGTGGTACTTGGTCTGCACAAAAATCTTGCGCCGTACAAGATTGCGGTTTTGCCGTTACTTAAAAAACGTGATGATATTGTACAATTAGCTAAAAAAATTATCAGTGGCTTAGGAAAGAAATTTGTGGTAAAATACGACGATACTGCCTCTATTGGCAAGCTCTATCGACGCCAGGATGAAATTGGCACCTTGTATTGCGTCACCGTGGATGTGGAATCATTGCAGGATAATAAAGTTACTGTCCGGGACCGTGATTCCATGTTACAAGATAGGGTAAGTCTCGATAAACTCGAAGAATATTTTAATGATAAAGGACTGTGAAATTAATTTTGTTTAATTGTTAAAAAGGAGGATTTGTTTCAATGGGTAAAAAATATGTCTACTTCTTTGGAAAAGGAAAATCAGAGGGAAATACAAAGATGAAAGCAATCTTGGGCGGCAAAGGTGCTAACCTAGCCGAGATGGCCCGGATTGGGACGCCGGTACCGCCAGGATTTACAATATCAACTGAAGTTTGCGATTATTACAATAAGCATAACAAAAAATATCCTGCCCAATTGCAAAAGCAAATAGATGATAATATTGCCAAATTAGAGAAAAGCATGCAGGCCAAGCTCGGTGATCCCAAAAATCCGTTACTTGTTTCGGTTAGAAGCGGCGCGGCGGTATCGATGCCGGGGATGATGGATACCGTACTCAATTTAGGTTTAAACGACGCGGCGGTATATGGTCTAGCAAAAAAGACCAATAATGAAAGACTGGCCTGGGATGCCTACAGAAGGTTTATTGATATGTTTGCTGATGTGGTTATGGGTGTTTCACATGAACATTTCGAAGAAAAATTATCGGCGATAAAGAAAAAATATAAGGCAAAGCTGGATACAGATTTAACCGCAGCACAACTTAAAGAATTAGTTTTTGCCTATAAAGAGGTTTATAAAAAACATGCAAAGAAACCCTTTCCCAGCCAGGCTAAAGATCAGTTAATGGCTGCGGTAAATGCGGTGTTCGGTTCCTGGAATACAGAGCGTGCCGTAATATACCGAAGGATCAACCGGATTACAGATCTTCTAGGTACAGCGGTTAATGTCCAGGCCATGGTGTTTGGGAATATGGGTAATACCTCTGGAACCGGGGTTGCTTTTACGCGCAATCCCGCTACCGGTGGCAAGGAGTTTTTTGGAGAATTTCTTATTAATGCCCAAGGTGAAGATGTAGTGGCCGGTATTAGGACGCCGGAGCCGATTAGTGGTTTAAAAAAAGAAATGCCGCGTATATACAAAGAGCTTAATATTATCCGGTATCGCCTGGAGAAGCATTATAAGGATATGCAGGATATAGAATTTACAATTCAGGAAGGCAAGCTGTTCATGCTTCAGACGCGAACGGGAAAACGCACCGGGCTTGCCGCGGTAAAGATCGCTTATGATATGGAAAAGGAGAAGCTTATTACGCCCAAAGAAGCGCTTTTGCGTATTGAAGGTGAACAGCTTAATCAATTATTATTTCCCATATTTGATACTCAGGCCAAGGCCAAGGCTAAAAAGATTGCCAAGGGTCTACCAGCAGGTCCGGGGGCAGCCTCAGGACAGGTGGTATTTACAGCAGATGTTGCCGAGGCCTGGAAGCAAAAAGGGAAAAAAGTTATTCTAGTCAGGCACGAAACCTCTCCCGAAGATGTAGCGGGCATGAATGCCGCAGAAGGAATTCTGACCTCTACCGGCGGCATGACTTCGCATGCAGCAGTTGTTGCCCGGGGCTGGGGTAAATGCTGTATTGCCGGTTGCAGCGCCCTTAATATCGACTATAGCCGGAAACAGATTTCCGTGGGTAATACCATAATTAAAGAAGGCGATTGGATATCCTTGGATGGGTCTACGGGTGAGGTGATTTTAGGTCATATAAAATCTAGCTCAAGTCCCGTGATTGCCGGTATTGTCGAGAATAACGCCAAGGCCAAAAAAGAGCCTATTTATAACATGTTTTGCCAGGTAATGAAATGGGCGGATAAATACCGCAAACTTAATGTCAGAACCAATGCCGATACCCCGCGTGATTCAATGGCAGCGCGGCGCTTGGGCGCCGAAGGCATTGGGCTTACCCGGACAGAGCATATGTTTTTTGAGGGTGATAGAATTTGGGCGGTTCGCGAGTTTATTTTAGCGCAAGATAAAAAAGACAGAGAACGTGCCTTAGGTAAGCTGTTGCCTTATCAACGCCATGATTTTGAGGGTATTTTTAAAGAAATGAACGGATTGCCAGTGACGATCAGATTGCTTGATCCGCCCTTGCACGAATTTCTGCCTAATGATGCCGCCGGACAAAAAGAGATGGCTAAACGCATGAAGATTTCTCTGGATAAGATTAAGCAGCTTATTACTAATTTGCACGAGTTGAATCCCATGCTCGGCCATCGTGGTTGTCGGTTATCGATAACTTACCCAGAACTTTGCATTATGCAGACAACAGCGATTATTGAAGCGGCTTGTAATCAGGCCAAAAAGGGGATTAAGGTTCTGCCGGAAATCATGATCCCTTTAATCGGCACAACAAACGAATTCAATTATCTGGAATCGATTGTACGCAAGACAGCCGATGAGATTATTAAAAAGAGAAAATCCAGAGTCAAGTATATAGTTGGTACGATGATCGAAATTCCACGCGCTGCAATTACCGCCGACAAGATTGCCCGTAACGCCGAATTTTTCTCTTTTGGCACGAATGATCTTACCCAGATGACCTTTGGCTACAGCCGTGATGATGCGGGTGTGTTTTTACCCGAATATGTAGAGAAAAAAATTCTACCTGAAGACCCCTTCCAGGTCATTGATCAGGAAGGGGTGGGCCAGCTTGTACAAACGGCAGTAAGTTTAGGCCGCAAGACAAAGAAAACGCTTAAGTGCGGCATATGCGGTGAGCACGGCGGAGAACCAAAATCCGTCAAGTTCTGTCATAAAGTGGGACTAAATTATGTTAGCTGTTCGCCGTTCAGGGTGCCGGTTGCGCGTTTAGCTGCGGCACAAGCGGTGTTAGAAGAATAAAGGGAGGATACAATATTAGGCTATGGATCCGATCAGACTCTATCTTAAGGATATTAAAAATATTCCTCTTTTAACCCCGGAAGAAGAAATAAAGATATCCAAAAGAGCAAAACGTGGTAATGCCGCAGCCTGCAAGTTAATGATCAAATCCAATTTGAGGTTAGTAGTAAACATTGCTAAAAAATACAGTTTCTTGGGTGTGCCGATTACGGATTTGATTGAAGAGGGTAATTTAGGCCTGATGAAGGCGGTAAAAAAATTTGAACCCAAAAGAGGATATCGCTTTAGTACCTATGCGGCCTGGTGGATACGCCAGTATATAACCCGTGCGATTGCCAACCAAAGTAAGACCATTCGCGTTCCGGTTTATCTTACCGAAACGATTACAAAATGGAAGCGTGTTTCAGAGCGTCTGGCCCAGAAATTAGGCAGGATCCCCACCTTAAAGGAAATCTCCAAGAAAATGAAGATCACGATAAAGAAAGCGCGTCAGTTAAGCGAGATTGTTACGCGAACAACGTCGTTACATAAACCAATCGGAGAGGATTCCTCGGGAGAGTTTATGGATTTAATCCAGGATGAATCAGCGGTTTCTCCATTTGATGAGTTAAGCCAACTTTTGCGTCATGAGAAGATTTCGGAAATGCTAGAACGCATGTCTGAACGTGAGAAGCAAATCCTGGTGTTACGGTATGGCTTGGAAGATCATACGTTTAGGACCTTGGAGGAGACGGCAAGGTATTTTAAGATAAGCAGAGAACGTGTACGCCAAATAGAAAACAATGCATTGAAAAAATTGCGTAATTTAATGCAGGAGGCCGATGAATGAGCACATTAAACAAGTTATCTTGTTCGATTCGTGATGTACCTGATTTCCCGAAAAAAGGAATTATCTTCAAGGATATTACTACGCTGTTGCAGGATCCAAAAATGTTTAAGAAGGCTATTGATGCTATATATAAAAATTACAAAAACAAAAAAGTGGACTGCGTGGCTTGTGTAGAAGCACGCGGTTTTATCTTTGGCGCTGTTTTGGCCTACAAATTAAATGCCGGGCTTATCCTTGTGCGAAAAAAAGGGAAACTTCCTTATAAAACACATAGCATCACCTATGCGCTTGAATACGGTAAAGATACTTTAGAGATACATCAAGATGCGGTTAAGCCCAAGGCACGGGTTTTAGTGGTTGACGATCTTCTGGCTACCGGCGGTACAATAACTGCCGTGTGCCGCTTGATACAAAAACAAAAGGCAAATATTGTCGGGGTGGCTTTTTTGATTGAGCTTAAATTCCTTTCGGGAAGGGAAAAGCTGAAAAAATATCCAATTTATTCTTTGATTAAATATTAATCAAAAATAATCTGGTTGATGGATTTTGGTTTTATCTGTGAAGCTTATTATCATTTTTATCCTGCCGTTTCTTCTGCTTACTATAGACACCCATGCTGAATCTGGTAATATAGGGCAGCTGGTATCGCTTGATTATCAGGATGCTACGTTATGGGAAGTACTACGAGACCTTAGCGATCAAACCGGTATGAATTTCACTTTGGATCAAAACATCCAGGATAAACAAATCACAATCTACCTGGATGGAGTATCTTTACAGGATGCGCTCGGTGTTATTAGCGAGGTTGCACAGGTAAAATACAGTATGACAGCTAGTAATAGCTATCGATTTAGCGCCCCGGAATGAATCCATAATCTTTGTCTCTTACCCCTTGTAAAATCAGTATGTTATGGTATACTTTATTACCTTATTTTAGGTAAAATTATGAAAATCAGGACTCTATTATTAATTATTGTTTTAACCTGTCCGCAGCCTTTTGTGACTTATAATGCTGCCTGGGCCCAGATATGCCTTTCTCCGTCGATAAATGTAAGCCAGCAGTTTTTTCGGGGCATTTTTATCGTCAAAAGTAGTGAATTTAAATTTTATCAAAAATTATTAAAACAAGTTAGAGACTTTACTAATGGTGGATGTCGAACCGCATCGGTAAATCTGGCCGTAATTATACAATTAAGGGGAGAAAAGACAGTGGTGCTAGGTGTAAATGATAGCCATGTTTGGGTGGAAACAGATCAATATATACTTGATCCTATGCCGAATGGGCATAAAGATTATTACAAAGAACCTGAAACACAGCGGCTTTGGGAAGCCACAGGTGGAGTGATTGTCAAGGGCAGTTACATAGCCCAAAGATTTTATCAGGGGGTATGTAACTGCCCTTGACAATCACTCCACCTGTGGCTTC
>Ga0180009_10000095_pt1 | contig 159010 bp, 144 predicted proteins | sample OS_PC_MetaG_FD_123537 | JGI IMG/M metagenome (GOLD analysis project Ga0180009, IMG submission 123537) | Groundwater microbial communities from the Aspo Hard Rock Laboratory (HRL) deep subsurface site, Sweden - OS_PC_MetaG | ecosystem: Environmental > Aquatic > Deep subsurface > Groundwater...
CGGCTCAACAGACGCCCCCGCAGTAAGCGTATGGGAAACAGCCGTAGTAAATGGTGAGCTTTTCAGCTTCAGTTATGGCGAATTTGCCGGTTATCTTGAACTTCCCACCCTTGATTTTGTATTAGAAATACGCGATGAGACAGGTACTGAGGCTATCGTTTCTTATTCAGCACCATTGTCAACATTAGGACTCGAAGGTCAGGCCTTAACAGTTGTTGCTTCTGGTTTTCTCAATCCGGCTAATAATAGCGATGGTTCAGGATTTGGATTATTTGTGGCATTAGCTTCAGGTGGCGCACTGGTTGAGTTGCCAATTTTCACCAGCATTGAAGAGTCTGTTGAAATTGGCACAATGAGCTTTTATCCCAATCCTGCTAAAGATCAGATTGCGATCAATTATGATTTAGCAAATAGCGCTGAAGTAAAAGTTGAAATTTTCAATCTGGTAGGTGCCAAAGTTTATGAAAACAATTTAGGTCGTCAACTATCAGGGCTCAACAACCAAGTTATTAATCTTAATGAATTCAAAAATGGTATGTATCTCTTGCGACTTACTGCCAACAACTACCCGCTAACCACAAAATTTATGATCAATAAATAGGTTAGTGCCACTATATATACTAACGGAGGCTGTCCTGAATGGGGCAGCCTCTTTACTTTTTAGAGTTTTGTAAACTCGAGTTTTACTGCTTGTATTGCCATTTGGCTAACTGAGATATCAAGCGTTAACAAGATACTGGCAAGTTGCTCTGCGGTGGCATTTTCCGGTAAATTAGAAACCGCCAGATTGATTTGTTTGATCAATTCCTCTTTGGCAGTTGAAATAAGTTGCCAGGTTTTTTCGGAAACATATAATTGTTGGGCGAGATTGTGTTCAAATTCTTCTCTGATATTTTGAAGCAAGGCCAAATGAAAATTTCTAATGTTGCTGCCTTGTTGCAAATTTCTTTTTACAAGACTTTGTGGTTGAATTCTTTCCAGATAAAGTATCAAGCGCTCCATCGCCTGAATTTTCAACGGACTGACTAGCTTCTTGCGCTCAATCATCTCTGAATGTTCCATCTTTAGTTGCTCCAACTTAAGCTCATTCTGACTCAAAATAGGCTCAGTTGTAGTATTTTTTCGATTTACCTGCTTGATCAATGCCAGAATAAGCACTGTAAGCGCAGCAATGGGAACAATAAAAACCAAAACTCCAAGCAAAAGTGAAATTTGAAATTGCATATAAATAGCTTTTAATCTTCAACGAACGGCTAAATTAACAATTCATTGCATTGGCCTGTTAACTTCACCAAACTATTCTCACAACAGCCTAAGTATTTGTTGTAGGATGTTTTATGTAAAAAGTTAATGAATCGTGACAGACCAAAACCAGCTCCATCATACAGTCAACCAATCATTTCAGGCAAAGGTCACTCAAATTTAATACGAGTTGTTAATCCTTAAACAGCAAAACACTACCTTTGTCCCTTTCGTAAAAAATGGATCATATGTCGAAGCGCAATCATCAATTATCAAAACGGCTGCTTTCACTCAGTGAATCTGCCACACTTGAAATGACTCGAAAAAGCCGCGAACTGCGTGAACAGGGAGTTGATATCATTACGTTAAGCATTGGCGAGCCCGATTTTAACACCCCCGAAAGTGTAAAACAAGCAGGTATAAAAGCCATCGAGAACAACCTTACGCATTACCCGCCTGTTCCCGGAACAAATGAAATCAGAGCTGCCATTGCAGAAAAATTAAAACGCGACAACGACCTTAACTATAAGGCATCTCAAATCATCGTTTCCAATGGCGCCAAGCAGTCCATTATGAATGCTTTTTTCAGCATTTTAGATCCCGGTGACGATGTACTTATTCCTGCACCCTATTGGGTTTCGTACCCCGAAATGGTAAAAATGGCCGGTGGTAATCCCATCAGCATTCCCACCACTGTGGATCAAGACTTTAAAATTTCGGCCGACCAACTGGAAAAAGCCATTACAAAAAATACCAAGGCATTTATTTTCAGCAGCCCCTGTAATCCAAGCGGTTCTGTTTATGACCGCAAAGAATTGGAACAGCTGGCTAGTGTTTTTGAACAGCATCCAGAAATTTACATTATTTCGGACGAGATATATGAGTACATTCGTTTTGAAGGCAAACACGAAAGTATCGCCTCATTCGAAAGCATAAAAGATCAGGTAATACTTATCAACGGCCTTTCAAAAGGCTTTGCGATGACAGGTTGGCGCGTGGGTTATCTGGCAGCACACCAGGAAATTGTTAATGCCTGTATTAATATTCAGGGGCAATACACTTCGGGTAGTTGCACAATTTCTCAGGCGGCAGCGCTGGAAGCTGTTAAAACTATTCCTACAGAATCAGCCGAGTTGAATACAATGAACTCAACGTTCAAAACCCGACGCGACTTGCTGTTTAACCGCCTTAATACCATTGAAGGGATCATCCCCAATAAGCCAAAAGGCGCTTTTTATATGTTTCCTGATATCAGCTATTATTTTGGCAAAACAGCTGGTGATTTCAGGATAGCTAACAGCCGTGATCTCAGCCTTTATTTACTCGAAAAAGCCCACGTAGCGCTGGTTAGCGGCGATGCATTTGGTTGCGACAATTGCATCAGGTTTTCGTATGCTACCACAGAATCCTTGCTCGAAGAGGCCTGTAATCGGATCGAAAAAGCACTTAAGCTTTTAAAATAAACGCTTTAGTAAACAATAGCATTTACGACCAATTCGTTTTTATCTACTAATTTACAAATCATACTTTTGTCACAAAAAATACACATGCTCACATCAGAAAGTGTTTCACGGCTGTTTAACGATTTCAATCGCCTGAGGGTAATGGTAGTGGGTGATGTGATGGTTGACAGTTATTTATTTGGCCATGTTGACCGCATCTCTCCCGAAGCACCGGTGCCCGTTGTGGCCGTATCAAAACGTTCTGACAGACTTGGCGGAGCTGCAAATGTAGCCCTAAACCTTAAAGCGCTGGGGGCGGAAGCAATTTTATGCTCTGTCGTTGGTGATGACTATAAAGGATTGACATTTAACGAATTGCTCATCGAATATAAGCTACCTGTTCATGGCATCATAAAAAGCAAAGAGAGAACCACAACCACAAAATTCCGTGTCATCGGCAATAATGTACAAATGTTGCGAGTTGACGAAGAAGACACCCATGACCTCAGTCTGACGGAAACAAAAGAACTTCTTTTCACGATTAGGAAAATCGTTGATCACGATCAAATTGATGCCATCATTTTACAAGATTATAATAAAGGAGTATTAACACCCGAAATTATTGAGACAGTAATTTCACTCGCCAAGGCCAAAAATATTCCAGTGAGCGTTGACCCCAAGAAAAAAAATTTCCTGGCCTATAAAAATGCTACCTTTTTTAAACCTAATTTGAAAGAGCTTCAAGAAGGACTCCATGTTTCAATCAAAGCAGGCGGACTTTCCACAATTGTTGAAGCCATCAGTGAGCTACAATCTTTGCTTCAGGTTGACTATGTGATGACAACCTTATCCGAACGTGGCTTATTAATCAGATACCCCGATGGAGATCAGTTGAAGGAGTTGCATCTTCCGGCCCATCTGCGCAGCATTGCCGATGTTTCCGGGGCTGGAGACACTGTAATTAGTGTGGCAACGCTTTGTTTGGCATTACAACAAGAAGCAGAAAATATTGCAGCGCTTGCAAATCTGGCAGGTGGAATTGTATGCGAAGAGGTCGGTGTTGTGCCGATCGATAAAAACAAATTCCACGACGAAGTGTTAAGATTGATGGTACGTTAATAAATCCAGTACATGACAACTAACATCGGAAAAAAAGAACAGGTGCGCATTATGTTTGACAATATCGCGCACAAATACGATTTTTTAAACCATTTTTTATCTGCCGGCATCGACCGCGGATGGCGCAGTAAAATGGTAAAAATGGTAGCCAAAAACAAGCCGACAGCTGTACTGGATGTTGCTACCGGAACAGCTGATTTGGCCATAGCGCTTGCCAAATACACCAGCTCTCCTATTGTTGGAATAGACATCTCAAACGGCATGCTTGATATTGGCCGGGAGAAGATAAAGTACCGCGGTCGTTCGCAACAAATTATGCTGCAGCAGGCCGACTCTGAAGATTTGCCTTTTGAAGAGGGCAGGTTTGATGTGGTGATGGTAGCTTTTGGTGTTAGAAATTTTGAAACACTGGACAAAGGTTTGTCAGAAATGCAACGCGTGTTACGTTCAGGAGGAATGGTGGCTATTCTTGAATTTTCGCGACCGCGAACCTTCCCTATAAAACAGTTGTATCAGTTTTACTTTAAGTTTATGCTGCCTTTTTTGGGACGCCTGATCTCGCGGGATAAATCTGCTTACACTTATTTACCTGATTCAGTAGGGCAATTTCCGGATGGCCACGATTTCCTTAATCACCTTCATCAGGCAGGCTTCGATAAAACCAGTGAAAGGCGACTTAGCTTCGGTATCGCAACCATTTATACCGGCCATAAAATGATGCCGGGACAATAAAATGTTTGATCCAAGGTCTAATTCACTATTTTTGCAACCAAATTCAGTTGCCACTCAAAAATGCTTTGAAATAAAACAAGCCTTTTCATCGTTTGAGCAACAAATTTGAAAACTACTTTGTCTTGAAACAGCGCGCACAAAAATTCTTTTTTATCTTCCTAATCCTCATGATTGCAATGAGTGCTTCAGCTCAGCGCAAAAAAGTGATGAACCTGCCTAAGTACGACCTCGATCCTTATCATTTTGGATTTATCCTGGCCGGCAATCAAATGCATTATTCATTGAAAATGAATGAGGGCTTTCAGTTAATAAACTACGATGCATCCTATTGGCCGGAGCAACCCAATAGTGATTCTGTTGCATTGTATAGTTTAAACGCAGTTCCAACACCAGGTTTTACGATAGGTATCGTTGGAAACCTACGCCTCGGTAATCATTTTGATCTGCGATTTATTCCTTCATTAAGTTTTGGTGAACGACATTTGGATTATAAAATCAAGGAGTACAAAGACGGGGCAGAAAGTTTTGTCAGTTTCAGAAAAAGCAGTGCCTCAACTTTTGTTGAATTTCCTTTGCATATCAAATTCAGATCGAAAAGACTTAATAATGCTGCAGCATATATCATTGGTGGCGCCAATTATACCATGGATTTAGCCTCTCAGAAGAAAAAAGAAATGGACATATCAAATCCGGATGGAACTACCAGTACAATCGTAGAAGGCGTGAGAACTAACCGCAATGATCTTGCATTAGAAATTGGTACTGGCTTTGATTTTTATACGAATTTCTTCAAATTTGGTATTGAACTTAAAATGAGTTACGGACTAGGCAACATCCTTTCTCAGGACGAATACATCTATAGTTCAAGCATTGAGTCGATGCGCAATAAAGTATTTCAAATTTCATTCACTTTTGAATAGCAATTATGAAACCTGCTGAAAATAGGGAAGTCTTATTTCAAAACCTGATTCAAAAATCGACCATGAAACAGGATATTTATGCCAATACTTTTGCGGCATTGCGTCTGTTTAAATCTGTAATTGAAGAAATTACAAAGGATTATATGGTGAAGTTTGAATCCATGAAGACACACCGAAACATTGCATTTGAAAACCGGTATCGTGGCGACTTTGAGATCGAACTTAAGTTTGGCGGTGATATTTTGCTTTTTTTGATGCACACCAATGTATTCGAGTTTTCGCGCGATCACGAAATTATGCGCACACCCTATATCAAAGAAGACAGATCACGATCCTATTGCGGCATCATCAATATTTATAACTTCTTGTCCGATTCCTTTAAATACAACCGTTTCAATGATATTGGATACCTGATTGGCAGGGTTTTTATTAACAAAGACAACCATTATTTCATTGAAGGGAAACGCGAACTGGGATTGCTACTGAATAATTTCAGCAAGAATGAACTGGATCGGGAAGCCGCCAAAAATTTAATGGAAGCTGCTATTACATATACCATTAACTTTGACTTACTCACTCCACCCTACGAAAGTGTGAAATTAGTTACCGTAAATGAAATGAAAAACACCCTTGATGCCATTTCAATGAAAACAGGAAAGCGGTTAGGGTTTCATTTTCAAGCAGATAGCAATAACCTTAAATCTGAATAAAAAATATTTTACTTTTTGCTTTGCGGAAAATAAAATTTAGCTATTTTTGCAACCTCAAATGACAATAAAGGCTCCCATCGTCTAGCCAGGTCAGGACGCCAGGTTTTCATCCTGGTAACAGGGGTTCAAATCCCCTTGGGAGTACAAAAGCCGCTTTATCAAGCGGCTTTTTTTATTCTTGTATTTTCAGGTAATTATTGTACCCTTTTAAATTATACGTTTATTGGAATTGCTGAATTTGAGTTTACGCTTAAAATTTGAGGCATAAAAAAAAGAGACCGTAAAAATTTACGATCTCTCTTGGGGTGGGAACTACTGGATTCGAACCAGTGACCCTCTGCTTGTAAGGCAGATGCTCTGAACCAGCTGAGCTAAGCTCCCTTGTGTTTGGGAGTGCAAATATAATTCAATTTTCTTTTTGACAAATGATTTTTAAAAAAAAATGAGCAATTACATGAAACTTTTTCATAACTAATTATTTATCTGACCTTTAGAATATATTTCAACTCACTTTTGTTCCGTATCCGAAAAAGCAATTGATCTGTATGAACCCTACTTTTTTGATTTCCAATAGTATCGTTCATGTTATTTATTTTTTAATTTTGTCAACAGTGATTTTCTAATAAACCAACTGCCCATGTTATGCTATCTGCAGAATATTATTGTTGCTGACCTCTTGTCGTACTGGATTAGTATTGCGCTAATTCCTTTTACGATAGGTTTGGTTGCTTTCTTTCTCATCCATAGACGCAACAACAAACGTCATTTCAAAAATATTGAAGAACAATTTGACGAAAAGCTACAGCAGCTCGCCCTTCATAATGAAAATCAATCAACGGCTTTTAAGCAGGGCATCCAAAAGTTAATCAATGAATTAAATCAACGGTTGACAGTGCATGAAAACAGAAACATTAAAATTCTGTCACAACTCGAAGAGCTACAACACATTTTGCAAAACCCTGATGACGACATCGAAACAGAAACCGAAAACACCAGCAATAAGGATTGAGTTTTATACCGACTACTAAATATCAATTTTTACTCCTATTGCTGATTAGGTCGTTGATTTTCTGATAAAATATGTAAAAGCACTCCCTGCAACTACATATACATATTTGAAATAGCATCCAGATTTTCCCACAAGACTCCTGTTACAATGACTATGACGATTGCAACAACCGAGAAGATTATCCCAATCAAAGCCAATACGCCATAAATTGTAAAATAGCTGCCTACATTTCTTAATGCTGCTGTTGCTGCAAATCTATTCCCCTGATAATAGGCGGAATTAGTATTATTTGCAGCTTTTACAAGCAATACACCAAGCCAAATGGGGAGCCAGGCAATCAAAATACCAACAATTGTAAGGGCTATCAAGGCACCATAAACAATTAATATCACGCCCAGAAATTTAATCCATCCGGCAGAATTTTTCAGAGGCTGAATTAATTCACGAATCAGCATCTCATCTTGTTGATTTTCTTCCATAATGTGCGTTTTAAGTGGTTCAAATTAACGAGTTCAGCATGTTAAAAAGGCTGAATAAAGTGTAAATTTAGTAATTTTGCAATATATTTAATCCACAATCCATGAATTTATCCTCTTCTTCCCTCAAAGTTATTTCTGTTAACATCTCAACCGAAAAAGGAACAGTTAAAAAGCCGGTCGAAAATATTCAACTTACCCATGAAGGTATTATAAACGATGCCCACGCAGGAAGCTGGCACCGCATGGTGAGTTTGCTGGGAACAGAAAGCTTCAGAAAATTTGAAAAAGAAGCAGGAAGGCCTCTGGCTTATGGCGAATTTGCGGAAAATATTACCACTGAAGGAATTATTTTGCACGAAACAGCTCCATTTGATCAGTTTCAGATTGGTGATGTATTGCTTGAAGTGACCCAAATTGGCAAAAAATGTCACGGAAGCAGTTGTGCAATATTTAAGGAGGTAGGCAATTGCGTGATGCCAAAGGAAGGCATTTTTGCACGCGTGCTGAATGAAGGAGTTCTAAAACCGGGAGATAAAGGAATCTACCTACCAAAAACATTTAAAGTAATGGTGATTACCTTATCCGACAGGGCAAGCAAAGGCACTTATGAAGATTTGAGCGGCCCCGCTTTGGCAGATGAGCTAATTCCATTTTTTGGCATGAACAACTGGCATTATAACCTCGACAGGCAACTTATACCCGATAACAAGGATCAGCTTTCGACTTTATTGCAAAAAGCTAAAATGGAATCCTATGATATGGTGTTTACCACCGGCGGCACCGGAATTGGCCTTCGAGACATTACTCCTGATGTTGTAAAAGCACATTTGGACGTAGAAATCCCGGGTATTATGGAACAAATCCGGCATAAATATGGCAGTGAAAAACCGCAAGCCCTGCTAAGCAGAAGCATCGCAGGTCGTATGGGCGAAACACTGGTTTATGCCCTTCCGGGGAGTAAAAAGGCCATTAAAGAGTATATGTCCGAAATTCTCCTTACACTGCGCCATTTGCTCTTTATGCTCAAAGGCATTGACATCCATTAAGCCAATCCTTTCCTAATGGACTTATTAACATCTCGCTGAATATATTTTTTTCAATAAAATTAGCCTATTAAACTAAGGCTGGCTTATCTTTGCAAAAAGCGCAGCTTCAAGATGAATAAAAGACAACTCCAGCACCTGCTTAAAAATAAATACTTCTATACCATTATTATATTTGGTGTTTGGATTTTGTTTTTCGACCAAAACAGGTTGACCAATCAATTTAGATTGCAGCAGAATCTTTCTGCCCTCAAAGCGCAAAAAGACTATTACCTGCAAGAAATTGAACAGCAAAACAACATCACAAAAGCCCTGCAAAACGACACAGTAATGCTTGAAAAACTTGCGCGGGAAAAATACCTGATGAAACGCGATAAGGAAGTGATTTACGTAATTGTTAAAGAGTAATTTCCTACTTTGCTGTACCTGTCTGAATTTCTGCCAACGACTTCATCCATGCTGAAATCTGCTGAAAAAAAATACCAGAAAGCTCCAAATGCAAAATGCGTAAAAGTAAAATTCAATGCCTTTTTTCGACCCATTTCATAAACCCTTGTTGAATTTACAATAATGCCACAATTTATAGTGATTATGGCATAATAACAGCTGTTTAGCGCGAACAAAAACTGCCCAATTTTTGTTATAAATGCAGATCAAATGACAATACAATGCGCAACTTTATAAACTTTCTTTTTAGAAATCGTTTCAATAACAGGCTCTACTCTCCCCGCTCCTTTTCTGCACATAAAAATCATGAAAAGCAAGGTGTTGTGAGGTATCAATTTCACATGCCAGGTATAAAAAACTACCACTTGCTGCCATTTAAAAGCAAACTGCAGGGTTCATTGAATATCTTTAAGCCATACTGGAACAAAACAATGAACAAAACAATTCGCTAATGACAACAGCGCATTTAGTTGAGGCCAACGGACTCATCAAGCGATTTGGCGCTATCAAAGCTGTTGATGGTGTTAGTTTCACTGTAAACAGAGGCGATATATATGGATTCCTGGGACCCAATGGATCCGGTAAAAGCACAACGATAAGAATGATGCTGGGTTTGATAAAACCCGATAAAGGTGAAGTCAAATTGTTTGGGCAACCCATGAACAGAAAGAATTACAAGTTATTGGCCAAGGTAGGCGCCCTTATTGAACGACCGGATTTCTATACTTACCTTTCTGCTTCAAAAAACCTTGAGCTGCTTTCGAGCTATTCCGGTTTGCCAAAAGACAGCAGTCGGATCAGTGAGATACTGGATTTGGTAGGCCTAAGTGACAGAGCTGACAGCAAAGTGAGAACCTTTAGCCAAGGTATGAAGCAAAGACTTGGCATTGCGCAAACGCTGCTCCATGATCCCGAACTAATTATTCTTGACGAACCTGTAAACGGCCTTGATCCACAAGGGATTAAGGATGTTAGAAACCTGTTATACAAACTTAATCAGGAAATGGGAAAAACCCTGATAATTTCATCGCACATCTTGCGTGAGATGGAGCTTGTTGCCAATCGCATGCTGGTAATCAGTCATGGAAAAGTGATGATAGAAGGCGATGTAAAAAGCTTGCTGAAAAGCAGTTCCGTAAAAGTTATTTTAGCGACCAATGACACCTCCAAGGCTGTGGATTTAATAAAAAAAACCTACCCGGATATACAACTGGAAATAAACAAACTCAATGAAATAATCTTTCAGACGACAACCGAGGAAGTGCCAAAAATCAATCAACAGCTTGTAGAATCAGGCATTAAAGTGTATCAGTTGAGTGCATTAAACAGTCTTGAAGATTACTTTTTATCCATCACAGCATGACAAATTTAATCAGGATAGAATTTGATAAGTTATTCAGAAGAGGAATTACTTACATCGGTTTCGCAGCGATATTACTTATTGTATTGGTAATTCAGGTGGGCATGTTTGTTGAAGGAAAAAAACTACTCGACTTCCTTATTAAAAGTCTTTCAGATGTTTTCATGCTCGAAGGAAACCTCATAAATATTTACACCGTATCGTATGTGGTACTAAACAGCCTCTGGATTCATATTCCGGTGCTCGTCGCCATTGTTGCCGGCGATATGGTTTCGGGTGAAGCTGGTCGCGGAACTTTCAGATTGCTCATCACCCGGCCGGTAAGTCGCACCAAACTATTAACAGCCAAATATATAACAGCCCAGGCATACACCGCCATGTTGATTCTGTTTTTAGTTTTTATGAGTCTTGGGATCGGAAAATTATTTTTCGAACCGGGCGATATGATCGTGCTTATGGAAACCATAAACATCTTTGATGCATCTGATGTTTTGTGGCGATTTATGGCAGCCTATTCCTATGGCATGGTGAGTATGTGGGTAGTTTCAGGCCTGGCTTTTCTGTTCTCCACGCGTGCTTCAAACTCGCTGGGACCAGTGGTTGCCAGTATGTCGGTGTTGATTTTATTTTCTATAATATCCAATTTCAGTATTGGCATTTTCGATCCCATTAAGCCTTATCGTTTTACGACTTATCTGAGTGGCTGGCAATTATTTTTCGCAGAACCTCTTGACTGGAAAGCCATTACAAATGCATTGCTGATTATGACGGCCCATATTACGGTTTTCTATCTGGCTGCATTGTACATTTTCAGGAACAAAGACATTCAATCCTAAAAAAGCTAAACGAAGCCGGTCAGTATATACATTTTTCGCAGCGTTGATCACTTAAAACAATAAATAATAAACAGATGGCACCTATTCATATCCTAAAATACCTTCAAAATAGTCTTCTCATTCTCGTTCTAATAATTCCATTTACCATCAAAGCACAGCCGCTTGCCGACAGTTTAGTCAAAGAAGTGCTAAAAAAAAATGCACTGGTTCAATCATTTCGTGCTGACGTAAGTATTGATGTAGATGTTGATTTTATTAATATTCCCATAAAAAAAGGTCGGATTTTTTTTAAAGCACCTGATAAGTTTAAATTCAGGGCTACAGGATTTGTGTTAGTTCCCAAAAAAGGGCTTGATTTTTCCGTTCAGGAAATGCTGCTACAGCCTCATACCGCCATTTATGTGTCGTCGGACGACACAAACCATATGCTGAAAATTGTACCTATGAGTCAGGATGCAGATTATGTTATTGCAAATTTATGGATAGATCAAAAAAATCTAAGGATTAGTAAAGTAGCAATAACCAGTCAGCAACAAGGCAATTTCCTGATGAAATTTGGCTATGGCGACCTGGAATTTGATATTCCAACATCAACTGAGGTTTTTTTTGATATCAGTCAGGTTGATATCCCCATGCAGTTTATCACCAATATGAAGCCTAAAAGAAAAGACAAAAATAGCCAGACGCAAGGCCGTGTGAAAATGACCTACAGCAATTTTAAAATTAACGGAGAAATCCCCGATCAGGTTTTCGAAGAAAACGATAATGATTCAACAGTATTGATAGAAAATTAGAATTTCACCCTGCTGTTTTATCTTTCTAAAACTCACCATCATCCATCATTGGCGCATCACCCCTTGATTGTCCATTGCGTTTTTTCTGCTGGTTTATCCGATAATTAAAATTAAGGGTAATGGTGGTCGTACTCCAGCGAAACTCGCTATTGGAATAAAAATCTTCTCCAAAGGTTTCAAAGGCCCAGCGGCGCGTGCTGAAAATATCTCTTACACTCAGTGTCAGCGTTCCCTGACCTTTCAATATATCTTTGCTGGCGCCAAAATCAGCAGACCAGGTAGCCTTGCGAACTCCCTGTGGCATATCCATCGGCCCGCGATAATTAAGGGCCAGCTGCATATCAAATCCACGCTGAATATTGAATTTACTCATCAAGCGCCCGGTAAGGGTGTAATAATCTGTTTCATAAATAATATCATTGGCTTCACCCTCTGTCATCGATCGGAAAAAATTGAGATTGCCATTCAGATTCCACCATTTTACGGGAGAAATATTACCAATGAGCTCAAGGCCATAGCTGTTGTTCAAAGCAAAGTTTACCGGGCCTGAGTATGAAATCCCTGACGAATCCACGGTTTCAATTCGTTGAAAAACATCAGTACTTCTGCGGTAATATGTGTTGAAATTCAGGCTGGCTTTTTCCCAATAACGCAGATAGCCTAATTCATAACTATCTGTATAGATAGGTTTTAGATTAGGGTTACCGGTACGAATATTACGGTTATCAGTAAAAGAACGAAAGGGATTTAATAGCCAAAATCCCGGCCGGCGGATTCTGCGACTATAACTTAGCTGCAACTGATCATCTTCGGTAAGCTTATAATTAAGATGAAGACTTGGGAAAAAATCAAAATAATTTTGATTGCCGGCATCATCAGTTTCGCGCAACAAAGTGCTGATATCGGAATATTCAGTTCTGAGCCCAGCCTGATAGGAATAACGCCCAACTTCGTTGCCATAAAGTAGGTAAGCAGCAAATATTTTTTCATCATAGATGAATCTGTTGGTATATTCAGGAAGGGGCACATACTGGCCGGTAGAGTCCATTTCTTCTACCATATAATCATTATCAATTTCGCGCTGTTCGTACTTTACACCTGCTTCAAATTTCGACTTTTTGGTAAACGGATGCACATAATCAACCTGAAACTGAAAATTAGACTCGCGTTCATTGTTTTCAATTCTCTGAAACTCTTCTGTAATCATCATCCCTACCGGGGAAATTCTTTCGGTCACAGCAGAGTTCTCCGTTTCGGAATTATTAAAATAGCGAAAGTTTGCTGTAAGAGTTTGGTCTTCCCTTGCGAAATCCTTCTTAAAATCCAAGGAATATTCAAGATTGGGATCGGTTTCCTTTTCATTGTCCACACGTTCGCTATTGGCTAAAAATTCATTCCCTGGGCCAAAATCATCATAAATAACCGTTGATATATTCTCCTCATCAGAAGTGCGGTACATCAGGCTGAAAGTAAGCACATCATTGGGGGTAATAAAATATTCTGCTCCGGTTCTGATCATATTACTGAGGCCTTTTCTCTCTCTCTCGGAATCCTGAAAAGTAGTATAGGTGCCATCTTCACGAAAAAAGTCGCGCCTGGAATTGCCCGACCCCAGCCGTTCGCGATAGTTCAAGGCATAATTTACGAAAAAATTGACTTTATTTAAGCGGTAATTTGTATTGATTCCGACGCCATACTGCAACGGAATACCCGTACTCAGGTCGATAGATCCATTAAATCCGTTGCGGCGATCTTTTTTGAGGACAATATTGATAATTCCGGCAGTGCCCTCTGCATCATAGCGCACCGATGGATTTGTAACTACCTCAATGCGATCGATCATATCCGCCTGTAAACTACGCAATGCATCGCGACTGTTGATGCCGGCAAGTCCGGAGACCTTTCCGTCAATCAAAATCCGCACGCCCTCGTCCCCTCTCAAACTTACATTTCCTTCGATATCAACTGTTACAGAGGGAATATTTTCCAGCACTTCAATGGCGTTTCCTGCTGTGGTGCTAATATCCTTTCCAATATTAAAAATACGTTTATCAAGTGTCATTTCGACCGTACTTTTCTCCGCCACCACTTCAACTTCCTCCAGTAATGCATCATCGGGTGCAATAACGAGATTGCCCAAATCGACCATACTGCGGCCACGTGTCACTTCAATATCATCTATTAGCCTGGTGTGATATCCCAAAAACTGAACCGTAAGGTAATACTTTCCTTGTTTCAGCTTTAACTCAAAACTCCCGTTTGCATTTGTAATTCCACCCTCAACAAAAGATGAATCGGGCAGACTATATACCATGATTGTAGCATATTCCACTACCCGATTACTGGCTCTGTCAATTACTTTGCCTTTTATGCCACTTTCTTTATCTACGGGCACAACTTCTGTTGAATAAGCATTAAGGGTATTAAAAATCAAATAGATAAATAAAAAAAAGAAAATATAATTTAATCGTAAATGCATAACCTTATGTTAATGATAAAATTTAAGTAAAACCAAAGTTTAGGATTGTAACAATGCTTTGAGACACCAAAAGCAATAAAAACTTGCTATCATAACAATCAAACCGACAAATTTATTCCTGTTTTCTCAAAAAAAAACTTAAAAACCAGTAAATGGTTGGTTTCCACAAGAAAGACAAAGCGGAAAGATGTTAAAAACCCAAAGATCTATTGCGGATCAACATCCAAATGCACTATAACCGACTTATAATCGATGTTACCGCTAAAAATTGCCAGCTTCTTCAATAATTCACTTTTAATCTCATCAGGCGCTTGTCTGCGGTCGAATTTGAGTAAAATATGCTTGATATATAGATTTCTTATCCTTGAGATCATTGGAAATTCAGGACCCAGCATATTTTTACCAAACACTTCCCGAAGCAGCAACGCAAAATCGCTCGCAGCCACATTAAGCTTATGTTGGTCGCGGTGCTTAAGTTTCACCAGTATAAGCCTGTAGTAAGGCGGGTATTGGTACTGTTTTCTGATCAACATCTGACGTTCGAACAACTCCTTATAGTTATTATCAATCACATCCTTGAGAATGGGATGGCCGGGCTGGTGAGTCTGAATGATGACCTTGCCCTGTTTTGTTTTTCTTCCAGCCCTCCCACTTACCTGAGCCATAAGCTGATAACTACGTTCGTGTGCCCTAAAATCAGGGTAGGAGAGCATATTATCAGCGTTTAGAATCCCGACAATACTGACGCGATCAAAATCGAGCCCTTTAGTTACCATTTGTGTTCCGGCGAGAATGTCGGTTTTATGATCTTCGAAAGCTTCAATAATCTGTTGAAAGCCAAATTTGCTGCGTGTCGTATCCAAATCCAATCGACCAATGCGGGCCTCCGGCATCAATAATTGCAATTCGTCCTGCACCTTTTCGGTTCCAAAACCATGCATCCTGAGTGCTGTACTTCTGCATTCAGGACATTCGGCAGGTACTTCAACAGCATAACCGCAATAATGGCAGCGCAGCATCCGCTGACTTTTATGATAAATCAGGGTTACGTCACAATGCCGGCATTCGGGCACCCAGTTACATTCATCACATTCCAGCCGCAAGGCAAATCCCCTTCTGTTTTGAAAAAGAATAACCTGTTCCTGCTGTTTGATAGCTTCTGCCATTTGAAGCATTAAGGGCCTGCTAAAATGCGCTTGAATCGTTTTGCGTTTCTTTTCTTCGCGCAGGTTCACAATTTCAATTGCAGGCAGCTTGATTCCGCCATAGCGTTCGTTGATTTCTACCAGCCCATATTTACCTGTTTTGGCATTAAAATAGCTTTCGTAGGCCGGCGTGGCTGACCCGAGCAGCACCTTAGCGCCATGCATGCGTGCCAGCATCAATGCCGCATCGCGTGCATGATAGCGGGGAGCAGGGTCAAATTGCTTATACGAATTATCGTGCTCTTCATCAACGATGATTAATCCAAGTTTTTTATAAGGCAGAAACAAAGCCGAACGCGGCCCAATCACTAACTGGTGGGTTGCATTTGTATTGTTCTGTTCAAATTGAAGTACATCCTGCCATATCTCAACCCTTTCGTGTAGATTATAACGGGAATGATATACGCCAAGCTGTTCTCCAAAATATTTCTTCAGGCGCGAAATAATCTGTGTTGTTAAGGCAATCTCGGGCAGTAAAAACAGCACCTGTTCGCCTTTTTTTAAATAACTATCGATCAGCTTGATATAGAGTTCTGTTTTTCCGCTTGAGGTAACGCCATGCAATAATACAGCCGGCTTTTCTGCAAACTGTTCCAGAATCTGTGTATAAGCATATTGCTGATTAACTGTGAATTGTATGGTTTCGGGCAAGGCATCGGCCTGATACCTTGTCAACCTGCTCACTTTTTTTTCGTAAATATCGAAAACCCCCTTATCTGCTAAAGCCTTCAACTGCGCATGTGACGCATTCGATTTTTTCAACAAGGCTTGCTGGGACAATTCACGTTCGCCCATGTTGTCAGCAGCAAAACTTAAAAAGGCCAGCACGATTTCCAGTTGTTTGTAGGCCCTTTTCTCCAGCTGATCCATAAGCTGTCGCATCGCCTCTTCTTCTTGAAAATCTGAGGTTAAGCGAACGAACTTTTCTTTTTTCTCGTGGTATTTTTCCTTTAAATCTTCCTCCATGACGATCAATTTCTTGTCAATCATGTTTTTAATCAAAGGCATCACTTTTTGAAAGCCCAGAATCTGACTCACATCGGCAAGGCTGAGTTTTGACTGAAGTTGAAGCGCTTCAACAATTTGAAATTCGTACTCATTGAGCGTTTGCTGATCCTGAATGTAAGTATCAGAGAGGGTGATAAGCGATTCGCTGCTTAGTTTGAGTGCAGAAGGAAGTGCTGCCTGCATCACCTCGCCGATATGGCATAGGTAATAAGCTTGCATCCAGTTCCAAAATTCGAGCTGCTGTTCATAGATCACGGGTTTTTCATCGAGCAAGCCCAAAATATACTTCGGGCTAAAAGCTGTTGGAATTTGCTCATGCAGCCGACTAATAATACCGGAAAGGACTTTTTTTCGGCCAAACTGTACAATAGCGCGCTGTCCAACCCTAACCGTATTATTAAGTTCGTATGGAATTCTGTAGGTAAAAGTTCCTGGAACTGGCAAAGGGATAATCATCTCCGCAAATAATGTCTTTCGCTCTTGGTGTGCCATTCATGGAAAATATGGTCAAAATTACACTTATTTTTTTCAACCCAAGCTTCGCAATCGAAGTGATGGATCAAAAATGATCAAAAAAAAAAGCCGGAAAACCGGCTTTTTCACTGCGTATCTATACCATCCATTAGGCATCCTATTCGCTATAGATAAAAGCGGGATTGCGGTAGCCGGATTCGTTTTTGTACCAGTCAGGATAAAGTTCGCCACCACTTTCAGCCCAATCGGCAAACTTTAGATGTGCCTGAATTATCTCAGCTTTCTCGATAGGATAAGCAAATTTCTCAACTATATTAATCGCCCAGGGCAAGTTTTCGCTGGTTTTATAGTACCGATTGGCTGCAGGATCGCTATCGTCGTGCCCTGTGCCTAATAAACTTAAATCGGCAAGCGATGTTGGAGCCTTATTGGGCAGATGCACCTCAACGCCTCTTTGACCATCAACGATAATAAAAGGATTGTAAGGAGGCACACCTGTTTGATTCAACGGTATTGGCTCCGACAGCTTAACCGTTACATTTAAAGTATCTGGCACCTGAAATGGAACATCAGGAGTTGTATTGGCTCCGATTCCATTGGCTTCGGGAGATAAAATCTCGTAAGAATCGTCCCATATAATAATGACAGCCTTACTATGTCCGGCTTCTGTTCCATTTGCATTGAGGTTGATGTAGTTACCTGACAAAGTTAATCCACTCACACTTTGAATTGCTGAAGAAGCAAAAGGAAATTCAATACCAAAACCATTATGGTAGTATGCACCATGAGCCCTTAGTATAAAAGTGGCATTTATTTCAACGAGTGCATTGCTTCCATTCGTAATCTGGTTAAAATTGTAATCGATAACGGCATCATTAAAATCGTAATCACCGCGATAAGGCCACAAATCCTCAAAAGCTAGTGTGCCATAATCTCCTTCTGTGAAAAAGAAATTATCAAAAGCCTTATCCGGATCATCAGGATAATCATCAAAATTATCAGGAATACCATCTTCATCTCCATCCTGACCGGTATAATCAATTGTTGGTAAATCAGTTAAGTCAATTGCCTGCACTGGGTTTGCAGTAACAAAAAACACAGCATCATTAAAATCATGGTCGCATCCACTGCTATTTCTTCTGATATCTTCAATTCCCAGGAGTAATCTTTCGCGTCCCGGATCGTAGAGTAAAACGGTTTGTTGTTTTAGCTCGGGATCTGTTGCAGCATTCAAATTTTTATTTGAATAAACTGTCCAACGGCTTTCCTCAACTGTGCTTCCCGTCCAACCATCGGCTATCAAGGCCCAGCTAATTGTTGTATTGGCATTATACCGTCCAAGATAAACCTTATTCCCACTTTGTAATCCACCTCCGGAACCCTGCAAAGAAGCATTGGGAAATATGATTTTAATCGAATCAATATCATCTTCATTTTGAGGCGCATTACCTGTTTCATAGGTGTAAAAACCTAGAACATTCTTATAATTGGCTCCTTCCGTAACAAAAGTAACCCATACATCACAAGTCTCAATAAGATTAAGGTTGTGATCATACACATCAAAGAAATACTCCGGATGAGAGATATCAAGCCGAACCCTCTCGGGCAGTGTATTATTAATATCGTCTAAAAAATCAGCTGTTATGGGATCGTTTTCAGGCTCCAGATAGTCGGGAACCCCTTGGCTGTTAAAGCCGCCCATGAATTTATACACGGCATTAGCTGCCTTTGGAACTAGTGCTGATTTAAAGGATGGAACTACAGTACTTCCTCCCAGAACAAGCTGAAAACCTGAAGCATCAAGTTCAACCTCTGTTAAGTTTACCAGTCCTAAATAATCTGTTGCAACAAAAAGTGAGCTGTAGTAAGCAGGCACCTGATAATCTGTCACATAAAGCCCTTGTGAATCGGTAACACCACTCACAATTAACTTACCACCATCTTCAGGATCTGCAGACAACACTTCCAGTTTTACTCCTGCTATCGGATTATCCTGATTGTCGAGCGTTGTAATTTCAAAACGTGCACCACGGGTTGTTGACCAATTAAAACTAGCAGAAACTGTCAAATCTTCCATAGCAAGGTCATCACTTACATCTGGTTTCTCAGGATCTTTTGAACAAGATGATACGCTTAATGCAAAAAAAAGTATGACTCCGAATAACGCAAGTAAATTTTTCATTTCATTTTTTTTGTTCAAAAATCAAATCTTATTCCAAAACCCCTAATATACTTAATAACAGTATTTTAAATAAATCATGCTTAGCCAATTTTTCCCAAAATGAAACTAATCAAGGATGTGAGGGAATTTCGGCCACTCCAACCAATTGGTCAAACGAAGTACCAGGCTTGCGATAATAACAGAAAATACTATACAAGTTGTTGGTATCCCAATGATTACCTTCAATTGGTGCAACAGAGGCTTTATGTTGTCCCTTTTCAGCTACACCATATATATAATCATAGTATCCCTGTTTCAGAAATATTGCTCCCTGATAGCCTTTTCTTTTAAAATTATAGGTCAGCATATTTTTTTCATCAAGATTCCAATCATTGAGTGCGCCAATCACAAACACTTCTTCATGAGTAAAGGGGGCGTCGGCCTCCAAAAAAAACTCTACCCAGGCATAATCGCCCTCTATATCAGTATCCTGATCATTCCTGGCTTTGATCAATTTTTGACCATAAATATCAGGTTCGGAACTGTAATCGAGCAAAACACGACGTTTATCAGGCCAAAGCCGAACGGTGTAATAATTGGGTTCCTGAAAAATACGTTCTATATTCTCGGCCTGATACCTGAAACTTTTCATATCAAAGTGCCTGAATTGATTTCCGCCATCGAAAAGTGTTTCATCCTCATACTCAAAGCTAAGTTGATCGGGGTACACATAATTTGGTTTCAAAGCCATGACGGCATTGTCCCAGCGATTATTTTGCCGAATGACCAAATTGACCGCCTGCTGCGCATTTGTAAAAAAAACATTGGAGGCATTTATTTTAACATCAACCTGCTGCATCTGGCGCGAAACAGAGACTTTTCGGGCGTATTGCGGAATATGGGCCTTGATTGATACCTGTGGGTCAACAAGCATGAGTCGGCGCGTAAACAAAATCTGCTCTGCATTGAGCGACTCTTCATAAACAACAAGCAAATAATTACCGGATTTGGTGAGTTGCATTTGTGAACCCGGTAACAATACATCGTAATGCACATAGGGTGTTAGTGTATTTAATGAAAATCGATACTGATCGATACGTTCTTCATCAAAGCCACTCAAATATTCCATCCTCTGCAAATCTGAAGGTTTCCAGTCGTGGGTGCAATGAATAAAAGTATATTGATAGGTATTGGCATAGTCGCCTAAGACATCAAACGACAGCAAAAGTTTTTCGGTCTGATCAGTTAATAAAATCAGAGGTTCTAAAAGAGGTTCATCAATAGGATGTAATAAAACGGTTTGAATACTTTCATCATAGATTTCATTCTTGAATTCAAGAAAATCATAAGATTGGGCATGGAGGGTATTAAAAATGAAGAGTAAAAATACGGCAAAGAATCTCGCGCCATGCTTAGCAATTATTAAATATTTCATAAGGTAGTGATTGAGCGATGGATTTAATACAAATATAGGTAATGTTCTACTTATAACAGCTAAATGCGTAAAAATTCATCAATCACAGTTTTTATTGATATAGATCAAAAAAACTATTGATTAAGAAAGTGAATTATTTGATCATTTATACTAAAAAGCGCTTTCACCAAAAAAATTTAATTCGTTTCTTTGCATAATATTCAAATATATACGAAGGTAGATATGTCAACCGTCACAAAAATTAAAAAAGGCCTCGATATCAAATTGATAGGCGAAGCTGAGAAAACGATTAAAGATCTTGTCACGGATCAATTTGCCATCAAACCCACCGATTTTATTGGTGTATTTCCCAAAATGCTTGTCAGGGAAGGCGATACTGTTAAAGCAGGAACACCGCTTTTTGTTGACAAATACCGGGACAATATTGTTTTTACATCATGTGTAAGCGGTAAGGTTAAGGAGGTAAAGAGAGGTGCAAAAAGGGTTTTACTCGAGGTAAAAATTGAGGCTGATGGCAAGGAAGAGGCCGTTGACTTTAAGGCCGAAGATCCTACAAAACTCAGCCGCGATGCTGTTGTTAAGAAGCTATTGGATAGTGGAGTCTGGCCTTTTATCAGGCAACGTCCTTATTCGGTTATCGCCAACCCCAGCGATAAGCCCAAAGCCATTTTCATTTCCACTTTTGACACAGCACCCCTTGGTCCGGATAACGATTTGGTAGTTCACGGACATGGCGAGGCTTTTCAAACCGGCCTCAATGCTTTGTTGAAGCTCACGGAAGGCAAAATTCACCTTAATTTGGATGCTAATGCAGCTCATTCCAAGGTGTTTACAAATTCTAAAGGAGTACAATTCAATGAGTTCTCAGGGCCGCATCCGGCAGGAAATGTTGGTGTTCAAATCAACAAGATTTCGCCTCTAAACAAAGGTGAGGTCATTTGGTATTTATACCCGCAGGACGTGCTTGCAATTGGCAGGTTGTTTTTGACCGGAACTTACGATGCCACAAGAGTTATCGCCTTAACAGGTTCGGAAGTACTGCGCCCGGCTTACTATAAAACCAAGATTGGCGCAGCAGTTGAGCCGATGGTAAAAGGCAATGTTTCCGATAAAGAAAAACGTTACATCAGTGGCAATGTGCTTACCGGCGACAAAACCGACCTCGACAGCTATATTGGCTTTTACCATACTCAGGTAACTGTAATTCCTGAGGGCAACTACTTCGAACTATTTGGATGGGCATTGCCTGGATTTGATAAGTTTAGCATGTCGAAATCATTTCCTTCTTTTTTATTCAAAAACAAGAAATACCGGCTCGACACCAACCTTCACGGCGGTGAGCGAGCCTTTGTTATGACTGGTCAGTTCGAAAAAGTTTTTCCTTTTGATATTTATCCCATGCAGCTCATTAAGGCCATCATGGTTGAAGATATTGATATGATGGAAAATCTGGGGATCTATGAAGTTGACGAAGAAGATTTTGCGTTGTGTGAAGTAGTAGACACCTCCAAAACAAACCTTCAGGAAATTGTGCGCAGAGGATTGGATCTGATGCGTAAAGAAATGAGTTAATCAAATTAATAGTTATATAATGAAGCTTTTACGTGAGTTTATCGACAAACAAAAGCCCCATTTCGTAAAAGGTGGTCGATTTGAAAAGTTGGAATCGACATTTGAGGCCTTCGAAACATTTTTGTTTGTTCCGGACAAAGTTACAGAAAGTGGTGCGCACATTCGCGATGCCATCGATATGAAACGCACCATGATTATCGTGGTGATGGCTTTAGTTCCAGCCCTGCTTTTTGGTATATGGAATGTTGGATATCAACATTTTCTATCCAATTCAATGACTCCGGATTTTTGGCCGATGATAGGATTCGGATTGCTGAAGGTTTTGCCAATTGTAGTGGTATCCTATGTAGTAGGATTGGCCATTGAATTTGCCTTTGCTCAATCCAGAGGTCACGAGGTGAATGAGGGTTTTCTCGTTTCCGGTATGCTTATCCCTTTAGTAATGCCACCTGATGTTCCGCTATGGATGGTTGCTGTTGCAACAGCTTTTGCGGTTATTATTGGCAAAGAAGTTTTTGGCGGAACAGGCATGAACATTCTTAATCCGGCGCTTACCGCCAGGGCATTTTTGTTCTTTGCTTACCCTTCAGAAATGTCGGGCGACAGGGTTTGGATAGCTGAAAAAGCAGATGCCTACTCGGGTGCTACACCATTAGGTCATTTATTAGTGCTCGATGCTGATAAGATGCCATCAGATTGGTCGATGTTTTTGGGTACCATTCCCGGCAGTATCGGCGAAACCTCTACGCTGGCCATTATATTGGGAGCCATAGTGCTGGTTGCCACCGGAATAGGCAGCTTAAAAATCATGCTCTCGGTAATAAGTGGCGGCTTGGTAATGGGATTGCTCTTTAATTTGTGGGGAGCTAACGCATATATGGATATACCAGCCTATCAGCACCTGATCATGGGAGGTTTTGCTTTTGGAACGGTCTTTATGGCCACTGATCCGGTGTCGGCCTCGCAAACCAACAGGGGTAAAATTATCTATGGTTTTCTAATTGGATTTATTGCTGTGCTGATACGCGTTTTCAACCCGGCCTACCCCGAAGGCATGATGCTTTCGATATTGCTGTTAAATGTTTTTGCGCCGCTGATTGACCATTATGTGCTTCAGTCGAATATAAAAAAGCGGATGAAACGAGCAAAGGCAGTTATTGCCTGAGTTTATAACCGAGAAAAAAATTAAGTTATGTATAGTAATGCTTATATCTTTCGTTACGCCGGAGTGATGGTGATACTCGTAGCAGCCATCCTCTCGTCTGCCGCCATGTTTTTAAAACCTATGCAGGAGCGCAACGAAGCCGTTGATAAAATGCAAAGCATCTTATCTGCAGCTGGCATCGAGAATGTGACAACTGAAAACGCCATTGAGCTCTTCAACAATTATATTACCGATATGATTGTGGTTGATAATGAGGGTAATATTGTTGATGATTTCAAAGGTGACGGCAAGGAAAACAGTGAGGCCTTCAAGCTCAATCTAAAGGAGCAGTTGTATAATAAATCTGTTAACAAAGATTTCAAACTGCCTCTTTATGTGCTCGAGAAAGATGGCCAAAAAATAAATATTATTCCATTGCGCGGTGTTGGTCTTTGGGGTCCTGTTTGGGGAAATATTGCCTTAAAAAACGACTTTAACACAGTTGTTGGAGTAACCTTTAGCCATAAATCAGAAACACCGGGTTTGGGTGCTGAAATTGAAACTCCGGCATTTGAAAGCCAGTTTCCGGGCAAAACAATTTTTAATGATCAGGGCGAGTTTGTTTCCATTGGCGTAATTAAAGGGGGTGTTTCAAATTTTCCACTCGACGTTCAGCGGCATAAGGTTGACGCTATTACCGGCGGCACAATCACTTCCAATGGAGTAAACGATATGATACAAAACGTTCTGGAAAGCTATGTTCCTTACATTCAAAAACAAGGATAAAATGAGTACTGAAAAACAAGAGAGAGAGCCGTTATTCTCGGCAAAAAACAGAAAACTACTCACCAATCCGTTGAGTACAGATAACCCCATTACCGTGCAGGTTTTAGGTATTTGTTCCGCATTGGCCGTAACGGCCAAACTGAAACCAGCCTTCGTGATGTCGTTATCTGTTATTGCTGTTATCGTTTTTGCAAACCTGATCATTTCGCTACTGCGAAATGGGATTCCGCCACGGATCAGAATCATTGTGCAACTTGTTGTGATTGCCTCATTGGTAATTCTGGTTGACCAGATTTTGAAGGCGTTTGTATTTGATGTGAGCAAGCAATTATCTGTTTTTGTTGGTCTTATTATCACCAACTGTATTATCATGGGTCGCCTTGAAGCCTTTGCTATGGGCAACAAACCCTGGCCTTCAATCCTTGATGGAATCGGCAATGGCTTGGGTTATGCCTGGGTTCTGATAGCAGTGGGTTTTGTTCGTGAACTGTTTGGTTCCGGAACGCTTTGGGGTTATTCTGTAATACCAGAGACATTCTATAATTTCGGCTACGAAAACAATGGCTTCATGATCCTCCCTCCAATGGCACTGATTATTGTGGGTATTATTATTTGGATTCAAAGAGCCAGGAATCCTGAGTTAGTAGAAGAGAATTAAGCAAATTAAAAAAAATACTGCTATGCAAGAATTGTTTAACATATTCGTCAAGTCGATTTTCGTCGATAATATGGTATTTGCTTACTTTTTGGGTATGTGCTCCTATCTGGCCGTATCCAAAACAGTGCAAACCTCTGTAGGCCTTGGTCTGGCTGTAATATTTGTTTTAGGTATTACTGTTCCTGTAGATTATTTACTTAACGCCTACATCCTGAAACCCGGAGCATTGGTATGGCTTGATGCCGGTTTTGCCGATGTTGACCTAAGCTTCCTGAGTTTTATCCTATTCATTGCCATCATTGCATCTATGGTTCAGTTGGTTGAAATGGTTGTAGAAAAATTCAGCCCTGCATTATATTCTTCCTTAGGAATCTTTCTGCCTCTGATAGCCGTTAACTGCGCCATCTTAGGAGGATCATTATTTATGCAGGAACGTGAATATCCATCCTTAGCTCAGGCTACCTCATTTGGTTTAGGATCGGGTGTAGGTTGGTTTTTGGCTATTGTAGGTATTGCTGCTATTCGCGAAAAAATCAGGTATTCAAACGTACCTGCACCATTACGTGGTCTAGGCATAACCTTTATCATTACAGGCCTAATGGGAATTGCATTTATGAGTTTCCTTGGTATAAAATTGTAGAAAGTAAAACTAAAATACTTAGTAATTATGACATTACTTGCAACCGGAACGGGAACCGTAATTCTTATCAGCGTGATATTTTTCCTGGTAGTGATTATACTACTGGTGGGATTGCTGCTTTTTGCCCGAAAAAAACTTACTCCGCAAGGAAAGGTAAATATTAACATTAATGAGGAAAAAGATCTGGAGGTAGATCCCGGCTCAACCTTGTTATCAACGCTATCTTCTAATAAAATTTTCCTTCCTTCTGCATGCGGCGGTGGTGGCACTTGCGCCATGTGCAAATGCCAGGTATTTGAAGGAGGAGGATCAATTTTACCTACCGAAAAAGGCTATTTCTCAAGAAAAGAACAGCAAAACAACTGGCGTCTTGGTTGCCAGGTGAAGGTGCGTGAAGACATGGTAATAGGTGTTCCTCCGGAAGTATTTGGCATCAAAAAATGGGAATGCACCGTAGTATCGAATAAAAATGTGGCTACCTTTATCAAAGAATTCGTTGTTAAACTTCCTGAAGGCGAGCATCTTGACTTTAAATCTGGAGGCTATATCCAAATAGATGTTCCAAAAATTGAGGTTGATTTCAAAAAAGATATCGAAGTTGATGAAGAATATGTTGAGGACTGGGATAACTTCAACATGTGGGATTTGAAAATGAAGAATACCGAAGAACAGTTTCGTGCCTATTCCATGGCAAATCATCCTGCAGAAGGAAATATTGTAATGCTGAATATCCGTATTGCCACTCCTCCATGGGATCGCAAACGCAATGCCTTTATGAACGTTAACCCGGGAATCTGTTCTTCCTATATTTTTTCACGTAAGCCAGGCGACAAGGTAATGGTGAGCGGCCCTTATGGCGAGTTCCACATCAAACCAACCAAACGGGAAATGATGTTTATTGGCGGAGGTGCCGGAATGGCACCGATGCGCTCGCATTTGTTTCATTTGTTTCACACTGAAAAAACAGATCGTAAAACCACATTCTGGTATGGCGGACGTTCAAAAAGAGAACTCTTCTACATGGAGGACTTTGAAGATATCGAAAGTAAGTTCGATAATTTCACCTTTAATGTAGCCCTCTCGGAACCCAAACCAGAAGATAACTGGAAAGGCTACATAGGGTTTATCCATCAGGTAATTATGGATAATTACCTCAAACAGCATGAAGAACCCGAAGAAATTGAGTACTACCTTTGCGGACCACCTATGATGAATAATGCGGTATTCCAAATGCTGGATAATTTAGGTGTCCCTGAGGAAATGATCGCTTTTGATGATTTTGGCAGTTAAACTCACACAAACTTTTTTTAATCTTAAACCCCGGCAATTTGTCGGGGTTTATTTTTATCTTTGAATGGCGAAACAACCTGATTGCATTTAAATTATTACAAAAACTCCTGGGATGATTAAGATTATTCATTTAAACTGGCTTATTTGTTGCCTGGCATTACTAAGCTGCAACCCTGTGAATAAAACTGAAAAAGTTAGCTTCGCAGGCGAAACACAGGGTACTTATTATGCCATTAGCTATTACCATTCTGATAAAAAAAATTATCAGCCGCAAATTGATTCTTTGCTTAAAGCCTTTGATCAATCGGTATCGCTTTGGGTTCCTAACTCTTTAATATCCAGAATTAACAGTGGAGATTCAACCGCTCTGCCTGATGATGTTTTTAAGTATAACTTTCTGCTATCAAAACGAATAGCATTAGATACAGATGGCTATTTTGATTTCACAGTTTCGCCACTTGTTGAGGCATGGGGATTTAGTTTTAAAGAAAAGATTCCCTTGAATCAGTTTCAGATCGACAGCCTTAGGTCACTTGTGGATTTTAGAAATGTAAAGCTTGAAAACGGGCGTATCGTAAAAACTGATCCACGTATTCGTTTCGATTTCAACGCGATTGCACAAGGGTATTCGGTGGATTTAATTGCACGCTTTTTCGATAGTAGAAATATCGATCAATACATCATAGATATTGGAGGTGAAGTATTTGCCAAAGGAAGAAAACCAAACGGAGACAACTGGCGTGTAGGTATTGAACGACCCGAAATGAATAAAAATGAAACGCGAAGTGTTCAACAGGTTGTGATCCTTGAAGATAAAGGCCTTGCAACATCAGGAAGCTACCGGAAATATTATGAAGAAAACGGCAAACGCTATTCGCATGCCATAGACCCCAAAACAGGTTCACCAGTAGTTCATAATCTGCTCAGTGTTACCGTTCTGGCAAATACAGCCGCCGAAGCAGATGCTTATGCAACAGCATTTTTAGTTATGGGACTCGAAAAATCAGTTGAGCTGCTTAAACAAATGGAAGATCTTGAAGCGTATTTCATCTCCTGGAACAGCAATGGAAGCTTTGAAACAACAGCAACTACAGGCTTCGAAAAGTATTTTGTTGAGTAATAAGAGGACGCGCTAAAATATCAGGATCAGTACTATTCTGTTTCGCGCTCACACGACCCAGCTCCTCCCCCACAACCACAACCAACACGATTGCCGTTTGCATCCATACTGCTGCATTGCTTTTTAAATTCCCCGTTTTTTTGGAAAAACATTTTTATTGCAAAACCCGCAAAGGCAAATCCGATGATAATAATAGCTAATATGATCAGTTTGAGATACATTGTTGTCAATTTTATTGTTATAAACCGTAGTGCAAAAATAAAGCTATTCTAGCTGATAAACGCCATCCTGAACAACTTTTTTACAACTACTATCAATGTAACAAAGCAGTCATCTTATTGTTTCCTGCGCAGGCACGACAAAAAAATGGCAGCAGCCACTGAGGCATTCAATGATTCAGCCTTCGACAGGGCATGAGCAGGGATAGTAAGCGGATCAGTAATCAATGGCAGTAAGGATTTGTTTATACCATGCGACTCGCTTCCGATTAGCAACACAGCAGGACTTTCAGGAGAAAAAACCTGCTGAAAAACATCACTTCCTTCGAGTAGGGCACCATAAACAGGAATATGCTTTGTACCAACTTCCTTTAAAAAAACAGACAACTCAGTAGTATGAATTTGCATTCTAAAAACTGAACCCATACTTGCCTGCACCGTTTTAGGCTGCCAAACATCAGCACAATCCTGACTGCATATCAACTCACGTATTCCAAACCATTCGGCTGTGCGTATGATTGTCCCCATATTTCCCGGGTCGCTGATGCCATCAAGACACAAAACGACCTCCTGCAGCCACAAGGCTTTGAAATTATCCTCCGGAATGCGGGCAACAGCCAAAATTCCGGGTGGCGTTGTTAGTTTACTCAATGGCTTGTAGCTGTGTTCGGCTAATACTTCGGGCAGCACGCCATTAAAATCAAAATGCGGGTTATCGCGCTGCCAAGGTTCAGTAACAATCAAATGCAAAATCGACAGATCACTTCGGATTAATTCCTGAACCATCTTTGTTCCCTCAACCAAAAAAAGTCCGTGAAGTTTCCGGTATTTTTTATGTTGAAGCGATTGTATAAGCTTTAGCTGCTGTTTGGTTATCATAAAAAAACCCGATACGAATTAATTGTATCGGGTTGTAAAAATAAAGAATCTTTATGAAATGAGATCAGCTATTCAGCAAACACCTCAAATGCAACATCAAATTGTACTTCTTTGTGCAGTTTAATGCTGGCATTGTAATTGCCCAATTCCTTTACCGCATCTTCATTGATATGAATACGCTTGCGATCAATCTCAATATTTTTTGCTTCCTTAATTGCATTAGCAATCATTACGCTATTGACAGAGCCAAAGATTTTTCCAGAAGTTCCAGCTTTCACAGCAATCTTCAGTTGAAGGCCTTCCAAAGCTTTGGAAATAGCAAGCGCTTCATTCTTAACTTTTTCTTCCTTGAAAGATTGTTGCTTTTTCAGTTCTTCTAAAACCTTGCGGTTGGTAGGATTAGCAATAATTGCCAATCTATTTGGGATCAAATAATTACGTGCATAACCATCTTTTACAGAAACGATGTCGTTGGTGTAACCCAGGTTATTGATATCTTGTTTAAGAATTACTTCCATGATTTTGTCCTCCTATTATTTCAATAAATCAGCTACATAAGGCATTAACGATAGATGACGGGCTCTTTTAATAGCCTGTGCCACTTTCCGCTGGTACTTTGTAGAAGTACCTGTAATGCGACGGGGTAAGATTTTGCCTTGCTCGTTAACGAAACGAAGCAGGAAATCAGCATCTTTATAGTCGATGTATTTGATGCGATTTTTCTTGAAACGGCAGTATTTTTTTCTTTTAGTATCTACTGCAATAGGGGTCAAATATTTAATTTCTGAGCTTCCTTGTGCCATTTTTTTAAGATTTTAAGTTTTTAACTTTAAAAATTAAGCCTCAACTTTTTCGTTCTTGGCTTCTTTCGCTTTTTTACGTTTTTTCTCGTTGTAAGCAACTGCGTGTTTATCGAGTTTTACAGTGAGAAAACGAATAATTCGTTCGTCGCGTTTAAAAGCCAATTCTAGCTCAGCAATTAAAGTGCCCTCGGCTTTGTACTCCACAAGGTGGTAAAAACCGGTGGACTTTTTTTGGATTGGATATGCAAGCTTACGCATGCCCCAATGCTCTTCGTGCACTATTTCAGCACCGTGGCTTCTCAGGTATTCCTGAAATCTAATTACCGCTTCCTTCATCTGTTCTTCAGACAAAACGGGAGTTACAATGAAAACGGTTTCGTACTGGTTCATAATTAATTTGTTATGTGAATAATTAAAAATTCGGAGTGCAAAAGTAGAAATATTTTATTAATCTGGCAAGTAATGAACATGCTCAAAATGAAAAAGTTTAGGGATTCTAATCCGGGTTGATTTGATTGGCAACTTCAAACTGTTGTTTCTCTTGCTTTTTAATAGTATTTTAGTAATGGAACCCATAAAACCAATTTACATTTTATTCTTCAGCATCTCCTCACAAATAAAACTTGCGGCATGGCCATCGCCAAAAATTTGAGGGTAATCAATCGGTGGATTTGCTAAAAAGTTTTCCCAGGCTTGTAAAATCCTTTCCTTGGAAGCATCGGCAATTGCTGCGGCACCAAGCTCAACAATTTCTTTCCATTCTGTTTCCGGGCGCATAATGATACAAGGTTTCTGAAAAAAATAGGCCTCTTTTTGTACGCCACCCGAATCCGTAATTATTAAAGTTGCATGCATTTCTAATGCGATCATATCTAAAAATGATACCGGTGGAATAAGTTTTATCCTTTCGTGATGCATCAGCTGCTGATAAACCGCTTCGGTGAGATTCGTCATCAGCAGTTTGGCCGTGCGTGGATGCAATGGCAGGACAAGATAATGATCGCTCCTCTTTACAATTTCCAGCAAGGCTTCAAAAATTTGCTGCAACCTTGTTGGTTCATCCGTGTTATTATTACGGTGAATGGTGCAAAGTACAAATCGTTCGTTTTCAATATTCAAATCCTTCAATACCAATGAGTTTATCTTTGCCAAATCAGCAAAATGCAGGCTATTATCAAACATCACATCTCCGCAATGATAAATGCCGGGATTATCAGCCGAAAAAGGAGCCCGTCTATCAGGATCGAAGCCTTCCTTTACAAGGTTATTAAAACCGGTTTCTGTTGGCGAAAAAAGTAAGGCAGCGCTGTGATCGCACAAAATACGGTTAATTTCTTCGGGCATTGATTTATTATACGAACGCAATCCTGCTTCGATATGAACTATCGGAACAAGTATTTTTGAAGCAGCAACAGCACCCGCCAAAGTAGAATTAGTGTCGCCGTACAAAACCAAATAGTCCGGCTTCTCATCCAAAAGTATTTTCTCAACACCTTCGATCATCCGGGCAGTTTGCACACCATGAGAAGCGGACCCCACATGCAGGTTGTAATCGGGCTGTGGGATGCCCAGCTCCTTAAAAAAAACGGCCGACATATTTTCATCGTAATGCTGGCCGGTATGCACAATAATTTCTTGAATCTGATCGGAAAAATTATTCTTTATCGCACGACTCAAAGCAGCGGCTTTTATAATTTGTGGCCGCGCACCGATGATTGTTACAATTTTAATTTTTTCACTCATCCGTTTTCTGAATAGGTTCTTTTGAAGTTAAGAAATTGGTAGCATGCCTTCATCGGCAAAACTCAAATAGTTATCATGTCCGATTATCAGGTGATCCACGACACGTATATCAAGCAAGTCGCCACTTTTGGCCAGTTTTTTGGTCAGGTTTATATCAGCATCACTCGCCTTTAGCTGTCCCGAAGGATGATTATGACACAAAATCATGGCTGCTGCATTGCTTTCAATCGCCAACTTAAAAATCCTTTTAGGATCTGCAACTGTTCCTGATAGCCCACCATCGCTCACCTGTACAATTCGAATCACTTTATGCGATTGATTGAGCAGCATGATCCAGAATTGCTCGTAATGCAAATCAGCAAGGCTGGCATAAAAATATTCGAAGGCATCGTTGCTCGATTTAATAGCTTTTCGTTCCTGGGCTTCCGCACTTCGGCGGCGGCGTCCCAATTCGAGAGCGGCCACAATACTGATGGCTTTTGCTTCGCCAATACCTTTAAAACGAGTCAATTCGGCCACGCTTAAACGCGAAAGCTCTACCAGGTTATCTGCCACTGAATTTAAAATTCGTCGCGAAAGTTCTACAGCAGATTCATTGGTATTGCCGGAACCTATCAAAATAGCAATAAGCTCGGCATCGCTTAAACTAGCCTTGCCTTTGCTGAGCATTTTTTCACGTGGTCGGTCATCCTCGGCCCACTGCTTGATAGATTTCTTTTCGTTTTCAGGATATGTCTTCATTGGCTGTGGTTTGCGGCGAAAATAAGCAATTACCTTAAACTAAAAAAGCCCCTTCTTAAATTAGAAGAAGAGGCTGCAATAATTTTCACAAGCTTCTACTTTAGGATAAAGTAGCGCTATATTTGGTAATTTTCGACTTAAGGTTGCCGGCTTTGTTTTTGTGGATGATGCCACGTTTGGCCAATTTATCAATCATAGCATACAAAGCAGGGAGTTTGGCCTCGGCCTCAGTTTTATCAGTTAGGCTCCTGAATTTTCTAACAGCATTACGCATTGTTTTGGCGTAATAGCGGTTGTGTAGACGTCTTTCGTTAGACTGACGGATTCTTTTGATGGACGATTTGTGATTTGCCATATCGGTTTGCGCTTAGTTTTTCGTTGAAGTTTCGGGCTGCAAAAGTAAGTAATTTTTTTAATTTCAAAGCAGTAATCTCAAAAAGTTTTCCGGAGGTCCTTTGTCCACATGGCTGTTTCTTTTCCAAAATACACGCTATCGGGAACAACATCCAAAAACTGATTTCTTTCCAATCCCTTTATTTTAGTCCGCAAGGGGATATAACTCTGTCCATAACCACGGGCAATTCCATCAGCGCTAATTCGCTCAACGAGCATACGCTGTGGTTTCCCAGCCATCTGTTCAAAATACAGCAACTTATTTTCATCTGATAATTTTCTGACTAAAGCACTTCGCTGATTTTTAACCTTCTCCAACAGATGGCCATCCATGCGCTCAGCGCGTGTGCCGCTACGCACAGAGTACTTAAAGGTATGAATATGGCTAAATCTTAAATCTTTGGCCATTTGCAGGCTTTCCTGAAAGTCTTTTTCAGTTTCTCCCGGAAAACCAACAATGATATCAGTCGTCAGGTTAAAATCCGGATAGCGGTAGCGTAGCTTTTCTGCAAGCTGCCTGAATTCGCGTGCAGTGTACATCCTGCGCATTTTAAGCAATATAGCCTCCGAACCGCTTTGCAGACAAAGGTGCAGATGAGGAGCAAGTTTTTCATGCTGAAAAAGCTCGAAGAAATGCGGTGTAAAACCATCGGGCTCGATAGAAGAAATCCGCAGCCTGAAATCACCCGGCAGCTCTAAAATTTTGGCAACAAGCTGTTCAAAACTAGTTCCTTCAAAGGAATAGCGACCAATGTTTACGCCTGTAAGCACCACTTCCTTAAAACCATGATCGAGCACTTCGCGAATATTATCCAGAATCGCATTTACAGGTCTGCTCACCGCTCTTCCGCGCACGCTTGGGATAATGCAGAAGGTACAGAAATTATCACAGCCATCCTGAATTTTGATCAGGCTGCGGGTATGAAAAGTTTTGAAAGCAGGTTCGTAGCTGAACAAATCTTCGTCAAAGCCTTCAGGATCGGGATGTTCTCCTCTGAAATGTGACTCAATAATACTGAATATGGATGATTTACGTTCATTGTCAACTACATAGTCTATCCCCGGAGTTTCCAGAAGTGATTGCTTATGGTTATTGGCCATGCAGCCCGTAACAACCATCAAACCCTGCTCATTCACCTTGTGCGCCTGATGAATAGTCTGCCGCGACTTTTGATCGCTCTGATTGGTTACGGTGCAAGTGTTTACGATATAAATATCTGCCGGTTCGTTGTAGTTTACGATTTGATAGCTCCCTTTATGAAAGCGTGATGCCAGTGCATCTGTTTCATATTGGTTGAGCCGGCAGCCCAATGTTTTAAATGCAATTTTCTTCATGAATACTTCTGTTAACCTACCAACTCTTTTACGGCAACAAGCTCTCCTTCCAATGAAAGAGCCATCACACTATTGATTTTTACCGCAACAATCTGACCGATCAGATGCTCCTGTGTCCCTGCAAATCGAATTACCAATTTGCCTTCAGTGTAACCGCTTAGGTAACCTTCTTTACGATCGCGGCCTCTCACCAGCACCTGCACGGTTTTGCCAATCAGTTGCTGGTTATAAACCAAACTGTGTTTAGTAAGTTCTTCGGTAAGTAAATGATACCGCTCCTTTTTTACAGCCTTCGGAACATCATCTTCCCAGCGCGAACTGGCCGCACCCGGACGCACACTATACTGCGCAATATAAGCCATATTGTATTTAAACTCTTCCATGGCTTTGCGTGTGTTTTCAAACTGTTCCTGGGTTTCGCCCGTAAAACCTACAATTATATCTGTAAATAAAGTTGCCTGTGGAATCAACCGTCTTATGGTATGCACAATGTGCCTGTATTTGTCCATAGCATGCTTGCGGTTCATCCGCATCAGTACACGATCATCGCCCGACTGCACGGGTAAATGAATCTGTTTGGCCAGGCAATCATATTGCGCAATTACTTCGATCACCTCATCGGTCATATCACGCGGATGAGGTGAGGTGAAATAAACCCAAAAAAGCTTACCTGACTGCAGTCCGAACTCACCGATTCGGCGCAATAAGGCTGCAAAATCTATTTCATCTCCTTTTCTGTCAAGGCCATAAGAGTTAACATTCTGCCCAAGCAACGTGATCGATTTATAGCCCTTTTCAACAAGTTGTTTTAGCTCGTCAATGATTTCCTGCGATGGCCTCGAAACTTCTCTTCCGCGTGTGTATGGCACAGCGCAGAAACTGCAAAACTTATCACAGCCATTTTGTATCGGCACAAAAGCCTCAAAACTTGAAGTGTAAGTAGGCTCAACATGCCAAAATTCGTCAATATCTTTTCCGGGATTGAGTTTTGGTGCAGTTGGAGGCTTGGGGAGATCAACTTTTTCAAACAAAAAACCAACACCTTGTTGGGGTTTAATAGTCGCTTTCTGATTATTGTGCTGCAAACTATCTCCCTCTTGCCTGAGCGATGAGGGCGTTACAACACCATAATGCCTGATCATTTCCGGCAGTTGCGGCAGTTCGCTCATGGGGAAAACAAGATCAAACAATTTCAGAAATTTTTCATTATCGGAAGGCAAAATACAGCCGGAAACAAAAGTTATGAGGTTTTTTCTATTTTTCAATCTGTTCCATTTGGCTATTCTGGAATAAACTTTATCAATGGCTTTTTGTCTTACTGAGCAAGCTATTATCCCGAGAATACTGGCTTCCATTTCATCCTCAGTCGGCTGAAATCCAAGCTCATGCAACACCGTTTTGACCCTTTCCGTATCTGAAAGATTCATTTGGCAGCCCAGTGATATTAGGTGATATTTTAACATATATAGTTTTCGTTAGTCGCTTAAAAATACACTTCGGCATGCACCTGATGTGGAGGAACACCCTGCATTTCGAGTATATCAAATACCTCGTGTATCATTTGAAAATTTCCGCAAAGATAACAATGTGTATCAGCAGAAACAGGGTTTTGTCTGAGATAGTCTGTTACACGTCCCTGAAAATCACCCTTTTCATCCTGAGAAGTGCATAGTTTATATTTTTCAGTCGGATAGGCGTTGCGTTCATAAGCTTCTTCCTCTTTCCTGACACCATGCAGAAGCTGATATTTTATTTTCGGGTAAGAGCGAACAAAGCTGTGAAAAGGCGCAATGCCCGTTCCGGTGGCTACAAAAAGAAATTTCCCGGAATCAACCAGCTCAGGTTCGATGGTGAAAAACCCAAGAGGTCCTTCTATCTGCAAAGTGCTGCCCGGTTTAAGCTTTTTGAGTTGCTTGCTTACAAGACCCTCATCAACCTCTTTGATAAGCACCTCAAAAAAATCATCCTTTTCACCTGAATAAACAGAATACTCACGGTTATGAATACTGCCAGCTTCGCCAAGCAAAATATGCTGTCCGCTTCTAAATGACAGCCCACGACGATCAATACGCAGTACGTAGGTGCTTTCCGTCAGATGTCGTAATTCCAGCAATTGGTGCTGGTTATCGTTATTTGATCGCAATTTCATGCGGGATTTTTTTAAAATTTCGGACTGCAAAATTACACAAAAAAACTGCGCACGGCTGAAGCAGCAGAAAGCATTGAGCCTATAAACCCTGATGTAAAGGACTGGGCTTAGCTCATTATGGACAAACACTAACTAGCTGTAATTAAAGTTAGTCTGTTAATTCTTATCAGTAAAAAACGCATTTTAAATACTCTTTTACCAAAACATTTCTATATTTACACTTTAAAATCAACCATCAACACCCGTTGTTTATGAATGAAAATAAGGAGAACATCAACAGGATACGTGATATTCTTTTGGGCAACAATATTGCCGAAATGGAAAATCGCTTCTTAAAATTAGATCAGCAAATCACCTTTTCGCTCGAAGAAGTCGAGAATAAATGGAAGCAAAATCTTGACAGCCTAAGCGAAGAACAGCAGCTTTCACTTGAAAAAACCTCACAGCAACTCTCAACTGCCATCAATAATTTGGCGGATGAACTAAAGCCTGAGCTTGCAGGACTCAAAACACAAATGAGTGAAATCAAGCAGAATCAAGCCGATCTAAAAGCCAGCATACAGGAGCTTCAAGAGCTTCAACTCAAGCAAAAACAAAGCCTAAAAACACAACTCGAAACGGAGATAAGCTCGCTTAAAAAGGGCATTCAGGAAAAATTTGGCGATCTCCAGTTGAATAAGATAGATCGCACATCGCTGGCAGTCCTGATTTCGGATCTCGCCATACGTTTATCAGGTGATGAAAATACGGAAACTGAAACCGATTAACTGTTACACCTTCTTTCTATGACAGAAAAAAAAGTTAAGGATGTTGCTGAATACCTCGAACAAGGTCAGCTAAACGAGCTGCGCGAAATTATTACGGGCCTGGATAAGGCTTCACTCGATCGGTTGCATAGATTAATGAAAGACCCTCATGAATTTGCGATAGAAATAAGCGACCTTCTGCCTTTTTCAATAAGAAAACTCATCGAAAAAGGCAGCATCCACAGCAGTGATCTTTTGCCGTTTTTTGAAGAAATTATTCAGGAAAGCATCCAAATTAATCCACAGCGACTCGCCAATATTTTATTTCCGATAATGGGTCCGGCAATACGCAAAGCTGTAGCTGAGGACATCAAAAAAATGCTGGAATCCTTAAATCAAGGCCTTGAATCAGGATTATCGCCCAGTCATATAAAATGGCGTTTTCAAGCACTTTTTTCGGGTAAAAATTACACAGAGATCATGCTCTCGCATGCTTATGTTTATCATGTAAAGCATCTTTTCCTGATTCACAAAGAATCCGCATTGTTGCTTCACCAAATTCGTGATCCTCAGATTCCATCCATTGAAGCAGATATGGTTGCCTCTATGCTATCAGCCATTTCGGATTTCGTGAAAGACTCTTTTCAAAAAGCTAATAATGAAAGTGTAGAAACAATAAAAATTGGTGAAACAAATTTATGGATTGAGCAGGGGCCATCAGCTATTATTGCAGCCGTTGTTGACGGCAATCCTCCCCCATCACTTCGCCTTGATATGCAGGAAGCAATTGAGGCTGTTCACTATAACCACCGCAACGATCTTGAAAAATTTGATGGGGATACGGCAATTTTTGAACATACTGAGAAATTTCTCAAAAATTGCTTGCAAAGCGAGAAAAAACAAAAAAAGGCTAAACCACCCTATTTTGCGCTGTTCCTACTACTTATTGTTTTAGGAGCTGCGGGCTATTTTGGCTATCAGCACATTCAGGCAAAAAGCATTAGAAACCAATTAATTTCAGCCTTTCAGAATGAGCCTGGTTATTTAATTTCGCGGACCGGATGGAAAAATAATCAGCTTACTATTCAGGGAGCGCGTGATGAACTTTCAAAACCTGCTGCCGCGCTTATTTCAGAATCAGCGATAAATCCGGATCAGGTTACTGTTAACTTTCAAAGTTTTATTTCTGTAGATAGTGTTTTTGTTATCAGGCGGGCAAACAAGCTGTTAAACCCACCTCCAACAATTCGGCTCTCATTTAAAGAGGGTGTGCTTACAATTAGCGGAAAAGCTGATGCGTCGTGGATTACAATGACAACGCAAGCCTACCACAAAATTTGGGGAGTAACCGCCCTTAATTGGCAACTGGAAGAGCAGCAAAAACCTGATCTTGGCTGGATTATCAGTGATATCGAAAGCTATAGTTTTACTTTCGAGTTTAATGATATTATCATGACAGCAGAACAAAAAGCTGAGTTTGATAGTTTAACAACAACAGCATTGCTGTTAGATGATTTCAACCATGAACAAAATCAAAAATATATCCTTCAGATACAATCGTTTACGTCCAATACCGGCAACATAACAGCTAATAGAAGGGTTGCATTAACGAGAGCAGAATCCTTTATAGGACGCCTTGATGAAGCAGGCGTGCCCCGTGAATTGATGGAAACGGCTGTAATATTTAATGAGGAAACAGCTAATCCCGGACCCTTGCGAGGTGTTCGTCTTAGAGCATTAAAGAAAAAAGAGTAGATAAGACTTATGATAAAGAAAAAAATTGCAATGGTTGGCGCCTTTGCTGTCGGCAAAACAAGTCTGGTACAACGTTTTGTAAGAAGTATTTTCAACGAGAAGTACCAGACGACAATCGGTGTAAAAATAGACCAGAAGGAAGTTGAGATAGAAGGTGCTTCGGTAAACCTGCTACTTTGGGATATTCATGGAGAAGACGACTTCATGAAAGTTAAACCCACCTATTTAATTGGTTCGTCGGGCTATTTTTTGGTAGCCGACAGCACACGGCACGAAACCTTGCAAACTGCTCTAAATCTAGGTGAAATGGCAACTTCGGTAACCAATAATGTACCATTTATTTTGTTGATTAATAAATGTGATTTAAAAGAGGAGCAGGAGATTTTGGAAGAAGATCTGGCTCCCCTTCGCAAAAAGGGCTGGCGTATTTTGGAAACCAGCGCCAAAGAAGCAATCGGAGTAGAAGAGGCATTTTACGAGCTCACCAAAAGCATGATGGGAAAAAGCAAACAATGATGACAAAACCAGAATTTACCGAAGCAATAACTGATTATATCATCAGTAAAATACCGCCTTATATCGGGCTGGCTATTTTGCACCTGAACGAAGATGCCCAGCTACAAAACTGGTTGGGCCCCGTGCATAAATACGTTGACATAAAACCCGAGCTAGGGATGGACATTGAGCAGCTGACGCCTTTTCTAATCGGAATGGTTCCACCACTTATCAATCCGATGGTTTTGCCTCACATTCAAACCAAAGCAGATCACTACGCTGAAATTCATATTGTTGAAGATGAATTACAGCAATTTTGGGTATTTTTTGTTGATCAAACCCGTTCTGCCGAAAAACTTCAACAGCTGCTTCAGGAAGTCAATTCAGCCCGCCTTAAGCTGAGTGCCAGCACCAAGAAAAATGCACAGGTCGAAAACCATTTTTCCGCTTTCTATTTATTGGACTTCGCCACTTTTGCTTACCAAAACAATGCCTATTTTCCGCTTGGGCCCTTGCCAGTTTGGACAAAAGAATTGAATAATGCTTCTGCCTTGCACAAAAACCAAGTTGATCTTGTTGAAGTATTTCCTTTTATCGAAGTTTTTCAGTACGAAGCCGCATCATGCTGGGAAAACAGGCAGGATGGAAAAGTTGAATCGGGTGTTTGGGAAGAAGAAACCATCACAGGACGCCAGTTTTTTCTTAAAGCAACTGCAATTCGGCATGAGCAAACCAACTACCTGTTGATAAATATCATCAATCGCGAAGACAGGCAAGACAGTGAGCTGATTCAAAAAGCACGCGAACAGCGGCTTACCCTGGATCAACTGGCGCGCACCCAGAAAGAGCTGAAAAAATTACTTGATTTCAAAAATCAGTTTGTATCCATCGTGTCTCATGATTTGCGATCACCTTTAGGAGCTGTAATCGGCCTCTCAAATTTATTGCTGGACGACTCGGAAATGATGCAAAAAATGAATGAAAATCAAAGCGGACTGCTAACGGATATCAAAGAAGAAATGCAGCGTCTGTTGGATTACAACGACAAGCTATATCATTGGTCGAATCTGGAACTGGGGAACTTCAAAATAAATAAAACTGAAATCGATTTTCGGGAATTAACCGCTTATGTTGAACGGATGCAGCACTTCAAATTGAAACAAAAAAACATTCGTTTTAAGCAGGAAATTGATAAAACCATTGATTTTGTTTTGATGGCCGACGAAACTTTACTCGGACAAGCGTTAAATAATCTGGTAGGCAATGCGGTTAAGTTTACGCCCGAAGGAGGTCAAATAACCATTGGTACAAGATTGAAACAGGGCAATTTTGAAATTTTTATCAACGATACTGGCGTAGGTATGCCTAAAGAAATCAGCGATAAACTCTTTGAAGGATTCACGCGCAAAAGTACCATGGGGACCTATGGCGAAAAAGGCACAGGCCTGGGATTAGGTATTGTAAAAAAAATTGTTGAAGCCCATGAGTTTGATATCAATGTTGAATCGGAACCCGGAAAAGGAAGCACCTTTATTATAAGGGCGCCTCTGGATTAATCAAAGAAAACGCAAAACATTTAAGTAAAGTCCTGTTTTGTTGTTTTTCGTTCAAAACGAATTTTTATGACCCTGGCAATGGCACAGAAAAACTAACAACGCTTCTGGTTTTAATTGAAATTCTGCAAAATATCGGATCATATCAGTTAACAAATTATGCATCAGCGCAAAAAAAATCTATCTTCGCACGAACACCCAATCGCCAATTAAGATGCTGATTGAAATTTTAAGCCTTACTGCAATTTTGATTTTTTTGCTCATGGCATTTATTGCCTGGAGAGACCGTTCGTCGGGCAATGGCCGGTTTCCGGCACTTTTTGTACAGCAAAAAAAAGAAGGGAAAATCGACAAAGCCTTATTAAAGGCTTTCAACAGCTATTCCGATAAAGACAGGTTCTTTCTTTTCTGGCTTCAAATGCAGCGCATCAACAAAACCATCCCCCAAGGCTCAATGGCCGAGCTTGGCGTTTATCAGGGCGATTCGGCCCGTTTACTTCATCTGATGGCTCCCAACAGAATCCTGCATCTTTTCGACACCTTTGAAGGTTTTCGCGAAACAGATCTCAGCAACGAAACGGGTGAAGCCGGCAGCTATAAATCACATCATTTTGCTGACACCTCAATCAGGCATGTCAAAAACAAATTAGGCAATCATCCTAATATTCAACTGCATAAGGGCAACTTTGCAGCTGTTTGTCATAAATTCGCTGATGAACAATTTGCCTTTGTAAGCATTGATGTGGATCTTGCCAGACCAACGGATGACGGCATTCGTTTTTTTTATCCGCGCCTGCTTCCCGGCGGTGTGATGATCATTCATGACTACAACCCTAAATGGCGGGAATTAATGCATGTAGTAGATGTGTTTTTAAGTGAAATTCCGGAGCGTCCAGTATTGGCCTCCGACAAGGATACGAGCCTGATCATTGTAAAAAATGGATAGCTAATCTGCGTCAACTTCAACTTTATCGCCCAAAAAATGGGGCTCTGTTTTCAACACATAGATATCCAGCATCATACGCACACGTGCCAGATACTCTCTTATTAACACCTGAAATGCGCCCTGATGCTGCGGAAAGTCAGCCACAAATCCATAGGCGAAAATACCATTGTGACCAGCAATATAGATTGCACGTTCAAGATGAAAAGCTTGCGAAATAATTGTGATTGAATCCTGGGAAAATATTTTATTCGACCTGATAACTGAATCAAAAGTGCGAAAGCCTGCATAATCAGGAATCAGTTTTTTTTCCGGAATGCCTGCTTCTAGCAAGTCCTTCATCATGTACCGTGGCTCGTTGTAGGAGGCATGCCGGTTGTCGCCACTCACGATAAGGTATTCTATTTTACCAGCCTCCAAAAGCTTAAGGGCAGCCTCAATTCTGTATTTGTAGAAAGGATTAATATTCCCCGAAACAGTATATTTACTTGTACCCAGCAGCAATCCGGTTTTTCGAAAAGGCAAGTCTTCCAGCTTATCTGCAATCTGCTTTGAGCTACTGTAAGTAACCCAAAAATTGACCAGAATGGTAGCAACAACTATTAATCCAATCAAAGAAAATATAAAACTAAGAAACTTCCTAAACCCCTTCATAAAGCGTTTTTGTCCAGTGATTAATTTCTTCTTTATCCTCCCGAAATCAAATGCAAAATTTCTACATTGTCGCCAGTCCTGACAACCGCATCGTCACGTTTATCCACTTTGACAAGCTTTCCATTGATTTTCGTAACCAACATCTTAAAAGTAAAGTTTTTGTAGTTTATCAGCTCGTTTATAGTCATCGCATCACCTGCGATGGTTTCTGTTCTGTTATTTAAAATAATTTCCATTTAACCTTTTTTTATTAGCAATTCGAGTGCCAGATTGGCTTGCATATTGGCAACGATTCCAACTCTGGGAGCCAATGGAGGCAAATCTTCAGCAATTTCAGCTTCAAAATCACCACAAATATACACATGCTTATCCCATTGGACTTGCCTGAGCTTATCAAAACCGCCAAAACCTGCCATTCCATTGCCCATAATAAGTGGAATTTGTGGCATGTGTTCAAGCATAAACTCCAACAACATCGCTTTGGCCTCTGCCCGATCAAAGGCTTCGATAATCAGATCACATGATGAAAATATCGCTGAGATATTGTCTTTATCAAGTTTCGTTTGATGACAATTCAGTTTTACATCGGGATCAATCGAGTGAATATTTTGGGCAAGCGCCTCTACTTTGGGCAAGCCAAGCTGTTTTTTGAAAAAATACTGTCGATTCAGATTCGATGCCTCAACCTTATCAAAATCAACCAGTTCAAGACCTCCAATTCCAATACGCGCCAAAGCTACAGCTGCGTTCGAACCCAATCCACCACAGCCGGCGACCCCCACTCTACAGCTTTTTAACAATTGTCGGATGTCTTTCTCTTTCATAAACTGTTTATAATGTCTTTTGTTCTATGCGCACTTAAAGAGGTAAAAATACAGTATTTATTCTTTATGGTGTGCCCACTTCAGGCCGTTTTGGTCAAATAAATAATTTAATTGACCCATAGAATCCTAAGAAGTATCTACAATTATTTTCTGGTCATTTACCAAACTCAATTTAAGTTGCGACACTCCAAAACAGGGCTGAATTTATAATGATTCTAAATATACTGCTAACCCTATACGGCGCAAAGAGTTAATTGCAAAAGTGTTCGATATGCAGAAAATTACATATTGCTAAATAAGAAGCAATTAGCATCTCAAACTCCAATAACTTCTTACTTTTGTGAAAAATATAACATTCCTTAGAAATTACTATTTATGGAAAATGCAGCGATCAAAGAACTACATGAAACACTAAAAGTCTGGCCATACAACTGGACAGCTCTCGAAAAAGGTTATACTGACAAAGTATTGCATATTAACCTATCAGAGAACGCAATTCTTGAAAAAACTGTTCCGGCTGAGGTTAAAGAGAAATTTATTGGAGGCAGAGGCTATGGACTGCGTTATTTATGGGATGCTACCAAACCGAACACCAAATGGAACGATCCGGAGAATGAAATCGTAATTTCTTCGGGGCCAATCGGAGGCATCACCCAGTATTCGGGTACAGGCAAATCAATCTGCGTTTCCATTTCACCACAGACTGATTCAGTGATGGACAGTAACGTAGGTGGTTTTTTCGGCCCATTTTTAAAGTTTTCGGGCTTTGATGCCATCGAACTTCAAGGCAAAGCTACAGAGGATGTCATCGTTTTTATCGACGGTGTAAATCATAAAGTAGAAATACTGAAAGCTCCGGCAGAGCCAATTGACAGCCATGTGCTGGCCGAAATGCTCACTGAAATGTATGCCGATGACGAAAAAGACAAAAAGAATATTGCTGTAGTTTCTGCAGGAACAGCAGCTGATCATTCGTTGATCGGGATGCTCAACTTCAGCTTTTATGATCCAAAACGTAAACTGGTTCGCCTGAAACAGGCCGGCCGCGGTGGTATAGGAACAGTTTTCAGAGATAAAAAAATTAAAGCGCTGGTAGCCAAAATACCCGGCGTAAAAGGCAACCTGAATAATGTTGTTGATTTGAAAGCCATCATGGAGCGTGGACAGCGATTCAACCGCGAAATGCGTGAACTTGACGACAAACAGGCTGAAATGCGCACCAAAGGCACAGCACACCTCACCAACATCATGAATGATTATGACCTGTTGCCGGTAAACAATTTCAAATATGGCAGCCATCCCGATGCCTACAAAATACACAGTGAAGTCTGGAAATCACGCTTCACACAAGGTATTCCTGATGGTTGCTGGATTGGGTGTAATATGGCCTGCGCCAAAGGTGTTGATAATTATCTGCTTCGCACCGGCCCTTACGCCAATCAGAAGGTGATTGTTGATGGCCCGGAATATGAAACAGCCTCTTCGCTGGGATCTATCGCCGGAATATTCAACCCTGACTTTACCATCGAAGCCAACTTCTATTGCGATACCTATGGTATTTGTACAATCACCTGGGGAACTATCCTCGGATTTGTTATGGAATGCTACGAAAATGGTATCCTCAACGAAGAACGAACAGGCGGCCTCAAACTTAACTTTGGCAATGCTGATGACGCCATGACCCTGTTGCACCAATTAGCAAAAGGCGAAGGTTTTGGCAAGATTGCTGGTCGCGGAGTACGTAAACTCAAAGAAATGTTTATTGAAAATGGTTGGGGCGATCCTCAATTTATCAATGATATCGGCATGGAAAACAAGGGATTGGAATATTCCCAGTATGTTTCCAAAGAATCTCTGGCACAGCAGGGAGGCTATGCTTTGACGAACAAAGGACCACAACACGATGAGGCCTGGCTGATCTTTATGGATATGGTGAATAACCAAATTCCTTCGTTTGAAGATAAAGCTGAAGCCTTACATTATTTTCCAATGTTCAGAACCTGGTTTGGATTGGTTGGTCTCTGCAAGCTTCCATGGAATGATGTGGAGCCGGAAAGCAATGCCGAAGCCGATGAACCAGCAAAAGTTCCGGAGCATGTGGACAACTATGTAACGATTTACAAAGCCGTTACCGGAAAACCAATTGATAAGGAAGAAATGATTCGTCAATCAGAACGCGTGTATAATTTCCAGCGGATTTTCAACCTGCGTCGTGGTTATGGAACACGCCAGTTTGATGCGCAACCTTATCGTGCTGCCGGTCCTGTAACCGTTGAAGAATATGAATCACGCGCCGACCGCTACGATAAACAGCTGCTTGAAGTTATTGGCTGGAATCCGGAAGGAAAAACTACTGAAGAAAAAATGGCCAAACATCGTGCCTACCGCGAAGACCGCTATGAACAGCTATTGGATGCCGTGTATAAAAGGCGTGGCTGGACCAAAAACGGTGTGCCAAAAATTGAACATCTCAAAAACCTGGGAATGGATTTGCCCGAACTTGTTGAATTGGTCAAGCCCTATCAGGAAGATTAAACTGATTAAGTTGAATACCAGAGCCTTGAAGCCTTCCCCATGTGGGAAGGTTTTTTTTATTTAAGACGATATTGTTTTACCCCAAGTGAAGGAAGCCACACAAACCAAACTGTGCGGCTTTTATTTCAACCATTTCTGTGTTATCGACAAAAATAAATCTCAAATCATTGCAGTTTTCGGATTGATGCCGTACTTTAGCACCTTATTCATCATCAATTTTGAAGGCCTTATGATTGATTTAAAAACCACTTACCTCGGATTGGAACTCAAGAGTCCGATTATTGCAGCCAGTTCTGGCTTTACAGATAGTATTTCAAAGCTTAAACAGCTTGAGCAGCATGGAGCAGGTGCTGTGGTTTTAAAGTCTCTTTTCGAAGAAGAAATCACGCATGAATACGATCATACCATTCGTGAAGAAGCTGATAAAACAGGTCGTGAGGAATTCCTGGATTACCTGGATGTACGTATTCGGCAAGAAAATCTGGAAAAATATACACGCCTCATCAAACAAGCCAAAAGTGAACTTAGTATTCCCGTAATAGCCTCTGTCAATTGCCGGACGGCTTACGAATGGATTACCTTTACTTCTGAAATTGAAAAAGCCGGCGCTGATGCCTTGGAGCTCAATGTCTTCGTAATGCCTTCCAACCTGGAAAACAGCAGTGAAGACAATGAAAAAATCTATTTTGAAATTATCAGACAGGTCAAAAAACAAGTCACTATTCCAGTCGTACTCAAAATCAGCTACTATTTCTCTAATTTAGCAAAGATGATTACCGACTTGTCTCATTCAGGAATTGATGGGCTAGTGCTGTTTAATCGCTTTTTTAGTCCCGATTTCGACCTTGAAAAGCTGGAAGTAATACCTTCTCATGTCTTGAGTCAGCCGGGCGAGTTGGCCATGCCTTTGCGCTGGATTGCACTTATGCACGGCCACATTGATTGTGACATCTCGGCATCCACAGGCGTTTCAGATGGTAATGCAGCGATCAAGCTTTTGTTGGCAGGAGCTCAAACTGTGCAGGTTGCCAGCGCATTGTATCGACATGGGGCACAATACCTTGATGTGATGCACCACGAACTTAGCAGCTGGATGGAAAGCCACAACTTTGAAAAAATTAGCGACTTTAGAGGTAAACTCAGTCAGAAAAAACATAGTCGCCCCGACATCTTCGAACGTGTCCAGTTTATGCGTTACTTCAGTGATAAAGAAAGTATGATATGAACCAAAACGACGAAAAGGAAATTAGGAAAGCGTTTAAGTCCAAGAATTGGAACGAAATAAAATCAAACGATTCCTGGTCAGTTTTTAAGATCATGTCGGAATTTGTAGATGGCTACGAGAAGCTTGCCCGCATCGGCCCCTGTGTTGCAATTTTTGGATCAGCGCGCACCAAGCCAGACAATCCATATTACCGACTTACAGAAGAAATTGCATACCTGCTTACCAAAAAAGGCTTTGGGATCATCACAGGAGGCGGCCCCGGAATCATGGAAGCCGGTAATAAAGGCGCACACTTTGCCGGCGGAAAGAGTGTAGGCGTAAATATTGAACTGCCTTTCGAGCAACGCCCCAATCCTTTTATCGATCCTGACAAATTTCTTGAATTCGATTACTTTTTTGTGCGCAAAGTTATGTTCATGCGCTACTCGCAAGGCTATATCGTTTTACCTGGTGGCTTTGGAACATTGGATGAATTGTTCGAAGCTATCACCTTAATCCAAACCCAGAAACTCGTGAAGTTTCCCATTGTAATGGTTGGAAAAAAATATTGGGAAGGCCTGATTGACTGGATAAAACAACGCATGCTTGAGGAGGGAAATATTCACGAAGACGATCTTGAAATTTTCCGACTGGTTGATACAGCAGAGGATGCCGTTGCCATCATCGAAGAGTTTTACAGGAAGTACGCACTCAAGCCCAACTTCTGATGCATATTGTTGAGCTCCCGTTTCAATTAATCAGCATCGAAGGTGATGGGTATCATATCATGGTCAATGGAAAAATCAATGGATTGGATGCACGGTTTTTAGTTGACACCGGCGCCTCACGCACAGTTTTTGATATCGAGGGCATCAAAAAGTTTGTGCCTGAACCCGAATTCTTGGAAAATGAGAAACTGTCTACAGGTTTAGGAACCAACGAAATGCCTTCGATGGTAGTGGAAATCGATAAATTAAGTTTTGGTGAGGCTTTTATTGAATACTATACAGCTATTGCTATTGATTTAAAACATGTTCATTTTTCGTATCAAAACTTGGGCCTGCCTCCTATTGATGGTGTTCTTGGAGGTGATTTACTTGTAAGATTCAGGAGTGTAATCAACTACAAAACCAGGAAGATAAAATTTTACGATTAGCCCATTTTCTCGTTTTAACGGATCTTTACAAAAGCTTTGGAACTCACAAAATCCGGATGAATAATTTGCAGGGTATAAATGCCGGCAGGCAAACGCATCAAGTCGATGCTGATCCGCTTGTTGCCAACAGTTTTTTTAGCATTAAACTTCAATTGACCGGCACTATTGAAGATTTTTATGTTTATTACTGACTGTTCTCCCAAAGGAACTTCAAGCTGCAAAATATCCCGCACAGGATTAGGCTGTAACCGAATATTGACCGACAGGCTCTGATGCGCTACTCCCGGGAGTATTTCTGCCGTTTGATTAAACAACTCTATTCCTCCGCTGTAATTGCCTATAAACAACCCGGAAAGCGCTCTGTCAGCCGCTTTAATAACAGCAGCTGTGGTGCGCATTCCGCGATCAGCAGCTGATAACGGAAAACCAAAAATACTTTCAAAGCGGTTTGATGCTGCAAAAACACCATCCAGATTTTCGTTAATATCCTCGAAAAGGTATAGCTTTCCCTGTTCTGAACCAACCAGTAAAAGGATTTCGCCTGTCTGCCTTTTAAAAAAATGCGGGGTACTATAGCCATCATACGAGATGTTAAAATCCGTTATATTAACACCTCCCAAAAAGTCAGTAACAAACTCGAATTCAATACCATTATCCAAACTCACCCCTTTGTAATAACTGATTTTACCGTTCCTGTTGCCAATAATTAAATCTGTGAACCCGTCTTCATCCAGATCGAAAAGTTGGGGTGCAGACCACTCACCAACATCAATTTCCTGAAAGAAATCATCTGCAACCAAAAAACTTCCGTCATTAAGCTGCTGAATATAAATCAAGCTACCACTAGCATTTCCAACAAGCAAATCCATAAGCCCGTCATTATTAAGATCAGCAGCTGCAGGCGCAAGACCGCGCAGGTTTCTGGAAAACAGGCCACCCAAATCATTGTTTTCCAAGCGGTAAACAGGAGCCTCTGCAGTTCCTGTTTGACGATAAAAAGACAATTGAGCACGTTGTCTGGAGTGTAGTGTCCCCTGTTCGTACCACGAAAACTGATAGCTCCCAATATTCCCAATAATCAAATCATCCAGCCCATCACCATCCATATCAGCCAGCAAAGGGAAAGCGCCCGACCCAACATCCAACATATCCTCCTGAAGAAAATCCTTTTGATGCAGTCTGAAATCCGGCTCAGTTTCACTGCCTTCATTTAAATACAACCAAATGCTGTTTCTATTCTCGGTCACCTCATAATTTGGATCAAAAGGAGAAACCAGCATATCAGTTAGCCCGTCGTTATTGATATCGAAAAAAAATGGCAACGGCATCGAAAACAACCTTACCGGCGTGCTATATGACGGAAAAGACGTATCCTGACTGACCATCAAAGCCGCTTCAAGCGTGCCTCCATTCCAAAACATGGTGATGCCCGGGTAGTCCACATCAGCCAGCAGCAATTCGGGCAAGCCATCATTATTTAGATCGCGAATGCCAAAGGTAGCACCCCGATGCCTGTTTTGCCTACCAGAGTTTAGGGTTTGCTGATTGAACAAGCAAGTATCCAGGTACATTTCATTATTCTCTTCGTTTTCGGCTACACGCCCCCAGCAAAAATCAGTTCGCATAAAATCCAGGGAGTCAGCATGACCATATTTCTCCATAGAAAGATTGGTGTGCAGCTCAATAAAAGTGCCGAGAGACCAAAAGCTAAGAATATCCAAATCACCATCCTGATCAATATCTATGATTGCGGGATAATCAGCATTCGTTGCCAGGATATTCACATAACCGGCACCTTGCATCGAAGTAAGGTAAGGCGCTACTACCAATTCAAAAGAGGGTGGATAAGTGCCCTTATGCCGGTAAACTTTAATACCTGCCCAGCCGGGAGAATAAGTAAAAATATCCTCAAAGCCATCACCATCATAATCCTCAAACAATACCCATTCTGAAAATTGCGGAAAACTACTCACAAATTCCGGAGCCCATTGATAACTGATCTCATCAAAGCCTCCTTTGTTCAGGTAGCAGCTTAGTCTGTTTCCGCGCCGATCGAAAACCACCAAATCTTTTGCGCCATCACCATCCATATCCAGGCGACCAAACTGGCAAGCATCAAAGCCTCCCGCCCAGGGATACTCCAACTCACCTGCTGCTTGGTTTTTAACGGCGATCTGAGAAATGACAACCTGACTAAATGAAAATAAAAAAAGCGTTATCAATAAAAAAAAGCGGCTCATTGGGTTTGACTTGAAGTTTCAAAGTTACGAAACATGTTTGATTTTCTATTGATCTGAAATCCGGTATAAGTGAACAAAATTGAATAATTTAGCCAAAAAGTCAAAACTATGCCACGACTATTGATTATTGACGATGAACAAAGCATTCGGCGCACCTTACGTGAGATTTTAGAATATGAAAAATATCAGGTTGACGATGTCGAAACAGGTATGGATGCCCTTCAACTTCTCAAAGAACAAGATTTTGATGTGATCTTATGCGACATCAAAATGCCCGAAATGGATGGCATCGAAACTTTGGAGGCCATAAAATTGCTGACAGACTGTCCGGTTATTATGATTTCGGGGCACGGCACCATTGAAACAGCTGTTGAAGCCATCAAAAAAGGAGCCTATGACTACATCTCCAAGCCTCCGGATTTGAACCGATTACTGATCACCATCAAAAATGCCCTCGATAAATCACAGCTGCTTACCGAAACCAAAGCACTCAAAAAAGTGGTGAGTAAGCATAATCAAATGATTGGGCAATCTGACGCGATGGAAGAAATCAGGGACATGATTCAAAAAGTGGCTCCCACAGCTGCAAGGGTATTGATTATTGGTGAAAATGGTACAGGAAAAGAGCTTGTAGCCCGACAGCTGCATGAACTCAGCAGCAGGGCTCATGCACCATTTATTGAAGTAAACTGCGCTGCAATTCCATCAGAATTAATTGAAAGCCAGCTGTTTGGTCATGAAAAGGGGGCTTTCACTTCGGCTATCAAACAGCGTAAAGGCGATTTTGAATTAGCACATGGTGGGACACTCTTTCTGGATGAGATTGGTGATATGAGCTTGTCTGCTCAGGCCAAAGTTTTAAGGGCATTGCAGGAAAACAAAATTACCCGTGTTGGCGGAGAAAAAGAAATACAGGTGGATGTGCGTATCATCGCGGCCACCAATAAAAACCTGAAAGAAGAGATAGAAAAGGGTAGGTTCAGGGAAGACCTCTACCATCGCATCAGCGTGATCGTGATCAAAGTAGCGCCATTGCGCGAGCGTACTGATGATATTCCTTTGCTTGTTGAGCACTTCATCCAATTGAGTTGTGAGAAAATGGGCAAGCCTATTCCTGAAATTACAGCAGCTGCCCTGGCAGAAATGAGACAATATAAGTGGACCGGCAACATCAGGGAGTTGCACAATGCTTTGGAACGCCTTGTTATTTTAGGCGGATCGCCCATTGATGAAGACAGCGTGAAAAAGCTTGCCCGTCCACTAAACAATTGACAACCTGAGGTAATATTTGTATCTTTGCACTCCTTTTTCGGCATGGTTTATGCAGAAAAAGGCAGAGTAATCATTTGGGGCTGACTGGTTTTGACAGCAAGATGAATGGTTATGTAAGCATGCCGAGCCTTACGATGACGCTCGTTAATCTTGATCGTACAATACAATTGGCGAAACTAACTACGCTCTCGCAGCGTAATCGAAGACTAGTAGATTACTGCTTCATCCCGGCACAAGGTGCCGGGACGAGACATCCCGCAGGTGGACATGCCTGATTCCGGCCTGATCACGGGGTGCTAATCAAACTCAGGATAGTCTTGTAATTGCTTCGCTTGCAAGGCAAAACAACAGAAGCTAAGTGGTTGATCAGGAGGTCTGTATCCTTACTACCAACGAAAATCAAGAACAGACTAAGCATGTAGAAAGCCTGATGGTTCCTTGTTTGGACGAGGGTTCGAGTCCCTCCAGCTCCACAACAACAGCAGTGAGTGTGAGTCATGAGTCGCCAGACGCATGATTCACACTCATTTTTGTTTAAAAATCAATACGCACTCTCCAACTCAGCTTTCTCTTTTCTGCCAAGCTTGATAGGACAACTGCAAATCAGCTCAGAAGAGCAGTAGGTTCCTTCGATACTCACACTTCTTTTTCGTCCGATAAAATATTATTCTGGACACCCTCACATCAAACTATACTTCCATTAATTTTGTAGCAAATTTCGCTTCATGATTATCACAATTGGTTTACTCATTCTCGGCTTGCTTTTATTGGTAAAAGGTGCTGATTGGCTGGTTAGCGGAGCCTCTGCAATAGCCCGATATTTCAAGGTTACTGATCTTGCAATCGGCCTTACCATTGTTGCTTTTGGTACTTCGGCACCTGAGCTGGTAGTGAATGGTTTTGCTGCCTTTGAGCAAAGTTTCGATCTGGTTTTCGGAAACGTAATCGGCAGCAATAACTTCAATCTTTTTGTAATTTTAGGCATTACCGGCCTTGTGGCACCCATCAAAGTGCAGTCGAGTACGGTGTGGAAAGAAATCCCGCTATCACTTTTTGCTGCAGTCCTTATCCTGTTAATTGCCAATAGCTGGCTGCCTTTTGTTTCGAGCGGCGTATCGCGATTAGAAGCGGTGATACTGCTCATCATTTTTGCCGGATTTCTGTATTATGTTTTTAGCCAGCTAAAAAGTGATGCCGAAACTCAGACTGCAGATCAAATACCACTCAAGCTCAATAAAAGTCTATTGTTGGTTATTGTGGGTCTTGCCGGCCTTGTTGGCGGCGGCAGGCTGGTGGTTCAAAGTGCGGTTGAACTTGCACAACAATTATGTATTTCAGAGAAAGTAATTGGTCTTACGATTGTGGCTGCAGGAACTTCACTACCTGAATTGGTTACCTCGGTAGTGGCTGCTCTGCGAAAAAACACCGATATTGCCGTTGGTAATATTATAGGTTCCAATATTTTTAACCTGCTTTTTATTCTCCCAATCAGTGCTTTGATACATCCACTGGTCTATAACACAGCCTTCAATACAGATCTCCTGATATTGGCGGGAGGCACCATTTTGCTCTTCGTGGCCATGTTCACCGGAATCCGCAAAAAGCTTGATCGCTGGGAAGCCGGTCTTCTTTTTGCGATTTATATTGCCTACACAATAGTGGTGATCGCCAATGGTTAGCTTATCAATGACAAATACAGCATGCTCTATGCAATATCTCCTCCGGAACAATAGGCCAAATACATACTAAAATGGGTGTAAACCTCTAAATAATTGTCTTATAAATACCTAACCAATCTTCAAGTTATGCGTATTGTAAACAATCTGATGTTATTATTAATATTTATGTCATTCTTTATGCTTCTTTCGTGCAGCAAAGATGATATTCCAAAAAAATCACTGCTTGCAGGTGACACGACCGATGTTGCCTTTCACAGATTCTTTAATCCTCCGCTTCAGCTTAGCTTGATATGGGATGAACAAAAACTTTATGGGAATGCCACTGATTCGCTGGATATAGATAACGATCAAGTTGCTGATGTATTTTTCCGACTTATTGTTCTCAATCCCGACAGTCTTCATCTGCTCGAAGGCGAAATGCCCAATCCATTTCCATCATTGCATATATATGGGCGTGATTCGCTATTCGAAACAGCAACAATCTCTGAAACTGTTTATGTTGGATTAGGAACCACAACAAAGTATTATTGGGTTGAAGCGCTGGAACATGGACAACTGATTGACGAAACACGCAATTGGAAACCAGCAAATTACTGGGGCGAAAAACTATGGAGCGAGAATCCGGTTAGCATGCTTTCAAACGGACCCTGGTTTGAAAAAGCTCAACCGGCTTTTGTGGCTTTTCGGCTCAGAGGAGCATTGGGCTGGATTAAAATGGATACACATTCTACTGATGATCCGTTGATTATGGGCTTTGCCCTGCAAGCTCCTTCCTAAACCGAAAGCTGTTTCATGGAAGCTATACAATAAAATTTCATCTGAAATATTAAGTCTCATTTGCACTCACTAAAGCTATTCTCATGGCAACCGAAACATTTCAGGATGTTAAAGTTTTGTTAAATGACAAATCTGAAGTCGGAGGGTTATACCTTTATGCTTCATTTCAAAACCAAAACTTAAATCTATGAAAACCTTGAAAAAAATCTTACTGGTAGTCGTAATAATCCTGGCTATACCATTAATTGCAGCACTTTTTATTGAAAAGGATTATGCAGTTGAAAAAACTGTAACCATTCAGAAACCACAGACACAGGTTTTTGAATATGTAAAGTACCTTAAAAACCAGGACAATTACAGTAAATGGGCCAATATGGATCCCATGATGACAAAAACTTACCAGGGACAAGATGGGCAAGTCGGTTTTGTTTCGGCATGGAACAGCACAGACAAGGAAGTTGGAAGCGGTGAGCAGGAAATTATCAGTATTGAAGAAGGAAAACGTATCAATTACGAACTACGCTTTTTTGAGCCTTTTGAATCAACCGAGCATGCCTATATGATTGCCCAGGCCATCGACAGCAGCCACACAGAGGTTATATGGGGCTTTAACGGCCACATGGAATATCCCACAAATCTGTTGTTGGTTTTTATGGATTTTGAAAAAATGCTTGGAGACGACCTGCAAACAGGACTGGATCAGCTAAAAATAGTATTAGAAGAATAGCACTTCTGTAACAATAAAATATCTAAAAAGATTAGCAAAGCATCACATTGAAGAATTAGGAATTCCAACGGGCATATACCAAATCCTCTTGTCAGATTTATTATGCACGGAATTGAAAGGAAAATTGTAATTTTGCGGCCTCATTGGCCCCATAGTTCAATGGATAGAATTTCAGATTCCGGTTCTGAAGATTTGGGTTCGAATCCCGATGGGGTCACTAAAATAACCTTCAGCTTTCTGAGGGTTATTTTTTTATCTGTTAATGGCTTTGGCTCTTTTATAAAACTCCGCACTTCAAGAAAACAATTAACTGCTGTGTGCGTCTCTCCGGAAATTTTGCAACAATTTTCTTTAGCCAATCACTTCCAAATAGAGAACAGTATTTTTAAGAAAAAACCCTTTTCAAACTCATAATCCCCAATAACGGATGTTTCAGCCTACCATTCCTCCACATCCAGCTCTTGTCCCAGCGGTTTATACACATCTTCATTCAGCAAATTACCTTCTTCGTCATAGGTTTTCCAAGTTCCCAGCTTTTCACCCTGATGGTACTGCCCGATCAGCATAATTTCTCCATTAGGATGATAAGTCACGAATTCACCCTCCAGCTGATCATCAACATAGGTTGCTCTGGTTTGAATTGTACCGTCTTCAAAATACTTGATCCATAAGCCATCAAGCCTGCCATTGCTGTAATTCAGCACCTCGGCAGGCTGTTCCGAACCGCTAAAATAGGTGACAGACTCGCCATGCAGCAAGCCCTTATTGTAGGTCTCTGATGCTATCAGTAAGGAATCTGTTTCGGCATAGTAAAGCCAGATACTGTCTTTCTGCTGTTCAACAAATTTGCCTTTGGCAATAACGAAACCATTAACGGCAAAAGCTTGATGCCAGGCGATATTTCCGTTTGATTCAAATGTGTTACGCGCCTTTAATTGTCCTGTTGAATCATAGTAGTTAAAAATCCCCTCCGGATTTCCATCCTGGAAAAATCCTTCGTAACGCAATATACCATTGGGATAGCTGGTTTTCCACTCGCCTTGCTTGCGTCCTTTCTCATCGGTTTTATTTATCTCAAGCTGTTCATTTTGAGCAGATAGACTAAAGCTCCAGGCAAAAAACACAGCCATGAAAACGAATCCTGTCAATACCCTTTTATTTATCATGTGTAAAATAGTTTGTGTGGCAAAGCTAATCACTACTTTGTATAATTAACGTAATTTTGCAAAAAAGCATAATTGTGTCAGAGTATAGTTCTATTTTACTGGAGAATGCCGTAAACGAATTCTCTCGATTACCCGGCATCGGCAAGAAAACTGCCTTACGTCTTTCGTTGCATTTGCTACGAGAAGATGCCAGACATACGCAGGCGTTGGCGCAGGCCATCAGCCAGATGAAAGACAATATAATGCTTTGCGAAAGGTGTCACAACATCAGCGACACCAAGCTTTGCACCATTTGTGCCAATCCCAAACGCGATGAAAATGTGGTATGTGTCGTTTCAGATCTGCGCGATGTGCTGGCTATCGAGCGCACCTCCACTTTCAATGGCTTATATCATGTGCTGGGAGGTGTAATCAGTCCGGTTGAAGGTATCAGCCCCTCGGATCTGAACATACAAGAACTCATCCAACGAACTCAAAAAGAGACTTTTAACGAAATAATTCTTGCGCTTCCGGCCACCATCGAAGGGGATACGACAAACTATTATATTTATAAGCAACTCGCTGAATTTAATGGGAAAGTAACCAGTATTTCAAAAGGAATTGCCATTGGTGATGCCCTGGAATTTGCCGATGAGATAACGCTGAGTCGTTCGATACTCAACCGGACCCTCTTTCAAATCTGATCTTCCTATTCCTCCTGAAACAATTCAAGCTGATTTTCTGTCACATAAAAAGTATGTGGCACCTGATACGTATAGTTGGAAGTGTATCGTTCAATATTTTTCTTGATCAGCTTGATTGGAGTCGTTTTTCTCGCCTTGCAATAATTACGAAGCGAACGATACTGGTTTTCAGTCAGTTTGAAAGTAATGGATTTAAAACGTGTCTTTTTACGTTTTACTTTCCCTTTACGTCGGCTTTTGGATGGAGGCATAGCCATAAGTTTTAGAAATGCGAATATAAATATTTATTCACAACTATCGCGCATAAATTGTACTCAGTAATGCACATTACAAAAAATGCACCTACTCTGAAATGGTAATTTACAAAAGCAGTTTTATTAATCCTCAACTCATCTGCCGCGCCACCTCCATCATTTGATTCGCAAGTGCTGCTGCTTTTTCCGGTGTTTCTGCCTCTGCATAAACGCGGATGATTGGCTCTGTATTTGACTTACGCAAATGCACCCATCCCTGTTCAAAATCAATCTTAAGTCCATCAATTGTTGTAGTTTCTTCCTGCTCGTAATGCTTAGCCAGTCTTTGCAGCAGCAGTTCCACATCGGTTTCGGGAGCAAGCTGAATTTTATTCTTCGACATGGCATAGGTGGGATAACGTTTACGCAACTCCGAGCAGCTGATCGCTTCCTTAGCCAGGTGGGTTAAAAATAACGCCACCCCAACCAGCGCATCACGACCATAATGCAATTCAGGATAAATTACACCCCCATTTCCTTCACCACCAATTATAGCACTTGTGGCTTTCATCATCTCCACCACATTAACCTCACCTACTGCAGAGGCAGTGTATTCCTGCCCATGCCTTTTGGTGATATCGCGCAAAGCCCGCGAAGAGGAAAGATTAGAAACGGTGCTGCCGGGCGTATGCTGCAACACATAATCAGTGACCGCAACCAGGGTATATTCTTCGCCAAACATATTACCGTTTTCATCGATGATAGCCAGGCGATCCACATCAGGATCGACAACAAAACCCAAATCGGCTTTTTCTTTTTTCACCAAAGCAGCTAAATCAGTCAGGTGTTCCGGCAAAGGCTCGGGGTTATGCGGAAACTTGCCATTGGGGTCACAATAAAGCGGAAACACCGTTTTCACCCCAAGGGCCTTTAATAAGGCAGGAATCGCTAGTCCACCGGTTGAGTTCACTGCATCAACAGCCACTTTAAAACCGGCAGCGGCAATGGCATGACGATCCACCAAAGGAAGTTGCAGCACCATTTCGATATGTTTGTCAATCCATCCCTCCTGTTTTTCATAGGTACCCATGTTTTCTATCGTCACAAACTCAAAGTCCTCTTTTTCGGCCAGATCTAACAGCCACGCTCCTTCGCTGGCCGAGATAAACTCTCCTTTGCTGTTGAGCAGCTTTAACGCGTTCCATTGAGCGGGATTGTGGCTTGCTGTGAGTATCACTCCGCCATCAGCTTTTAAAGCAGTAACAGCTACTTCCACGGTTGGAGTTGTGCTCAAACCAATATCAATTACCTGAACACCCATTGCCTGCAAAGTGCCACAAACCAGCTGATTGACCATAAAACCAGATATTCGGGCATCGCGTCCGACAACAATTTTTATTCCTGTACGTCCTTCGTTACGCTCGATCAGTTTCACAAAAGCTGCTGTAAACTTGGCAATATCCAACGGACTTAATCCACTGCCAACTCTGCCTCCCAGTGTTCCTCTGATTCCTGAAATCGATTTGATAAGTGTCATGCTTGTTAAAATTATTGAGTTGCAAAAGTAAGAAAAGACCGCATTTTTTACGTTAAAGAATGGTAAAACCTACACGGATTCAATTGAATCCCTGCTGAGATATTAAGACAATTTTGCTATTTTCGCTGCCCAAATCTATAATTAATGGATTGATCATATGACAAAAACTGAAGCTAAAGGGAAAAAGAAATTATTCGACAGATTTTTGCATTTTGTCGAAGTAGGCGGCAACGCCCTGCCCCATCCGGCAAGCATTTTTGCCATGCTGGCCATTGCAGTATTGGTAATTTCATGGATTGGTCATTTCTTCGATTGGGCTGTTGTGCATCCTGTTACTGATGAAGAAATCAGTATTATCAATTTATTATCGAAAGAGGGTGTTCACAGGATATTTCTTGAAATGGTTGACAACTATACCGGCTTTGCTCCTTTGGGTATTGTTATGGTTGCCCTGCTGGGTATTGGGATAGCGGAAAGCAGTGGACTGATCGGAGCTGCTATTCGGCTATTGGTCATCAAAGCACCTTCGCGCCTGCTAACCTTTGTTATTGTTTTGGCCGGTATCATTTCCAATATGGCATCCGATTTAGGTTATGTACTTATTATCCCCATGGCGGGAATTATTTTTCATGCCGTTGGCAGACATCCCATAGCAGGGATGGCAGCAGCATTTGCTGGTGTTTCAGGCGGTTTTTCAGCTAATATTTTTATCGGCACCATCGACCCGCTGCTTGCAGGGCTGTCAACTGAATCAGCGCGCATACTCGATCCGGAATATTATGTGTTGCCCACAGCCAATTATTATTTTATGGCTGTATCAACATTTCTGATCGCCTTTTTAGGCACCTGGATTACCAATAAAATTGTTGAGCCAAGGCTGGGCAAATATACAGGTGATGTTAAACCTGAGCCCATCAATCCGCTCACGGCACGAGAAAGAAAAGCGCTACGTTACACTGTTTATGTAGCTTTGGCCTGGGGTGTTTTAATTGCTGCTACCCTTATTCCCGATCAGGGCTTTTTCCGTAGTGCAGATAATTCCATTCTGCATTCGCCCTTACTTAAAGGTTTTATTGCTCTTTTGTTTTTTGCGGCAGGAAGTCTGGGTATTGTCTATGGTGGCATTACAGGTCGTTTTAAGAGTGACGCTGATGTGGTAAAAGGCATGGTAGAAAGTTTTAAAACCCTCGCAGCTTTTATGGTTTTGGTGTTTTTTGCGGCACAATTTGTTGCTTATTTCAAATGGAGCAATTTAGGTTTGTTTGTCGCCATAGAAGGCGCACACTTCCTGCAAAGCGTGCAAATGGGCACTGTTCCTCTGCTGATACTGTTTATTTTATTGTCGGGTTTCATCAATATGTTTATGGGAAGCGCCTCAGCAAAATGGGCCATACTCGGACCTGTGTTTATACCAATGTTTATGATTTTGGGATTCTCTCCTGAGCTCTCCCAGGCCGTATTCCGTGTAGGCGACAGCATCACCAACATCATCTCTCCAATGATGAGTTTCTTTGCCCTAATCATCGTTTATTTTGAAAAATACGATAAAAAGGCCGGTATTGGTACGCTGATTTCCACCATGATCCCCTACTCCATGCTGTTCTTTGTTTTTTGGACAATATTGCTGATCGCCTGGGTGCTTTTAAACATTCCTCTTGGCCCCGGAGCCCCCATTCACTATCCCGGCTAATAAAATTTAACAAAATTATTGTAACAGTTATTAACAATTTCAACAAGAGTACCGTTAAAAAAAAATACGCAGATAGGTCGCAGCTTCCTTTTTGGGTATTACATTTGATATCTAATTGTAGTCCGTCGATAAAACGGACGTATAGTTCTGGGATATTTGTATTAATTTTGCAACGAATTGCAATTTGAAATTATGAGTGAAGATTTTCAGTGGAACGATGATCATCAGGTAGAACTGCTTACCAATCGGTTTGAAGAGATGATTCATAATGGAAATCCGGTATATTTTGATGCCGAGGAATTTGAGTTATTGATTGATTTCTACCAAAATGCATTTAATACGGAGAAATCGAGGCTCGCTGTTGAGCTTGCTATGCAGCAACATCCATACAACAGCAACTTAAAGGTAAAACAAGCCCGGCAAATGGCTGCTGAAGGCCATTTTATCAAATCGCTTGAATTATTGAACAAGCTTGAAACTGCCGAACCTAATGATCCCGATCTTATCATGACAAAGGGTTCTGTTTACTCAATGATGATGGAGTTTGGTAAAGCCATCAATGAATACAAAAAAGCGCTGGTTCTGGCTGATCAGGAGGATATGGAAGATATTTATGCCACGATCGCTTTCGAATATGAAAATCTCTCTGATTTCGATCATGCCTTGCTCTACCTGAAAAAAGCCCTTACCATTTCCAAACAGCCCGAACAGGTGCTTTCGGAAATTGGGATGGTGTTTGAATTGTTGAATGACATGGATCAAGCAATTACATTTTTTACCCAACAAATCGATATAAACCCCTATAGCACAGCCTCCTGGTTTAACTTAGGCCTGGCTTACCACCATGCCGAATTGTTTGAAAAAGCAATTGATGCCTTTGAATATGTTTTAGCGATCGACGACACGCATATGCAAGCCTTGCTCAGCTGCGGACAATCGTACGAAGCACTGGAGCAGTTTAATAAAGCCATCGAAACCTACCATGAAGCACTCACGATTAATCCCGAAGATGCACAAACCTATTACAGATTAGGCGAGTGCTACGAAAAGCACACAGATTATACTCAGGCGCTCTCGCATTACCAGAAAGCAACAGAAATTGATGAATTCATGGCAGAACCCTGGGCCGGAATCGCTGTGATTTTCGATGAAGAGGACAAAACGAAAGTAGCTGTGAAATATATGGATCGTGCCATTGAGCTGGATCAGTTCAACACGGAGTTTTTGTTGATAAAGGCAGATATGCATATCAAACTAAAGGAATATGCTCAGGCTGTGAAGTGTTTTAAAAAAGCCGAAGAGCTCGATCCACGCGATCCTGATCTTTGGGTTGAGTACGCCAATCTCTATATCCTTCAACATCAATTTGAAAAGGCCAATCAGGTACTCAAAACAGGATTGATACATCAACCTGAAAACAGCCGCATTCTATACAGGTTAGCGGGGATTTTGCTACGACAAAGAAATACTATTCAGGCGCAGTACTATCTGGAAACGGCCCTGGAAACAGATTTCGAAGGCCATACAGAATTTCTTGAGTTTTATCCCGGTGCTTTAGAAAATGATCACATCCTTGATATGATTAAAATCTACGCTCCAAAAAGTTGATGCTGATCCTTTTGCAAAAGCTGCTGTCGTCAAATTTTACCTGATAAAACAACCTTGTAAAGCTGTAGTATGGATCAAATCGACATTACTTCCTTAAAAATATTTTTCGCCTCAGGAAAAACCAGACCCATCGCTTTTAGGAAAGCTCAGCTTCACCAGTTGTTGAAACTTATTGTTCAACATGAAACAAAGCTTACAGCAGCGCTTTATGCCGATCTCGGGAAATCCCCTTTCGAATCTTATGCTACTGAAATAGGCCTGCTTAAAGAAGAAATAAATCGACACATCAGGCAGCTGAAGAATTGGTCAGAACCAAGAAGAATTGACACTCCGATTGCTGCCTTCCCGGCTACAAGTGCTATTGAGCCGACTCCATATGGCGTAAGCCTGATCATCTCGCCCTGGAACTATCCGGTGCAGCTGGCATTATTGCCTTTGGTAGGCGCTATATCGGCAGGTAATTGTGCGGTAATAAAGCCTTCTGAATACAGCAAAAACACTTCTGAATTGCTGCATGAACTAATCAGCAGCAACTTCGACCCTGCCTATATCAGAATTGTTCTGGGTGAAGCAAGAACAAGTCAGCAATTGCTGAAGCAGCCCTTTGATTTTATTTTTTTCACCGGAAGCAAGGCTGTCGGAAAACTCGTAATGAAAGCTGCTGCTGAGCAACTTATCCCCACAGTACTGGAACTGGGCGGAAAAAGTCCGTGTATAGTTGATGAGTCAGCAGATATTAAGCTGGCCGCCAAACGTATTCTGTGGGGAAAAACAATCAATGCCGGCCAAACTTGCATTGCTCCTGATTATTTATTGGTACACGAAACAGTAAAAAATCAACTTGTAGGTTATATGCAAGAGGCGGCTGGTCGCTTTTTTGGCACAAATGCCACTGAAAATGACGAATACCCCCGAATCATTCAACAACCTCAATACGAGCGACTGGTGCAATTGATGCAGGAAGGAAATATCCTTTGGGGAGGCCAAAAAAATAGCGATAACCTCAAAATAGCACCCACGCTTATTGATCAGCTGAGTGCTGAGGACAAGTTGATGCAGGAGGAAATATTTGGGCCTCTATTGCCCGTTGTAAGCTATACAACAACAGAAGAGGCCATTGCTATCATCCAAAAAAATCCGAAACCCCTGTCCATGTATATTTTCTCGAAACGTAAACGGTTTGTATCACAACTAAAAGAGAATATACTGTGCGGAGGCATCACCCTAAACGATACCCTGATGCATTTTACCAATGCCGGACTTCCTTTTGGCGGATCAGGATTTAGTGGTATGGGCGCTTATCACGGCAAACACAGTTTTGATACTTTTTCTCATCAGCGGAGTATTATGAAAAGAGGAAACTGGCTGGATGTGCCTTTGCGTTATCCGCCTTTTGGCAAAAAAATTAATTTCTTAAAAATGCTATTGAAATAAATTATGACAGCTTACCTCGTTTATCTTATTAAAGGCATGGCAATGGGAGCTGCCAATGTGATTCCGGGCGTATCGGGAGGAACAATAGCCCTGATAACCGGTATATTCGAAAGACTAATCAATGCCATTAAGTCGTTTGATACCAAAGCAATTAAATTGCTGTCAAAAGGGAATTTTGCTGCTTTTGCAAAGCATACCGATCTCTTGTTTCTGATCAGTATTTTCGTAGGAGTTGGCCTTGCTATCATTAGTCTGGCAAAGCTTTTCGATTTCCTCTTCACCAATTATCCGGTTTATATTTGGTCATTCTTTTTTGGATTGGTACTGGCCTCCGTCTATTTTGTAGGCAAGACGGTAAAAACCTGGAATTTTGCTGTAATCATCAACTTTATAGTAGGGACAGCAATTGCTTTTGCAATAAGCTTTTTGTCTCCTGCCGTTGAAAACAACAACTTTTTCTACCTGATGCTTTGTGGTGTGGTGGCTATGTGTTCGATGATCCTGCCCGGCTTATCAGGCAGTTTCGTTTTAATTCTAATGGGAAATTATCAACTGGTTGCCATACAAGCAATTAACGAGCGTGATTTCACAATTTTACTCCCTGTAATTTTAGGTGCTGTTGCAGGACTAATTGCCTTTTCACATTTTTTATCCTGGCTGTTAAAAAAATTTAAGGACCACACCATTGCCCTGCTTACTGGATTTATACTTGGCTCGCTAAGTATTCTATGGCCCTGGAAAGAAGCTGTATATCTCACCACAAGTAGCGGCGAGCTGCTGCTAAAAGATGGCCTGCCAAAAGTGGAGCGCTATTTTCCTATCCTGCCCGAGGCAATAACTACAGAAACTTTGCTTGCGTTTATACTGATGCTTTTAGGAGTAATTACAATATGGGGAGTTGAGTTTGGCGCAAAAATTAAACAACAACCAATGAACGATATCACTGAATGAAGGAATATGGACTTATAGGAAAAACTTTAGCACACTCACACTCAAAGTCTTACTTCACTAAAAAATTTGAGAAGGAGGAAATTGCGGCTTCCTATGCGCTTTTTGAGCTGCCCGAGATTGCAGCACTTCAAAATTTGATTGAGGAAAATCCATCATTGGAAGGCTTCAATGTTACCATTCCTTATAAGCAACAGATTATCCCCTTTTGTCATACATTGGAAAGATCGGCACAGATGACTGGAGCTGTGAACACCATAAAAATTACCCGAAAGAAAAACACGGTTCTCCTCAAAGGTTATAACACTGATATTATTGGTTTTTCTTCACTTATTGGCAACAAAGCTCTCGCAACAAAATTACCTGCAAAAGCATTGATATTAGGCACAGGCGGCGCCTCTCGTGCTGTACAATATGTACTACGTGCTCTTGGAATTGGCTTCACATTGGTAAGTCGTCATGCGGCAAAAAGCGGCCAGATAAATTATGCAATGATCACAGCCTCCGTTATTAAAAATAACCCGCTGATCATTAATACTACGCCACTTGGAATGTTCCCTGAACTCAGCAGCAAACCTGCCATCCCTTATCAAAATTTGACACCTGAACACCTCTTGATTGATTTGGTTTACAATCCTGCTGAGACCGAATTTCTGAAAGAGGGCAAAAGGCGCGGCGCAACCATAGTCAATGGGATGCAGATGTTTATTGAACAAGCAGAAGCAGCCTGGAAAATTTGGCAGAAATAATCATTTAAGCCAAAATAAGTACATTTTTCTTGCGAATATTGACTTTTTGTGTGGTTTATAAGGCTACAAATTTAACTTTGCATGCCGAAAACACAAAATCCTTTAATCAACCTATGAAACGTTTCTTTCAATTATTGGGGCCGGGTTTATTATATGCAGGAGCTGCCATTGGCGTCTCGCATCTGGTGCAGTCAACCAGAGCAGGTGCTGAATTTGGGTTTGAACTAATGTGGGTATTATTGGCTGCCAATTTGCTCAAATTTCCCTTTTTTGAAGTTGGCAGTCGCTATGTGCTCGCAACAGGCAACAACTTAATACAGGCCTATAATAAAGAAGGAAAATGGGTTTTATGGCTTTTTCTGGCGCTCACTGTTGTTACTATGTTTCCCATTTTGGCGGCACTTACCATTGTTACTGCAGGATTATCGAACAGTATTTTTCCTTCAGATCTTAATGCGATCCAAACCAGCGCCATCTTACTTGCTTTCACCATGTTAGTGCTGGTAATCGGTCGTTTCAGACTGCTTAACAATATGATTAAAGTAGTTATATTGATACTCACCATTTCAACAATAATAGCTGTTGTTGCAGCATTGGGAGTGCGCGAAAATATTGAGGAAATTGCCACCGCTCAGTTCGATTGGTTGAATAAAATGCATATACTGTTTCTGATCGCTTTCATCGGCTGGATGCCCGCACCAATCGATATTGTAGTTTGGGGTTCACTGTGGAGTCAGTCGAAAAATAGTGAGCTGACCCAAAAACCCAGCATAAAAGAAGCCCTGATTGAATTCAGAACAGGCTACTTTGGAACCATGTTTATCGCTGCGGCATTTCTGGCTCTTGGCGCATTGATAATGAATCAGCGCGGCGAAGAACTATCAGCCAATGGCGTAATATTTGCCGATCAGCTTATCAACCTATACACTTCCAGTATTGGCGCTTGGGCTTATCCCGTGATTGCCATCGCAGCCTTTACCACCATGTTAAGCACAACTATTACCGTAGCTGATGCCTACCCCCGAACCGTACGTGAATCCATACACTTCTTGTTTCCAAACTCGCCATCCAGGCGTACCAGCTACTTTTTATGGATGCTGGTGCTCATGATCGGCACCATGGTGATCCTTTATCAAGCGAAAAGCATGCGTTTTTTAGTGGATATGGCAACAACACTTTCGTTTATTACCGCTCCGGTTTTGGCATACCTCAACTACAGAGTCATCACCAATAAGGCAATTCCTAAACGCTTTCAACCGGCATCCTATTTAAAAATCTGGTCGATCATCGGAATTACTTTTCTTACTGTCTTTACACTTTTTTACATCATCTGGAGATTCGTTTCCTGATGCGACATCTTTCACTGAACATACACCACTGCCATGAAAAATTTCATCCACTTATCCCCACACTTTCCGCCTAACTACAAAAACTTTAGTCAGGCCCTTAAATCCGAAGGTATTCAGGTTTTTGGCCTCGGCGATTTGGTTTATGATGAGCTGGATCCCGGCCTTAAAAATGCCTTGACAGCCTATTACCGTGTTGACGATTTGCATCATTATGATCAGCTGGTCAAGGCATTGGGCTATTTTACCCATCACTATGGAAAAATAGACGGTATTGACAGCCACAATGAATATTGGTTGGAAACTGAAGCCAAACTGCGTACCGATTTCACTATCCCCGGCATAAAAAGTGCAGAAATTGATCAGATCAAGAAGAAGTCGGCTATGAAGGAAATTTTCCGAAAAGCCGGATTAGAAGTGGTTGAAGGAATAAAAGTGTCGTCCTATCAAAATGCCCTGGATTTCGTCAATCGGTTTGGTTTCCCATTGATAGCCAAGCCCGATAGCGGAGTTGGCGCTGCCGACACTTATAAAATCACCAATCAGTATGAGCTTAAAATGTTCTTCAACGAAAAAGCTAAGGTTCCTTATTTTTTGGAGCAATTCGTCGAAGGACAAATACAATCCTTTGACGGACTGGTAGATAAGCAGGGGAATCTGCTTTTCTATACAGTTCATGTAAACCGACATGGCGTGATGGAAGTAGTGAACGAGAATATTCATACCTATTATTATTCCCTGCTTCAAATCCCTGATGATATTATTGCTGCCGGAAAAACTGCCATAAAGGCTTTTGGACTTAAAGGCAGGTTTTTTCATATTGAGTTTTTCAGAGAGAAAGCGTCCAATAAGTTAATTGCTCTGGAGGTGAATATGCGCCCTCCTGGTGGTTTTACGATGGATATGTTCAATTATGCCTGCGACGCAGATCTTTATAAAACCTGGGCCGCCATGATTGCTAATCGTCAGGCTGGTTTTGAGTACCAACGAAAGTACCATGTAGTTTATGTAAGCCGAAAACAACAGTATGACTATAAATTCACGCAGGATGCTTTGTTAACAATGTTCCCGGATGAAATCGTCTTTCATTCACCTTTGCCCGAAATTATGGCGCGTGCCATGGGAAATCATGGGTTTATCATTCGCGGCAAAAGCATGGAGAAGTTAATAGAAATTCAGGAACAGATTCAACTATTAAACCAATAAAATTATGCAAATAGAATATCATAAATGGTTCAGCACCAGCCTTCAGAAAGATATGGAACTTAAGATTTACGGCTATTATGGCAAACCAATTCTGCTATTCCCCACTCAGGGCGGGCGATTTTTTGAGTCGGAAGATTTTGGTATTATTGATGCCTTATCTTCATTTATCAATAACGGCAGGATTAAAGTTTTTACTATCGACAGCATCGATTTCGAGTCATGGTCCAATCAGCAAGCGCATCCAGCTGATCGTGGGAAACGCTATGAAGCCTATGAAAACTATATTTTGGATGAAGTTTTACCTCTGATCCGCAACCACTGCCATCAGCAAGATATCAAGGTTTGCAGCGGAGGTTTTAGTATGGGTGCATACCATGCGGCCAACTTCTTTTTTAAACATCCTGAGCAATTTGATGCCGTAATTGCTATCAGTGGCATGTACGATTTGCAGCGACTTGTAGGCGACTATATGGACCAAACAGTTTATTTTAATTCGCCGTTGCATTTCCTGCAAAACCTGCAAGATGAGAAACTGCTTCTGCAAATTCGTTCAAGCAAAATCATAATTGCAGTAGGACAAGGCGCCTGGGAGCAGGAAATGATTGCTGACACACAGAAGATGCAACAACTGCTCAATGAAAAGCAAATAGCTGCCTGGATAGATTTCTGGGGCAGTGATGTAAGCCACGACTGGCCCTGGTGGCGCAAAATGATGCCCTATTTTGTCGACAAAATTGGTGTTTGAAAAATTGTGGTAAGAATCAACTTTCCCGACCCCTTTCAACTTGGGTGAAAACCCGCAGGAAATTTCCACTCCAAATTTTTTGGATGTCTTGCTTTGAATAACCACGATTCAATAATTCGCGTGTAATATTTTCCAGTTCCGTAACATCAAAGCAATCTGATAAAGCCCCGCCGCCGTCAAAATCTGTGCCTATGCCCACATGGTCAATACCAATCAACTCCACAATATGATCCACATGGTCAACCAAATCAGCCACCGAAGCCAGTTCGGCAGGATATTGTTCATCAAGGGCGTACCAGGCCTGTCTGGCTTTTTGCATCTGCTCTTCGTCTAAATTCTTAAACCCATTGTAGCGTTCGCGCAAAGCCCTGAAAGCACTGTCGCGCAACGGATTTTCAGGTAAATTTTTTACATAGCTGCTTAATACACAAAGCTGCACAACTCCTCCATGCTCTTTTAATTTAAGCAGCATATCATCGGTAAGATTGCGCGGATGATCACAAATAGCCCGGGCATTTGAATGCGAGGCAATTACAGGCTGTGTGCTTAAGGCAACCACCTCATAAAAAGCGCTGTCAGAGATATGACTTACATCAACCATCATCCCCAAACGGTTCATCTCCTGGACGACCTCTACACCAAAAGGGGAAAGTCCGTTATGTTCAGGCCCTTCGTCATCTGTGGAAGAATCGCAGATATCATTATTATAGGAATGAGAAAGCGTGATATAGCGTGCTCCTCTATCATACAAAGTCTGCACCATGCCAATATCTTTTCCAATAGGATAGCCGTTCTCAACACCAATGAAAATTGCAAGTTTTCCCTGTTTGTTAATGCGTTCCGCATCTTCAGCTGTTAAAGCCAATGAGGCCATTTCGGGATAATTATTCAGTGCCAGATCAATATCATCAAAAATGCGTAGCGCCTTTTCCTTTGCCTTCAGATTTGATGCTTCATCGCGTTCGCCCTGCCCAATAAATACTGCAAAAAATACCGCATCCAGACCACCTTCCTTCATGCGCGGGAAATCCATTTTGCCACCGCCTTTGCGGGAATCATTGAGGATGCCGATATCAAATGCACTTCTGCCAAGCCTTAGCGGAGTATCAACATGGCTATCGAGGGTAAGTATTTGGTGATGAAACGCACTTATATCATCACTTTCTTGCTGTGCTAAAAGAGAAGCATGAATCAGAACCAAACCGACAACAAAACCACAAATCAAGCGTATTTTATGCATTTTAAAAGTTTTTAGGGAGGCAAATCTAAGGAATCAGCACAAAGAAAACCAGCACTGCCAAAAATATTTCTCAATGGCAACTTTACAGTTCGCTATTTTTACCCATCGCCCTGATGAGCAAATCATCCAGGTAAACATTTTCCTCAAAAACCGCTGATTTCCAATCAGGGTAGAGATCATCAAGCAAAAACGCCATTGCCATCCCACTGTAATAGAACCGATTATCTCCGCCTGATTCGCCCAAGGCTTTGAGCCTCTGCTTTTTTTCAATCTGCCAATAGGCGTTTTTTGCTTTAAAATTAATCCGGTCATTGTCTTTTTCGAGGGCAATGATATAGGCGCTATATTCCGCATATTTGGCTAATCCCTCAAGCCATTCCAGTTGTTTTTCTGTCTTAAGGTGGTGATCAGACAAGGCTGCAAGAGCTCTTCTTTGGGCTCTCACGCTTAGAAAGGAATCCGCATAAACTCTCCTGACAGCTAATTCCTGCGATTCGAGTGCCTTTTTCAACAGGCGTCCTTCTTTGTTCCAAAGATTGCGAAAACGATCGTTCTCATAAGGATAATCCTTCAGATACCGGTGAGAAGCTTCACATGCTAAAAACTTTTCTTCATGCATTTTGGCCTGAAAAGCATGAAACATTTCATGAAACAGGGAAGCGAAATGCACATCATCTTTGATTGAAATCAAAAAATAGGGCAAAACAAATTTGAATGCGACGGGAATTTCGTTTCTGATGCCCAAAAACATCTGCCGGTTCATCTGATCCTGCATCCCCAAACTCGCAGCCCAATCATCGCCAACAGGAATTGCAAATGCTTGCGGATCAACTGCAGGTTTTCGATAAATAGTGAGCCCTTCTAATGGCTGTTCGGGAGTTTTTGACCAGGAAGAGTCAACAGCAAGGCTGCTTGATAAAAAACTGAATTTGTCATTGAATAAAACTATGGGAATATTTTTCGTGCCGAATTCCGGCCATATTTCATCACCCCACTTCTGCTTAAACTGATTAACAAATGTCAACTCATTAAGCTCCTTTTCGGCTAAGGATGCTGTAAAAATGGCGTCCTTATACTTAACACTTAGTATCACGTTATAAATTACCAACCCAACAATAACTGAAAGAAGAAAAACTCCCAATCCAAGAAACAATTTTCGAACCATTAGTCTTTATTTTTTATGCTGTTTATATGAATAATACGGTTTTAATTATCAGCGCAGCTCATGCTACGCGGATACATTGCAGTTGCCTTTCGGTATTCCACCGGAATCCTACTCAGGAATTCAACGGCATTGCAAACCCCATTGATTAACTCGAAATTATCCGATTCATTAAATGCTTTTATATTTTCTTTCAGCTGCGGATTTGCATCTATATCCAAAAAATATTCAGGTGATTTGCAACGAAAATCAAAATCACCAAGCTTTATCTCACGCAGTTTATCATTGGCCATAGTGCGATAAAAAATGCATCTGTTGGCCTGATCATAAACGATGCTCCATTGCGTTTGCCCCTCTTGCGCCACAGCTTGCAGCACATTAAAAGAGGCATCAACAGCACTTTCTTCGGCAGGCATTTTGTCTAATAAAGATACTGCCGTTGCGAATCGTCCGGATGAATTTTCAACCCATGGACTGAAAGCTGCGTTGTTATCTACTTGCTTTTTGCTTACAAAATCGACTGAAACTTCATAACTACAATTAGCCAACACCTTATAAGGCAGGTTTTCGCCTTTATGTACTACCATTTCACCTTCAAAAAACTCAATTGTAGCTACAGTGCCGTTTGCGTCGGCAACCAGAAAATGCAAAGTAGCGATTGAGGCGTCAGCAATACGAACTATTCGGTCGCTATCAATAATATCCTCGACGGATTCAGCCATATCCAACTGATATTGTATCCATTGCAATTCAGAGAGTGCTGCCCGGCTATCCTTTTCCGGATATTTTGCCTCCTGATGCCACATCTGTTCGATTATCAGCCCCGCTTCATTCATTCCGCCATAAGGAAATTCGCGGCCAATCTGGTTAAAACTGATGCTTCCAAAACGCGAAACCCAACTAAAAACAGCTTCACCCTCAGGTGCCATCGATGATTTAATCGTATTTGCTTTATTGATTTCAATATGTGCCATACCGGCCGGAAAATCAAAATTGCGACCAAAAAAAAGTTGTCCATCTGCGTTGTTATAAACGAAAGTAGTGCAAGGGAAAACTGCAAGAAAAGGCAATAACAAAAGCGTTGACAGTAATAATTTTTTATAAATTTTCATCCTGATTAATTTTAAAACTGGGAATTGAGGAAGCGATCATGAGCGGACTAACTTAATGGGTGCGGGTAAGCTGAAAGAAACTTTCTGTAAACTATTTTCTTGTTTGGAATATCATAGAGTTCAATAACAGGGGTTTCCGGATTTAAACCGCGCATTTTTACAAAATTCTTCATGCCAGGATACACTTTAAATAGGCCCAGCAAAACCGACAGTTTTCCTTTGTAAGGGAATTCTGCTACGAGGTAATCTCCCTCCGGTAATTGTTTAATTTTCAAGTTTTTATGTTGTGATAATTGTTTAGCATCCTCAGCTGAAATCACACAACCGGCATCAGCCCTGAGCTGATCGGCAGCAACCTTTTCAGGATTATCATAGTAAATTCCAATACCTTGAAAAGTATGCAGCTGATGCGAGTCGAGCAGTTGCTGATAAACCTCATCCATTACCACTGCTGATTGCTTATAATCGCCCCGAAAGGATCGAAAGGCAATCCATTCGCCACCTGTATGAAACTGATTAAAGCTGATACGCTTAAATGCTCCAAAATATCCGAAAATGATCAGACTAATCAGCAGTAATCCCAGAAAACTTAAAAGAATTATTTTCATATTGAAATCCAAATTTGATGTTCATTTGTTAACAATGGATATGCCAAATTTTTTATGTCATTATCATTCTATAGGTTACACAACTCTATGACTGTTTATAATTATGCCTGTTCAATAAATCGTATCATCGCGAACACCATTTGTTCGTTTTCGAACAAAAAAAAAGAATCCCGAGTTCTGTATAAAAACCCGGGATTAACAAGAAGCTTTAAATAAAAGTTTTACTCATTCAATACAACATCGTAGGTGGCTTCTCTTTCGGCAGCCTTCTTTTTCCATACCGGAACGATTTCTTTCAGGAATTTATCCTTTTCAGCTTTCAATTTTTCCATTGGCAAACCAATATACTCCTGAGCTTTTTCTTTTGTAGAAATATCAGGATAAGCGATTTCGCGGTTAATGCCTTTGCTTGCCAGCAGACGCGCCAATTTTATGCGTGCACTTTGGGCTTCGTTGATTGATTTACCCAATATTCTGGCACTCTCGACCGGTGAATGGAACGACCCTCCATGAGAAGCCGCAACATAATCCCAGAACCACTGTCCCACACGAATATCATACAGAATGTCTTGCATTTCGTCTAAGGTTGCACCATTATCCCAGGCTAATCCGGCTTCAACATGTGCGCGGGTGAGCAATTCTTCTGCTTTTTTGCGCAGCTCCAAAACCTTATCTTGTCGATCATAAACGTTTTTCATCAAGGTTTCTTCACTTTCCCGATGACAGGTTTGACAGGCCTGTGAGATATATTTCAAGGGAGAAGTTACATGATGATTGGAATATTTTATTCCACCTTCACTTACATACGGCATATGACAATCAGCGCAGGAAACCCCGCGTTCGGCATGAATTCCGGTGGTATAAACCTCGTAATCAGGATGCTGGGCTTTCAACATTGGTGCTTTTGAGATTGCATGTGTCCAATCGCTGAAACCCATATCATCATAATACTTGAGCATATCTTCCGGCTCAAAACCATTTACCCACGGAAAAGTAAGGTAGTTGGGACGTTCTTGCTTATTTTCGTTGTTAAAGTAGTATTCCACATGACATTGCGCACAAACGAGCGAACGCATTTTCTGATGTGTTGCCTGCGAGATATCTTCACCCCTGGCTTCAAATGCTTCGACCAAAGCAGGCCGCGAAATGGCCAGATCCATAGTTTCAGGGTTATGGCAATCGGCACAGCCAATCGAATTGCTGATTTCCATACCATGTTTCGCCCATTTTCCTTTGTAGAACTCGGCAGGTCCGCCTAACTCATTCATCATGCGTGGCACATCAGGGCTTTTACAGGTCCAGCAAGTGCTCGGCATTGGCCCTTCATTGGGCGCCAAAGGTCCGCCGGTTCTGAGCGTATTGTTAATATCTTCAATGGCATAGGAGTGGCCTCTGCCTTGATTATAATCCTTTGAAAAACCATAGCCTGCCCACATAACAACTAATTCCGGGCTTTCTTCCAGCACATCACGCATAGCATTTCCACCATGGGGTGTACGAAAATCCGTTTGTTGTGTTTTGCGGTAAGTCTCAAACTCTTTGGGAAAATTTTTGCCCCAGACTTCGTTGCGTGGTTCAAATTCATTGAGTTTTACTTTGGGTTTGTAGGCAAAAATCGCTTCGGCTCTTCTTTCGGTAATCGAAGAAACCAATAACCCAAGAAAAAATACGACAGCGAGGGTAACAATAAACAGCGTCCAGTTTACCCAGGGACTTCTTCTTTTAGTCTTCAATGTGCTCATATTTAAAATTATTATGGTTCATGCTTATTTTTGGTTTATCATCTCATTTAGCCAGGATGGAACAGGCGAAGGTAACATAGGCACTCGCGCATAGGGTGTACTCGACAGGCTTTTTACCCTTCCGTGAGGAACTTCCCTGTGACATTCCCAGCACAAACGTTCTTCAAACTTATGATGAAAGGTTTCGGTTTGGACAAGTAGTTTGCTATCGGTGATCAGATTGCTATGGCATCGAATGCAGTTTTCCTGTACCACTCCGATACCTGCTTCTTTGATAAAGATATTCTGAGGTTCAAGGCGCAGGGTAAACATTGTGGCATGACGCGCGCCATCCATCGCTTTAAAATAATAGGTGCGAAAAATATTATCATGCGGCACATGGCAATCGTTACAGTTGGCCACCTCCCTGTGTGAACTATGCTGCCAGGTTGCATATTGTGGCGCCATAATATGACAATTCACGCAAGTTTCAGGTGCATCAGAGAGGTATGAATAGGCTTTGCTTGAGTAAAATGCGTAAAAAGCAAGCCCTGCTATGGCTCCCATCATAATGACGACAGCAACTTGCCATTGCGGAGGAGGAATAATTCGTTTTATCAACTGCTTCATACTGTTTAGTCTTAGTTACTCTTCTATTTAAGTAATCAAGTATTTAAATTCAAATAAGAAACAAATATAACTATTAATAGCTCAAAACGCAAAAAATTCTTGCGCTGAGCGGCTATTTAAAAAGGTTCTAAATTGGCTTTCTGTGTTGATACTTCTTCCACCAGCGAATAAGTCCCGAACTCAGAATAAGCAACAGTGCCAAGCCAAAAAGCGGGATAATAAGGATATAGAAATCCCCCATCACTCCCTGAAAAAATCGCCCGGTATGCACCTCCAGTGCGAGATTCCATAAGGGCATTGGTGCATCAGAAATCGCTGGTGGCATGGCAATATGTTTATTTATCAATCCACGATTGTAGTCGAAAACCAGATTACGCCCGGGTAAACGAATCATGCCGGAAATCATATGAGTGCCTATTGGCGATCCTGCACTGGTTTTCACTTCGGGGACTTCACCGGTGATCATATCGCGTACATAATCTGAACCGGGCTGCCATAAAAACAAACCATTGAATGATCCAACAACAAACATTTCAGTTTGCAGCTGCTCAAAAACATTTATACCCATTACAGAAAGCGGCGGCTGCGTTTTAAAAGGAATCAGCGGTCCTGACATATCGGCGCGGGCTTTATACAAGCCTTCGTTGGTGCCGATCAGCCAATAACCTCCGGACTCATTCCAATGTATCAGGCGCAATTTGTCGTGCCACGGATTTGGATCACTCAAGGTAGAAAATGGTATTTTGCCCACCTTTGAATCAGCAATTGCAATTAATAAAGGCGGACGCAAGAAAATGCCTGTCAGCGTATTAAAGATCAAAAACCCGACAATCCAGATACCAATTTTATTGTGCCACTTTTGGTTGAAGCGCAGCTGATTGACCCAAGCCTTGACGGATTTGGCTTTATTTCTGCGACTTTTAATCCACTTTGGATAAAAGAAATAAATAAATCCACTCACAACCAAAAACACCAGCAACACTGCCAGCAAATCAACCAGAAGAACACCGGCTGTACCATAAATTTCACCACTATGTAGCACCCATAAGGTTCGGAATAAAGATACACGACCATCGTCATCAATAGCACGCGGCAATTCGATCAGGTCAAATTCAACGGCTTTACGATCATCATCAGCAATAATTATCTCGGAACGGCTTAAAAAAACCATTTTGTCGCCACGGGCAGTTATATCAACAATCCGGTTGTCGTGCAAATCCAGCGGTATCCTTTGCCATTTTTGTTCCCAATTTGAAAACAGATAGAGCCCAGACTGCGAAGCTGCAAAAATATTTCCCTGTCGGCTTTTGAAAAGTTTGTTGATTTTCCTGCTATCAGATCCAATCTTAATACCTTGATTAAATGACTGATAGCTACTAAAGGAAGTGTCAGTAAGCCAAATTCCGACATTCCCATAAATCAATAAACTATCACCACCTAATTGGATTCCGCCACGTATGGCAGCATTATTCCAGTTATTATACTGATAAGCTTCCGGAAGCCAGTTTCGGCTAACATCAACCGAGCTAAGCAGCTGACGGTGATTCAATACAATTCCGGAAATGGCCCAAAGAATCACAAAAACACCCAAAATAAGCGAAAACCATTTATGTATCCATTTCCATTTTCTCATACTTAAAAACCCAGTTTTTGAATTGATTAGTTTTGGCTTAGCAGATTACTGTAAACGAGAAAAGTTTGGAATTTAGGCTGTATTGAAACCAAATGCCAGGCCAAAGCTTTGCACAAGGCCTTTCGGAATCAAATAATAGCTTCTATTCATGCAAACAATCATCAAAAACAACCCTCAGTAACTGATTCCGGCAGCTTTTATATTTGAAGGATCGAATGCATGACAAGGCGTTACAGCATACACCATATCGCAATTCGGGCAATGTGTTTCAAAGCAATCCATCTCGAAATCGTTGCCGCAGTTCTCGCAACTGAGCTCAAATGACATGGGCATCATTTGTTGGTCGAAGCCCATCTGCCGTATCTTATCGGCGACCATCTTGCCATTCTCAAAACTGGCAGAACATCCATCGTGTGACATCATGATTCTATTTTATTTAGTCAAATATTGTGGCTACGCTTCAGCTAAAACCTCTCCCCCGCGTAATCTTGCTCTCAAATTTTGCAGTTTCTGATCAGCCATTTCGAGTTGCTTTAGCATGGCCTTTTCGCCTTCAGTTGTCTGAATAATTTTGTGTATTCCTCCATTTTTAATCACAATACGTTGATCAGCCATCAAAGCTAAAATGGGATCATGTGTTGCCATCAGCACGATCTTATCCTCTCCGGTTAATATCTTCAAGGCTTTTTTGCGATCGATTCCGGCGTTCTCAATTTCATCAATCAGAACGACCGGCGACTGGCTAAGCAGCGCGGTATCAGCAATCATCAGCGCACGCGATTGCCCGCCGCTTAATGAAGTGATTGGCGTTTCGGGCAAAAACTTCTCACCAGCCAGCTCATTGGCAGCATCAATAATACGCTTGATAAGCACGTCTGCATTGGCTGCCATCCTGCTTTTGGCGTGTAATTCCAGAAATTCCTGTACACTTAAATCCATCACAAAATTCATGTTTTGCGACAACTGCGCTACAAGCTTCTTATTGCCTGAAAACCGCCAGCTGTTATCTGGTTTTTCATTGTTAATCAATACTTTACGAAGTGTTGGTGTATCAGCCTGAGCTACCCATTCAATATCGGCAAGCAATCGGCTTTTACCAGACCCTGTTGGGCCAACAATACTTGTAATGGTTTTGGTCTTGAAAATGAGTTGCTCAAAATTTTCCGGATTCCCGCTTTTATCATTGCCGGGCAAAACAGTCAGTGTTTCTACACTTTTCTCCTTTTGACCCACAAAAGCTTCCATCTGACTGATAAAATCATGCAGCTGTTCTATAAAATCAGCTTTATCAAAAGCATGATCCTCTTGCTGCTCCTCATCAAGTTGATCAAGCAGTTCAATGAGTTTTTGCTGATGATTCTGTTTCAAAATCCAATTCTGACCTGCGAAAAACGACTCCAAAAAAGGATAAATTTTCAGCAGCTGTTGCGGACTATACTGTAATAATTCTTGTTGACTCATACTGTTCTAAAGATTAATTTTCCGTACGTTGCCCATTTGATACGACTCTCCAATACGGGTTTCGCCTAAACAATAGGAACATAGCGCAGAGGGCATTGAAAAACGTAATTTTTTACCTTTTAAGGTATCGATTTGTGTATTCTCATCATACAATAATGTACTGAACTCGAAAGCTCCCTGTCCTGTCAAACCATTGATATGCATTATAATAGCTGATGGATTTACGGCATAAACGCCGGCAGCAAAAACCTCACGTTCTGCTTGTGAAACGATATCGCCCTTTGTTATTACAATAATATCAGCCATGCGTAACATAGGCCCAATTTTTTTTGGTGTATTGATCCCGCTCAGGTTGTCGATTACGCAAACCGCCTTTATTTCCTTGATATAAGGCGAACAACGGTTACACAGGCCGGCACTTTCAGAAATCAGCAAATCGAAGTTTTCTTTTATACCCCAATCGGTTACGGCTTCAATGTTCGAAACGAAATAATGATCGGGGCACAATGAACCTGAAAGGCCTTTTTTAACCGGAATTCCGGCTTTTTCATAAGCCAGATCATCATCGGTATGTAAGCAGTCGAATTTCACAGCACCAATTTTAACACCTCTTTTCATCAGGCTTTCGGCTGCTTTTAGGATAACCGCAGTTTTTCCGGAAGAAGGTGGTCCTGAAATAGTTACTAAATTCATGAGGGTTTATTTTGAATATGAGCAATATTGAACAGCTTTTCGCACTGTTCAAATTCCTGATTTAAATTATGTGAATCGATAAACTCCCAGCCAAGCCACATATAGGTGTTTTCTGTAGGTATTTTATTATCAATCATCGGGTTTAAGGAAGGGAACAAGCCCTGATGCGAGAGTATTTCGGCAAGTTTTTCGGATCCCAGGAAGTCGGAAAGGCTATCCATTTGCTTAAAACGTTTAGTTTTCCCAATGGCAAAAATAGGACTGATGATTGCACCATCTTCGGGCCAGACCGCAGTCATTACACCACCGGCTTTGGCCATTTTAGTAAAGAAATAAGGCATAATAGTGATGGCTGGTTTCTGATTTTTGCTGCGCTCCGATTTTACCATCTGCGCAGGATGCATGCTCTGCTGCATGTTCATGCCCAAAGCGGTGATTGCATCGCGGCCATAGCGTTGGCTTAGGGTAAGCAAGATGGCATTAAACAGGTCGAAATCAGAAACAGGCAGGCTTATACTATTGGCATAAACCGGATTTAGCAAATCTTCCCAGCTTTGGGGAACAGGCCTTTCGCCAAGCACTTGTGTGTTTACCAGAAAAATTGCCGGTACAACAGCAATTATTCCATAACGGCCTTGCGGATCTTTTAATCGCAACTGTTTATTATCGAAATCTTTGTTTACTTTTTTCCAAGGCAATGGATCAGCGAATTCTCCGGTTTTAATGAAACGACCAAAATAAGCCTGCTCAAAAAACATGTCGAATCCGGCAGAAATATAGAGATCATCAAGCTCCTCAACAGCTTCGGCATTGATTACCTCGTCTTTCATCCAATCGAGTCCCATTGAAGCTGCTTTCAAATGCGCTTCTATTTGCATCTTGTCAGCGGATTGCGCGATAAAAGCATCTAATTCTTCCTGCAAGGGCAACCTGACCGGACATGGCAGTAAACCTTTGATGCGCAATTGTTTCTCGGGCTTATTAGTAACATTTGAATTACCCTTGGACTCGATAGCCTGAATCAATAAGTTGTGGAACGCAGCCTCATCAATATTACGCATGGATAGGGCGATATCCAGCTGCAATGACTTTCCCATTGTGGCACGCTTTTGTTCATCAGCAAGTTGCACAAAACCTTGCGCAACAAATATTTCCAAAGTTTGGGGATATTTTTCAGTGATGTCGAATAAACTATCTTTAGTACTAAAGTAGGTCATAAGTCAAATTTTATGCAAAAATAATAAAATATTTAAGCATTTAATTACTTATTTTCCTATTTAATATCATTCTAAATATAACATTCAGATTATGAGATTTTAAGGAATATAATTTAGAATGATAAATGGATTAACAGCGGGTTATTTCCTTTTTAGCGCTTTTTTAATTTCAGGGATATATTCCTGAGCCGTTTCATAGCCAATTTCGAATATTTCGTTGGCTTTATCAAAATCAAATGTACTAAAGTCCCGCATTTTTTTTGTTGAAACATAGATATGACAATTCTCCATTTGATCACGTACCGTATTGTGGACAATCATATGTAAACTACGCTCAACAACCGGCAATAAGGAGGTGTATTTTGTTTCGTTTTCGCCCAGAAAATTACTGTCCAGGCCTATTATCATCTGACCTTTCTTTTCAAGGCATTTTGCAGGCAAATTGAGTGTTAGACCGCCATCGAGGTAATAGCTGTCGCCAATTTTAACGGGCATAAAAACTATCGGTATCGAAGCTGAAGCAACCACTGCATCAATAAGATCGCCTGAGTTGAGGAGCTCATTTTTGCCGGCATTCATATTGCTTACCGACACCAAAAGCGGCATGTTCAATTTATCAAAAGAACTATGCCCGATAAACTTGTTGAGTTGTTCGCGCAAAACTTTCATCGAGCCCAATCCGCCTTTTAAACCTATCCAGCTATGAACACTCATCAGGTCGGGCGTTTTTATAGCTTTAAGCATTTCGCGCGGACTTAAGCCGGCAGCATAGAATGCGCCAACGATAGCTCCCATGCTGGCTCCTGCGATAGCATTGGGTTTCAATCCTGCTTCATCAAGGGCATGAAGGAAACCAGCATGAAAAATCCCACGTGCCCCTCCTCCACTCAAAGAAAGGGCAAATCCATTAAACGATGTGGCCATAAAAGTGTTAATTTTTATACCTTACAAAGGTAGCAAAATCACGCTTTGATCATCACCAAAATCATTTTAAAAGCTTTTTCAGCCTTGAGCGCATGTGGCACATTAGCAGGCATAATGATGCTATCTCCTGCTGCAAGCTGATGGTTTTCGCCTCCGATGCTAACCATAGCCTCGCCTTCAATGATCATCACTAAAGCATCAAAAGGTGCGGTATGTTCCGAAAGCCCTTCGTTTTGGTCAAAGGCAAAGAGGGTGATATTTCCCTTTTCATTCTTTATAATCTGCTTGCTTACAATAGCATTTGGCGCTGTTTGCGCTAATTCTTCGAATCTAAATTTTCCTTGAAGTTCCATATTAATATTTTATTAATAAACCTCAATTAACTCGCTTTGAGTTAATTGAGGTTTGATTTTAATTTAGGCATTCATTAATAATTCAACATCGGCTTCAACCTCACCAATGGGAGCAATCCCAAAATTATTGACCAAAACATTGGCCACATTTGGCGACAGAAATGCCGGCAGGGTGGGTCCGAGATGTATGTTTTTTACACCCAAAGCTAAGAGCGCCAACAAAACAATAACGGCTTTTTGTTCGTACCAGGCGATATTATAAGCTATTGGAAGCTCATTAATATCCTTTAGCTCAAACACTTCCTTAAGCTTTAAGGCAATCATCGCCAAAGAGTAAGAATCGTTGCATTGGCCGGCATCCAGCACACGTGGAATGCCACCAATATCGCCAAGCTGTAACTTATTATAGCGGAATTTGGCACAGCCAGCGGTCAAAATAACTGTATCCATTGGCAAGGCACTGGCGAAATCCGTATAATATTCACGATTTTTCATGCGGCCATCACAACCTGCCATGACAAAAAATTTCTTTATCGCACCGGATTTTACGGCATCAACAACTTTATCAGCAAGTAGCATCACTTGATTGTGTGCAAAGCCTCCGGTAATCTCACCTTGCTCAATAGCTGTTGGTGCAGGGCACTTGGCGGCATGTTCAATAATTGCGCTGAAATCTTTCTTTCCGGTTATCGGATCTGCTTCAATATGCGGAAAACCTGTAAACCCTGAAGAACCCGTTGTATAAACCCTTTCAGCGTATGTCGAAGACTTTTTGGGAGGAACAATACAGTTTGTGGTGAACAAAACCGGGCCGTTAAAGCTTTCAAATTCCTCATGCTGCTTCCACCAGGCATTGCCATAATTGCCAAATAGGTGTTTATACTTTTTGAGTTTAGGATAATAATGCGCCGGCAACATTTCGCTATGGGTATAAATATCAACACCACTATTTTCTGATTGCTCCAACAATTGCTCAATATCCTTTAGATCATGACCTGAGATTAAAATTCCAGGCCGCGTTCCCACACCAATATTCACTTTGGTGATTTCAGGACTACCATAAGTTTCGTTATGGGCTTTATCAAGCAATGCCATTACCTGCACACCATATTTACCCGTTTCGAGTACCAATGCGGTAAGTTCATCAGCTGTAGCTGCATCGTTTTGCACCGTAACCAATGCCCGATAAGTAAAATCAAAAATGTCATCTTCCAGATAACCCAGATGCAATGCGTGCATTCCGTATGCCGCCATGCCTTTCAGGCCATAAACAACCAGTTCGCGTAAAGATCGTACATCCTCATTTTCTGTGGACAACACCCCTACGGTCAAGGCTTTACTATCAAGATCTTCGATGGACGATGGTGTCCAAACAGCGCTTTCAAAAGACGCTTCATCAAACTTAATACCTTTAGCTTCAATTATTTTACGCAGGCTATCACGCAATTCGAAGCCTTCCATCACCTTTTTTCTGATAGCAACATAATCAAAATTCGCATTGGTAATTGTGGTGAAAAGTGCATCAAAGACAAAAAGGTCTGCCTCTTTGCTTCTTATGCCATTTTTAAAACCGGCATGGGCATAAACAGAAACCCCTTTTGCTACATAAATAAGCATATCCTGGATTACAGCAACTTCAGGCTGTTTGCCGCATACACCTACTTTTTCACATCCTACTCCTTTTGCTGCCTCCTGGCATTGATAACAAAACATACTCATAAATTTAAAAGTTTGTATAATTATTAGTTTGTAACACTATATTTTTCAATAGTTTATAGTTTATCAAAACAATTCCTGAATCAATTTGGGATTAAAATTGATCATAAGCCATGCCCAATTGTTAGCTGTATCAGCATCGCCTCCCTTAAGCATTTCCAGTGTTTTTGTGCCAAAAATCTGGCTGTATCCGGCCGATAATGCGACCTGTGGACTCAATTGATAGCTGTAAACCAAATCGAATTCCGTTCCCAATTTATTCGGCATCGCCTCCAGAGCATTAATAACATCCTGATTCAGCACTTCATTGGCGGCGCTGAAGAAATGCAGAGCGCCCTGCAAATTCCATTTAGTTTGTTGGTACTTTGCCGAAAGAAATACATCACTAAGTCCAACGCTATTGATATGGTTTCCGACATAGAAATAGTCCATGTAGCCGTTAAACTTATGGTTTGTACCATAATATGGATTGAAGGATTTATTGGTGTAATCCTCATTATTCAATTTCTCCAGCTCGCTTGTCCCCGAAAGATATTCCCAGCCCAAGCTGAAATTCCAATTGCTGTTGGCCTTGTAATTTGCATCAGCAGCGAAATAGTAAGCGGCTAATGCACGGTCGTTTGCATCTTTTCCTGTTGAAAAATAAGAAGCCGCATTAAAGCGGAAAGCCTTATGCAAATAGCTAAACCTGCCACCCAAAGTCTGGCTGAACACCGTTTTATATTTTTCCACCTCATCGGTAATATAGTCATGTTGCCAGCCATTATTCAGAACAAGCAAACTGAGATTCCAATGATCAAATTTCTTGTGAAACCAAGCAAATTGCATGGTCTTGTAATTATTCGCTATTTGATAATCAGTTCCCAAAAGCCTTTCCTCTTGCTGGTTATAGGCAGCTCCAATATGCAATTTAAAATTCTGTTCATAAGTTAACAAAGCCAAGTCATGACTTCTGGCCTGCTGTGCCCAATCGACATTTCCAAGAATCCGGGCATCATCATAAACCAGCTCCTGCCTGCCAAGCTTAAATTTAAGGTGATCATTGATTAAATATGCTGCCCATGCCTGATGCACCATCAATTGATTTGAGGAAGCTGCCAGTTGGGGCTGATCTCCCCATACACGTACATCCTGAAAACTTATTCCCAGCTGTACTTTATCCTTTTTATAGAGGGCATTGAGGCGGCTTCTTTGACTCACAAAAAAAGCTGATTCAGCATCTTCCGTGACTAACTGTTTGAAGCCATTTCTATATTCCGTTCTGGGTCTGATTTGCGCTTCGAGCGAAAACTGCGCCTTTAGCAGTGGTTGAATTCCCCCTATTATGCCAGCTAAAAGGAATAGGCGCGTTAGATTTTTTACCGTTTTCTTCATACCTCAAATTTTAGCTTGTTATTTTTTTCACACTGCAAAATTCGGCAGAAAAAAATTCTTATACAAGAATTTCAGTATTTATTTACCTAAAATAGGATAAAAGATTTTCGGGATGGAGGAATCTTAAAAATAAGCTACAAATAATCCTTCAGGGTATGCGCTTTCAAATGGTTTCGAAAATCAACAGTCATTTTTCGGGTAACGTTGTCCATAATACATTTTTCAAAAGGACAAATATGCTTATCCAGCGGACAAGTTGTGACTTCGATTTTTCCTTCGATGGATTCATAGATATCAAGCAAATTGATGTCTTCCGGATCTTTCTTAAGCGTAAATCCACCGGTAGGCCCCCGATGCGACTCCAGGAAGTTGTCCTTTACAAGTCGTTGAAATATTTTAGCTACATGGTGTTTTGAGCTTCCTGTAAGTTCAGCAATTTGAATTACATTAGCCATTCTTTCTGCCTTGGCAACGATTATCATTCCATGCAAAGCTATTGAAGCAGCCTCCGTGAGGGTAACAATTTTCGACATTATAAATCAGGTAATTAATTACCAAAATTACATATAATAACTAATCTGGCAATAGTTGAGCTACAAATTTTCTGTCATGACTCTAATTTAGACCCGATATAAATTAAAATGAAAAGTGTATTAATTGACAACTTAAATTGAGCCGGATATTACGAATTATTCCCATCTTTGCAAGCTGAACAACAAGTAGCAAGATATCCGCTATGATCGACCTGATACTCAAACAAACATTTATCATTACCACTTTCGTGCTTGGCATGATGATCGTGATTGAATACATCAACATACAAACACGTGGATTATGGTCGAAAAAGCTTCAAAAATCGCCAATCACTCAAATTTTTATGGGAAGCTTGATGGGAATAATTCCCGGTTGTTTGGGATCGTACACCATGGTATCCTTATACATCCATCGTGTTGTAATGTTTCCTGCGCTTGTTGCCACGCTCATTGCCACATCAGGTGACGAAGCTTTTCTGATGTTTTCCACCATACCTGTTACCGCAATAAAGCTTACTGCGATTTTATTTTTTGTTGCCATTGCGACTGGCCTGCTTGTTCACCTGAGCGTGAAAAACAAATTTATTGGACTTAAAGAAAAAGTCAGCCTGCCATTGCATCAAAATGAGGCCTGCAATAAATACCATCCTCGCCTTATCCTGGAAAACCTGCGAAATATCAGTTTCACCAGAGCGCTCCTTATTGCCAGTGTTTTAGCCATATTAATAAGTATGGCCACCGGGATAATCGATGGAAGCCATCACTTAAACACCCTTATGGCCGGGAGCGAAAATATTGCCTTAATCGATCAGGCACATGACCATGCGCACGATCACGATCATGGTGGAGAGGCAGATTGGATAAGGTTTACACTATTGCTTCTGCTTTCGGCAATTTTGTATATCGTTGTCACAGCAAAAGAACATTTCCTGCAGGATCATCTTTGGCAGCATATAATTAAAAAGCATTTCCTGAAAATATTTCTCTGGACTTTCGGTCTTATTCTTGCCATACATTTTGCAAATCAATACATTAACCTACAGGATTGGATATCATCAAACCTCTACCTGGTATTACTAATCGCCTTGTTAATTGGGATCATTCCCGAGTCCGGCCCTCACTATATATTTGTATTGCTTTTTGCGCAGGGCTCACTTCCGCTAAGTATTTTACTGGCTAGTTCCATTGTGCAGGATGGGCATGGCTCTCTGCCTTTGCTTGCCGAAACCCCCAAGGGTTTTATCTGGGCCAAAATAATTAACATCGGTGTTGGAACCATTGCCGGAGTTTTGGGAATTGTATTTGGGTTTTGATTTTTGTATCTTTACGCTTCTAAAAAACAACAATCATCATAAAAAATACCCTGACATGAAAATTATTTTATCTACAGATTTCAGTGAGGAAAACGAAATGCTTTTCCCCTATGCACTAGATTTGCTGAAAGAATCGGGCGGAGAAATAATTCTTTTTCACGCCTATATGGACCAGATTCTAATGGGCGACAGTAGTTTTCCGGGCGGACTGGATTCTGATACTTTTTTCAACAGAGAGCTTCTGCTCGAAATGGAAGAGCAAGCGGGAAAATTTATGCAGGAGAAGCTGAGTAAGCTTGAGCAAAAGCTAACGGAAGCCTCACTTGATCATATTAAATTGAAACCTGTTTTAAAAGGTGGAGATCCTGAGATGGAGCTTGTTAATTTGGCAGAAGCTGAAACGCCGAATATTGTTTTGATGGGGACTCATGGCAAAGGCAAAAAAAGATTTCTGGAAGGCAGCATGGCCAAGAGTGTTATGACCAAGGTGGATGTGCCCCTGCTTTCGGTGCCCGAAGGTTATCAGTGGACAAAAAGCAACGAAGTGCTCTATGCCACCAATTTTGGAAGATTTGAAATCAGCACAATCAATAAGATTTTTGAAACACTGGAACAGTATAATCCTGTGGTTCATGTGGTTCATCTGCTGATGGATGAAGAGGATGACAAACCTGCCTTATTGATGGAGGAACTAAAGCTGGCCTTCAAGCAAGAAAGCGCGAAGCAAATGATCCGTTTCCATTTGATTAATACAAGCCTACCTAAAGAAGCTCTCAAGCTGTTTTGCGAACAAAATAATATTAGCCTGGCTTCCTTTATTGCTTACCGCAGGGGACTGATGGATTATTTGTTTAAAGACAAAATTGGGAAAGATGCATTTTTTGAACTGGGCATCCCCATGCTGACTTTCAGGGAGCCTTAATTGCTGCAGTGTACCAGCTGTGCAGCAACTTTCCTACTGCTTCAAGGCTGTATTTGTCTTCGACCATAGCCCGCAACATGGCAGGATCAAAGTTTGTGTAATTTTCCATCATCCATGTTATGGCAGCCAGCATCTCCCCTTCATTTTTAGGCGACACTAACAAGCCATTCTGATCATTTACCATTTCCGGTATGCCTCCTACCCTGGTTGCAACCACAGGCAAGCCACAGGCAAAAGCTTCAAGGATGACCACCGGCATATTTTCATAGTTGCTGAACATCACCATAAAATCCGCCTTCGCTAATTCGTCCGCAAGTTTTTCGCCTTCTAGCAAGCCGGTAAACCGCAGCTGACTGCTAAGTCCTAAATCGCTTGCATAGTTTTTCAGACTTTCAAAATCTATCCCGTCACCTATTAAAGTGCATTCGAAATTTTGCGCCTGCTCTTTCAGGCTTGCCAAAACACGCAACAGTCCACTGATATTTTTGCTTTTATCCTCAAAACAACTCAGGTGCACCAGTTGAATCTTTCCCGAGGATGGCTTTTCCTCCCCCGGCTTAAATAAATGCATATTCACCACGTTGGGTAAAATATGGTAGTTTTTATTATTTAGGCCATGAGCCTGCATGGCTTGCGCAAGGTTTTTTGTTACTGCTGTAACACCGGCGGCTCTTTTGACCACAAAGCGGGTTATCCCCTTCCTGAAAAACCCGTTAAAATCATTATTTACCGGAAGATATCTTGACCAGTGTTCGGTTATCATAAAAGGAATTCCACGTCTGAATGCCAGAACCCAGCCTAACAATCCCAACCGGCTAAGCACATGAACATGAATTAAATCCACTTTAGGCTGATCAGCCTCTACCATCTTAATTGCCCTAATATTGGCTTTCCAAAAGCGTTGAAAACTTATTATTTTACCAATTACACCTTTGTTTTCAGGTTTTCTGTAATAGACAATGTATTCTTTTAGGGCAGCAGATTGCTTGACTTCAAATTTGGATTCGGCCTTGGAAACAGCATGCACATAAACAACAGAAACCTGCTGAAATAAAGCTGCGGCTTCGGCATGCCGCCGCACAAAAAGTCCAAACATAGGATCCTCCTTATTGGGATACCAGCGGGCAAGAAACAAAATATGAAGTGCACCATTTTTCATCTTCCACAGATTTCATTCACAGCATTAACCGCATTTTCAAGTCTGATATTGCCTTGACCCGACACTTTAACAAACGGGAAACCACGCTCGATGAGCAAATTTTCATAGCGAACAAATAATTCCTCGCGTTTGTGCGGATGTTCCCGCAAAGGATCGGGTTGCCAGTCGAGATCGATATCACACAGCAAATATAAATCATAGTTTTGCTCGTCAAGAGCCTTTTCAATAAAGATAGATTTGAGGCCAAAAACAAAGTCGAGCCAGATTTTACATACCAGCATTTCGGTGTCGGTAAACAATACCGCTTTAGCCTGCGAAATAAGATTTCGTTCAAGTTCAAGCTGTCCCTTCGCGATTTGCTCAATATCCCTGGGCGCATATTTTTGATCGGTCTTTTCCAGGTAACTCCGCGCAAACTCAGGAACCCAGGAAGTATTATAGTGTTCCGCAAGCCTTTCGGCCAGCCAGGATTTCCCGGTTGATTCGGGTCCTGTAATGGCAATTCTTTTAATCATGCTGCGCTTGTTTGCGCCATACAAGGTATCCTGCAACGGCAATAATTAAAAAAACAAAAAACTGAAAGCTGGTAAACACAAGTCCTTTATAAAAATACAAAGGCACAGAAATAACATCTCCGACTATCCAATAAAGCCAGTTTTCAACTTTTTTAATGGCCATCAGCCACATGCCAACGATAAAAATTGCCGTGGTCAGCGCATCAATGGTCGGCACATTACTATCCGTGAAGTTGATCAAAACATAACGTAGCAGAAAAAAAAGAAGCAGAGTAGCTAATAATCCGGCGACATTTTGAAACCGGTTCGAAAAACTCACTGGCCTTTGCATCTTGCCCACTTGAGGATGGGTCCAGTGATACCAGCCATAAACACTCATAACAAAATACACCATATTGATGAACATGTCAGCATAGAGCTTCGCAAAAAAAGTGATATAAATGTAGATCAGCACGCTGACGATTCCTGTTGGAAAAACAAGAATATTTACTTTTTTGCTGTACCAAACACTAAGAAGTCCAAAAACAACAGCAACGATTTCGAGTAGGGTGGTTTGCTGAATATTTTGCCAAAAAAGTCTTACTATCTCAGCGACTTCCATCAATATGATTTAAATCTGCATTGATCACTTTCATCACAAATACGCTATGTGGCAATTCAAATGACTGCTTAATTTCTTTCGTCAATGCCCCCATAACCACATCATACTCTCCAAAGACCTGGGTACTCATACCGTTAGTTTTTACGACCAGCTCAGCATAGGTATTCAATCGCTGTATAAATCCTTTGATGGGTGCAATGTATTCAACCAGAAGGGGATAATAACTAATCTCTACAGATATCTTCATCTCAAATAATTTTTCATTAACGCTTTCGTTTCTAATTCGTCAAAAGTCTGATAAAACAGCGCTGTTTATAGCCCTGCATTGCTTACTTTTGACCATCAAAATTACACGTTTTTGAGCACTAAATGGGGATTTTCTGCCGTAGATTAGTTACTAAACAAACGAAAGCAAACAGAAATGGAAAGAACTTATGTATGGACTGGCAGCCTATTTGCCGGATTAGCAGTTATTTTGGGAGCGTTAGGAGCTCATTGGCTGAGAGACAATATCAGTCTCACGGATTTGCAAAGTTTTGAAACAGGCGTGCGATACCAGCTATTTCATGCGCTGGCAATCCTATTTTTAGCGGCATTGCCCGATCGTTTTCAGGGAAAACTTAGTCGCCTGACTTATTATGCCTTTACTTTTGGAACCCTGTTTTTTTCCTTATCAATTTACCTGCTTTCCACGGCAGAACTAACCGGGATAAACTTGCCCTGGCTTGGTCCAATAACGCCCATTGGCGGACTATTGATGATTGCGGGTTGGCTTATGTTATTTATCAGCAGCGTACGTAGCTTTAAATAGTGTTTAGTTCATAATGACCGATATAATCATTTAATAATAAACTTAAGCGGTATTCGTGTTCGATATCACTCGGTTCTTCGTTATACGCGAACATGATGAACTAAACACGAATTAATAAATTCTTCTTTAAAGCTTGATGACGATGGCGGTCTTTATTTCCAGGTCATCTTTAAAGGTATCATCTACCACAACATTCCGGTGCTTGTAACTCGTTGAAAACTGCACAGAAAGTTGGCTGATAAGTCTAACCCTGAGTTTAATATCTGTAATGAAGCGGTAATCGTTAAAATCTTCAAGGGCAGGCTGGTAGTAATTTACCACGGTGAAATCCACGTTTTCACTGAGGCTCATCACCATCGAGAGGTAATTCGTTGAACGAAAATGACTTATATAAATATCCTGCACATAGGAATAGGCCTCATTTTCATACATAATACCTATACCGGCAAACAGCTTCACGTTATGCCGGGTTGTATCCACCGAAGCAAACAAAGCTACCAAATCCATTCGTAAACCACCACCCAGCAAAAACCGGGACCTCAGATTCAAAAAACGATCCATTTCGAGCTGCGTAAACAGCTCCGTCATCATATAATAATCCTTCAAATCGCGTATCGTCCTGAAATGAAAAAAGCCCTTATCCTTGGTTTTTTCCTTGCTAACCGTTTTAAAATCATATTCCAAGATGGCATAGTAATCCTGAATGGGATTGTTCCAATCCAGCCGCAATGCCTCGCTAAATTCAAGCTCCTCAGTATTTCCGCTCGAAAAATCAAAGCCCGTGGTATTGGTGATTGAAAAACCAAGCTGATCATATTCCTTCCTAAAGCGCTCGGCATTAACCTGAGCCAGCATACAAAACGGAATAAAAAACAGCATTAAAAAAACAAGAAACCTCATCTCATGTCAATCACTTCTACACCCGGAAAAGCGGTGGTATCAAACCTAAAAAAGCTGTCATCCAATGAATTGGTATCCTCCATTGTCTTGATGAGGTAGATAAATTCATTCCCTCCGTTATCAAAAATTGAAAAGCTCTTTATCTGGAGATTTGCCTCATCGATAGCAATTTGGATTTTGGCAAATTTCTTACCACTCTCTGGTTTTAGCTCAATCGTTGTGTAACCTTCTTCCTCGTTTCGGTGGTTATTTTGATAGCTAATTTTATGGTCCTCGTAGTAGGAAGTGAGAATACGACTTGGCGTAATATTTTCTTCGCCATCAGCGGCATTGCTTATCATCACCTCTTCAGAATCCTCCAGATAGGTCCAGATTGTTACACCATCAGATATAACGGTTTGTTCCGCCATCATCAGTTTATAAGCATCTCCACTGATAATAACTTCACCCGATTTAACTTCATCAATACCAGCATCTTCATTTAGCATGCGATAGTCAAAATCCACTTTTATACTGCTATATGATTTTGTTTTATCAATCACTTTTTTAAGTAAATCATCAGCAGATTGCTGTGCAGGGAGCGAAAAAAATAGTAATAGAAAACTAACCAAAAAACTGGTTTTTAATACGTTCATTTTAAATATCTTTAGATTTATGATCAATATCTCTCAAAAACTGTTCCAAAGCCATTTCGTTAGCTACTCTCACCTCACGTGCTTTGCTTCCCTCGAACGGTCCCACGATTCCGGCAGCCTCCAGCTGATCAATTATTCTTCCAGCGCGGTTATAGCCTAGTTTTAATTTTCGCTGTAATAAAGAGGTTGAACCTTGTTGGTTTTGAACGATAATATGCGCAGCATCTTCAAAAAGTTCGTCACGCTCGGTTGCATCATAAACATCAACAGGCTCATCTTGTTCTTCTGCATATTCCGGTAAGTGATAGGCATCCGGATAGCCGCGCTGTGCTCCAATAAATTCAGTAAGTTTTTCCACTTCAGGGGTATCAATAAAAGCACACTGCAACCTGACCAGATCACTTCCGGTTGACAACAGCATATCTCCCCTGCCTATCAGCTGATCAGCACCATTCGAATCCAGGATAGTGCGTGAGTCGATGCGCGAGATAACGCGGAAAGCAATACGCGCCGGAAAATTGGCTTTAATTGTTCCGGTAATGATATTTACGGAAGGGCGCTGGGTAGCAATAATCAGATGTATTCCCACCGCACGAGCCAATTGGGCTAACCTTGTAATTGGACTTTCGATCTCCTTTCCGGCCGTCATAATCAGATCGGCAAATTCATCTACTACAAGCACTATATAAGGCAAAAACCGATGCCCCTGTAAAGGATTCAACTTGCGGTTTCTGAATTTCACGTTATACTCTTTAATATTTCTAACCTGTGCATCCTTAAGCAGTTCATAGCGATTATCCATCTCGATGCTCAAAGAGTTAAGCGTACGAACCACCTTTCTGGTATCAGTGATAATGGCTTCCTCCGAGTCGGGCAGTTTGGCCAAATAATGACGTTCGATGCGACTAAAAAGGCTAAGTTCTACCTTTTTGGGGTCAACCATTACAAATTTCAGCTCTGCCGGATGCTTGCAATACAGCAAGGAAGCTATCACCGCATTTAATCCTACTGATTTACCCTGACCGGTGGCACCGGCCATAAGGATATGGGGCATTTTGGCTAAGTCGGCAACAAAGCTTTCGTTGGAAATCGTCTTCCCGAGCCCAAAAGGCAATTCATAATTATTATTAGCAAATTTATCCGAACCAATAATCGTGCGCATGGAAACAATTTCCGGATTTTGGTTTGGCACTTCAATACCTACCGTACCTTTTCCGGGGATTGGAGCAATGATGCGAATACCAGTAGCAGAGAGGCTTAGCGCAATATCGTCTTCCAATCCCTTTATTTTGGATATGCGAACGCCGGCCGAAGGCACAATTTCATATAGCGTTACGGTAGGTCCAATTGTTGCCTTGATTTTTTCGATACCGATGTTGTAATTTGAAAGCGTCTCAACAATACGTTTCTTATTTGATTCGAGCTCAGTACGCTCCACACTTACGCCTCCATCCCCGTAGTCGTTGAGTAAATCGAGGTGAGGAAATTTATAATCAGGCAAGTCGAGTGTAGGGTCAAAGTGTGTATCCAAACCCTGACGTTCTATCGTCCCTTTTTTCTTTGTTTCTTCCTTCTTCTGAGGGACGATATCAAACTCAACTTCCGTCGGTTTCTCATTTATACCCGGATTATCCGGCAAGTCTACTTCCAGCTCAACTGAACCGTCTGATTCTTCTTCTATAAACTTATTTCCTTCTGGCTTCCGTGATAGGTTATTCATTACTGTGTCGTCATCATCCACAGCAAATTCCACGGTATTATACTGATCCGATAAGGGTTTTCCGGGTTTTGAGGAAGCTTTTTGTACAGCGGATTTTTTTTCGCGTCCGGAGGAAAAAGTCAGGTTGAAAGTAAGTATGAACCAGGCAGCGAAAGTGAACAACAAAATAATCACAATCCCTGCTGTCCCAATGATTCCTTTGAGGTAAAAATGCATATAATGCCCCATTACTCCCCCCAAAATATTGTAAGGATCACTTTGAAAAATCATTGCCATAAAAAGTGGCAACCACAGCAGCGAAAAGAATCCGTACTTCCACAACGACCAGGGCTTCATTATTTTTAATCCTGTACCCATTAGCAGCCCAAGACTCACCAATAAAACCACCAAATAGAAAGCTCCTAATCCAAACCCTTCTTTTACAATAACTTGAGCCATAAAAGCTCCCAGGTTGCCTGTCCAGTTGCGGATATTCATTTCCACATCCGTGAGTAGCTGTGTTACCGTAATGTTAGTGAATACATCGTCAGTTATTTGGTTGAACCAATTAATAAAAAAGGAGAGAAAGGCCATCGCCAGATACACAGCCAAAAAAATAAGAAAGATTCCAATTACTTTTTTCGCCCTAACTGCTGTAAACGTTCGAGGCTGCTTAGCTTTTGCTTTTTTGGGCGCAGCACCTTTCTTAGCTGCACTTGCAGCAACTTCTTTTTCCTTAAAAGTGTTCGTTTTCAAACTATTAGCTAATCTCGCCATGGTTTGGTAAAATTTCAGTTGAATTTACAAAAGTAGCAAAAATGCCATGCAAAATAGCGATCAATATTACAGTAATAATAGAAATGAAGCACCTTCCTGAATCAGGAAGGTGCTTCCGGGCCGTAAAAGGCTGATTAATTTGGGCTTGAATCTAAAGTCCTATTAATGCGTTAGGTATATCACAATAAGCGGTATTCCCTTTTCTAACGTTTAACATTCCAAAATGCAAGTCCGTCTGTCGCGGTAGAACTTGCCTGCGCTATTAAAAATTCAAGCGTGCATATTTTAGGACAAGACGATTGGGTAGTGTTCGCTAAAGCTCACATTACCACTTTCATCAACTGCCTTAATAATGACATAAAAGTTTCCTCTGGCCCAGGTAACATCTCTTGGCGGAACATTATTGTCAGGTGTTTGGCCTACTTTAATGGATGCCTCAAAATCAAATGAAGCCTGTCCGCTAACCTCCGCATTGGCATTCATCACAATCACGAAAGCATCTGTAACATTCACCATATCCTCTGTTGAGGAGCTGCGCATTACCGCCACCAATAGCTCGCTAAGCTGTTTATTGTCCGTAACTGTCCCGCTGATACGAATTGTATCGATACGAACATAAACCTGATCCATTTCAGGATGCAGCGTAATATTGATCTCAGGAGCTGTTACATCAGGTGCTTCTACAACGATAATTTCGTGAGTCACAAAGGTCTCATTTCCGGCTTTGTCTATGCAATAAACCAGGAAATGATACTCACCTCCAAGGATTGGCACGCCATCTACTTCTTCCGGAATAACGATTTCATTATGCGATACTGTTTCGTTGGTAAGTTCCGGCGCAAAAGTCCAGCTTTGCTGGTAAGACCACTCTCCCTCCGCTGCTACTGCTTTATGATCGTGACCATCATTAAAATGTATATCAATTTTATAACTCCCCAATGCTACGTTGTCGGTAAATTCCGCACTAAAGTCAATGGCATCACCCGGGTTAAAAGAAGTTTCATTTGCCGGACTTTGTAAATTAATCTGGGGTTTTGTCGTATCCTTTTCTTCCTTTGGATCTTCATCTTTGCTGCAAGATACAGTGAGCATTGCCGTAGCAATAAACATCGAAATCATTAAAAAACGCATGTTTTTCATTTTGTTACTTATTTAATTAAACGAAAATTATTATTCATTAAATACCCAGCAAAATTAAGCATTTAGCTTGAGGATGCCTGAGTATTTTGAGAGAAGTAGCGATTTATTGAAAAATCAGTTTCATTCCCTGGTTTTATTTTTTAAAACTATTGTTTATCGGTATAGTTATTAGCAGTTGTATATTGCTTCCTGCCTCGGGAAGCTCAAGGTGACGGTAAAAACTCAAATGGTTAAAATACTTTGTGTTTAACATATTCTGCCATTGTAGATCAATCCCCAATGGAAAATACCGTGTTATTACTTTAGTTGAAAAGCTCAGATTCAAGAGCTGATATCCAGGCGTTATGGCCTCATTTCGAGCTACCTGACTTTGTTTTGATACAGCAACCATTTCGAGACGCATGCGCGTTAAATGCAACTTTTTCCAATAGGTTGGCAACACATGGTCAATCCCTACCACGAAATTTAAGGGAGGGGTAAAGGGAATGGGATACACCCCATCTGAAGCAGTAACATATTCGGCATGCGCATCGAAACTAAATAAGCTGCTTAAGCGGTATGCCAGCTGTATTTCGCCGCCAACACGAAAAGCTTCCGATTGCACATACCGATAAACCTGGCCGGCATCAGCCTCTTCTATTTCGCTACCATCAGGCATGAGGTAGCTTCCTGTGGGATTCAGATAAATAAAATTAGGAAAATAGCCAGCAAAGGGGCTCAGGCCAAAAAACCATCTGCCACGGCGGTATTCCAATTCAAAATCCAGCTGATAGGCATACTCAGATTGCAAGCTTGTGTCGCCCAATTCATAGCGGAACGAGCCATGATGAATACCGTTTGAACCCAGTTCAGAGGCTCCAGGCATGCGAAAGCTTTTTGCCACATTAAGCTTTAGAAGTAGCTGCTTCCCTGCATTGTAAATTAGTCCGGCTGCCCAACTGAAATCGTTATACACTCCACTAAAATCAGGAGATTTGACCTTATCCGTATAAGGAGAAACATAGTATCCCAAATCAAGTTGCCCCAGATCATAGCGCAGCCCCCAGTTAAAGCTAAGGGACTCTGAAATTCTATTTGAGTTTAAGAAAAATAGCCCGACACCCGATTTTTGATAAGCCGGCAATAAAAAAGCATATCCACCAATTACATTTTGCTGGGTCAAGGTGCTGATGCCCAAATCGAAATGATGGCGAGGCTTTTCAATACGGTAAGCAACATTAGCAATATACGTATCTAAAAACCATTCCAGTTCGAGATCAGGATCGATCAAAGGCTGACTCTGGTTTGTGTAATGCGAATGAAACAAAGACCACTCCTGTCGGTGATTTTGTTGGTACGCCAAATCGAAAGAAAGCTTATTTTTTCGGATCATCAAAAAACCATTGGCGCTCAACTTTGAATGCCCCACCTGCTGAAAGGGTAAAGCAATATTGCGATCGGATCCATCATCCTTTAACTTCTCCGCACTCGGAATACCATGAGCTCCCGGGAAAAACCCTGTTTTGGAAAAAACCTTACTGGCCGAAAATGAGAGCTTGCCCCAATCTCCCAGCCAGCCTGCAGTGACATAGACATTTTGCTCTTTCCCTGCTGTATTATTCAATTTTTTATCAGGAATTGCAAATCGGTATCGGTTATAGTAAAAGCTATCGGCAGGCACCTTATAATCCGAAAAGCGCGTATGGGTATAACGTGCATAAGCAAAGAATTTTTCTGTGCGCACCCGACTTCTTACAGAATAGCCTAAAAGCTTATTAACAGATCTTGCAATGAACCCAATTTCCGTTTCAACATGCCCGGGTGCAGCAATAACATGCGGCTTAATTTGTACCACACCACCCAAGGCATCCGATCCAAATCGCAGAGAAGAAGGGCCTTTGATCACTTCCAGCTGCTCAACGGCAAACTGATCGACCTCCAGCCCGTGATCTGCTCCCCATTGCTGTCCTTCCATTTTAATATTGTTTTCGGATACCAGTACCCGGTTAAATGAAAGCCCGCGAATCATCGGCTTAGAAAAGCCCTGTCCAATCGCAATGGCCTGCACGCCGGGAAGCTTTTCCAGCGAGGTCATCAGGCTGCTACCCCTGTTTTCCTTAATAAATTGCGTATTGGCTGTAACGACAGGCTGCGCATTTGTCTGGTTTGCCTTTCTGCTATCCGATTGCACCACTACTTCATCCAAATCCACTCCTTCGGGCTCCATGATCACATTTATTTCCACATCATGATCACTGATACTGAATCTGTAGGGATGAATACACTGATACCCAATATAGCTCACATGTAGTCTGTAAGTACCAGCTTTGAGGTTTTCAAACAAAAAACTGCCATCAGCAGCAGTCAGTGCTGTCTCTGCTCTTTCCTGCAGATAAACATGAGCAGCCTGCATGGGTTCATTTTTATCATTGAGAATAACACCCTTCACCAGGAATTTTTCTCCACTTTGCTGTGCAACAGCAAGCGTTGACAACAATACTGCAGCAAATAAAACAGTTAGGAATTTCGACATTGGCTGCATAATCCATTAAACATAACTTCGAAGCTCTTAATTTGAAATCCTTCGGGCAGATTAAGCAAAGCGCGCGAAACTGCACCAAGACAGAAAACGCCACCACACTGATCGCAATGGAAATGCGCGTGTCCGCTTTGGTTTTGTCCTAAAATCTCAGGACGGTTCAAGGCATATTTTACCTCATTCTTGTTAACCAACACCTGATGTATCAAGTTGTTATCCAAAAAGGTTCGTAAAGTCCTGAACAAAGTTGCCCTGTCATAATCATAATGCAGCTGGTTTTTTATATCAGCCTCCGACAGCGCAACACCTGCATGCTGCAAAGTCTCAAGCACATCGACCCTGCAAGGTGTTTTTTGCAACTTACTTTCTGATAATATTTCTCTGACTCTGTTTTGCACAGTCTTATTATTTGCAACGAGGTTGCAAATATATAAATTTTCAAAAATAAAACCTGAACAATCAGGTTTTATTTTTTTTAAACTGCTGTTGCAAGCGCTTTTTTATTCCTCAACAACGGTTAATTTAAGCATTTTATCGCCTTGTTGAATTTTATCAACGAGATCAACATTTTCAATAACTTTACCAAAAACCGTATGATTACGATCTAAATGTGCGGTATTCGCGCGGCTATGGCAGATAAAAAACTGAGAACCTCCGGTATTTCTGCCGGCATGTGCCATTGACAGCACTCCTCTGTCGTGGAACTGTTTCTCACCATCCAGCTCGCAATCTATTGAATAACCCGGACCTCCGGTACCATCGCCTTTTGGGCAACCTCCCTGAATTACAAAATTTGGAATTACGCGGTGAAAAGTAAGTCCGTCGTAAAAGCCATCATTGATAAGTCCTACAAAATTTTCTACTGTTTTGGGCGCGTCATCCTCATACAATTCGATGAGCATCGTGCCTTTTTCTGTTTCAAGTTTTACCTTTTTCATCCTATATGTTTAATTTATTTTACAACTCTCAGTGATTTATCGAAGCGGATTTTACCGTCAAAAAGCGATTTATTGGGATCGAGCGAAAGCCAGACAAAAACAGCTTTACCCACGATATGGTCTCGTGGTACAAAACCCCAGATTCGCGAATCCGCCGAATTGTGACGGTTATCGCCCATCATCCAGTAGTAATCCATTTCAAAGGTATAGGAATCCACCGGGGTGCCGTTAATAAAAATCTGTCCATCTTTAACCTCAATTTCATTGCCTTCGTAGGCATGAATAATCCTTTCATAAAGCGGGAGGCTTTCCAGTGTAAGTTCAACTGTTTTTCCGGCCTGTGGCACCCAAAGCGGACCAAAATTATCGATATTCCACTGATAGTTTACATTATTTGGGAACACTTCCGGATTCCATTCGCCGGCAGGCTCAAACAGCTTAGTAACGGTTTTTACGTTAGGCAACTCCTTAATTTGATTAGCAACATCCTGACTTATCCAGAAAACATACTCATCCGGCATACTCATACGCTTACCTTCGGTGATATTATATCTATCGAGCAGTCTTTTGTTGATCATGGTGCCATCTGTTTTCACCAGGTATTTGAATTGCACTGTTGCTGGCATTGCAGCTTTTTGGCCATTCACAAAAAGCTCCGTATTCTTGATAAGGATGGTGTCGCCGGGCATGCCAACGCCGCGTTTGATATAGTTTTCACGCTTATCAACAGGCCTGCTGATGATATTACCGAAATTCCGCTTGTCGGTCCATACCCTTTCGCGCCCATACTCTTTTATCAGTGAATAATAGCTTATATTACTTTGATAACGATCGCTTACCGTATCCCCTGCCGGATAATTAAAAACCACTGCATCATTGCGTTCAACCTGCCCAAGACCTGCAAAACGATAGTAAGGCAACTTGATCCATTCTACGTATGATTTGGCCGTTTGGCTCCAGGGCAGCGTATGATGCACAAAAGGAAATGCAAGGGGGGTATTGGGTATTTTTGGTCCATAGCTGATTTTGCTGACGAACAAAAAATCACCCACCAACAGCGACTTTTCCATGCTTGAAGTTGGGATGGTATAGGCCTCGAACAGAAAGGTACGTATGATCGTCGCTGCTACCACAGCAAATATTATAGCATCAGCCCATTCTCTGACAGGTCCTTTTTTGGGCTGTTTGGTCACTGAAGGATCGGCATAGCTTAAATTTTCTTCGAAGCTGATCATCGGCAGATAAACAAAAGGAATTACTACCGCTAAAAACTGTTCACCTAGGCCGTACTTCCCAAAACATTTTACCAGCTCAACAAGCATCAGCATATAAACGAAAACGTTTAAAAAAGGAATGAGGAGTAGCACTATCCACCACAGTGGCTTCTTAATTATCCGTAGTAAAACATACAGATTAAAAAAAGGAATTGCACTGTAATAACCCGGCTTACCTGCCTCAGCAAATAATTTCCAGGCAAATACTGTAGGAATCGTAAATAATAAAGGGATGATGATGATCAGCTCGAGCATGATGATAGGTTTTAGACCGCTAAATTAGGAAAGTGAAGGCAATCAGGATGACTTAATTTGTTAATAATTCGTAATCATCTCAAAGGCAATGCGTAAAGAACTTGTTTGTTGGCACCTCCGAGTCCAATTTTAAGTCCTCCGGCTCTCGCCATCGACTCAAAATAGGATAAATCGATGCGAAGTGTATCATTAATCATTTCGCGGCAGGGATCATTATCAGCCAGTTTGAGCATTAAACTCAGCTGAGGGGGATATGATTCACTTACCTTTTTGTTATAATACACAGTATAATCTACTGTACCACAACCACCTCCGTAGGTGATCACAATACTGAGGCAGTTGTTTTCCACAACAAGCGACTCGAGCTCAAACGGATCGGAATCAATTGCGCCATAGCTTGTAACAAATTGAAGCGGAAGGCAGTCATTTTTATCGGATGATGCCTTTGTTGCAGGTTTCTGCGTATTTTGTGTGCTGCTGCAACCCCATACTACCAATAACAATAAAAGTGCAAGGGCGTTTATGTTACCTTTTCGCATCATATCATCTGTTTAAAAATATCATCCATGGTAAACACCCCTTTTTTACCGTTAAGAAATTCCGCTGCCATCAGGGCTCCTTTTGCAAAACCCTTTCTGTTGAAAGCCTCATGCCGCAGTTTCAGGCTGTCTTCATCCGAATTCAGTATGAGTTCATGTATGCCATTTACTTCGTCTTCACGAATTACTTCAACGGGTAGCAATTTTGGATCGTCATGCTTATCCAGGGTATATCCTTCTATTTCGGGATGCTGTGTTTTTATTATCCGGGCAAGTTCAATAGCTGTGCCGCTTGGTTTATCCAATTTATGAATATGATGTTTTTCATAAAGCTCCATCTTGTAGCCATAGTTTACGGCCATAGCTGTCATTTGCTTGCTCAGAGCAAACATCATATTCATACCGATGCTATAGTTTGGGGCATAAAAAATAGTCTGATTTTGTTCCTTGCTTCTGTTCAAAACCTCAGGAAGCTGGTGATACCAGCCGGTTGTACCCACTACCACAGGAATATTGGCATCAAAGCATTTATGGATATTGGATACTGCTTTTTCGGGCACACTAAATTCGATGGCCACATCGGCCGCTACAAAAGCTTCGATATGGTTCATCCAATCTCTTTCACTGTCAAGCTTTGCGATGATATGATGTCCACGTGCTTCGGCAATAGCAGCAATTTCTTTGCCCATACGTCCGTAGCCAATTAAGGCAATTTTTAATTTTTCCATTCCCAAATTTTTAGGGTTATTCCACGTATTTTCTCAAGTAAAACCAATTGCGAATATACTCAACTTTAATCTATACCACGTTGTGGTTCGTTTTCATTTACATCGTTCGGTCATCCAGACTCTTATCTGTTCAAATTTCCATTCCCCCTTAGAGACTGCCATTACCATTTCATATTTATCTTCCTGGTTTGCTTTTATATCAAGTCCTGATTTTAAAAGTACTAGTCTGGCAAGTACATATCCCGTTCTTTTATTCCCGTCAATAAATGGATGATTTATCACAATGCTCTCAAGTATCGCTGCGGCTTTATCAACTGGTTCAGGATATAGTTCTCGTTGGTCAAATGTTGCAAAAGGTCTGTTTATCGCTGAATTCAGGGAACTTTTATCTCTCACACCATGACTGCCACCAAATTGGTCAATCAGGAGTTTGTGTATTTTTAGAACGTCTTCCATGCTTATCATTGGGCAAGCTTCTCAAGCAATTCTCTATCTTCGTGAATTATCTTACGTAGGTGGCTGGTTAATTCTGCCTGGTCTTTGGTCTGCTTTTGAGCTTCTTTCAAATAGTCAAGAAGGTCATGCAATACATTCTCTGGAACCGTGTCCAGAAGTTTCTGTATTTCTGTTTTTATTTGTTTTGTTGTCATAGTAGTAATTTTTCCCTAAAGATACATCAAAACCTGCAAAATCTGTCGGGGCGAAGGTTTTAAATGTACCACAACTTATTTATAAGAGCCATAACCCATGCATCCTGCTAAAAATATTAAAAGCGCAATCTCAGGGTAATTCCTGTCTGATGGGCATAGCCCAAACCTTGAGGAGCAGGTATCTTCACTGGTTGTGACATTGGTTCGATTTGAACCGTCAAATCATCGCTTATATCATAATCAAAAAAATGCGCATCTACCGTGGCATCAACGATATTCAGCACGTACCACAATCCGGTAATGATCCAGCTGAGTTCCATATTTCGACGGTAAAAGTCCTTGATCGACTGTAAATCCTCTGCCGAATAGACGCCATTGACAAATTGATTGTCGATTGGATACTCATATTCATTCACCACATAATCGTAGGCAGTTCGTGCTTCTCTGTATAGCTTTCCATTGCTGGAAGCAAAATAGTACAAAGTACCAAAACCGGCATAAACAATAGGGATTTTCCAATACTTTTTATTATACGCCTGACCCAGCCCGGGTAATAGGGCGGAGTAGATAGTAGCCTTGTGTGGAGAGTGGGGCGGCTTGGCTTGCTGCAACTCTGGCTCCTGTGCATTGAGCAAGGGTATGAGAACAAGCAGACCTAAAAATAAAACAACAAACCTCTTCATGGGTTGGGTATCAGTCCTTCGGGAAATAACTTAGCAGGCGATCAAGCGTTTCATCATCCTCAAAGCTGATCACCAGACTTCCTTTTCCTGCGGCATTGCGCTTCAGGTTAACTTTCGTTTCCAGTTTTTCTTCAATATGCTGCAATTTGACACGAAGTTTTTCGGGCACAACATTTTTCTGTGTCTTGACTTTGGGTGTTTTTACAGGCGGGTTATTCACCATTCTAACCAGCGACTCAACCTGACGTACGTTGAGTTCTTCTTCAACAATTTGTTGCAAAAGTATCAGCTGCCTGTTATCATCTTCCAAGTTGATAAGGGCACGCGCATGCCCCATGGTGATATGACCATCGCGCAAGGCTATCTGCACTTCGGGTGGCAGCTTAAGCAGGCGTAAAAAATTTGTTATAGTTGAACGGCTTTTGCCAACGCGCTCGCTAAGTTTTTCCTGGGTTAGCTGACATTCGTCAATGAGGCGTTGGTAAGAGATAGCAACTTCAACGGCATTCAAATTCTCACGATGAATATTCTCAATGAGTGCCATCTCAAGCATTTGCTCATCATTCGCCACACGGATAAACACAGGAATTGTTTCCAGACCTGCCAGTTTGCTGGCTCGCAGCCTGCGTTCGCCCGAGATGAGCTGATATTTATCATACCCGAGTTTACGAACCGTTACAGGCTGTATCACACCTTGAGATTTGATCGAAGCCGCCAGCTCACGCAATGCCATATCATCAAAATCAGATCTGGGCTGAAAGGGATTGGCTTCGATTTTCTTCAGGTCGATTTCTGCTATGGCACCTGCCACATAATTTCCAGAGATATCTGCTGAGGTAATATCTGTATCAGGGCTTTGCAAAATGGCTTCTAACCCCCTGCCTAAGGCTCTTTTCTTTGATTTTCCTGCGCTATTTGTCATCTTTTTCAGCTGTTTCTTGCGAAGAACCAGGCGCTTTTGCTATCATCTGATTTTTACTCAGAATTTCTCGTGCCAGGTTTAAATAATTTATGGCTCCGGTGCTTGTGGCATCATGCATGATGATGGTTTGTCCAAAACTCGGCGCCTCACTCAAACGCGTATTTCTGTTGATAATTGTATCGAACACCATGCTCTGAAAATGGGCTTTTACTTCATCAACCACTTGTTTCGACAAACGCAACCTGCTGTCGAACATGGTTAATAACACGCCTTCAATATCCAGCTTCTCATTCAGTCTGCTTTGGACTATCTTTATGGTATTGAGCAACTTACCCAATCCTTCGAGTGCGAAATATTCGCATTGCACCGGGATTATCACCGAATCGGCGGCTACCAGCGCATTGATGGTAATGAGTCCAAGCGAGGGAGAACAATCGATGATGATAAAATCAAACTGGTCTTTGATCAGCTCAATCACCTTTTTCATCTTATGCTCCCGGTTTGGTAAATTGATCATTTCGATTTCGGCACCAACCAAATCAATGTGAGCAGGCAGTAGGGACAAATAAGGCGTTTCCGTTTGGATGATTACCGATTGCGGATCGATGCCATCAATGATACACTCATAAATACTTGCATTAATTTCTTTAGGATCGTAGCCCACACCCGAGGTTGCATTAGCCTGTGGATCAGCATCAATGATCAGCGTTTTAAACTCCAATACCGCCAAACTTCCGGCTATATTAATGGCTGAAGTGGTTTTACCTACTCCTCCTTTTTGGTTAGCAATAGCAATGGTTTTACCCATAAAAAGTGATTATCTGTTTATTAAAAATAGTTAGTGTTGAAAATTCTCAACCAGACAAAAATACATTTTTATAAAAGGCATTGTTGTTTTTTGAGGCATTAACTTATCAACAATAAAAAATTTGTTTCGTTTGCCATAAACACAAAAAGCTGCTCTTGAGCAGCTTTGACGCATTTGATAATGCCTTTTTACAATTCCTCGTCAAGCTTATCCAGATCCTCAAAGGAAACATCAACCGATGAAGCATCTGTTGTTACATCCTTGACTTCTTCTTCAGGTATTTCGCCTGTTTCGATAAATTTTATGGAGTCGGTAAGCCCATTCATGAACTTCTCGAAGTCCTCTTTATAAAGAAAAAGTTTGTGCTTCTCATAAAAAAACTTGCCTTGTTCATTGCTAAACCGCCGCTTACTTTCGGTGATAGTAAGGTAACGTTCCTGGCTTCTGGTCTCTTTTACATCGAAAAAATAAGTGCGCTTCCCGGCTCGTATCGCCCTTGAAAACAAATCCTCATGCTGAATTGGCCTGTCTTGATCTTCCATGTCGCTTTCTAATTTTATTTCTTGATACGTTTCAAGAGCAAAAATACTAATTTCTTTGTATGCAAATGACATTAACTTTTTATACTTTTTGCAAGCCTTTGCGTAATAAAGCACTATCTATTGAAAGGATTGAATTACAAAGCCCTAAAAAGACGGGTATTTGCTTTCAGCAGTTAAAATCCGATAAATTCCGTTGGCATTAAAAGACAACATAAGCTGTTTTTACAATTTAGAATTAATCCAAATTTCAAAATTTATCCTAATTTTGCAAGTGAAATTGAACAAAAGCAGCCAAACGGTTTTAAATAGTTTTGATCAATACTCTTTCATAAAATAAATAGCATGGCTAAATTTGAAATTGTGATGCCCAAAATGGGCGAAAGTGTTATAGAAGCTACCATTACGCGCTGGATGAAAGGCGTTGGTGATACAGTTGAAGAAGATGACCCGATCGTTGAGATTGCAACCGACAAAGTTGACTCGGAAATACCATCTCCTGTTGAAGGGAAAATTGTGGAAGCATTTTTCAGCGAAGGTGATGTTGTTGCTGTAGGCAAAGTGATTGCCATTGTAGAAATTGAAGGCGAGGAAGAAGAAGCCGGTGATGCCTCAGCAGAAAAAACAGCTGAGCCTGCCGTTGAAAAGAAAACTGAGGCAGAAAAACCGGAAGAAACAGCAGTTGATGAAAAGAAATCAGCTGAAAGCAGCTCTGCGGTGAGTTATGCCGATGCCGACAGGTTTTATTCTCCACTCGTGAAACAGATCGCAAAAACTGAAAACATCAGTTTGCAAGAGCTCGAAAGTATTGAAGGCAGTGGTAAAGATGGCCGTGTCAATAAAAACGATGTGCTTTCTTTCCTCGAAAACAGAGGTGCTGCGCCAAAAGCGGATAAAGCTGCTGATAAAACAGCCGACAAACAGGCTGCAAAACCAGCACAGGCCGAAGCGCCAAAAGTTAGCGCAGGCGCAGGCGATCAAGTTATTCAAATGGACCGCATGCGGCGTCTTATAGCCGACCATATGGTCATGTCGAAACAGGTATCGCCACACGTTACTTCCTTTATCGATGTGGACGTTACCAATATCGTCAACTGGCGCAACAAAGTAAAAGACAGTTTCCAAAAACGTGAGGGACAAAAAATTACCTACACGCCTATTTTCTTTGAGGCAGCTGCTAAGGCGCTCAAAGACTATCCACAGGTAAATGCCTCTGTTGACGGCTACAATATGGTGCTGCGCAAAAATATCAATATCGGGATGGCAACAGCCTTACCCAATGGCAATTTGATCGTTCCTGTTATTAAAAATGTGGACGAAAAAAATCTGCTGGGCATAACTAAAAACGTAAACGATCTGGCGAACAGGGCCAGAAACAATAAGTTGGATCCCGACGAAATTCAGGGAGGCACTTTCACCATAACAAACTTCGGATCATTCGACAGCCTTACCGGAACGCCTATCATCAACCAACCACAGGTTGCAATACTTGCTGTTGGTGCTATTCGCAAACAACCTGCAGTGCTGGAAACAGAAATGGGCGATGTGATTGCCATCAGACATATCATGATTTTGGCGCTGGCCTATGATCACCGCATCGTTGATGGGGCTTTGGGCGGACTTTATCTGAAAAGAATGAAAGAACTGCTCGAAAACTTTGACCCAAACCGGGAAGTTTAATCCAATAAAACCGCACATAAACAGGGTTGGGAAGTTACCTTTCCAACCCTTTATTTTTTTTCTTATGCAACTTGAACTCAAACGGCCGCTTGCTTTTTTCGATCTGGAAACCACCGGCTTAAATATCCCAACAGACCACATTATCGACATCAGCATTCTTAAAGTGCATCCCGATGGTAAAGAGGAAATCAAAAACTGGCGGGTAAATCCGGGTATTCCAATTCCGGAAGAGTCTTTTCGGTTTCATGGCATTAGTGAAGCAGCTGTTGCCGATGCTCCTCCCTTTAAAGCTGTCGCCAAAGACATTGCTAAATTCCTTCAAAACTGTGATCTGGCAGGCTATAATGCCCTCAAATTCGACATCCCTCTGCTGATGGAGGAATTTCTAAGAAATGATGTTGACTTTGACTTAAAAAACCGTCAAATGGTTGATGTGCAAAACATCTTTATGAAGATGGAGCCACGCACGCTAAAAGGGGCACTGCGTTTTTTCTGCCAGCGCGAACTGGAAGATGCCCACTCGGCCGAAGCAGATACTATTGCCACTTACGATGTGCTCAAAGCCATGCTCAGTAAGTATAAAGATCAGGAGTATGAAGACAATATGGGCAACAAAAGCAAGCCGGTTGTGAACGATGTAGAGTTGCTCCATAAATTTTCTCACCATCACCGCAATGCCGATCTCTCGGGACAAATAATTTTTGATGAGGAAAACCGCGAAATGTTTAATTTTGGCAAACATAAAGGTCAGCTTGTTGAGGAGGTTTTTCAACGTGAACCCTCTTATTACGACTGGATGATGAAAGGTTCTTTTCCTTTATATACCAAAAAACTTATTACAGCCATCAAGCTTCGCCTTTCGGGAAAAAACGTAAAAATGTAAGTCAAAAACCCCTACATCATGAAAATTATTTGCATCGGCCGCAACTATATTGCACACGCCAAAGAGCTCAACAATCCCGTTCCCGTTCAGCCTGTTTTTTTTATGAAACCCGACACTGCCTTATTGCCCCCTCATAATCCGTTTTTCTATCCTGCTTTTTCTAAAGATATCCATTATGAGGCCGAGCTGGTGATCAAAATCAACAAAAACGGTCGCCATATTGCTGAGAAATTTGCCCATAAATACTATGATGAAATCAGTGTTGGCATCGACTTTACAGCACGTGACCTCCAGGCCAGTTGCAAACAAAAAGGTCTCCCCTGGGAAATTGCAAAAGCATTTGATTTTTCGGCTCCTGTAGGTAATTTCCTGAACATCAATGATTTTGAAAACAAACAAAATATTCCTTTTAGCCTGAAGATCAACCAGGAAATTCGACAGGAAGGCAATAGCAAAAATATGATATTCAGCTTTGATCAAATTATTGCCTATGTATCTCAATTTGTTACGCTTAGAAGCGGCGACCTGATTTTCACAGGCACACCCGAAGGCGTTGGTCCAACGCAAATTGAAGATCATTTTGAGGTTTTTGTGGGAACGGAAAAACTACTTGAATTTAATGTGAAGTAGCCTTTTAAGCTGTATTGATCAGAAAAACAAAATAAGCCACATTAAGTGCATATTACATCCTGAGTCAAAAGATAATTATGTGGTTCAGAATTGACTAAAGCAGTTCCCTGCCCAATTAACCGGGAAATAATAATAAAGACATAATAGTCAAAAAAAAGTTTTCATTCAGGCACTCAATATCCAATCATAAAGTTCATCTAATCGGTCATTTACTTATAGCAAGCTGCAAAAAACTTTTGTATCATTGCAAAAAAAACCATGCTTCGTAAAATCATTGCCATACTCGCAGGCATAATAATTGGAATGATTGTGATTGCCGTAGTTGAATATTTGGGTCATTATATTTTTCCAGCTCCTGTTGACCTGGAATTGAGTGAAGAAGCTTATAATCAAGGTGCTATGTATAGCATGATCCCCTTTAAAAACATGCTTATGGTTTTATTGGCCTACCTGCTTGGCTCTTTTGCCGCTGGCTTTACAACGTCAATAATCGCACAAAATAAAATCCTGGCACTCATTCCCGGCTTTGCCCTGATGATTGCAGGCATAATTAATGTGATGCTGATTCCTCATCCACTTTGGTTTACCTTTATCAGTTTGGCTGTTTATGTTCCATTTGCTTTTTTTGGTGGTTTTATTGCCGAATTGCTTTTTATAAAACAAAGATAAGATGCTGATTTCAAACTGTAACATTCTATTTTTCAATCATTAAAGTCCAAAAACCAAATGCAAACAAAAAGTATTTTTTTAGTGGCTATAGTACTCCTGCTAAGTGCCTGGAGCAATGCCACCACTGTTTTCGGAAAAGACAAATCCACCATGAACAAGGAAGATATCAAAACTATTGTTGCAAGTCTGCAGCAGAACTCAGCAGCCGATCAGCATCAGCGAATCGAAAAGGGTGTAAACCAGGCAGCTGCGCTTTGGCAGGCAGACGATGGCTCAATGGAGGACTTTGCTGCATTCTGCATGGAATACAATGCCAAAAATGCGGCAGAACGAAAGGCCATTTTTGAACGGATGCAAGAGAACTTTGAGTTGCTTTGGGGCAGCTACAATAAGATGAGTGTTGGCCTTAAAATACCCCTTCATGTAGATGAAGGTGAGATTTTGCCCATCGATCGTATTTTTGGTGGCTACAGTCCCGGAGCACATTTAAGTGCCGATTTCTTTGCCAATAAACTGGCTTTCATCACCATACTGAATTTTCCGCACTTTTCGCTCTCCGAAAAAACTGTTTTATCAGATAAATGGTCACGGCTTGAATGGGCCTATGCCCGCATGGGAGATATTTTTACTTCCCGTATTCCTGCCGAATTAATACAAAATTACGCGCAACTTTCCACCGATGCTGATGCCTACATCTCAGACTACAATATCTATATGGGAAATTTGCGCAATGATAAAAACAAATCACTCTTTCCCGATGACCTTAAACTCATTACGCACTGGGGATTGCGCGACGAATTAAAATCGCAATACGCCAATAAAGATGGGCTTGAAAAACAAGCCATCATTTACGAAGTAATGAAACGCATCATCAGTCAGGAGATTCCCCTGGAAGTTATAAATAATAATGAATACCTATGGAATCCTTCCACAAACAGCCTGGTAAAAGACGGTGCAACAATGCGTTACACTTTTGAGCCAAATACACGCTATCAGCATCTTTTGAACCTGCATGAAGCCCTAAAGGCTATTGATAAATTCTCGCCTAATGCACCGAGCTATATTCAGCGCCAATTCGACGAAAGCATGGAAATTCCTGTTGATGATGTGGAAGACCTGTTTATCGAATTACTCAGCAGCCCTGTACTTAAGGATATTGCAAAAATTATTGAAACAAGAATGGGTAGAAAACTTCAGCCCTGGGACATTTGGTATGATGGGTTTAAAACCAGGTCATCATTGGATATGGATAAAATTGATGCCGTACTTGAAGCCAAATATCCTGATAAGACTGCCTTTGAGGCCGATTTACCTCATATTTTGATCAAGCTTGGATTCCCTGAAGACACGGCATTTTTACTGGCTTCGCGCATCACCGTTGATCCATCGCGTGGTGCAGGACATGCCTGGGGCGCTGCCATGAAAGGCGACAAAGCCAGATTGCGCACCAGAATTGGCGCTGATGGCATGGATTACAAGGGTTATAACATTGCCATTCATGAATTTGGTCACAATGTGGAGCAAACCATATCGCTTTATGATATTGACTATTATATGCTCAACGGCGTACCAAACACCTCCTTTACTGAGGCCTTAGCCTTTGCTTTTCAGGCCCGGGATTTGGAACTCATTGATATGGAAGTAGAAAACAAGGAAGCGGCATATCTTGCCGCATTGGATCAGATGTGGTCGAACTACGAAATCATGGGTGTTTCATTGGTCGACATCAAAGTATGGAAATGGTTATACGCCAACCCGGGTGCTGATGCAGAAGGCTTAAAACTGGCTGTAAACGGCATTGCAAAAGAGGTTTGGAATACTTATTTCGCCAAAGTTTTTGGCATAAAAGACTCCCCCATTCTGGCGGTATATTCACATATGATAGATAATCCGCTTTACCTCTCTGCTTATCCAATCGGGCAGTTGATCGAGTTTCAGTTTGGCACCTATATCAACGACAAAGACTTTGCAGATGAAGTGTACCGCGCTTTTAAGCAAGGACGCGTAATCCCTCAACGCTGGATGATTGGTGCTGTGGGAGAACCTATTTCTGTTAAACCAATGATTGATGCTGCTACTGAAGCCGTGAAAGCCATGCAATAACAGCATTGCCACAATACTAGCGCTTGCGAATCAAGGCATCCAACGCATATTTTCCGGGACCAAAAAAGAAAATCGTCAGGTAAGAAAAGAGATACAGCAGTGCCATTTCCATGCGGCCAAAGGGATCATTGACATGTACGATAAATACGGCCACGGCCATCGTTACGATCAATCCCAGCGCAGCAAAACGGCTAAAGAGTCCCAGCATCAGCAAAAAGGAAGCTACAACTTCGGTGAGTACGGCCAATAGCAGTGAAGCCGCAATTCCTATTCCAAGTGGATCAGGAAAACCATCGGTATTGCCATCAAGCAAACGCATTAACTTAGGATAGCCATGGGTAAGCATAAAGGCTGAAATTCCAATTCTGTTGATTAACAACCAAAGCGGCAGAAGCGCATTGAACGGATGAAAAGATGTGAATAGATTCATAGGATAAAATTGCTTTATCCTACAAACAATAAAAGCCCAAAAAGTTCACGAAAGGGGATAATTATTTTATTCGCGTTCGCGCGCTTTGCCGTAACCTTTCATGATGCCACGTGTTGAGTTTGCAATAAAACTCAAAATTTCATCACGTTCGGGTGAAACAGGGAAATTGGCTTCGATATAGCTAATCGCTTGTGAAACGTTTTTCCCTTTAAGGTAAATAATTCGGTAAATATCCTGAATGGCATTAATGCGGTCGTCAGTGAAGCCACGGCGACGCAGCCCAATGGAGTTTACGCCAACATAAGAAAGTGGCTCACGTCCGGCTTTGGTATAGGGAGGTACATCTTTGCGTGCCATGCCTCCGCCGCTGATCATCGAATGTGCGCCAATCTGCACAAACTGATGAACGGCTGCCAAACCACCAATAATGGCCCAGTCGTCAACCGTAATATGGCCGGCAAGGTTGCAGGCATTGGCCAAAATAACATTATTACCAATGATGCAATCATGGGCAATATGCACATAAGCCATCAGCAGGCAATTATCGCCAACAATGGTTTCCCAGTTGGCTTTGGTGCCCCTGTTTATCGTGACAAATTCCCTAATCGTTGTGTTATTGCCAATCCTGACAATGGTTTCTTCACCCCCATATTTCAGATCCTGCGGGGCTGCTGAGATAACTGCTCCGGGAAAAATACGGCAATTTTTTCCAATACGCGCACCTTCCATGACTGTTACATTGGAGCCTATCCAGGTTCCTTCGTCAATCACAACGTTTTTTTCAATATTTACGAAAGGCTCAATTACCACATTGTTGGCAATTTTGGCCTGTGGATGAACATATGCTAGCGGCTGATTCATAAGGTTTTAGATTGATTCTACTACTGTTTCCTGGCAATTTGCGCCATAAGTTTTCCTTCGGTAACAATTTTATTTCCCACGTAGGCAATGCCTCGCATATTGCAAATTCCACGCCGGATTGGTGATGTAAGCTCCAAAGCAAAAACAATGGTATCGCCCGGCACTACTTTATGACGAAACTTTGCTTCTTCAATTTTTAAGAAATAGGTGATATAGTTTTCCGGGTCGGGTACTGAATGTAACACAAAGATTCCGCCAGTTTGCGCCATCGCCTCTACCTGAAGCACGCCGGGCATTACGGGTTCTTGCGGAAAATGCCCCACAAAAAAGGGCTCATTCATGGTCACGTTTTTGATTCCCAAAATATGTTCATCACTGATTTCCAGTATTTTGTCGATCAACAAGAAGGGAGGCCTGTGCGGCAGAATCTTTTGAATCTGCATAATGTCGTACACCGGCTCTTTATTCAGATCAAAGGGTGGCTCTTTTATCATAATAGGTTTCTTTGTATGTTGTTTAATCAGTTTTGCAAATTCCGTATTCGCATAATGCCCTGGCCTGAATGCCGTTACGTGACCTTTGATGTGTTTGCCAAGCAAACTCAAATCTCCGACCACGTCAAGGAGTTTATGTCTCGCCGGTTCATTATCAAAATGCAGATCAAGGTTATTTAAAATACCTTCATCCTTAACTTTTACCTTGGGTTTCTTGAACAAGTCAGCAAGGCGGTCAAGCTCTTCCTGGCTTACTTTTCGGTTCACAAATACGATGGCATTACTCAAATCTCCGCCCTGAATAAGTTTATTACTGAGCAAATATTCAAGCTCGTGCAAAAACACAAAAGTACGGCAGGGTGCTATTTCATGCTTAAAGCCTTTGATATCATGTAATGATGCAAATTGAACACCAAGCACCTCTGTACCATAATCTATTTTCACATCTACCTTAAAAGTTTCTGAAGGCACGATACTTAGCTCAAATCCCTTTTCTTCATTTTTAAGATGAATCGGCTTATCGATCACAATATATTCACGAACGGCTTCTTGTCTTTGAATTCCGGCTTTCTCGAGGGCTTCAACAAAATAGCGGCCACTGCCATCGCGAATTGGAATCTCATCCATATCCAGATCGATGATCAGGTTGTCAACACCAAGTCCCGTGCAAGCTGCCAGAACATGCTCAATAGTATAAACTCTTGCGCCATTCTGCTGCAAGGTAGTTCCACGAGCCGTGTCAATTACGTTGTCGATATTGGCGTCAATCAGAGGCTGACCTTTCAGGTCGATGCGCCGAAATTTTATCCCGTGATGAGCAGGAGCCGGATGAAAGGTTAAAGTACCATGTTGTCCGGTATGCAGGCCGGTGCCTCTAACACTGGAAACACTTTTTATGGTACATTGATTTTCTGTCATAAGCAAGTGACAAAATGTATTAAATAGTCAAAAGTTGAGGCAAAAGTAAATTATTTCAACGAATAAACCAGCTAAGTCATTTAGCCTTTAAGTTCATCGAGCTGCTGCTGAAGCGCTTCCATTTTTTTTGAAAGCCTTTCTAAACGCCTGTAATGCATATAAAGCTTCTTATATTCAGAAGCCGGGATGGCAGGCGAACCCATAAAAACATCGTCTTTGGTCCGTATGCTTGTGCCAACACCTGATTGGGCGGCAAGTTTCACACCATCGGCAATAGTAAGGTGGCCTGCGAGACCTACTTGTCCGCCAAACATGCAGTTTCTCCCTATTTTAGTAGAACCGCTGATACCCGTTTGTGCTGCAATTACCGTGTTTTCTCCAATTTCTACATTGTGCGCCACCTGAATCAAATTATCCAGCTTAACTCCTTTTCTGATGATCGTTGCGCCGAGGGTTGCCCTGTCGATGGTTGTATTTGCACCAATATCCACGTAATCTTCCAGAATCACCTGCCCAATTTGGGGCACCTTTTTATAATGGCTGTCAGATTGTGGTGCAAAACCAAAACCATCGCTACCTAAAACTGCTCCGGCATGTATAACACAATACTTGCCTACCACAGTTCCGGGATACAACTTTACACCCGGATAAATCACGGATTCATCACCAATCACACAATCGTCTCCGATATACACCTGTGGATAAAGCTTTACATTCGCTCCGATCTTTACATTTTCGCCCACAAAGGCAAACTCTCCGGCATAAAGGCCCTCGCCATATTCGCTATTGTTACTGATAAAAGCCAGGGAGGAAATACCTGTTTTATTGTTCTTGTATTGCTGATAAACATCGAGCAGTTGTGCAAATGCCGAATAAGCATCCTCTACCCTGATTAAGGTTGTTGCAACAGCCTTTTCCAGTTTAAAGTCCTTATTTATGATAACAATACTGGCTTTTGTTTCATAAAGGTATGCCGTATATTTTGGATTGGCCAGGAAGCTGAGCGTTCCGGGTTTTCCTTCTTCAATTTTTGATACATTGGAAACAGTAAGCTCGGGATTTCCTTCGACTGTGCCTCCCAAAAGATCAGCTATTTGTGATGCAGTAAATTCCATGAGTACATATATTTTGATAAAGAAATTGGTAATTAGCCTGATAACATTTTGTATCCGGAAATCTTGCTGCCGGATCAATTAAAAACAGGCCTGCAAGTTACGACTTAATGGGGAATGGAATGAGGATGGATTCTATTTTTAGCCATACGCAAGGCAGTTCGGCCAAAGCAGTTATGGCATCAAAACCGGATCAAATGGGAAAAACCTCAAGATGGCGGCTTAGAACCGAAGTATAGAACTAACTTCAACTGAAAACTTAAAAAGCCAATCAAAGGCGGAACACCTGAACCCATAAGCCCAAACTTTGAAAAGAAGATCATATCCGGTTCAGTTGATAAAGTTAAGGAAAGTTTATCCGCTATCAGCTTCCTTTCATAGGCTAACGAAAAACCCAATCCAATTTTATTGAATTCCCAATACTCAAGCCGATAGGCATAAGGCTCATTTTCATCTAATCGCCGCTCAACAATAGACTCATTGATACCAAAATAATTGACTCCCAATTTGGGCCCAATGAAAAGCGCATAACGCGATCTGTTGAGCAATTTGAAACTATAAATAGCTGCAATTGAAATTCTTTGGTTTTTTGGTTTTATATCTCTGTGATAGGCTCTTCCATCGGCATCGGACAAAAACAGTGTGCTGTAATCGCCCATGTTAAAACTGTGAGTAAAAGTGAAGCTCAGTTTATCCTGTGATTTCAAAAGAAGGTCGTATCCAATGCCATAGCCGAAGTTGGTATGATATTTCTCATAACCACTCATTGAAAAAACCGGCATAACTTTAACTGCCTGAGCAGAAAGCTGCACGACAAATCCTAAAGCCAGAACAAATCCTATAATTTTTTTCATTGGGGTTATGGTGAATATTTACGGGCATAACATTTGCTGGGCTTTGATGCCCACACGCAAATTTAAGACAATTGTGGATATTGGGTCAGTTCAATACTTACTATTCCTTAAAAAAACAATTAGCCCATCCAGGGTTTTAAACACTTAACAGTTTCAGAGATTTTGCATGAAAAGCTTGCACTTAGCGAACCATTATACAGCAACCGGCCGCCTTCAGCACCACCTTCGGGGCCAAGATCAATCAACCAATCAGATGCTGCAATCACGCTTAGATTGTGCTCAACCACCATCACGGTATGGCCTTGATCTAGTAAACGATCGAAAAGCTGCAACAGAAGCTCCACATCCTGCATATGCAGGCCTGTTGTGGGTTCATCAAATAAAAATAGCGTTTTGCCTCTTTTTTCGTGCATCAGCTCTTTAGCGAGTTTAAGCCGCTGAATTTCACCACCAGAAAGGGTGTTGGCAGCCTGTCCGAGCCTCAGATAGCCCAATCCCACTTCTTCCAGAACCTTTAGTTTTGTTGTAATCTTAGCCTGCTCATCAAAATGACTGATGGCCTCACTGATTTCCATCTCCAGCACCTGATGAATGCCTTTCCCATGATATTGCATCTTTAGCACTTTGGGCTTGTAGCGCGCTCCATGACATACTTCGCAGCTGGTCCACACATCAGAAAGAAAGTCGAGGCTTACCTTTATGCTTCCATGTCCTTTGCAATGCGGACAGTTTCCTTCGGCATTGTTAAAGCTGAAATGTTTTTTGGTAAAACCATTTTTCCTGCTTTCAGGAAGCTGTGCAAAGAGGTCTCTGATGTCGTCGAAAATACCCGTATAAGTTACTGCCGTGCTGAGTGGAGAAGCCCCAATACTATGCTGGTCGGCCAGCATCATATGCCCCATATCTCCAAAGCTGATCGCCTGACAGTTTACTGCGCTGCCGGCATTAAACGAGGCCGCAATGACATCGAACACCAGCGAGCTTTTTCCGCTACCCGAAACCCCTGTCACAGCAATGAGCAGGCCTGAAGGAATATTAAGATCCAGCTGCTGAAGATTGTTGGCTGAGGCTCCCTTAATGTACAGTTCTTTTCCGTGTTTTCTTGCTTTTCGAGGGTGCACTTTTATCGACTTGTTCAAATAGCGACCCGTTACTGAAGCCGGATTTGATTTGATCTGTGACGGACTTCCTTCAGCTATGATATTTCCGCCATAGTGTCCGGCACCCGGCCCCAGATCAATCACATGATCAGCCTGAAAGATCACATCGGGATCATGTTCAACAAATATCAGTGTGTTGCCTTTGGCTTTTAGCTTATTGAGTATGCCAAGCAGCTGATGGGTGTCGCGTGGATGCAGCCCAATAGTTGGCTCGTCGAACACATAAGTGATTCCGCAAAGATCCGCTTCGAGCTGGCTCGCAATACGAAGACGCTGAGCCTCGCCGCCCGAAAGGCTATCGGCCTGCCTGTCTGCCAATAAATAACCCAATCCCAGCTGCTGCAATACCTGGAGTTTAACCAGTGCCTCAGCTGCCAGCATCTTGCCAGCTTCCTTTTGCAGTCCCGAAAGTTTGGTAGGAAGCGATGTGAAAAAACTGATGGCTTCATGAACAGTCAAAGCTGACACAGCGGAGACAGACAAGCCATCCAAGCTTACTGCCAAGGCTTCCGGCTGCAGCCGCTGTCCCTTGCATGCAGGACAAATTTCCTCACGCATAATACCTGAAAATGCTGCTGCCCGCTTTCCTGTTCTTTTGATCTCATAATCTTCTTCGATCAGCTTTACCAGTCCTTTCCAGGGCGTGTTCAATTGGTGTGTACCTTGTCGGTTGCCCCGCTGAAAGCTCCAGTTCACCTCAAACATCTCTTCACCGCAGCCATACAAGGCTATCTGTCGGGCTTCGTCGTTCAACACATTATAAGGCTGTTCAAAATCGATTTGCTTTTCCCGGCCAACTGCTTTTAAAGTCTGGATATATTGTCCGCTTTTTTCACCAAAAAACTTTCCGGGTTTAGTACCATCCATAGCGCCATCGCCAAGCGGCTTTGAGGGATACGTAATAAACTGTTCCGGATCGGCTATCAGTCTTTTTCCAAGTCCGCCGCATAGGTTACAGGCAGCATCAGCTTTGTTAAAGGAAAACATTGCTGCCAAAAGCTTTGTAGGCTTACCGTTGCTAGCGATGCCTGCGCGTGAAAACAATAGTCTGTAAAGATCATATAATCCTGTCATCGTGCCAACCGTTGAGCGCGGGTTATGGCCAAAACGGCTTTGCCTGATAGCGATGGCCGGACTGAAGCCGCTCCCCTGCTCAAGCTCTGGCCTGGCCAGCTTACTCATCATCCTTCGGGCATAAGAGGTATAACTTTCCGTAAATCGGTTACGGCATTCGGCATAAATGGTATCGAAAGCCAGCGAGCTTTTACCACTTCCCGAAACACCAGTAATCACGGTAGTTTGATGATGTGGAATACGAACATCAATATGTCTCAGGTTATTCGTTGTTATACCGCTTAGTTGAATTGTTTGGTTATCAGGCAAGCTTTGGCGTAAAGCTTGCTTTTTGGGGGCGTTACCCCCTAAATAATCACGCAAGGCTTTTGCAGTGAGCGATTTATTGTGCATGAGCAACTCTTTTACGGTGCCATTTAACATCAGCTGTCCACCATTTTCACCACTCTCAGGCCCCAGGTCAACCAGCCAATCGGCTTGAAGAATGATGGCAGGATCATGCTCAATCACCACTACTGTATTTCCCTGTTTTACTAATTTATCAAAGGCCGCCAGCAAAGCAGCTACATCGGCCTTATGCAATCCTGTTGTGGGTTCATCGAGAAGATACAGACAATGACCTTTGGCACTTTTCCGGAGCTCCGTCGCTAGTTTAACCCGCTGCGCCTCTCCACCCGAAAGTGATGTGGAAGCTTGTCCGAGCTTCAGGTAACCCAAATCGAGACAGACCAGCTGATCAAGTATTCTTTTTGCCTTAGGTACCCCGGCAAAAAATTCGGCTGCCTCCTTTACGGTGAGGTCTAGCACCTCAGAGATATTTTTCCCCTGAAACGTGATCGCCAATGTTTCATCATTAAAACGTTTACCATTGCAGACATCGCAGCATATTTCCACATCACCCAGAAAATGCATGCCCAGCTGTATGCTTCCCGCTCCGCCGCATTGCTCACAACGGCCGCCTGCGTTATTAAAGGAGAAGCGACCTTTTTTGAATCCACTTACTACGGCTTCGGGCTGTGCAGCAAAGCTATCCCTGATCACATCAAAAAGGCCTGTGTAGGTGGCCGGATTACTACGCGGCGTTCGTCCGATAGGTGATTGATCTACCTCAATCAGCCTTTCTATGGGCAGTTCGCTGTGTAATGCTTCGCAGCCAATAGGTTTGTCTTGCTGCCGGATACTTGTCGCCATCACCTGATGCACCAATGTGGATTTCCCGGCTCCCGACACGCCCGTCACCACATTGAATGCCCCTAATAGAAAACGGACATCAATTGCCTTAAGGTTATGAAGCCGGGCTTGTAGAATATGAAGCAAGCCTTTGCCTTTGCGTTTTTGATGACTCACAAGCGCGGGCAAGGCAAAAGCCCTGGCAGTGATGCTTTCAGGAAATTTTTCGGGCTGAGCAAGCAAGCCATCCGGTTTGCCCTGATAGACGAGGTATCCGCCTTCTGTTCCGGCTTTTGGGCCAATATCTATCAGGTAATCAGCCGAACGAATGGTGTCTTCATCATGTTCGACCACCAGCAGGGTGTTCCCGTTGTCGCGTAAGGCATGTAACATGCTCAACAGGTTTCTGTTATCATAAGGATGAAGCCCAACCGAAGGTTCATCGAGCACATAAAGCACGCCCTGCAAACCGCTGCCTATCTGCGCTGCCAGCCTTATGCGCTGTGCTTCACCACCGGAAAGTGTTGCTGATCCACGGTCAAGACTTAGGTATCCCAAGCCAAGCATCCTAAGGGAATAGATGCGCTTGAAGGCTTTCTCCATCACCCTGTCAAATAATTGAGGCTGTGCTATTTGCGATTGCATGCTTTGTAATAGCTTTTCAAGCGAGTTGATGGGGAGTTTACATAATTGTGCAATAGTGGATGCTTGCACCTCAACTGCCAGCGCTTCTTTTCTTAGTCGCGTCCCTCCACAATCTCTGCAAGAGAAAGCACTGGCAAAACGGAGAATGTTGTCGTTGCGATCGCGCCTCAGGATGTCTTCCATTATCGGCATCATGCCTTTGTAATAAGCTTCGGTACGCGGCCTTGCTGTGATGCCTTTCCATTTGAGCCGTGACTCCAGCGCATGTTTGCCAAAAAGAATCTTCACCCTGTTGCTGCCATACAACACCACGTTTTTTTGTTCGTCAGTGAGTGCTTTCCAGGGAATATCAACATTAAAACCATGTGCTTGACAAACCTTATCCAGTGCATCAACAGTAACTTGTGAATACACAATATAGCCAGTTGGTGTGGTTGGCACCAGCGCACCTTCACGCAAACTGAGCTCAGGATTAGCGATGAGCTTTTCGAGGTCAATTTGCTCGGTTACTCCCAGCCCGTTGCATGTGCGACAAGCTCCGTAGCTGCTGTTGAAAGAAAAAAGCCTGGCAAGCTGCCGTGGCCTTTCAACACCGCAATTTGAGCAGCGTGTTTCATCAGGATGCGCATAATTTTGACCACATTTCAAGCAGCGTCCAACACCCATGCGTGCAAACAACAATCTGAGGTAGTCATATAGGCCCGACATAGTTCCTACGGTACTGTGGGGGTTGGTGGCGACGGTTTGTTGCCTGATGGTGAGCGCAGGCTGCAGACCTGAAATAGCGCCCACTTTAGGCTTTTCCAATTTGCCCATATACTGACGCGAGAAGCTTGAGAAAGAGCTTAAAAACCGACGTTGACTTTCTCTATAAATTACATGAGTAGCCAGCGTGGATTTGCCCGAGCCAGAGACTCCGGTAATAACAGTCAATGCGTTGTGTGGAATACTTACATTGATATGTTTGAGGTTATTCTCGAAAGCATCGGTAACGATCAACTGTTTATCTTTGTGCTTCACTGTTTTCATGATTTATTGAAGGGCTTTACGGGCTTTTAAAATATACCTTGAACGGTCGAGAGGACTGATACCGCGGTAAGGGACACTTCTGTCAATGTTTTCCTCACATTCGCTATAGCCGGCAAAGCGGGTCACAAACTTGCCTTTTCCTCCGGTGAGTGCACTCAGCTTAACGGCATAGTCAAGGGAACTGGCAACAGGAATTATTCCCGTTAAGGTAAATTTGTTTTCCCTGATGGCAGGTGCTTCAAAGCTTGCCCTCAGCTTCGAGAGACTTCCTACAATCTTGCCCAGCATTTGTTCTGGTGCTGAGATGGTAAAGGAAAGCATGGGTTCGAGAAGTGTTGTTCCGATCTGCTGCAAGCCACTCAAAATTGCCATCGGCGTAGCAATCGCAAAGTCACCAGGCCGCGAATGCATCACATGGTCTTCTCCCTCAATCAACGTAATTTTAAGGTCAGTTAGTTCCCAGCCCTGAATGCCTTGCCGCAAAGCCAGAGGAATTGTGCGTTCAATTTCATTTTGGTACTTGGCCGCGATGGCATTCACGCCAACTGCGGAATTATATACTACACCACTTCCCCGTTTGCCGGGCTCAATCAAAAAACGCAGCACTGCCCAGCAAGGCTTAGGCATTGTATAGGCTTCAAATCCTTCACCTTTGCCGGCAGGTGTTTCTTTGTAGATCACAACAGGTTCGTCAAAGCTTACTTTCAAACCAAAACGTTCCTCCAGTACTGCTTCCAAAATCTCTAGCTGTATCAGTCCCATGATACGCAAGTGCAAAGCCCGTTCATCTTTGAGCCACAGCAGCTCAAGTGAGGGATCTTCGTCGCCCAGCTGCTGCAGCGCGCTCACCAAAGCGGGATAGTCTTCCTGAACGGCAGGATGAACCTGCAGTGTAAGCAAAGCTGTATTGATAGTTATCGGCCCCCTATCACCACCTGCGCCAATAATGTCGCCGGCTCTCACAGCTGTCAGACCGCATATTGCACCGATATCACCGGCATGTAATTCACCTACATCCTCGTACTTCTGTCCCAAAAGCTTTCTGATCTGAGTCACTTTCTCGCTAAGCTGCCTTCCCGGGAAGAAAATGCTGTCGCGGTTACTCACACTTCCGTCGAACAGACGCACACTGGCCACACGCCCGATCAGCTTGTCGTGTTCCACCTTGAAAACAATACCCGACAAGGCTTTGTGAGGATTCCCCCCGGCTTTTGGCATCAGATAAACCATCATATCGAGCAATTCAAACATCCCCAAATCATATTTTGCTGAGCCATAAAGCAGCGGAAAAACTTGCTGCCCGCTCAGTTGTTTAATTAATGCAGTTAGAATCGCCTTATCAGTGATAGTTTCCTCCTGCATATAAAGACCGAGCAACTCATCATCTCTGCTGATAATTTGTTCGGCCAGATCCTGATCTGCCGCAAAGCTGCCATCAAGGCTTAGCAAGGGGCGAATCATTACGTCCGGCCGGCCTTCGTGGTTTACCGACTGCATAGGAAGAATAGCTGCACTTAACTCAAGCCTTAATTCTTCATTAAGACGCTCAATATCTGCACCATCGCGATCAATTTTATTTACAAAAAGAATGGTCGGGATTTGAAGTTTCTGAAGCACTTGCCAGAGGGTATCCGTTTGAGCCTGTATGCCCTCAACGGCTGAAATAACAAGAATTGCAGCATCCAAAGCAGGCAATACACGCTCTACTTCTGCAGCAAAATCGCTATGACCGGGGGTGTCGATCAGATTAACCCGGGTGTTGTTCCACACAAAAGAAGCGGAAGCAGCACGCACCGATATACCTCGTTCCCTTTCCACAGGCAGCCAGTCGGTTTGAGAAGTCCCCTTGTCAACATTACCCAAACTGCGCGTAACACCACTCTTGTAAAGCATTTGCTCTGTGATTGAGGTTTTGCCGGCATCAACATGAGCCAGGATTCCAATATTGATGATTTCGCGATAGTCTTCCATTTGTTGAGTACCTTAAACCAGCAAAAATAGGGCATTCTTTGGTGATGGGAACTTGATCAGCGAGTGTAGCGTTAAGAAAAACAGCTTTTGTGAAGCAATTCCTGCTTTCTAAGGATGTGTTGAACACATTTTAGAATCCATTTTAGAACCGCACCAAAAACCCACCAGATCAATCTGATGCGTTGTACACTATCAAATAATTTATCCTAACAACCTAATATTCATTAACTTCCTTTAAAATGCTTTAACGTTTTTTAACGAAGCATACAAATAGCGCTTTGCTATCTTTGCAATCCGAAAGAAAAAACTAATCCTCATGATACAAACAGATATCAGTGCATTAAACGAAAAAATCCAACAGGAGAGTCAATTTATTGATTTGATCAATCTGGAGATGAACAAAGTCATTATCGGTCAGAAATCCATGACGGAACGATTGCTCATCGGGCTTTTGGCCAATGGTCATATTTTATTGGAAGGTGTGCCAGGTCTCGCCAAAACACTGGCTATTAAGTCACTTGCCAATGTTATAAAAGCGGATTTCAGCCGTATCCAATTTACGCCTGATTTGTTACCTGCCGACTTAATCGGAACGCTGATCTACAGTCAGAAATCAGAGGAGTTTGTGGTACGCCAAGGACCCATTTTCGCAAACTTCATTTTGGCAGACGAAATTAACCGTTCGCCCGCCAAAGTTCAGAGTGCATTGCTTGAAGCCATGCAGGAAAGGCAGGTTACGATAGGTCAGCAAACTTTCAAGCTTCCCGACCCATTTCTGGTGATGGCCACTCAAAACCCGATCGAACAAGAGGGAACCTACCCCCTTCCCGAAGCTCAGGTGGATCGTTTTATGCTCAAAGTGGTGATCAAGTATCCCAAAAAAGAAGAAGAAAAAACGATCCTGCGACAGAATATTACTAACGAGATTGCTACCACAAACAGCATCATCAAACCAGAACAAATTATTAGAGCACGCGAAGTAGCACGGGAAGTATATCTTGATGAAAAAATCGAGAATTATATCACTGATATTGTTTTCGCCTCCCGTTATCCTGCCGACTATCGTTTGAAACGCTTTGAAAACCTCATTAGCTTTGGTGGCTCTCCCCGTGCAAGCATCAATTTGGCCCTGGCAGCTAAAGCCTATGCCTTTATTAAAAGGAGAGGCTATGTAATCCCCGAGGATGTGCGCGCCATTGCCCATGATGTATTGAGACATCGTATCGGACTCACTTACGAAGCAGAGGCAGAAAACATTACTGCAGAGGAAATTATCAACGAGATTTTAAACACCATCGAAGTGCCATAGTGCCCTGTTTGGTAAAAAAGTTTAAGTTGTACTATTCAGAAGCCTAATTTCCGTGGAATCAACAGAGATATTAAAAAAAGTACGAAAAATTGAGATAAAGACGCGGGGACTATCCAACCAGATATTCTCCGGCCATTACCATAGTGCCTTCAAAGGCAGGGGAATGGCCTTCAGTGAGGTGCGCGAATATCAATATGGCGACGACATTCGGAATATTGACTGGAATGTTACCGCGCGTTTCAACCATCCCTTTATCAAGGTTTTTGAAGAAGAGCGGGAAATGACAGTGATGCTGCTTGTCGATGTTTCGGGCTCCAATGACTTTGGATCGGGCAAACAGCTGAAACGCATGCTGGCAGCAGAGTTGGCAGCGGTATTGGCATTTTCGGCCATTCAAAACAATGACAAGGTTGGGGTGGTGTTTTTCAGCGATCAGATTGAGAAGTTTATCCCGCCAAAAAAGGGAACCAGCCATATATTGCGTATCATCCGCGAAATAATCAGCTTTGAGCCGGCACAAAAAGGCACAGATATTTCGGAAGGCCTGAAGTTTCTGACCAGTGCCATAAAAAAACGCTCAACAGCTTTCCTTATTTCAGATTTTATGACCACAAAAGAATTTGAGTTCTCCATGCGTATCGCCGCCCGGAAACATGATTTGGTCGCTCTGAGGATTACCGACAAACGCGAACTAGATATTCCACCCTTAGGCTTGATAAAAATGCGCGACCCCGAAACTGATCAGGAAATTTGGGTCGATACTTCCGACAGCAGTTTCAGAGCAGCTTACCACCAAAAAATACGCTCGGTAGCGATGCAATTAAATCAGAGTTTTGCCAAAAGCGGCATCGATAACACGCAGATTTTTACGGATGAAGACTATGTAAAACCCCTGATGAAACTCTTTAAAAGAAGGGAGGCCAGACGATGAAAAGTAGGATAAATATACTGCTGCTGGCTGCTTTCTGGAGTATGAGTTTCGTAGTTTCGGCGCAAAGTGTGGAAGCCCTTGGAAATATCGACCGCGATACTATTAAACAAGGCGAACGGCTTACCTTCACTTTAAATATGAAAGCACCGGAGGGCTATGAAGTGTTGTGGCCCGATTGGGGTGACACCCTTTCAAAGAGCATTGAAATCGTGAGCCATAGTGATATCGAACAGCAACCACTCGATGCCATGGGCAATGTTTGGATGCAACAAAATATTTCAGTAACTTCTTTTGATACAGGCATTAACACGATTCCGGTAGTACAAATTGAGTTCTCGCCCAAAAGCGACACCAAAATATATACGGCAAAATCGGCCGCATTGTCTTTTTATGTACAAGCTGTTTCCATCGACACTACAGCAAGTTTTAAACCGATAAAAGGACCCCGAAATGCGCCTATTACATTTCTTGAAATACTGCCCTGGCTGATAGGAATTTTAGGCATATTGGCAATTATAGCGCTGGCAATCTGGTATTTCGTGCGCCGACAAAGAAAAACTTCAGAAATCCCGTTTTTTGAAAAGCCAAAAGTACCGCCTTACACCATTGCCCTTGAATCCCTTGAGGAATTACGGCACAAAAAACTCTGGCAAAATAATCAGGTTAAAACCTACTATTCTGAACTTACCGATATCGTAAGGACTTATATTGAGGATCAGTTTTATGTTCCGGCAGTGGAAATGACCACAGACGAAATCCTCGCAGGAATAAGGCCTTTAAACATCAATGATGATGCCGTTGGAAAGCTCAGGAATTGTTTGCAACTGGCTGACCTGGTAAAATTTGCCAAAGCACAGCCTTCTGCACTCGAACACGACCTGTGTCTGGATCATATGATAAGTTTTGTGAAGGAAAGTCATGCCAATACAGTTGCGCCAATCCAAAAGGAGGGCTCAGTAATCAAGGATAAAAAGGAGGTTTTATGATGGATCAGATCACCTTTGCCAATCCCGATTTTTTGTATGGACTGCTCGTTGTGCCATTAGCGCTGGTGTGGTATTTCTTTCGGAAAAACAAACAACAGGCCTATGTGCAGTTTTCCGATACTACACTATTTAGTTCCTTCAAAACAAGCTGGAAAGTTTATTTTCGTCATAGCCTATTTGCCTTGAGGTGGCTGGCTATCACGCTTTTAATCATTAGCCTGGCTCGTCCGCAAACCAGCTCTTCGAAACAAAACATGACCATCGAAGGTATCGACATCATTTTATCGCTCGATGTTTCGGGCAGTATGCTTGCCCGCGACTTGAAACCCGACAGGCTGGAAGCTTCAAAAGATGTAGCCCGCGAATTTATTCAGAAACGACCCAACGACCGCATTGGTCTTGTAATTTTTAGTGGAGAAACTTTTACACAGGTTCCGCTCACAACAGATCATTCCGTCTTGAAAAATATGTTTACCGATATTAAAAGTGGTATGATTGAAGATGGAACGGCAATAGGCGATGGATTGGCAACAGCGGTAAGCAGGTTGCGCGATAGCAAGGCAATTTCCAAAGTAGTGATCTTGCTTACTGATGGCGTGAATAACGCGGGTTCTGTTGACCCCATGACCGCGGCTGAAATCGCCAAAGTTTTTGGCATCAGGGTATATACTATAGGTGTGGGTTCTTATGGAACAGCTCCTTATCCCGTTCAAACGCCTTTTGGTATTCAACTGCGTGACATGAAGGTAGAAATTGATGAGGCTTTGCTGCAAGATATTGCCGTACAGACAGATGGAAAATATTTCAGGGCCACATCAAACAAAAAACTGGAAGAAATTTATCAGGAAATAGATCAGCTGGAGCGCTCAAAAATTGACGTAACAGAGTTTAAGCGTAAGCATGAAGAGTTTATCCCGCTGGCACTGCTGGCATTGGGTTTGCTGTTGTTGGAGTTTATATTGCGCCAAACCGTGCTAAGATCAGTCACTGCATAAATTAGAAGATAATGGAAACAAACGTTTTAAGATTTGAAAATCCGGATTATATCTATCTGCTGGCGATTATACCACTGGTATTGATAATGTTTGGGGTGAGCAGGTATTTGATGAAGGGCAAACTAAAAAAATTTGCCGGATCAGAATTACTAAAAACCTTGATGCCTTTGCATTCCAAAACCCGTTTATGGGTAAAAACCATTTTGTTTTCATTGGCACTTACAAGTCTTATTTTTGCACTGGCAAACCTGCAAACCGGCGCCAAAATGGAGGAAGTGAAACGCGAAGGCATTGATCTGTTTATCGCTGTTGATATCTCAAATTCCATGCTCGCCGAAGACATTGTTCCCAACCGGCTGCAAAATGCCAAGCAGTCGATAAACCGGCTGATCGATAAACTTCAGGGCGATCGCATCGGTATTATTCTTTTTGCCGGTAAAGCCTATATCCAGCTTCCCCTTACCACTGATTATGCGGCAGCGAAAATGTTTGTTTCAACCATTGAAACAGATCTGATTCAGGCGCAGGGCACAGCTATTGGTGAAGCAATATCAACGGCCACAGAAGCTTTTGATGAAAACGACCACAACAAAGCCATTATCATCCTTTCCGATGGCGAAGATCATGAAGAAAATGCACGTGATGCCGCTAAGGAAGCCAGTAAATCAGGCATCAATATATATACCATCGGCATGGGACTTGCTGACGGCACACCAATACCAGTGTACAATCAATATGGAAAGCGAACAGGTTTTCGCAAAGATAATCAGGATAAAACCATTGTGACGAGGCTAAACGAAGAAATGATGCAACAGCTTGCAGATGCAGGAAATGGAAGTTATGTGCGTGCCAGCAATAACCGCAACGGCCTCGATTACATTTTTGATGAGATCAACAAACTTGAAAAAGCAGAAATTGATGCCAAAATTTTTACCGATTACGAAGATCAGTTTCAATGGTTCATAGGTCTGGCATTGATTTTGTTATTGATTGAAGGTTTACTTTCTTCAGCAAAAAAACCCTGGGAATTGAAGTTGAACCTATTTGACAGAAAATCCTAATTATGATAAAGATTTGGTTTAGTATATTCGTGATGCTGTTTATAATGCGCCCTGCCTTTTCGCAGGAGGACAAAAAGCTATTGAGAAAAGGCAATAAGGAGTTTCGGAAAGAGGCCTTTAGTGATGCTGAAATTAACTACCGCAAAGCACTGGAAACAAATCCCATGAACGAAAATGCTGTTTTCAATCTGGGAACCTCACGCTACAAACAGGATAATTTTGAAGCAGCAGCAAAAGATTTTAGTCAGGCAACAGAAATGAGTAAATCTGCCATGGCCACTGCCGAGGCTTACTACAACCTGGGCAACAGTCTGATGAATCAGGAACAATACCAGGAAAGCGTTAATGCTTTTAAACAGGCATTGCGTTTAAACCCCGAAGATGAAGAAGCCCGTTATAATCTGGCGTATGCCCAATGGAAATTAAAAGAGCAGGAGCAGCAAAAACAGGATCAGGATCAGAAACAGGATCAACAAAACGATCAGCAGGATCAGGAACAGCAACAAGACAAGCAGGATCAGGAACAACAGCAAGATCAAGAAAATCAAGATCAAAAGCAGGACCAGCAGCAGCAGAACGATCAGCAAAATCAGCAGCAGCAACAGCAACAGAAGCCGCAAATGTCAAAAGAAGATGCCGAACGTATGTTACAGGCCTTGCAAAATGAAGAGAAAAAAACGCTGGACAAAATTAACGAACAAAAAGTCAGAGCCGGTTCCAGCAAAAGTCTTGAAAAAGACTGGTGATATGGCAATCCTAAAAGATGGTGTATATTTGTAACACTCAAAATTATTGTAAATGCTCAAAATAAACCACTTACATCTTTTACTTCTGCTGACCCTCATTCATATGGTCAGTTTCGGTCAGGATGTGCGTCTCAAAACCAGCGTAAAGTCACAGGTGCGCATGGGAGAGCAGTTTCAGGTGGTATTTGATCTAAATGCCGAAGGCGATAATTTTCGCGGCCCGGATTTTAATGACTGGCGTGTATTGACAGGACCAATGAGTTCTACCAGCTCCAGCATACAAATCATCAATGGGCAAATGAACAAGAGCTTTACGCAATCCTTTACTTATGTGTTAATGCCAACTGCCGAAGGCGAGTTTACTATAGGTTCAGCATCGATAACCGTTGACGGAAAACAAATTAAGAGCGAAGCTGTTACGGTAAAGGTTACTGGCGCCAACAGCCCGGCTCAAACACAGGGAAATAATCCCACTAACCCATCACAATCAGGTGAAGGAATCACAAGCAAAGATTTGTTTCTCCGCGCCATTGTCGATAAGAAAAACGTCGTTTCGGGCGAACAGGTAATCGTAACTTACCGTATTTATACACGTGTGCCAATTTCTTCAGTAACGGTGAGCAAACTTTCTTCCTTTCCAGGGTTTTGGACAAAGAACCTGTTGAGCGAAAATGATGCCTTAACCCAATCCACCGAGATCATTAACGGAGAAGAATACATTACAGCCGACATCCGCAAAATGGCACTATTTCCTCAGAAAACAGGTAAGCTGGAAATAGACCCCATGGAGCTCGAATGTGTGGCTCAAGTGCGCACACAAACCAATCGCCGGCGCACACGCGATCCCTTTGAAAGCTTTTTTAACGACCCGTTTTTTAACCGGGGAATCTCTAATGTGCAAAAACAGCTGATCTCTGAAAAGCTCGAGATTAATGTGAACCCCTTACCAACAGCAGGAAAACCCGCCACCTTTAAAGGAGCTGTCGGACAGTTTGGATTTCAGTCCGCTATTGACCGCACGAAATTGAAAACAGGGGAAGCGATCAACCTCCAATTTACCATCAGCGGAAGTGGTAACGTAGAACTTGTTGAACTGCCTACACCAACTTTTCCTCCGGATTTTGAAGTTTATGACCCTAAAACATCGGTGTCAGTAAAAACCTCTGCAAAAGGAATCAGTGGAACGAAAAAATTTGAATATCTTTTGATACCGCGCGCTTCCGGAACTTTTAACATTGATCCAATCACGTTTACTTATTATGATCCCGTAAAAAAAGAATACATCAACCTGAGTTCACAACAGTTTGAAATTAGCGTTGAAAAAAATGAATCGGAAGAAAATGGACGTATGGTTTACAGCAATGCGCAGGAAGGCATAAAATACATTGGCAGCGATATCAGACATATCAAAACCAAAAATCTTAAGATCAATGATATCAATGCATTTTTCTTTGGTTCAGCAACTTATTTAATTATTCTATTCGCCTTAATTGCCGCTTTTATTTTGGTGCTGGTACTGACCAACAAACGCAGGAAGTTAATGAAAAACGAGCTGCTTGTGAGAAACAGAAAAGCAACAAAAGTTGCCCGCAAACGACTTAAGCTGGCACACAAGCACCTGAAAAACAAAGAACAAAATGAATTCTATACTGAAATGTCGCAAGCACTCTGGGGATACGTTCGCGACAAATTCAGCATTGCTCCTTCAGCGCTTTCGCTTGATTTAATTGCAGATATCCTTAGAGATAAAAACGCACCGGAAGACATTACTGCAACGCTTATTCAAACACTTAACAACTGCGAATTTGCACGTTTTGCGCCCGGCGAATCAGGAAAAAAAATGGAAGAGCTTTACAATCAGGGGTTGGGTATTATAATGAAAATCGAAAAAACAGTAAAATCATGATCGCGATGAGGTTAACCAATATACGCCCGGCAATGCACTATCGTGATTTAGAAATGCCCACAATTGCTAAACACGATATTAACCGCAGCCTTCAGCTGATTTTGCCGAACAAATTGCAACTTCTAATCGGCTTAATTCTGGGATTATTTTTTATCCCAATCAACGTATCAGCTGATACAATCCAGCCACAGCAGCTGCTTCAAAACGCTAATGAGCAGTATAATCTGGCGCAATACGATTCAGCCCTCGTACTGTATAACCAACTCATTGAATCAGGAAAAATATCGGCTGAAATACTTTACAATACCGGCAACACTTATTACAAGCTTCGTGATTTCCCTTCGGCTATTCTCTATTATGAAAAAGCACTGAAGATTGCTCCGAACGACGAAGACATACAGCACAACCTTGAGGTGGCCAACAGTTTAATAATCGATAAGATTGAAGCTGTTCCGCAGTTATTTTTTAAAGAATGGTGGAACACCTTTTATACTATGTTTTCGGCCAATTTGTGGGCGGTGATTTCACTCATCACTTTGGCATTTCTTTTGGGTTTTCTTTTACTCTTTTTGCTTTCCCGCAGCAAGACCTGGCGTAAAGTGGGTTTCTTTGCAGCAGTTATCCTGTTTTTTGTTGTTTTGGGTACTTTTGGTATGGCTTCGCAAAAATATTTCTATACCCAAAAAACAAATGAAGCCATTGTTTTTACGCCAACTATTACCGTTAAAAGCTCTCCTTCGGCCTCAAGTGTCGATCTTTTTGTGCTGCATGAAGGCGCTAAAGTAAGCCTGATGGATGAGGTTGACGGTTGGAAAAAAATACGTATCGCCAATGGAAGTATCGGCTGGCTTCCAGCCGAAGCCTTAAAAGGCATTTAGCACGATCGCCATGCAACGCGTTATCCATGCCTCAATAAAGATTGTAAGCATACTGACAGTATTGTTTACCGCTCATTCCTGTCTCAAATCAGATGAGTCCGGACTACCTCCAGCAGTGGTAGAGGTCATTTCCCAAACCGGCCACAATCGTGTAGAACTCACCAAAACAATTGGTCAGTTCATTGATTCAAATGACAGCTTATTTTTAAAATCATCCTATTTTCTCATCGCAAATATTGCACACCAGTATGCGGCGGATTATGTTGTAAAAAACAGTCAGGATCAAATTATTCCTTTCGATCCAAAAGCATTTGATTCCTTCGAGTCGATGGATAAATGGTGGAAAGCACAAAAAAAATCCGGAATCGGCTACGACATCAAAAAATTCACGCTGGACAAAGACACCATTACTGCCGATTTACTCATTGCAACGATAAAACAAGCTATTAGCAGCAGGTCGTATCCCTGGAGCGAATCCTATTCCGACGAAGATTTTTATCGCTATATTCTCCCCTATCGTTTTGGCAACGAACCGATTCATGACTGGAGAACGCCTATTCTTCAAGATTTTAGCTGGATATTTGATTCATTGCAAAACAATCAGGAACCTGAAAAAATTATGCAGCTTGTAAATGACTATGTTGATGAAATCTATCTTTTTGACAAACGCTATCTGCGTTCGCCACAGGTACAAACCTATGCCGAAATAAAAAACAGCCGTCGAGGTAATCAATTGGATATAGCCCACTTAAAAGCCGCTGTTATGAGAACTTTCGGCATTCCGGCAACTATAGATTATGTTCCCTATCTGGCCGACAGTATTTATGGTTTTCATTTTGCGGTTGCACAAAATAAAAGGGGGAGCTTTGTGCCGCTGTTGCCTCAGTCAGAAAAAACAATTTTCAAATCAAAAAAAATCCCAAAAGTCTATCGCAGAATATATCACAGCCTTGATTCAAGCCTTTTTGCACTAAAAAATCTGAGTTTAAAAACGCCACCCTATCTTGGGCACTATCACTACCTGGATGTTAGTGAGCAATACCTGGATGCAGATGATTTATCGCTTAAACCTAAAAGCAAGGATACGTTATTCTATATTGGTGTGTTTAACGACAACAAATGGAGGGCTGTTGACTGGGCAATCAGCAAAAACTCCCTTGTCACTTTTCATGCGCTGGGACAGGGAATCAATTATCAATTATTAGAGATGAAAAATGACACACTTGTAAGTACATTTGTGGAATAATTGGCGTTTTTTTAACCCAAATTAATGGCAAAACCAAGTCAAACAGGCTCAAAAAATGCCTTATTTACGAATATAAACGCCTCAAACTTAGGTTCATTAACCGAAAACTTGAACACATTTGCGCTATTCTAATTAAAAGTTATCTTTGTCTGTTAAAAATTAGACCATCACAAACGTTAAGGATTGTTAAATAAAAACCTCGGGGAACTGTTGTAAGTTTCAATATTTGCTGTAACTTGTGCCACTCTTTAAGAGGACTCAGAGAACCGAAATATAATCAAAATTACATGATATGAAAAGAGGATTTCTACCGTTAAGTTTACTACTGACATTCACAATCTTAGCCGGAACAAGTCTTTTAGCCAGCACTCCGGAAAAGGGAGGTAAATACACTCCCCGAAATAGTGAAGCACCTGGTGCAGAAACCTATCGGACTAGCCTAAGAGCGAATCAACACACAGGTATTGTTGATCCGGCCGATGTGTTAAAAGCCATGCAACAAAGCAATCAGCAGGGCACAAATAAAGACAGAGAATCGCTGAATTGGGTCAACCTAGGTCCAGATAATTTTGGCGGACAAGTGAAAGCTATCATTTTTGACAATCGTGATGCGGCAGCCGGAACCATTTTAATTGGTGCAACTGGCGGTGGCATTTGGAAATCGGTCAATAATGGCATTACCTGGCACAGAGTAAGTCAAAATAACATGATGGTAAGCAGTATGGTTCAAGCTCCTAACGGAGATATTTATGTTGGAACCGGAGACGGATTCAACGCTCAGGACTATAACGGCTTAAGTGATTTTGAATATACAACAGGCTTAATCGGACAGGGAGTCTTTAAATCGACCGATGGCGAAAATTTCGAGCAATTACCAGCTACCATCCCGGCTATCAATGATAATACCGCTGCCTGGGCTTTCGTAAACGAACTCGCTATTAATGGTGCAGGCGATGTGTTCGCTGCAACCAATGCCGGGCTGATGTTTACTACAGATGGTGGATTAACCTGGAATGTAGCTTCGGATGAGGAAGCCAACGAACTTTCGATGAATGCTACAGATGTTAAAATTGGTAGCGACGGCACAATCATCGCTGCTGTTGCTAACAAATGTTACATCTCAAAAGACGGAAACACCGAAGCCTTTGTCAACAGATCGACCGGAGATTCAATTTCTCTTCCTATTGACAATGTTAATCGCTTAGAACTGGCAATTGCACCCTCGGATCCCAATAAAATTTATGCCAGTGCTGTTACCAGCTTTGGTGTGCATCAGGGCGTTTATGCCTCATCTGACAAGGGTGATCATTGGGAAGTAATATTGCCGGCAACAAACCAAAACAATATTTACAACGGATTTGGTAATTACAACAATAGTATTACTGTTTTCCCTAACAACCCTGACCGCATCTTAATCAATGGTCTATTGTTGTGGCAAGGCCGTAAAGTTGTTGAACAAGGTCTTTATTCATGGGATATGAAATCGAACTTTGGCGGGTCAATATTCGGAGACACCTATGTTCATCCTGGCCAACATACTTTGGTCTTTAACCCCGCAAATGAAAATCAAATTTTCATCGGTTCAGATGGTGGAATATTTAAAGGTGCTATTGCAGGAGAAGATTTTACTTTTGAGACTTCAAACCGTAATTTTATCACATCGCGTTACTATACTGTAGCTCCTTCAGGACAAGAAAACCGTGTAGTTGGTGGATCACAGGATAATGGAACCGTGTATATTTCATCACAAGGAAACACCATTAAAGAAGGTGAAGTCATTTATTCTCCTTCATTTCCTACACACGGTGGAACATCAGTAGTTTCAACCATCAATCCACAGGCAGCTGTTGTAAGCTCTGTCGCTGGTTCAATGCAACGAACTGAAGATATGGGATTCACTTTCTCAACACAGTTTTTAGGCCCACTTATGGGAAATTCGCAGGTTTTCAATACCCCCATCGCATTGTGGGAAAGTTATGACAACGAAAATAGCCGCGACTCGGTAACCTTCTTTGCAAAAAAGAATTATGCTGCCGGTGATGTGCTGAAGGTATGGAGCAACAATAACGATCATCCTTTTTATTACACCCTTCCCAATGCCCTTCAAACAGGTGATTCGGTGCGGGTTAAAGACATTGTTTCTACCAAATTATTTATTGCTGTAGCCAACAGGGTCTGGATGACCAAAGACCTGCTGAATTTCGGTCTTCAACCAGAATGGTTCGAGCTTGCAAATACAAGCGTCAATTTCTCTGGTATCCCTCAATCTATGGCCTATTCCAAAGATGCAAATCATGTTTTTGTAGGAACAAGAGATGGAAAACTATTTCGTATTTCCAACCTGGCACTTGCACATAATTATGACCTGGCTGACGTAAACAGCCCCGAATGTATTGTTGCAACAAGCCAGTTACCAATTTACGAGCCAGGCACCACAACACCTATCAGCCAGACAATTACTTCTATTGCCGTTGATCCGAATAATCCAAATAATGTTATGGTTACTTTGGCAAATTATGGCAATGAAAACTACGTATTCATGACCAACAATGCGCTTGACCCTGAGCCTACATTTACCAGTAAGCAAGGCAACCTGCCATTGATGCCGGTTTATGCCTCTATTATTGAAATGAGTAGCCCAGAGAAAGCAATGCTTGGTACTGAACATGGAATCTATATTACGGAAGACATCAATAATGCCAGTCCTGTTTGGGTTGCTGATCAGGGCGAAATGGGAAATGTACCTGTGTTTGACCTTAAACAACAATGGATTAATAAATCAGCTGATACCGTGCAGCTCATAAATATTGACACCCTTGTAATTGACTATCCCGGGACAAATAATTACGGTATTATTTATGCTGCCAGCTTCGGAAGAGGATTGTACCGTTGCAATAATTTCAGAAAACCTGTTGGCGTAGAAGAAAATCCTTCATTAATAGCCAATAACGAGCTATCGATGACAATATATCCAAATCCAATTACTGATCAGGCAACCATTAAGTTTGAAGTCACTGAAAATAATACAGTTAGTTATCAGCTCTTCGACTTGTCTGGTCGTTTGGTTCAAAAGCAGGAACTGGGTATTTATACACAGGGAAAGCATCAGGTAAATGTGAATCTGGGTCAGCTTCAAAATGGCGCTTACATTTTAAAAATGCAAAGCGGACAAAAAAGTAAAGCCCATAAAATCCTTGTATATTAATAGATTATTGACCTCAAAATCAAGAATACAATGAAAAGATTTTTATCCGTACTGACAATTTTGCTATTGATTGGATTCCATGCTTCTGCTCAATTGCGTATTTATACCCCTACCATGAAGGCGCCGGAAAACGGCGAAATCGGCCAAATGCCTAATGCATTGCTCGACTGGGATGCTGTTACCGGACAGGGAACCGAAATTTTGTATGAAGTACAATTGGCACAGGAAGAAGACTTTTCTGATGCTGTTACTTTTCCTCAAACCAATGTAACCGCTCTCAGAACCAGCGAATTATTTTTCTCAGAGACTTATTTCTGGAGAGTAAGAGCCACAGATGGTATTGCAACCTCTGAATGGTCCGAGCCCTGGTCATTTAGTATCGTTCAAACCGTTACGATAACAGATCCTGCTAATGCCTCCACTCAGAATCCTGATCCGCTGCTGGAGTGGGATGAAATTACAGGTATTACACATTATGAAATTCAGGTTGACACAGCTTACAGCTGGCGTTTGGAAAGTTCGGGACAAACAGAGGACTTGACTGACATCTATGAAATTGATGAAACCATTGCCTGGGCTGTCGGTGTTAACGGTACTTTACTTAAAAAAGACGGAAGCAGCTGGACAGCTTTTACGAGCCCTGTAGATGTTGACTTGCTTGATGTGTTTTTCACCAGCCCCGACAATGGATGGGTTTCAGGAGAAGATGGTACATTATTACAATTTGATGGAACAAACTGGAGCGAAATTACTTCCGGCTCCACAGAAGATCTTAACGGATTATTTTTCCTTTCAGCTACTGAAGGCTATGCTGTTGGAAACGGCGGCACAATGCTTGAATATGATGGCAGCACTTGGAGTTCTGTGGATGTTGGCTTAACAGCTGATTTATTTGCTGTTCATGGAATTGATGGCAATAATATTGTAGTAGCCGGAGCAGGAGCAAACATTGCACTTTTTGATGGTAGCTCCTGGACAACCTATTCAGCAGGCAACAGAGATATCCTTGGCATTTGGATGAATGCTGCTGACCAAATCTGGGGCTCAGCAAAATCCGGACGCATTTATGGCTTTGACGGCAATGAATGGGTTGAACAAACTGTAGGAAACAGAGACCTGCGTGACGTGTATTTCCTTGACAACGAAACTGGATTTATGGTAGGCCGCAATGGAACTTTGCTTGCTTACGATGGCGTGATCTGGCAACAAATGGCTAGCGGAACAGGTGTTGATCTCAGTGGAATGCATCTTTACAACGAAAATAGCGGCTATCTTGTTGGAAATGATGGCGTTGTAATATCCTATCAGGGAGATGGATTCAATAGTGACTATCTAAAAGACTTCACCGTAAGCAGTGATGAGCTTGAGTTTAAGCTAGCTAACCTGTTATTTGGAAAGAGCCATTACTTCAGAATGCGTGCAGCTCATGACCTCTCAACCTCTGATTGGTCAGGTGCAGGTGCATTTACGGTTATTGCTTATCCAAATCTAAAAACTCCGGCTAATAATGCTTCAAACACACAGTTAGACCTCTTTCTTACCTGGGATGAAATTACTGGTATTGTTAAGTATAATGTACAGGTAGCAAATAATGAAGCATTCGAAAATCCACTGCTATTTGAAACCAGTGAACCAGAATATGAAATCAATAATTTGCTCTTTGGAACGGACTATTATTGGAGAGCAAATGCCCGTCATGCCGGAGGCGTTTCTGAATGGTCACCTGCCTTCAAGTTCACCACATTGAACAGTGTAACCTTAACAGCTCCTGCAAATAATGCTACAGATATCTCAAGACTTCCACGCTTTCAATGGACTGAAATTCTTGGTGTTGAAAAATATATGATTGCATTAGACAAGTCGGCAGACTTTACTGACCCTGAACTTGAATTGTCTGAAACGAATATGTTTCAGCATGTATATTTGCTTGATCCGGAAGAAACTTATTTCTGGCGCGTAAAAGCAATTCAGGGGCTGGATTCTACAAACTGGAGCAATGCCTGGAGCTTTGTTACCACGGGAGAAACCGCTGTGGAAGAACAGGCTGTGAGCGATTTCAGGCTTTATCCAAATCCGGCTACAGATCAATTTCAGATTTATTTTGACGCAGGCACCAGCCGTAATGCAAAACTCGAAGTTTACAACTTGATAGGTAGTAAAGTTTATGAAGTATCCTTCGAAACACGTTTAGGCAAAAACAATGAATTGATCAATATTCCGGCATTGAAATCAGGCATGTATTTTGTCAAACTGCAATTAAACAATCAGGGATATACCCAAAGGCTTATCATAGAATAAGCAACACTTTCAATTCTTAAAAAACCTTCATTAAGCTATACTTAATGAAGGTTTTTTTTTGATCCGGGAATTGGAATTTCTTAGACTCATTTATTCATGACCAATGAAAAATAATTGTCCTTTGAGACTTCAATTTGTTGTAGTAAAAAGAGGAGAAAAAAGAGGATTAAAAATGCTTCAGCCAAGCCTACTTCTCAGAGATGTGCTTCCTGCTAATACTTGTTATACCGTTTGCCAAAACCAAAGCTTAGGTAGAAGGTAATGAATAAACGCTGATTACGCTCATCATCCATGATGCTAATCCCCTGAGGAAAAACTTCAATTGCTGCTCCAGCTTCCAAAGCTTTTATCTGTGTTTTCATATATCCGAACTCAAAATTAAGACCCGTTTTTAGGTAGATGCCAGGACGAACAGCAATTTCATTTAGACCCCGCGTAAAAGGGGCTCTTCCATAAATGTTGTCGGTTGAAGTTGAAAAATCATCAAATTTTCTGGTGTCAATACTTTGAACCCAAAAACCACCGGTGCCTTGTTCAATATTCACAACAAAATAATAGTAAGGCTTCTCGAATGCAACAGAAATCCCGCCTTCCATAAGCCATCTCAACTCGATACCGCCCCAGTAAGGTTTTCGGTTTAATTGTTTTTTTAGACCATAGCCGCCTCTGAGCATAAAAACATCATTCAGTTTACCATAAACATATCGCTTGGAGTTATTATAGTAGGGATTGATAATTTTAATTTGTTTGGGCGATTTCATGGTAATCAATTCCAGATTCCACAAAAAGGTACGGAGGGCAGAAACATTCTTTCCCGGGCGATATGCAATACCATAGCCGAGGGTGTGAGCCTGAATTATGGCAGAACGTTCACGGTTATAAATAATTAACTCGTCAACATCTTCAGCATAATTATCCGGACTTTCCTGCGACATCAACGCTATAGGCTTGCCACAAAACAGTAAAACAAAAAGAATAAAAAGAGCCTGCCGCATCATATAAAAAATATTAACAGGCGATAGTGCAGTATATAGAGCCAGAAAGGCTAATATCTTGTTTCGCGCTGGAATTTATGTGATTCGCCATATGCAGCACATTTACTGCTTGATTTACAGGATGAAGCCAATAAAGCAAGCATAAAAACAAAAGTGAAAACTACAGCAATTTTTTTCATATTTTAGCAAAGATAAATTAAGACGTCATTTAATTTTAGGTTACAAAGTAACACATATTTATTGATACAACAAAAATAGCGGATATTTATTGTGCAATAATAAAAACTACCATGGTCAATAAACCCGACATACATGAAAGCTGGTATCAGGTATTGAAGCCTGAATTCGAAGCTCCCTATTTTGCAAAATTGAAGGAATTTCTGAAAGAAGAAATGAAGCAACACCGGATATTTCCTCCCGCCAACCGTATATTCCATGCCTTTAACACAACCCCGCTGGCAGCGGTTAAAGTGGTGATACTCGGTCAGGATCCATATCATGGCTTAGGGCAGGCTCATGGTTTGGCCTTTTCAGTGCCCGATGGCGTAAAACCACCACCCAGCCTGCAGAACATCTATAAAGAACTGGCATCTGATATAGGATTTCGGATTCCAAAAAGCGGAAACCTTGAACAATGGGCACAGGAGGGGGTGTTACTTTTAAACACCGTTTTAACAGTACGCGAATCAGCTGCAAGCTCTCATGCAGGCAAGGGCTGGGAATTGTTTACCGATGCCGCAATTAGCGCTATCTCTGAAAACAGGGCGGGTGTTGTTTTTATGCTTTGGGGAAAGCATGCAATCAGTAAAGAAAAACTGATAAATCAGGAAAGACATTTTATACTGAAATCAGTACACCCCTCTCCGCTTTCGGCGCACAGAGGTTTTTTTGGATGCAAGCATTTCTCAAAAGCTAATGAATACCTCAAAAAAATTGGCTTTTTAACGGTTGATTGGCAACTAAGAACCCATTAATTAGTGTCTGTCTTTAATGTGTGTGTTCAGATCACAATGTTCGAGTTTGAGACATGCTAAGTATTTATATTCCAGGTGTTAACTCATGTAAACGACTATTTTCATTACGAGTACACTGAAGAAACGAGTGATAACGAGCTCACAAATACCGCTTAAATTTATTATTAAATGAGTAAATCGGACAATATGGAAAAACCCTAATTACTCCTTAGCTAATAAATACCAAATTACCTATTTAAAAAAAATTGTACCTTGCGCCGATTTAATAAAAAAACAAATCTATGCGCAAATTATTTATTTTTTCTACGCTATTGGCTATGAGTTTTTTAACAACTCAGGCTGGTGGGTACCAGGTTCGCCTGCAAAGCAATCGAAGCACTGGCATGGGCCTCACAGGGACAGCCTTTCAAATGGGAGCCTCCTCCATGTTTTACAATCCCGGTGCTCTTTCGATGATGAACACCAAAACAGATTTTTCTTTAGGTGTCAGCGGAATTATTTCCAAAATTAGTTTTCAAAAAACGGGTTCTAACTTCGTCGCCGAAACTGATAATGATATCAGCACTCCTTTTTATGTCTACGGTGCAGGAAAAATTAATGAAAAATGGGCTGTCGGATTGGCTATTTATACCCCTTACGGAAGTTCCTCAGCATGGGAAAATAATTGGTCTGGCCGCTTGTTGATACAAAACATTGCTTTACAAGCAATATTTTTTCAGCCTACTTTATCTTATAAATTCTCTGAAAAACTTGGTGTTGGAGCCGGACTGGTTTATACCACCGGATCAGTAAAACTTCAAAAAGGCTTAAATTATGGTCCTGATACGTATGCTAAACTTGATGGTTCAGCCTCTGGTATTGGCTTTAACCTTGGTGTTTTTTATGAAGCTTCTGATAAGTTATCTGTGGGGATTAATTACCGTTCGGAGATAACGATGGATGTTGCAGATGGCGATGCCCAGTTTAATGTTCCGGCATCTGTGGGTACATCCATTCCTGCCGAAAATAAATTTTCAGCTTCACTTCCCCTGCCGGCAAACTTTGACTTTGGACTATCTTTTCAGGCAAGCGAAAAATTATTACTGGCAGCAGAAATCAACTGGGTGATGTGGAGCACTTACGAATCGCTCGAGTTTTCGTTTGAGCAACAAGGCGAACTCTTAAATTCAACAAATCCGCGTAACTACAAGGATACTTTCATTCCACGTATTGGAGCCGAGTACCGATTCAATGACCTATTCACATTCAGAGCCGGAGCTTATTACGACCAAAGCCCTGCAAATGAAGATTATTTTACACCAGAAACTGTAAGCCTTGATAATGTTGCCTTCACACTCGGCCTGAGTATTCAGCCAACTGAGCGACTGAGCATCGATTTATCCTATCTTCAAATCAGTGGGCTCGAAGCTCAAAAAAACTATCAGCCTGATCAATTTGGTGGCACTTACAAATCAGCCGCTTTTATTCCAGGATTTGGATTAACCTATCGTTTCTAAACAAAAAATAATATTACCATGAAATATAAATTTCTAATTAGTGCCCTATTGCTTGCCGGCTTGTGGTCGTGTCAGCCTGAAATCAATGAGTTTGAACCTGCTAAAGGAACAGCCGATTTCACCACTTATATGAGTGCCGGAAATTCACTAACAGCGGGCTTTACTGACGGTGCTTTATACCGTTCAGGTCAGGAAAATTCTTTTTCTGCCATGCTAGCTAAACAGTTTGAAACTGTTGGCCGGCAAGGTGCTTTTAAAATCCCCTATATCAATACAGAAACTGGAGTTGGGACACAGGGACAAGCACTCAGAACTAAATTTGTAATGGGATTTTCACAGGATTGCCTGGGTAATACTTCCCTTGCACCAGTAGCAGCTGATCCAGGTGCAACACAACAAGAACTTGCTGTTTTGCTTGGCACAAGTGTAGCCGCCGAAGGACCATTTCATAATATTGGAGTGCCCGGAGCAAAAGTTACCCACCTGCTTGCACCAGGCTATGCCGGCCTAAATCCTTTTTACGGACGTTTTGCCAGCGACCCTGCCTTTGCCGTAATCAACGAAATTGGGGTTGTTCAGCCAACTTTCTTCACCTTATGGATTGGCAATAACGACGTACTTGGTTATGCCCTTGCCGGTGGAGCTGCTGATGCCATTACACCTGTGGAAGGTGGTCCAGGTGTTGGTTTTGCCGCCAGCCTCGAAGCTGTTATTATGACTTTTAAAGCTTCTGCAACAGCTGGCGCAATTGCCAATATTCCTGACATTACTGACATCCCCTATTTTACAACTGTTCCTCACAACCCCATCGTTTTGCAGGAGCAAGCACTTGTAGATCAACTCAATGCCGGATATGCCGCCTACAACGGTGCTATGGAACAATTTGGATTACCCTACCGCATCAACTTTGCATTGGGTGCTAACGCAATGGTTATTCAAGACCCCAGCATCCCTACTCCTGAAGGCTACGAAATGTTGCGTATCAGGCAGATTGAAGCAGACGAGTTGGTGTTACTTTCAATTCCACAAGATTCGCTAAAATGCGGTTTCTGGGGAAGTCAAAAACCTGTTCCTGGTCAGTATATTCTTACAAAAGACGAAAAAGAATCAGTTGAAAGTGCTGTTACAGCTTTTAACCAGGTAATTGCCGCCGCCGCACAAAATCATGATTTAGCCTTGGTAGATATGAACAAGATTTTAAATCAGGGTTCAACCACTGGCATTAAAATGGATGGAGTGCTTTTTACCGCTGATTTTGTTACAGGTAATGCATTCTCTACCGATGGTGTTCATCTCACGCCACAGGGTAACGCACTCGCAGCCAACACCTTTATTGATGCTATTAATAAAAAATATAATGCCAGTATTCCTAAAGTGAATGTGGCACAATACAATGCCGTAGTGCTGCCTTAGGTTAGACAGTTCTATTGTTACTCATTTTCCCGGCCTTGAAAACACTGCCAGACAGTGTACTAAAGGCCGGGATTTTTTTTTAACACTTACACATAAACAAAGCTTTGATTTCTGCGTATGAAGGAATGAAGTTCTACAAAATCAAGATTAAGCCAACTCCAAATACTATCCACTTAACTTTAACGATATTTGCACGATAAAATTTGGAATAATTGTCTCGCTAAATATCACAGTCAGAAAACATGAAAAAACTAATCTTTGCAACCAACAACAAGCATAAGCTGGAAGAAATCAGGGCTATCGTCGGCAATCATTATAAACTGCTCAGCCTATCAGATATAAACTTCTCAGGCGAAATACCGGAGACCTCCCCTACCATTGCAGAAAACGCCATTCAAAAAGCCCGTTATATACTTGATTTATATGCCGGAAACTGCTTTGCTGATGATACTGGTCTGGAGGTAGATGCCCTGAACGGAGCACCAGGCGTTTATTCTGCCCGATATGCAGGCGAAAATGCTACTTACGCAGAAAACGTGAACAAGTTGTTGCACGAATTGCATGGCATAAAAAATCGTAAAGCCTGCTTTAAAACGGTGATCGCTTTGTTTTTGGAAGAGCAGCTTTACCAGTTTGAAGGAAAAATCTGCGGAACTATCACGACCGAAACTTCTGGCGAAAGTGGTTTTGGTTACGACCCCGTTTTTCTGCCTGATGGCTACCAGCAAACTTTCGCCGAAATGGATGCCTCACTGAAAAATAAAATCAGCCACAGGGCCATAGCCTCTCAAAAGCTGATTCAATTTCTTCAAAAGCAATAAGTTTTATATTAAAATATTTTCGAGTGCTAAATCAAATAATTTGGATAAACTCATCCCCATAAATTCGGCCTGTTGAGGCAAAATGCTTGCCTCAGATATGCCCGGAACAGTATTAACTTCGATAAAAAACAGCGCATCATCGGTGAGGATAAAATCAAACCTGACAAATCCCTTACATTCCAAAAGTGGATAAAGCTGAGCAGCTGTTGTTTTTACCCAAATTTCATCCTCTTCACTAATTGGCGCAGGCGTGATTTCATCAGCCATTCCCTTCGTGTATTTCGCCTCGTAGTCGAAAAACTCATTCATGCTAACGATTTCCGTAAGCGGAAACACGATTAATCTGCCGCTCACATTCATAGCCCCACAAGCAATTTCTCTTCCCTTCACAAATGCCTCGACCAGAACCTGATTATCTTCACGAAAAGCTTTATCGACAGCCGGCCTGAGCTCAGAAACCGCTTTTACTTTTGAGATACCAACACTAGAGCCACCATTGTTGGGCTTTACAAAAACGGGAAGCCCCAGGTAATCGATGATTTCACCGTCATCATAAGTCTCCCCTTTATTAAGCAATACCGAAGAAGCCACACTATAGCCATAGGTTTTTACAATCCGTTTGCAAAAATCTTTATGAAATGTAAGTGCTGAAGTCGTTAAACCAGAGGAAGTATAGGGCATTCCTATTAAATCGAAATACCCATTTAACAGGCCATTCTCACCAGGAGTGCCATGAATAGCATTGAATACCGCATCGAACAAAATATGCTTTCCCTCGATATTTACCGAAAAGTCGTTCTTGTCTATTGGATATTTTATATTTTGCTCCCCTACAACATACCACCCTGAACTGGTAATATAAACAAGATACGGATCATAAACTTCTTTATTCAAATGCCTTTGCACTACGGCAGCACTTTTTACCGAAATCTCAAACTCACCGGAATCTCCTCCGCAGACAATGGCAATTTTTTTCATTTTTGGATACCTCTATTTCACTACAAAATCAACAATTCGTCATTTATTCAAGCTCATCGACAATGATTAAAATGCCTATCTTTGCGCTCAACAGACAATAAAAACAGGCTGTTAGAGTTTTTTAATCAATTCGGCGCTTTATCAGGCTAAATTATAAAAAAATGGGGGTGTTCAGTTTTCTAACGAAAAAGAAATTTTACTTACATCTGGCAATCATCCTTTTGCTTTTGTTTATCATCGCATGGGCCACATTAAAATCGTTGGATTCCTATACCAGACATGGTGAAGTATATAGCGTTCCTGATTTTCGTGGCCAGAATTATCACCTAATAGTTGAGCAAAACAAGGAGTTGTTCAACTTTGTATTGCTGGATAGTGTTTATCAAAAAGGAGCTGCAAATGGTTCAATCGTGCAGCAAGATCCGCTACCTGGTTCGCGCGTAAAACGAGGCCGAAATATTTATTATGTCATTGTAGCTCAAATGCCAGAGCAAGTTGCCATGCCTAATCTCAGGAATTTATCGCTAAGACAGGCTGTTGTGAGACTTGAAAATGCAGGCCTAGCGATTAATGAATTAATTTATATCGATCACTTTGCACGGCATGCGGTAGTTGAACAACAATATATGGGAGAAATTATTGAGCCCGGAACAGCGTTATATAAAGGTAGTGCAGTAGATCTGGTACTTGGCAATGGCGGTGATGGCGTAAAAACACCCATGCCGTTTTTAATAGGAATGAAACCCGATCAGGTAAAGCTATCATTGCAAAAAGCAACCCTTAATCTGGGTAATATGTATTTTATTGATGAAGACAGTACACACGCCAGGGTGTTTAGAACCGAGCCAGCTACTTTTCCGGGTAATTTGGTTGATCCGGGAACAAAAGTTGATGTCTGGTTCAGATCTGATAAACTCATTGATTTCAAGGAGCTTATCTTAACGATACAATCAGATAGCATTAGCAAAGACAGCCTGCAACGAATTATTAACAACTTATACTATTTTGACGAATAATGATCAGAATCAACTATTTATATTTTTTACTTCTGCTTATCGTTTCTGTGCTTAACAATAAAGACCTGCTGGCACAGGAAACAATAAACGGACTGATAATTAATTCTCAACTACAGGAGAACACTGGCACCCTGAAAAATAGCACATCAGAAGAGAGGGTAATTCACCTGCCTTTTTTTGATGATTTTTCAGCATCCAACATACGCCCCGACCAACAAAGATGGATTAATAATCAAGTATTTATTAATAAAGATTTCCCCGTTCGGCCACCCAATACCGGTGCTGCAACTTTTGATGTATTGAATGAATTTGGACAAGTTTACGAAAACGCTTCCACTCTACCCTTTAAAGCAGATGAGCTACAATCTGTTTTAATTCGTCTCGATTCCGTTTTTGATCCCTCAGCCCAAGCTCTTCAACCGGCTGATTCAATCTACTTCAGTTTCTATTATCAACCCCAGGGAAGGGGCGACAAACCGGAATCTCACGACAGTCTCCTCTTGCAGTTCGGCTATCCAAGTGGTAACATGGAATTTGAATCTATTGATTCGGTGATGGTTTGGGTTGACGATTATTTGCTGGCAAACCAAATTGATACAATATTTCCGCTCGACACCTTATATGCACCCTGGGGATGCGACACCAATTTATTTATTGTTAGCGACCGTTTTCTCACCTGGGGAGATCAAATAAGTATGCCTTGTGATTCTGTTTTTAAACCCGAAACTACCTGGGTCACCGTTTGGGCAACGCAGGGCGGACAAACTTTAGATGAGTTTTATGAAGAACATAACACCTACTTCAAACAAGTACTTATTCCAATAACTGATACTTCGTTTTTTACTGATCGTTTTCAATTGCGATTCTATAATTATGGCAGCATTGCAGCAACTAATCTGCCCACATACCGCAGTAATGTTGATCAATGGAATATTGACCTGGTTTATTTAAACCGAAACAGAAGTCGTACCGACTCCACCTATAAAAAAATTAGCTTCTCAGAACGTGCTCCGTCTTTCCTGAAACGTTATCAGGCCATGCCGTACAAGCAATACAGAGCCGATCCAACAAATGCCGTTAGGCCTGATTTTGAACTCTTTATTACTAACCTCGATAGTATTACCCATAATACACGCTACCGTTATCATGCGCAACAAATAAATGGCAGTCAGGAGTTTTCCTATGATGGTGGCACTTGTAACCTGACTCCATTTAGGCTGGAAGGTTTCCAAACCTGTGCAACAGGCTGTGGTGCTGCCCATGCCTGTCCGCCTGTGGCTTCCTTGTTTTCATTGGATTTTGACAAAGACTCTACTTCCTATCTTATCAGGCATTATATCAGTGATTCTACGCTGGATGTACCTCTCACAGATTCGATAAGCTTTACACAGGGTTTTTATAATTATTTTGCCTACGACGATGGCACTCCGGAATTAGGATACGGGCTTGAACCTGCTGGTGCACATTTTGCTGTTCAGTTTAAAATGGTTGTACCGGATACCTTAAATGGCGTGCAAATGCTCTTTAATCAAACCTTTGAAAACGCCAATAACAAATTCTTTGATATTGTTGTCTGGAAAGATAATAACGGCAAGCCCGGAGAAGAAGTTTACAGAATAGTCAGGCAAAGACCCCAATGGGATGAACACCTCTATGGATTCCATTATTATACCTTCCCTGATCCGCTTATATTAAACGGCACTTTTTATGTGGGTATTATGCAGGAAGAAATCGGCAGTATAAATATCGGTTTTGATGCCAGCCTCGACAACAGCGCTTATAATTTTTATAAAACCGGCGACCAATGGGAATCCAGCCTTTTTGCCGGCTCCATTATGTTAAGGCCTGTGGTTGGATCTTCTTATTTTGTTGGAAATGATGAAATTGAGCACCTGAAAAAGGCTACTTTAAGCATATTCCCAAATCCTGCTACACACCTTATCAACCTTAGCCTTGAAGCCTTTGAAAAGGATGCGCAAACAGAAATCTCAATTTTCGATTTAACGGGAAGGATCGTCCACCAAACATCCTGGAAAAATCAGATAAAGCTTGATTTTTTACCCAAAGGAATATATTTGATTCATGTGAATAATGCTATGGGTCAATATGCTACTCAAAAACTCTTGATTAAATAGTGTCCGTCCATAATGGTCGATACCTGCGTTTATATCTCGACCATCATGAATCAGCCACTGGACTTTATAGACAAACTCTAAATAGTATTATGAACAATGAATTTTCATTACAAGATCCCGATTCAACCGAAGATAACAGTGAATTGTACGAACATTTTCGATTTGAGGTCGATAAAGGTCAGGAATTACTACGGATAGACAAGTTCCTGTTAAACCGCATAGAAAATGTTTCCAGAAATAAAATTCAGCAAACAGCCAAAGCAGGAAATATTTTTGTAAACGGCGCCGAAGTCAAACAAAATTACAAAGTTAAACCGTACGATATTGTTACTGTAGTTTTTTCCTATCCGCCAAGAGAAGTTGAAATTACACCCGAAAATATTCCACTCAACATCGTTTATGAGGATCAATATATTATCATCATAAACAAACAGGCCAACCTTGTCGTTCACCCCGGACATGGAAACTATTCCGGAACTTTATTAAATGCACTGGCTTATCATTTTGAGCAATCCCAGCAAAACATTGAAAACCATTTTGGATACCTGGCACACCGCATCGACAAGGATACCACGGGTTTGCTCTTAATCGCAAAGGACGAGCACTCACAGGCTGTGATGGCGCGACAGTTTTTTAATCATACCATACAACGCAAATATCAGGCCCTTGTGTGGGGAACTATTGACGAAGAATCAGGAACAATAACTGGTCATATTGGTCGAAGCCTCAAAGACCGCAAGGTGATGAGTGTTTTTCCTGATGGAAATTTTGGCAAAGAAGCCATTACACATTACCGTGTTTTGGAACGTTTTGGCTATGTTACTTTGGTCGAGTGCCAACTTGAAACCGGTCGCACACACCAAATCAGGGCTCATATGAAGTATATCGGCCATCCCTTATTTAACGACAGTTGGTATGGAGGCGATACCATATTAAAGGGGACTTCATTTACGAAATACAAGCAGTTTATCGATAATTGTTTCAAGATATTACCACGTCAGGCACTGCATGCCAAATCCCTTGGCTTTGTGCATCCACATTCAGGCGAAACGTTGCACTTTGAATCAGAGCTTCCTGCTGATATCCATAGTGTTTTGGAGAAATGGCGCATATACACACAATCCCGAAGTTTTGAATGAGCCTAAAGAACTGAATAAGACTTGTCAACTACTACCAGGACTGTGCGAATTCAATGTGTATTTTGATGACTTTCAATGTTTTATATAAATTACAAGCTCAATATCATTGCAACACTAATATAAGGCAACCTTTAAGCTAATCGCCTCGTCTTGCTGAACAAGTCTTAATATATACAACCCCTTTTCGAGCGTTCCCGGGATTATCACTAAAACATTGTTTCTTCTATCCGCTGTAAATTGTATTTCGCGCGACAGCCCGTCATACAATTTAACATCAAGCTGCTCAGGAAAATACTTTCCAAAATCCAGGTAAAATTTGTCGCTAGCCGGATTTGGATAGAGTTGCGGCCGAACGATGATAAATTGTTTCAGCAACAAGGTATCAGAATCAAAATCATTTGAAACAATCAAACGAACATCATAAACACCCGACTTCTCGTAATAAATTTTTTTCGGGTCTTTGTCGGCTGATCCCGTGGGTTCTCCACCTTCAAAAGACCATTCGTAAGCAGTAATAGCGCCCGATGAAAGATTACTGAAAACAACCTCCTGCCCTACTATCAGCTCATTTGCATCAGCAGTAAATGAAGCAATCAATTGATTAAGGCTGTGCCCCATTCCTGATAACGAAACACTCCCTGTTTCCAGCGGATCAAGCCATGGCTTTAATTGATTCTCCGGCGCTGTGCCATTCGAATCCCAGGAAAAACTAAATTTCCCAAAGTAATCTGGGGCTAACAGCTCCTCACAGGAGGCCAAACCACCTGTTAAACTTCCGATGACCAATCCATTTTCGTCAAAAAGCGGAGAACCCGACGAACCTCCTTCAGTTACGCCGTGACCATTAGGTGTTTCGTCCCATTTGACACGCCAGTATTTTTCATTTGGATCTTCGCTTGCACCACCATAAAGCGTGGAAATTAAGCGCGTATTATAAGTTGATATCTTTTTGATATCCCCATCTGGGTGATGAATAGCTTGTCCTTTAGCACTACTTTGCTGTGTGCTATTCCAGCCATTGTAGTAGGGATTGATGGTGGCAGGCACATCATTATTCAGAAGCAATAACTTAAAATCAGAACCCGTATTGGTGCTGCCTGTTGAGGTGGCCAATACCTGCGCTCCGGTAAGGCTGTAGTATTGTGGTTCTATCAAAGGATTTTCGCAGGTTTCAGACTCATAATTAAAATGAAATAGCCATTGCTGATAGTCTTCCGCTGTTGCGTTCTGACCGCAATGGTTTGCCGTTAAAAAAAGTGGTTTAAAATCACGACGGGTATTGTTGATAAGCGTTCCGGAACAATAAAAAAGACCAGAACCTTGTTTAAGCAAAATGCGCGCCACTCCCTGCTTTTGCTGATATAGCTGCTGTCCTTCGACACAATTAACATTCACCTGACAATCGCCTGAGGTTCCAAAGCCACTCAAACCAGCTGATTCCTTTTGTAATACGCCAATCTCGTTCAATGAAATTTCGGCAAAACTATCCGTTGATTTTTCAAGTTGCAGCAATATTGAGGACCCCGAAATTGGGCCGACAACAAAAGGCATGCTATCATTAATATCCTTAGCTGTAAAAGGTCCCAGAATTGTTGAAAAGTCAGTTGAATAAACATACAAACGCGCATCAGCATTCAGTTTTACTGTTTTAAAATAAAAAACCAACGGCTGATTTTCCGGATTTTTAATTTCCATTTGCCAGATTTGAGCATCAGTCTGATCGTGCTTTTCCCAGCCACCATCTTTGGATGAATTATATATGGCCGGCATTGTTTCACCGGCATACAGCGGATATTTAGAAGCTTCGCTGGGCTTTTTTAAATTCATATTGATTTCAATTGAAACAGTTTCTTTCGAACTAACAGCAAGTGGCAGCTGTGCATAGAGCTGATTTTCAATCGATATGACAAACAATACAATTACAATGCAGAAAAACTTTTTAATAAGATACATTGAATAATTTTTAGTATCGAAAAATACACTTTATCCAAGATATAACCCCGGTTTAAGGAAAATATTTGAAAAAGTTTTCAAAAAAAATTTATTGCTTCATTTCGGAGGTAATAGGAATCCGCTGGTTGTTTCGGTAAGCCACAACGAATGCATCATGAATCCCACGTCTTTTCATTTGTTCTGCATAGCTGGAAGCATCAGAAAAATTACTAAAACTACCTGTAGAATATCTGTATAAACCCTTCTGGATAGCAACGACTATTGGGTATTCAAACGTCACTCCCGAAAAATAAGATTTCACATCATGCATTGGCTTACTTACCGCCAAAATCTGTACCCTAAACTCGAAAGTTTTAGGCGTTTCCTTTGCCATTTCAAGTTCAATAACAGGTAATTGTGCCGGCTTACTCTCAGGCTGTTTACTTTTTACGTTATCGTAATCAACAAAACTCAAGGGTACAGCATTGGCTGATTTCGTTGGTATCTTTGTTCTTTTACTTCTTCCGGCATTGAGGTGATATGACAGGCCAAGATGCGTAAAAACAAGTATGTCATTTTTAAATCCATCGGCATAGAAATCAAGATCATCTGAGAGAACGGTATGAATTGACCCATTAAAATCGATACTCAACTGATCGTTCAATGCATACGAAAGGCCAAGTGTGGCTGGAATTACAGCACCACTGGTTTTATAACTCAGTCCGGCAATATTACTGCCATTCTCGAAGATAACATTTTGTGTTTGACTGTCTTTCAGCGACCCATTCCAGCTTATAAAACCAATTCCAAGTGTGCCATATACAGTAACTTTTCTGGCTTTAGCTCCCCAAAATAAATTGGAAAAATTCAGATAGGCATGAATACCGGCTTCAAAAACCCGGGCAGAAAATTCAAAATTGGCAGGTGATCCATTCGAAAAATTTTCTTTTAAGCTATACAATCCTGAACTTTGAATTTGTGCACCAATAGCATAGCGATCATTAAAATGTCTTCTTGCCAATACAAGCCCGGAAAAACGGCTTTCACTTCCAAGTTTTTTAAAATAACTTTTATCACTCACATCACCGTAGTACTGACCAAAACCAAGTTGCAAACCAAATTCCCAATGACTATGACTACCCTGCTCCATCTGAGTCGTCTGGCTTATCAAAGTATGGCCGAGAAGCGCAAAAACCATTGCTATCAAACAGATACGGATAAAAGTAAATTTCATAGTTGTAATCAATTCTATTTAATATCACTTCCGCAGAAATCGTCCAGGTATTCGCTTGCGCTACCATAACCCAGGTCGTACGATTTTTTCCAGTCGATGCAAGCATCTTCAGGTCTGTCAAGATAATACTTGGCTACTCCCCGGTTAAAATAGTTCTTGACCCAATTAGAATAATCCATTACGCGTGTAGGCTTAAGCTCAATCGCTTTATCAAAAAAAGCTATTGCATCAAAGTACTTTCCAGATTTACTCAAGGCATTCCCTAAATAGGCATATATCATAAAATCAGGAGCATCAGGATCCTCCTCAAGTGCTTTATAAAAGGCCTCGGTAGCTCCCAGATAATCACCGATTTGATACCTCAACACACCCCAGTTGTAATGTGTTGTGTAAGCACTGGTTTCTTTTTCGACAGGCACATAATAAGACCTTGAATCTTCAATAAAACTGCGGAAGGTGCTAAAAGGCACTTCATAAAAAAAGTTATCAAACAAATTTGTCCAGTTATCAGGAGAAGTCTGTAATTTGATTAGATTGTCGTTATTATAAGTTTTAATAAGTTTAAATCTGGCAACTTCCTTTTCGCCCGATTTTATGGGATATACGGCAAAAATCAAATTCCCGTCATTTATAATTAAGTCTGACTTAACATCCTGTATGGTTTTAATAATAATGTCAGTATAATCTCCATCTTTACTCGATGGAAAACTTTCAATAGCTCCCGTGGCATAATTTGTGAGTTTCAGTCCCCTGCTTGATGTTACCGTTTTCTCGTAATTTCGAATTTTACCCACATAAAAACACTCTAAATCGACCAGATACATCGTATTAAACGGCACTTCTTCGGGCATTAATTCAAAAAGTTTGTCACTTTTAAAAACATAATAATCAAGTGAATTGTAGCTCTTCCAGCCTTTTGCCAGATATTGGAACTCATACTCTCCGTCTTTGTATTTTTTAATCAGGACATTGTACTGCTGATCATCAATCATAATTTTACGCATTTCAATGTCGATAAAATTATCCAAACCTAGCTGATCCACAGCAGCTTGCCGGGTAGTGTTTGTTCTGCTATCAGTATAAGGGATTCTGTTGTCGCTATAAGCCCATTTGCCGTTGTCCTGCATTGACCACCCTCGGGCTGAAACAATCTGAGATTGTACCGGACTTAGGATCGAAAAATCTTGCAATTCGTAGTTCTCATCGCTCTCCTGTCCGAAAAGAGAAAGTGAAACAAGTACAAGAAAAATGCTAAGTATTTTATTCATAAGATGTTGGTGGCTGATAACTGTTCATTAAACTTACAAAAGCAAGTTAGTTCAACAAATAATTCGTAAAAGTACACAATTAAAGTAATTTTTCTACAAGTGTGCCACTTGATTTATTCATAGACTTATCAACAAAAAGAATGATTAGTATGTAAAAGCCGTTTTTTTATCGGATTAAAGATTCAATTTCGACAAAATAAGCTTTCTTGCAGCTTCAAGACCATCAAGTTGTTTGCCACCGGCAGTAGCTAAGAACTTCTGTCCACCGCCACCTCCTTTTATTTCGCGCGAAGCCTCCTTTAAGATTTGTGCTGCATCCCACGACATTTCATTGGCAAGCTTCTCCGTAAAAAACAAACATAGCGCCGGTTTGTCATTTTGAACGCCCGCCAGAACAGCAACCAAATCAATATTCTTTTGCTTCAGTGACATGGCAATTTGTTTTAGCTGATCAATCCCTACATTTTTTACAATGTCGTTGATCAGTAAAAAACCATGCGTACTGTTGGCGTTTTTTAGCATCCTATCAGCATCGGCTTCAGCCTTTTCGAGCTGCAATCTTTCTATTTCCTTCTGAGCTTTCTGAAGCTGATTTTCTAATTGAACCACTGCTTTTACCGTATCACCTGTTCCTTTCACGACCTCTTTTATTTGCTCCAATTGTTGTTGCAGCTGCCGCACATAGTTTTCGGCTGTTTCACCAGTTATTGCTTCAACACGCCTTATCCCGGATGCAATAGCGCCCTCCGACACAATTTTAAAAAGCCCGATCCGACCTGTAGCATTTACATGTGTCCCCCCGCATAATTCAACAGAATAATCACGGCTAAAAGAAACCACCCGAACACGATCACCATATTTCTCACCAAAAAGTGCCATAGCTCCCATAGATTTTGCCTCATCGATAAAAACATTTTCAATCGTTTCGTTCGAGATGTTTTCTCGAATACGTTCATTCACAATTGTTTCTACTTTTTGAATTTCTCCGGCACTCATTTTTCCAAAATGGCTGAAATCAAAACGTAATCGTTCGGCATCCACCAAAGAGCCCTTTTGCTCCACATGATTTCCAAGAACCGATCGCAATGCCGCATGCATTAAATGTGTTGCACTGTGGTTGTTTTCCGTTTTTAACCGCTTCTGAACATCAATACTGGCACGAAAAACAGCCTTCGGATCTTCGGGCACGTCAGCAGAAAGGTGAATGATTAAATTATTTTCTTTTATTGTATTGAAGATTTTAATCTTCTCATTATCTGATACTAAAACACCCGTATCACCAACTTGCCCTCCAGCTTCTGCATAGAATGGCGTTTGATCCAACACAATTTCGTAGTGCTTCTTCTTTTTGGTCGTGACTTCCCGAAATCGCAAAATTCTGGCAGTTGCCTCCGTTTGTGTATATCCGACAAATTTTGTTGGATGTGTTTCTGCGGAAACCATCACCCAATCACCTGACGCAACAGCAGCAGCATTTCTTGATCTGTTTTTTTGAACTTCGAGCTGCTCCGAGAATCCTTTCATATCAACGTCAATGCCTTTTTCACGAGCCAAAACTTGTGTAAGGTCGATTGGAAAACCATAAGTATCAAACAGTTCAAAGGCAAATCCGCCATCAATTTTCTTCAGATCAGCATGTTGTGACACGAAATTTTCGAAGCGCTTAATCCCTTGAGAAAGCGTTCGTAAGAATGAATTCTCTTCTTCAAACATTACTTTTGCCACCAGTTCCTGCTGTAAGGCGATCTCCGGAAAGCTGGCTTTCATTTGACTGGTGAGAACAGGCAAAAGCTTATATACAAAAGGCTCTTCCAAAGTTAAAAAAGTAAACCCATAACGAATTGCCCTGCGCAAAATTCTTCTGATAACATAGCCAGCTCCATTGTTTGATGGCAACTGACCATCGGCTATGGTAAAGGCCACGGTTCTGAGGTGATCAGCAATAACGCGCATTGCGATATCTTTCTGTTGATCAGCACCATAAGCGAAGCCTGAAAGTTTAGCAATTTCCTGAATTATCGGCTGAAACACATCAGTATCATAATTCGACTTTTTGCCTTGAATCACCATGGCAAGGCGCTCAAAACCCATTCCTGTGTCAACATGTTTTGCTGGAAGCAAGTTTAAACTGCCATTAGCCAGGCGGTTAAATTCAATAAAAACCAAATTCCAAACCTCAATCACCTCTGGATGATCCCTATTTACAAGTTTACTGCCATCAAGTACTTCTCTGTCCTTATCATCTCTAATATCAACATGAATCTCAGAGCAAGGTCCACACGGCCCGGTATCTCCCATTTCCCAGAAATTATCTTTTTTTGACCCCAGCAAAATACGATCTTCCGCAATATGACTACGCCAAAAATCAAATGCTTCCTGATCCATTTCCAACCCATCCTGCTGATCACCTCCAAATACCGTAATATACAAGCGGCTTTTGTCAACCTTTACGATTTCTGTCAGGTATTCCCATGCGTAAGCTATGGCCTCTTTCTTGAAATAATCGCCAAAAGACCAATTGCCCAGCATTTCGAACATCGTGTGGTGATAGGTATCATAGCCCACCTCTTCCAGGTCATTGTGCTTTCCGGAAACCCTCAGGCATTTCTGTGTATCTGCAACCCGCAGCGCTTTGGCTGTTTCGTTTCCCAAAAAAATATCCTTAAACTGATTCATCCCTGCATTGGTAAACATAAGTGTTGGATCGTCCTTAACAACGATGGGTGCAGAGGGAACAATCGTGTGTTGTTTTTCATGAAAGAAGTCGAGAAAGCTTTGTCTTATTTCTGAGGCATTCATAGTGAGTACGTTATTAACAATTAATTGCTGATATTCCTATTAAATAAAGCTTGCAAAGTTAGACGAATTAATTAATTTTGTGCCTGTCTGATCTTCTAATAGAACAGACACTATTTATTTATTTCTAAATCATGGCAGAACCGAAGTATATTTTCAATCATAAAACCCTCTCCTACGAGAAATATCAGCCCGGATGGAGACAATATATGATGCGGGTGATTTCCTACCTGCTTTCAACTGCCGCTTTTGCTGTAGTAATTGTGGTAGTAGCCTTTAATTTTTTAGGTTCTCCAAAGGAACGCATGCTTCAAAGAGAACTTTCGTTTGCGAAGCTTCAATATAAGATTTTAAGTGACAGGTTATCAGGCATGGAAGACCTATTGGCCGAAATGCAAGAGCGCGATGATAATATTTACCGTGTTATATTCGAAGCCGAACCTATCCCTCAATCAGTAAGAAGAGCAGGTTATGGTGGCGTTGACCGTTACGACAAACTCACTGGTTATAGAAATTCGGAAATTATTATGGATGTTGCAAAGCGAATTGATCAGGTTGCAAGCCAACTATATGTACAATCTAAATCCTACGATGAAGTTTTTGAAATGGCCCATAACAAGGCTGCAATGCTCAGTGCAATTCCCGCAATACAGCCCGTGAAAAATACTGACCTCAAACGTATTTCATCCTATTTTGGCATCCGGACAGATCCATTCTATAAAGTCAATAAATTTCATCATGGCGTTGATTTTTCGGCTCCTGTAGGCACCGAAGTATTTGCTACCGGTGATGGCAAAGTTGTTTCTGTAAGTAAATCCAAATGGGGTTATGGAAATACCGTTGTTATTGATCATGGCTTTGGCTATGAAACAAAATACAGCCATTTGCATGAATTTAAGGTGCGTAAAGGCGAAAGGGTAAATAGGGGGCAACTTATTGCAACTATGGGTAATACAGGAAAATCAACAGCGCCACACCTTCATTATGAAGTGCATAAAAATGGCAGACCTGTAAACCCGATTCATTTCTTTTTCAACGATCTTACACCTGAGCAATACGAATTAGTGTTGGAATTATCTGCGCTGCCCACACAATCTATGGATTAATTTTGGCATGAAGACTTCAACTGACCAAAGCAAGAAAATTTACTATTCAATTGGACAGGTTGCCGATATGTTTCAAGTAAATACTTCCTTGATCAGGTTTTGGGAAAAAGAATTTAGTGTGTTAAGACCGCGAAAAAACAAGAAAGGCAACAGACTATTTACAGCGCGTGATATCCGATACCTGCATATGATTTACCATCTGGTAAAAAATAAAGGTTATACCCTGCAAGGCGCGAAAGAAGTAATCAAAACTGATTTTGATAAAATCGAAGAAAAAGTGGTTCTTCTAGGTACTTTAAAAAAGCTTAGAAACTTTTTATCCGACCTAGACCAAAGCTTAGCAGAGAAACAACGTACTTAAAACCGTTTGCCAGTTTTTAGATAATTTTTGACATAATCTGCCACCCCATTTTCCAGACTTGTAAATCCGCCGGTATATCCGGCCTTTAGCAGTTTAGTCATATCAGCTTCTGTAAAATATTGATACTTATCTCTAATATCTTCAGGAGTATCAATAAAAGAAATTCTAGGTTCACGATCAAGCGCTTTGAAAGTTGCGCTAGCCAGCTCATAAAAAGAACGTGCTTTACCTGTTCCAAGATTATACAAGCCGTTAGTTGGTTTTTCCTCCATTAGGAAACTAATCACCGCCGCAAGGTCTTTAACGTAAACAAAATCGCGCAGTTGCATGCCATCTTCGAAATCCGGATGATGCGAACGAAAAAGTTTTACCTCACCATTTTCTTCGATCTGCCTGTAGGCATGAAAGATCACTGAAGCCATGCGTCCTTTATGATATTCATTAGGCCCGTAAACGTTAAAAAATTTCAGTCCAACCCAAAATGGCGGCGTATTCGTTTGTTGCAGCACCCATTTGTCGAATTCATTTTTAGATCTCCCATAAGGATTAAGGGGCTGGAGCATATCAACAAGTTGATGATCGTCCTTATAACCCAACTCACCAAGGCCGTAGGTCGCTGCAGAAGAAGCATATATTAAGGGAATGCTAAATGTGGTACATAGCTGGAAAATTGCACGGGAATAGGCAATGTTTAATTCCTCGAATATAGCATAATTAAATTCAGTAGTGTCGGTTCGGGCTCCAAGGTGAATAACAAAATCAACATCCTTATAATTATTTTCAAACCAATCGATAAAGACCTTACGATCAATTAATCGACTATATGATTTTTCAATAAAGTTGAGTTTTTTTTCCTCCCGAGAGAAATCATCCACTAAGATAAGGTTTTGCTGCCCCTGTTTATTAAGGTATCCGGCAACCACACTTCCGATGAAACCGGCAGCACCTGTTATAACGATCATAATCTAAAAAATTAGAATACAAAAATAGCAAATTAAGACAATATAAAATCAAAAAGCCCCACTCAGCAAACTGAGCGGGGCGCATGATAAGGGGCGGCGACGACCTACTTTCCCACATTTTACTGCAGTATCATCGGCGCAGGCAGGCTTAACTTCTCTGTTCGGA